>Ga0255364_10147_pt1 | contig 17048 bp, 15 predicted proteins | sample ANMaggSSYBR01G12_FD_182087 | JGI IMG/M metagenome (GOLD analysis project Ga0255364, IMG submission 182087) | Sediment cell enrichment communities from methane seep in Santa Monica Basin, California, United Staets - ANME aggregate JGI... | ecosystem: Environmental > Aquatic > Marine > Cold seeps >...
TAGTTATTCCTACGCTTGAACCTAAATTGGTGGGCTTTATAAAAAGAGGATATTCGAAGTCATTCTGAATCAAAGACAGGATTTTCTCTTTATCTTTTTGCCACTCTTTTCTTTTAATAGTCATCCACTTTAATATGGGTAAACCTTTCTGTTGAAATATTATTTTCATTAAATCTTTATCCATAGAAATTGCTGAGGCGGCCACTTCCGCTCCTACATAGGGAATGCTAGCCAACTCCAAGAGACCCTGTACTGTTCCATCCTCTCCATACGGACCGTGTAGTACCGGGAAGATTGCGTCTAATTTTTCCAAAGTCGAGCTTTTATCCAGTCTTTGATTATTGTCTATGCAAACCAGGGACTTACTGAAAGAGTCATTCAATAAAATTACCGTGTTCTTCCCTTCTATTCTGCCAGATTGAAGAGCCAATTCAGAATCCCGGGGAGAAATCCATCTGCCTTCTTTGGTTATACCGATAGGGACTACGGTATATTTATCTTTATCTATTGCTTTAATAATTGAGGAAGCGGAACAAAATGAAACCTCATGTTCTCCCGACCTTCCTCCAAAAACTAGTCCTACTCTTATTTTTTTAGTTGTCATTTTGTACCTTTCTTTCCAATATTTTCTGTGGGCACGATGCATCATGCCCCTTTACTATTTTATTTACTTTTTGTGTTGCAATTATTTTTTATAAATTTAGTATTTCCATAGTTCCTTCTTCAATATCTAAATATAGCAGTCTGTTCCGAAAGAGCTTCCCTCTTTTTAATAATATTTTAATCACTTCTTGAGCTTCCAAAGAAGCAATTAGGGCAGGAGTTACCGTAGGGGTCCCTAATTCAGTCTCACTTCCGTGTTCAGGTAAATCTTTATTAGAACTATAGACTAATTCTAATCCTTTGTCTTCCGGGAAAATAGTGGTAAGCTGGCCATTAAATCCGGCTATAGCACCATGAACCAGAGGAATTTTTAAATCCCTGCAGGCTTTTTGGAGCACAAAACGCGAAGGAAGATTGTCCAGAGCATCTACTACTACCTCTACTCCCTTAATAATTTTTTTCACATTATCTGAATCAATGAAAACAGAATGTCCGGTAATCTCTATAGAGGAATTTATCTCTTTTCCCCTCTTTACTGCGACCTCGGCCTTACTCTGACCTAAATTGGTTTCTTTGGAAAGTATTTGTCGATTCAGATTACTGTCTCCTATTATATCTTTATCGGCAATTATTAATTCTCCCATTCCCATCCTGGCTAAAAGCTCTAACACTGTTCCACCCAATCCGCCGGCTCCGATTATGGCTACTTTTGACTGAAGCAATTTTACCTGTTCGGAAGGGCTAACCACTCCTAAATTACGCTGGTAGCGTTCAGGGATTACATTATTTTGTAGAGCTGATACCTCTATTTCTCGGGGTTTGGTTTGAAATTTGCGAGCTACCTCTTTAATCTTTTTTAATGAGATACTATAATATTTTTTACCGGAAGAATCTATCGCTTCTTCTTTTATTTTCTCTAACTCATTAAGAATTATTTCTCCTTTTTCGTTTTTCGTATTTTCTTTCATGAGGTTCATCCCTTTTACTTAAATTATATAATGAATGTTGGGATTGCCGCGCTCCCTACAGTCGCTCACAATGACATTTCTGTTTCTTTATTCTACCTTCTGAATTCTATCTTCTTCTTCTCTAACTCTACGCTATTAGGGCGTATGTAATACGCCCTTACTCCTTCTTAGTAATCTTGTAATTTGCAACTGTTTTTTCTTTCTTCCCTATCCGCTATACGCTGTACGCTATACGCTAGTTTCTATCCGCCCTACACTACTAATATCCTAGTTCTTGGTTTCTATTCTCTTTGCGAGATACAAATAATGCTACTGACTTCTTTCTCCTTCTTCTTTACTATATACTATATACTATTCTTATATTTGTCTTTTAATTTTTCTAATCTTCGCTTAATCTCTTTTTCAAATCCCCTATCGGTAGGAAAATAATATTTTCTTCCTTTTAATTCTTTAGGGAGATGTTCCTGGACAATATATCCATCCTTAAAATTATGGGCATATTTATAACCTTTGCCATAATCTAAATTTTTCATTAAAATAGTAGGGGCATTACGAATAACCAAAGGAACCGGCAGCGGTCCCCACCTTTTAATGTCTTCCTGGGTGAGCTTATAACCCTTGTAGAGGGCGTTACTTTTGGGGGCGCAGGCTAAATAGGTGGCGGTCTGAGCCAAAGCTAAATTTCCTTCGGGCATTCCTAAAAAATGGACTGCCTGCATAGCTGCTACTGCCACCTGTAAGGCCTGGGGGTCAGCATTCCCTATGTCTTCTGAGGCAAATCTCACCAGACGCCGGGCAACATAAAGGGGATTTTCTCCGGCTTCAAGCATTCGGGCTACCCAGTAAATAGCAGCATCGGGATCTGAATCGCGCATACTTTTATGCAAGGCAGAGATAATATTATAATGTTCTTCCCCGGTCTTATCATAACGCAGGCATCTCTTCTGGACTACCTCTTCGATAATTTTCAAAGTTATGTTTCTTACACCTTGTGTATCTGGCTTGGTAGTTATCACCGCAAATTCTAAAATATTTAAAGCTATCCGGGCATCTCCATAAGCAAGTTCAATAATAAAATCTAAAACTTTTGGTTCTGATTTCACCTTATATTTTCCCAGACCTTTTTCTTTATCCGGTAAAGCCTTTTCCAAAATATTTTTTAAGTCTTCCGGAGATAACGGTTCTAATATATAAACAGTAGACCTCGATAAAAGAGGGGAAATAACCTCAAAGGAAGGATTTTCGGTGGTAGCTCCAATTAAGACTATGGTTCCATCTTCTACATAGGGTAAAAAAGCATCCTGCTGGGCTTTATTAAACCTATGAATTTCGTCCACAAACAGGATGGTCTTCTGATTGTAATATCTTCTTCTATCCTGGGCTTCTTTGATAATTTTTCTCAAAGCAGGCACACCTGAAACTGCTGCACTGAAAGGAACAAAATGGGTTTTGGTTATTTTAGCGATAATTCTGGCCAAGGTGGTTTTTCCGGAACCTGGTGGACCCCAGAGGATAATCGATTGCAACTCATCTTTTTCAATTGCCTGGCGCAAAGGTTTCCCCGGGCCAACAATTTTTCCCTGTCCTAAGAAGTCTTCTAATTTTTCCGGCCTAATCCTATCGGCAAGAGGAGCACTACTTAATTTATTTTTTTCAAAATTATCAAAAAGTTCCATTAAAAATTACCTTGATCATATTTTTTTAATTTTATCATCTTTCCGAGTATTTTAGAAATTCTTTACTCGGTAGTTACTTATCCACCTTTTCAAACTCATCTTTTAATATCCCCATTAAAATTACATCATAGTATTTTCCACCATAAAATTGGCCTTTTCTTAACCTTCCCTCTTCTTTAAATCCGCATTTCTCATAACAACGTACACCTCTCTGATTATAATTAAAGACCCGAAGATACACTTTATATAGATTTATCTGATTAAAAACATGGTTAAGCAAAATTTTTATGGCATCTGTACCATAACCTTTACCCCAATATTCTTTATTGCCGATTACAATTCCCAATTCTGCATTCCTATTCTTCCAATCAATTTTATGTAAACTAATCTGGCCTATATAATCTCCCTCTTTGGTTTCCATAACCAGATTCTTCTCTGTATCATTATGACTCATCGCCCTTTCTAAAAACTTTTCTTCTTCTGCCCGGGAAACCGGATAAAGAAAGGCAGATAAATACTTAGTAACTTCCCGGTCATTTACCCATTTCATTATCTCTTCCAGGTCTTTCTTCTCCACAGCCCTTAAATTTACTAATTTTCCTTTAAGCATAATCCTTCCTCCCTAAAATGAATATTTTATGCCAGGCACTTTTTTTATTTTAAAAAAAATATAAATTATTTTCTATTATAGCAGGAATTTTAAATTATTTGTAGAAAGTAAATATAGTATCGAGTTAAGAAAGCGAAAGAAAAGATAGAAAAAGTAGCATTCTTTTTTCTATCTAACTACCCCGCTAAAGTTTACACTAACTAAAAAGGAGATTCGTTCAATGATTAATAAATTAAAGGTAACTTGTCTTCAAGTAAGCGCAAGAGAGTACGAGGATAGATATGAAAATAAAGAAAATATCTTAAGAGTGATTGACAAGGCAGCAGATTCACGCCCTCAATTAATGATCTTACCGGAATGCGTTTATCCGGCCTATTACATTTCTCCGTTTATTGTGAAAAATTCCTTAGAATTACAGAAATCGACTTTAGAACTAATTACCGAAGTTAAACGAAGAGCTAAATTGTATAAATGCTATATAGCCTTAGGAATAGTTGAAACTGACCTAATCGAAAATATTTTTTACAACTCTGCTTTACTTATCAATCCGGAAGGTCAGGAGATAAGCCACTTCCGAAAATCTTACCTCTGGCATTTTGATACTCGCTGGTTCCGCGCGGGTGAACAATATCCGGTAGTTGAGACCGAATTCGGGAAAATAGGGATGTTTATCTGTGCTGATGGACGACTCCCTGAAATAGTCCGTTGTTTAAGTTTGCAAGGAGCAGACATTTTGCTTGACCTTACCAACTGGGTAACCTCAGGATTTGAGAAAGAAACCCTTACCAATCCTCAGGTAGAATATATGATTCCTACACGAGCCCTGGAAAACCGAGTTTGGATAATTGCCGCCAATAAAGTGGGGATGGAGGCAAAAAGTATATTATATTGTGGAAAAAGTGCCGTCTTTACACCTGATGGTGAGGTGGCTAAAATTGCCTCTTCTTCTCAGGAAGAGATTCTCTTTTATGAAATTTCACTTGAGGAAGCTATAGATAAATCAATTGACCATCAAATAAATACGATCGACGACCGCAGACCAGACCTTTATTCCGAATTGATTCAACCTACTAATACTTTACCCATATATTCTATTATGAAAAAAAAGACTGGTCTTAAAAACCCAAATCCGCTAACCGCAGTAGTGCAAATAGAATTTGAAGATAATTTTAAAAAATATCTCCAAAAGATAGAATTCTTCATAAATAATCTATTGGAACAGGAAACTAATATTATTATCTTCCCCGAATGTGATTTTATCTTCCCAGAAAATGGAGAGGAGATCATCCATAAAATCAAACAAATAACTAAAGATAGGAAAGTTCTCTGTGCTATTACTTTAATTGAAAAAGTGGATGATTTTTATTATAAGACCACCTTTCTTATAGAATCAGGTAAACTCCGGGGAAAATACAGAAAAACTCATTTGGAAAAAGAAGAAAGGAATCTTTTTTCTCCTGGAAATTTAAGCCTTCCGGTATTTAAAACTTCTTACGGCTACATAGGAGTAATGATGGGTTACGAAGGAATTTTCCCGGAAATAGCCCGTACCCTAACCCTTAAAGGGGCAGATTTAATTATCTGGCCCAGTAAATTTAGTAATGACAGACAGATAAATATCTGCCGCAGCAGAGGGGCAGAAAATAAAATATTTGTAGCCTGTTCTAATTCTATTTCTCATCAGAGTGGCGGACATAGCTTAATAGCTTCTCCTTCAGGGCAAATATTAACTTCCTGTCTGGGCAAAACTGAACAAGCCAGCCTTTCTTCACTTAATCTTTTACTTTCTCGAAACAAAGACATTGTCCCCCATACTAATACTATTTTAAATAGAAAGCCCAAAACTTATAAAATTCTGGTACAATAAATAAAATAAAAATATATTCCATTAATTTAAATCGACTCAGGGAGGTAAATTTTGAAAACAGAGCTCATAATTAATTTAACAGCCGGTGGGGGGAAGCCCCGCCCTCATCTAAAAACAATTTTTAAATATTTAAAAGAAAATGGATTTAATTTTAAAGCCAGCTATACTTCACATCATGGTGAGGCGGTAGAACTTGCCCAAAAAGCTGCTGATAAAGGTATGGATCTTATCGTGTCAATTGGTGGAGATGGAACAGTAAACGAAATTGTAAACGGAATTATGAAATCAAAAAATGATCCTTCTTTGGGAATAATCCCTTTGGGGTGGGCTAATGATTTTATTAAAAGCACGGACGTCCCCTCTGATATAATCGAAGCTTGTAAAATCTTAGTTAAAGGTAAGACCAAAAAAATAGATACAGGGCTAATTAATGGCCAGACATATTTTGCTAACATCTGTGGGGTAGGATTTGATGCAGAAGTGGCCCAGCTTGCCAATCAAATGAAAAGTAAACACCCCAATTTACGAATTCTTAGTGCATTTGTTTATATCTTCGCTACCGTAAAAAAACTTCTTTCTCCTTTTAGTTACCATAATGTAAAGATAAAATTCGATGGGCAAGAAATCCATTCTAAAATTCTATTTATTGCTATTAGTAATGGAAAATTTTACGGAGGCAGATTTAAAATCACCCCGGAAGCTATATTAGATGATGGTTTGTTAGAAATATGTACAGTTGAGGAAATGGGAAGACTCAAATATCTTATGAGTATCCCTAAAGTATTTAAAGGTACACATGAAAGTATTAAGGGGATAAATTTTTATAGAGTTAAAGAAGTAGTAATTCAATCTTCAGAACCTGTTTTAGCGCAGGTAAGCGGTGAAGTAATCGAAGGTCAGAAGAAATTTAGTATCACCCTCCTACCAAAAAGTTTAAAATTAATTGTCCCCTAGATTAGTTACTTGGTTAGTTGGTTATTTGGTTAATTAGTTGGGAATAGACTATAAGAAAATAAGGAAAGAGGAATTTGAGTTAGCTGGTTATCTCGTAAGATGGTTATCTAATTAATTAGTTAATGAATTATTAGTATTAAAGCAGTTAACTATTTTATCTTGCATTTTGTATTTTATATTTTAACTTGCACCTTGCAACTTGAACCTTTTATATTTTTTTTACAATTATAACCCGTACCTATACGCTAAACGCTATACGCTCCACGCTAGATTTGTTCGCTAACGACTAATCTACAATCTTCCCTTATTTTTTCTCTTCTTCTCTTCGTACATCATCTGATCAGCTATTCTGGTTAATTCATCCATCGATTGAGGATTAGCGGGATCGTAATCAGAAAATCCTGTGCTAAATCCTATTTTATAAGGTTTTTGGGAAATCTGATTTAACCGAACTAATTCCTTGCTTAATCTCTTTCTGATTATAGGTATTTCGTTTAAAGAACTATCTAAGAAGATTACTAAAAATTCATCCCCTCCCATCCGAGTGATAATATCTACCTCCCTCAAGATGGATTTAAAGAGTTTTGCAACCTGAACCATAGCTTTATCCCCTTCTTCATGACCAAATTCATCATTGATATCTTTTAGATTATCTAAATCACTATAAGCTAACAATAAAGGAGATTTATCTCTTTTAGATAATTTTATCTGTCTTTGAAGAAGTTCTAAACCATACCCTCTATTATACGCACCGGTAAGGGTGTCATAATGAGCTAATCTTTTTAACTCCTCCTCCATCCTCTTTCTTTCTATAGCAGTGGCTACCTGATTAGAAACAAATTCCATAATTTTGATATCCTCTTCGTGATAAAGATTGGGACTAGTGTAGCTTTGCACTGCCATAGCCCCAATGACTTTGTCTTCTACTTTTAAGGGGACACCTAACCAGATAGATTTGTCAGTGACACTACCAACAACGTTTACTTCTCTTTGAGCAATCATCTTCTGTAGTTTCTTATAACCAACCAGTAAGGGTTTATCAGTCTTTATAACATAGACAGTAAGAGAATTAGTCTCGCTAAAATTGATAATAGTGAAATCCTTATCTTTCTCATCTACAAAATAAGGAAAGTGGATTTCATCTTTTTGGTAATCTATTAAAGAAATCAAGAAATTAGTGGTATCAATGATATTACCTAATTCTTTATGGATTATAGGATAGAGTTGGTCAAGAGATATGGAAGAGTTAGCGGCTTTAGAGATATTGTAGAGTACTTTTTGCAAATTGTCGTTCCTTTTTCTTTCTGTAATATCCTGATATAAAGCGATAATCCCTTTTACTTTATTATTAATCTTAATTGAGGAAGCAGATATAAATACCGGGAATATGCTTCCATCTTTTCTTTTTCTGTATGTTTCATAATTTACGAAATGATTTAGTGATTTTTTGGAATAATATTTCCCTTCATCAATTTTTTCTTGAGTATGAATTATGCCACCATCAAGGTTTTTTCCTTTAACTTCATCTAAAGTATAACCGAATAATTTCGTAAATTGAGAATTAATATATAGAATATTACTCTTTTTATCGGTATAAACTAAGGCTTCCGGTATTTTCTTAAAAAGGCTGGCAAATTCCTGCTGGCTCTTATTAAGAGCTTCTTCGTCCTGTTTTCGCTTTATAGCAGTAGCTACCTGGGAAGAAACGAATTCCATAATTTTGATGTCTTTCTGGGTGTAGAGCTTAGAATTAGTATAACTTAAGACGGCCATTGTTCCAATCACTTTACCTTCTATTTTTAGAGGTACTCCCAACCAAAGAATCTCTTCGGTTAAGGTACCCAAATGAGACAGAATTAATTCTCCTCTCTCAATCATTTTATTAATCTGTTTACGCTCGACTAAAAGGAGCTGTCCGGTTTTAATTACATGAGCAGAAAGTGAACCAACATTATCATATTCTAAAGTAATAGAGATATTATCTTCCTCGTCAAAAAAATAATCATAATGTATTCTGTTTTCTTCTTTGTTGAGCAAGGCAATATGAAAATTAGTAGTATCGATGATGTTGCCTAATTCTTTATGGATAATTTTATAAAGTTGGTCAAGGGTAATAGGGGAATTGGCAGCCTTGGAGATATTGTATAAAACCTGTTGGAGTTTTTCGTTCTGTTTACGTTCGGTAATGTCCTGGTATACTGAGATAAAACCATTCTTTTTTCCTTTTATTTTTACCGGAGCAGAAGAGATATGAACTGGAAATAAAGTTCCGTCTTTCTTTTTCCTTACAGCCTCATAGTTCAAAGGTCCTTCAAAGCCATTTCTACTTAATCTCTTCCCTTCTTCTATCTTGTCAGGAGAATGTATCATACCATCATCAATATTTCTACCTTTAACTTCCTCCAAAGCATAGCCGAAAAGTTTGGTAAAACGGGAGTTAATATCTAAGATATTAGCTTTTTCATCCAGATAGACTAAGGCCTCAGGGCTACTCTCAAAGAGACTGGCAAACTCCTGCTGGCTTTTGCGTAAATTTTCTTCAATCTTCTTGCGTTCGGTAATATCCACAAAAATACCTTCTACTCCAGCAATATTCCCTTCTTTGTCATAATAGTAATGGCTGGAAGTGGAGACAATAACCAGGGTACCATCTCTTTTTTTTAGGGTTACTTCATAGTCTTTAACGCTTCCCTTTCTCTTTTGCAGATCTTCTAAGAATTTTTTCCTGTCCTCAGGGATATAATATAAATCTTTAGCGAGATTTTTTCCTATGATCTCTTTGGGGGAATTATATCCCAGTAATTTAACTCCGGGAGGATTTACCATTATAACATTTCCTTTTCTATCTGCACGATAGTAGACTCCGGGCATATTTTCGAAGAGAGTACGATATTTCTTCTCGGATTGTTTTATTATTTCTTCGGCCTTCTTCTCGTCAGTAATATCTCTGGTGACAAAAAGCAGTTTATTTCCTACAATATTTACATCACTTTGAAGGTATCGCCAATTTCCCTCTTTATGTTTAAAACGAAACCCAATTCTCTTGGTGGTAGGTAATTCTTTGCCAGTGAAAATCTTTCTTAACTTACTATTAACATATTTTTTTAATATTGGAAGTAATTTCATTTTATCATTAGGATGAATAAAATTAAGGGGGGATTTACCGAGTAATTCTTCAGGTTCATATCCGGTGCTTATTTTAACAGAAGGACCAACGTAGGTATAAACCGGACGTAAATTAAAAGTGGTAAAAGAAATTACATCACTGGCGTTTTCAGCAATTAAACGGTATAGTTCTTCAGATTTTGCTAATTTTTTCTCTATTTGTTTATGGTTGGCTTTTACATTTTCTAACTCGGCAATCTTTTTACGCAAATCAAACAATTCATTGATAAGTCGCTCTTCGGTTTTTTCACTATCTTTCATATTATTCATCCTCTAAAAATCAAAAAATAATTTTATTCTTCCCTTTAAATTATAACCTCAACTTGTTTTATTAATTCCCATAAGTATTCCTGGCGAAATCTTGCATTATCTTAATATCTTCTTCAGGAATTATTCTACACTTTCCTATACTTTTACTTAAAATATAAATATGAGCAGTCTTCTCTACTACATAGCAGACTTTCATCGCCTCTTTCATATCTTTGCCCACACAGAGAGTCCCATGGTTTAAAAGAAAAACTGCGTTTCTTTCTCCCAGGCTGGTAACTGCATTTTCAGCTAATTCACCTGAACCGGGCAAAGCATATTTCGCACATAAAACTTTTTCCCCCACTATCTGTACAAAATCCTCACAAATTCCCGGAAGACTGAAACCGGTTACTGCTAACACGCTCGAATAAATAGGGTGATAATGAACTATTGCTCTTACATCCTTTCTCGCATTATATATAGAAAGATGCATGGGCATCTCAATAGAGGGCTTTCTGAACCCCTCGATTATTTTTCCTTTCTTATCGAGTACAATAACATCTTCAAGGTTAATCTCATTATAATCCATTCCACTTGGCTTAATATAAACTAAATCGGTTTCCGGGTCTAAAACACTAATATTCCCCCAGGTTCCGATGGTTAAATTCTGTTTATATAATTCTCGCCCGGTATCGACTATCAATTTCTTAAATTTTTCTGATATTTTCAATTTCACATCTCTATCCTCAAATTTTAATTTTTCTTATTATATTTATACTCTATAATAATATCTTAAATTCCTTCTTTTTTCAAAAAAATAATCTAACCGATAGCGCCATAGATGGGAGAGTTAATTTACTAAGTTTAAAAGAGGTAACGGAAATCCATTATTGTAATTGTAGGGGCGTACTGCTTATGCCTTGATAGCGTATAGCGTATAGTTATGAAAGAAGGAATCATAATTTAGAAACCACCTCCCCCAGACGGTAGTAGTTTAATTAATTTTATCAGTATTCTATTAATTTTGCTTGGAGTTAAGTTCTTTTGGAGTTTTATCCATAATAGAAAATTTACAAATAACAGCTCCTGCAATAACCAAGCCACAGGCTATCCAGAGGCTGGGTTTAATTGTCACCTGAAGATATAGGGAACTGATAATGATAGAAAGTAAAGGGGTAAAATAGGAGAGAGAAGCAACTAAGATAATATTACCTTTCCGCATAGCCCTATCCCAAAAAGTATAAGCTAAAAAAGTGGGGAAGACAGACATATATAGAAGCTCCACTACTACCCATGGCGTCCAGTAAGATTCTTCGGGAAACATAAATCTTATCACAATTAAGACTAATCCGGTACCTAAAAGAAAGAAGGGGACTGCTCCACTTTCAGTATGACCAGCCCAGCGGCGAACTAAAATAGAATAGAGCCCCCAGGAAATAGCAGCCATAAAAGCTAATAAATAAGGAAAATAATTTACTTGAAAATTCCCTTTAAATACCTCCCAGGAAAACATTCCGCTGTTTACAGTGGCCAGATAAAAACCGCAAAAAGCCAGAATTACCCCGGGAATTAAAGTTATTTTCGCCTTCTTGTGTAAAATAGGAAGGGAAAAGACCAGAGTCAATCCGGGCCAGAGATAATTAATAATGCTTACTTCAATTACCTGTTCACGGCTAAAAGCTAATCCCACCGCCAAATAAAGACAGACCATATAAAAAATAAATAAAGTTCCGCAACCTATTAAATATAATATGGGAAGCTGGAAAGTTTTTTTAATTCCTCCGGGTTTACTAATCAGATAAATACAACTCCAGATACCGCTCAGTAAATATATCCAAGAAGCAGCGGTTAAAGGTCCTAACTGCTCTGTCAGACTTCGGGAAAAGGCAATAGTAGTCCCCCAAAATAGTATAGCCAATATTCCAAATATAGTATTTAAATTCTCTTGAGAAACAGATATTTTCAAATTACATCTCCCTTATGCCCTCAGAGCAGTAAATTATTTTTTCTCTATCCGATTAATAGATATATCTATTCTATGTAAATAAATATTTAATTGCAAGAAAACTATTTATATCGAGCAGAAAATTAGTCAGCTGGTTAGTTAGTTACTTGGTTAATCAGTTGAGTTTCAATTTTAAACTAATTACTATCTAACCAAAACTATAATAATATATCTTAAAATTACTACTACCTAAGGCAGTAAATTTTAAGGAAATATATCATTTTGTCATTCTGCTCTTGATGCGGAATCCATCTACGCGAATACGGAGACGGGAACGACATTTTCGTTACAAATTTTAGTATCACAAAATATTTTATAATTATTTTTATTTCTACTTTACATTATTAAATATTTATATTATTATTTTTAATAATAATATTAATAATATTAATATGGAGGTGAATAATGAAGAAAATTCCGACCCTTTGCCCGGCTTGTAACTCTATGTTGGAGATTACAGAGTTAAAATGTCCCAAATGCAGCACTACAATCCAGGGAGAATTCCCTATAAACAAACTTCTATCTCTCTCTGATGAAGACAGTAAATTTTTACTTACTTTTCTTCGCTCCAGAGGAAACATTAAAGAAGTTCAGGAAAGGATGAGTATCTCTTACCCTACTGTAAAAAATCGTTTGGATAAATTACTAATTACCCTGGGATTATTTAGTGAAAGTGAAGGACTTAAGGAAAAAGAGATTTTAGATACCCTGGAAAGAGGAGAAATTACCGCTGCCGAAGCGATAAAATTAATGAAAGAAATAAAACAATAAATAAAAATTTTACTTTTGTCATTGTGCACTTGATGCGAAATCCATAAGTAAGGGCGTATTGCATACGCCCTTATATGCCTGAAGGCAAAACAGGGTAGAATAGATTCCCATTTTCATGGGAATGACAGATGAAGGGAGCACGATGCATTGTGCCAATCTCGTCTAATAATTAAAAACCGATAACTAAAAACAAAATTTAAAAAGGAGTTTAAAAAAATGAAAGAAGAAATTAAAAAAGTGTTGGAAATGCTGGAAGAAAAGAAAATAACCAGCGAGGAAGCGGCGGAGCTTCTGGATGCTTTAAGGGAAACTAAAGAAGAAGAGAATACCACTCCTCTCTCTACGAAGAAAAAGAGATTTTTAAAAATCCGTGTCACCAAAGGAGACAAACCTCAGGTAAATGTCACCATTCCTTTCAGCTTAGTCAATTGGGGAATAAATCTCGCCAGCAAGTTGGGCAAGAATACAATCAATGTAGAAGGTAAAGAGATACCAATCGATATGGATGAACTCAACAAAGCAATGAATGACCCGGAATTTACCGGTAAAATTGTAGATGTAATGGAAGAAGAAAAAGGAGAACATGTCGAGATAGAAATTGTATAATTGAGAGAAAATTGATATATTATAATTTACAATCCGTAAAGAAGGAGAGAGAATGAGAAAAGTTACCCGTGAAGAGATCTTAACCGGCAATCCTTTAAAAGTTATGTTTTTATTAAGCTTTCCGGTGATGATTTCTCAGCTATTACATACTTTATATCATCTTGCCGATACCTTCTGGTTAGGCCATCTTCCTCCGGCAGAAAGCGGTGAAGCAGTCGCAGGTTTACAAATCTCCTGGCCGGTTATCTGGTTACTCATTGCTCTCTCTTTCGGATTTGGAATAGCTGGTGTGGCTTTGGTTTCTCAATATACCGGAGCAGGAGAAAAGAAAAATGCCAATATAATAGCTAGTCAAATGCTTTCTCTTTCCATTATATTTGGATTGATAGTTGCTGTATTCGGATTTATATTAACCCCTTATCTGGTCCCTCTTGTCACTAAATCAGCCACAGTCACCAGGACAGCTATAACTTATATGCGGCTTATCTTCTGGGGAATGCCTTTTATGTTTATTGCTTTCGCCTTTCAGAGTATCCTCTCTGCAAAAGGTGATACTGTAACCCCGATGTATATAAATCTATTCACCGTTACTTTAAATGTTATACTCGATCCCTTTTTAATCTTTGGATGGTGGCGTTTTCCTCATATGGGAGTACTGGGAGCAGCTCTGGCTACCATCATATGCCAGGGGATAGCTGCCTCCATTTCTATTTATCTCCTCTTTAGAGGGACAAAAGGGATAAAGATAACTCTAAGAGGTTTAATCCCGGTTTGGAAATGGCTGAAAAAAATCTTCAAAATAGGACTGCCAGCAGCGATAGGACATTCGGCTACTGCCTTTGGATTCGTGCTGGTTATGGCTATCATCGGCAGAGTAAGTAACCCGGAAACAGTTCTTGCCGCTTATGGTGTGGGGGATAAACTTATTAATATTATTTTTATCGTGGTAGACGGTCTGGGGACAGGAATTGTAACTTTAATCGGCCAGAACCTGGGGGCAAACCTTATTAATCGAGTAGAAGAAATCGCCAGAAAAAGCCTTCGGGTAGTATTTCTTATTACCTTGTTTGAAGCCGTTCTGGTCTTTGCTTTAAGAGTTCCGTTATTTAAATTATTTATCCCCAGCCGACCGGATATTATTGCTGAAGGTATTCACTTTCTTGCCATCTTCACTTTGGGTATCCCCTTCTTCGGTTTGATCGGAGCAATTATGGCTCTATTTAGAGGGTCTGGGCATAATGTTCAACCTATGATTGTGGATATGGTAAGGCTCTGGGGATTAAGGATCCCCCTTGCTTACTTCCTCGGTAATCAATTTGGCTCCACCGGTATATGGTGGGGAATGGCTTTAAGTAATATTATCGCAGCCTTTGTAGCCCTCTACTTCTACTTTCAAGGAGGCTGGAAGAAACAAGTTATTCATGAATACAAAGAAACCATTCAAACTACCCCTTCTCCTTTTATCCCCGAGGAAGGATAAATTAATTATTTCAGATCAAGAGCAAACTTTATTGCTTTATCGACCTCATCAATCTTTTCTGAAGTAAGATCCGTTATCTTTTCTGTAAGCAGCTCTTTTCTTATAGTAATAATTGTATCGAGATTTACTACACGCTTTTTAGGTAAACCATCTCCGGTTCCGAGATTTACTTCTACTGGTATATTGCGTATCGTAGAAGTAACCTCAGCAACAGTAACAGCATTACGTACAGAATAAGCCTCATCCCTGGAGAGTAACACTAGCGGTCTTTTACCTATAGGACTTGGCAAATTTGCCCACCAAACCTCGCCTTTACGCATCTTAAAACTCCTTATCTAAGGTTTCAAACTGAACTTGTTCAAGCTGAGCTATGTAATTTGTTTTCTCTGGAATCCTTTTATAACCATCAATATATTTTTTAATTCTAACTTGTTCATCCTCTTTTGCAAAAAAGAATTTAATTATTTCCTGTACTAATGCGCTTCTACTAACACTCTTCTTCTTTTTTTCTTCTTCTATTCTTTCATACTCTTCCTGTGGAATAGTAACTGTCAATCTTAATTTTGACATATCTATCTCCTTTGTATAACTTTAATTATACTATTGTTATACTTTAATTATACTAATATAAAAAGCTATGTCAACTATTTCTTTTAAAAATTCCCCTATCCCCTTGTGGAAAAATTCCACTACCCTACTGGAATTTCTCCACACCCCCTAGTGGAATTTTTCCACACTAACAACAACAATTAAGAACAATAACAATATAACAACAACATTAGGGTGTAATTTTTACCCTGCTACTGTTGTTGCTGATATTTTTTTCCTACCTACTCTTTTATCGTTTCTGCTCCCTCATATCCCGGAATCCAGGGCTCTTCTTTAAGAGCCATCGTTTTTTTCGGTTTCTTATTAGCTGGTTTCTCTTTTTTTTCCGAAGCAATCTCTTTTGGGATTTCAGCTATAGTAGGTGTTTTCTTATTAATCAGATACTGCTGCCCAATCCCTAAAACGGTAGAGGTAAGCCAGTACAATGTCAAACCGGAAGGCAGGCTGAAACTCATAAAACCAATCATTAAGGGCATCATGATAGTCATCATTTTTTGAGTCTGAGCAGAAGACCCTCCGTCCTTGCCTGTGGCACCACCGGGAGAGGTCATCTTTTGTTGAATATACATTGAACCTCCTATTAAAAAGGGCATTATTCCAAGGTATTGTATCCCAAAAATTCCACTGCCCGGCAATTGAATTAATTGTTCGGGAGCAGCCAAGCCCGCAACGATTTTTGGTACGCCCTCAATTATAATTTGAACTTGCCTAGGTATCCATAGAAACCCCCCCGGCTATTTTACCAGCACTATCTAAATATTCAAATTTCCTTAAAACCTGAAAGAGTAAAATTAATATGGGCATCTGAATTAACAAAGGTAGACAACCGCTCATAGGGTTAACCTTATGTTCCTTGTACAAAGCCATTAACTCTTTGTTTAATCTTTCTTTATCGTTTTTACATTTCTCTTGTACCGCCTTCATTAAAGGCTGAATCTTCTGCATCTCCCGCATGGAAACCATCTGTTTTTGCATTAAGGGATACAAAATTACTCTTATAAGAACGGTCATTAAAATAATAGCGATACCGTAGTTGTGGGTAAAGCTATAAGAAAATACTATTATATCGGCGAAAATATCGCCTAAAGAGTCCCATAAACTTATCAAAATAATTTTACTCCTTTACTACTTTAATATTTTCTGATTTTTTTAATTGCTTCTGATTTTTTTTACTTTCTTGTCCCAGATAGGATCGGAAACTTCAGCCCATTCTTTAGCTTTTTTGTTTAAGAAGACATTAGTATCTTCTGGAATCATTGCATCAGCTCCAGGTCCGTCCTCTGTTGCATTATAGAGTTAAACATTAATGCATCTCCTAAATTGTCCATTTTAATAATACGGCTCCCCAGGTCAATCCACCGCCGAAAGCAACCATTACAATTCGATCCCCCGGGCAAAACATTTTTTCCTTATGAGCTTCATTTAAGGCAAGCGGGATACTGGCAGCAGAAGTATTTCCAAAACGGTCTAAATTGATAATGAATT
>Ga0255364_10149_pt1 | contig 17005 bp, 11 predicted proteins | sample ANMaggSSYBR01G12_FD_182087 | JGI IMG/M metagenome (GOLD analysis project Ga0255364, IMG submission 182087) | Sediment cell enrichment communities from methane seep in Santa Monica Basin, California, United Staets - ANME aggregate JGI... | ecosystem: Environmental > Aquatic > Marine > Cold seeps >...
CCTGAGTTTCAAGTGGAAATAAGCCAGGATGAGTTTGAAAGACCGGAGATTCAACTATATAAAAGTCTGCAAAATATTCAGATAAATAAAAAATTTGTTTTATGGTTTTCCCTGATTATTGCGCTATTTATGGGATTCTCCGAAAGCTCCAGCTGGGAGAAAATCTTAATTTATTTTAACCGGACTTCATTTGAAATAGCCGATCCTATTTTTAATAAGGATATCGGTTTTTATATGTTCAGTCTGCCTTTCTGGGAGTTCGTTAGAAACTGGCTATCCTTTGCTCTTAGCATTATTGCTGTTGTAGTGGCTGCTATTTATATTATTAAAAGAGCGGTAAAATATGAATATAAAAAACTTATTATTGAAACACCGGTCAAGGTTCATCTTTCCTTGCTTATCGGTTTTATATTAATTTTAAAGTCCTGGCAGTATTGGCTGAATACATGTCAGATTATCTACTCTAACCGTGCGGTTATCTTCGGAGCAGGATATGCTGATACCCATGCCACTCTCTTTGCCTTGAGAGTTTTAACGGTTTTAGCTTTGGTTTGCGCAGCACTGTTTTTTGTAACTGCCAGGAAAGAAAATTGGAAATTGCCAGCCTTAGGATTGGCGGTATTGGTTGCTGTCTCTATCTTGCTAGGGGGAGTTTATCCAGAGATTATGCAGAGGGCGGTAGTCTTACCTAATGAAGGCACAAAGGAAAGACCTTATATATTAAATAACATTGAAGCTACCAGGGTTGCGTATGGTTTAGATAAGATTGAAGAGGAGGAATTTCCGGTAAAGGAAGAGATAAGTTTTGAGGATATTGAGAAAAATGAGGATACGATTAGAAATATTCGACTCTGGGATTGGAGACCTATAAAACAGACTCTAAAACAGATTCAGGCCATCAGGTTATATTATGATTTTAATAGTGTAGATGTAGATCGTTATTATTTTAACGGAAACTATCAGCAAGTGATGGTCTCTCCCCGGGAATTAGATAAAGATAAGATACCGGAACAGGCCAGGACCTGGGTAAATGAGGTATTAACTTATACTCATGGATATGGGGTAGTGGTAAATCCGGTTAATAAGATTAGCGGAGAAGGCCTTCCCGAACTGTTGATTAAAGATATTCCTCCGGTTTCCAGCGTGAATCTTACTATTACCAGACCGGAAATTTATTATGGAGAAATAACTAAAGGTTATGTAATTGTGAAGACCAAAGCCAAAGAATTTGATTATCCTAAAGGAGATGAGAATGTTTACAGTACCTATACAGGTAATGGCGGGATGGCAGTCTCTTCTCTGTGGAGAAGAATTCTATTTTCTATAAAATATTCTAATATGCAGATTTTACTCACCACTAATTTTACTCCCGAGAGTCGAATTATGATAAATCGTAATATTCAGGAGAGAGTCAATAAGGTAGCTCCTTTCCTGGGTTATGACAAAGATCCTTATATGGTAATTTCCAAGGAAGGGAAATTATTCTGGATACAGGATGCTTATACCATATCCAGTAGTTATCCTTACTCTACTCCTATTACCGGAGGTTACTTTAATTATATTAGAAATTCGGTCAAGGTGGTAATTGATGCCTACAACGGGACAATGGATTTTTATATAGTAGACCAGAAAGACCCCGTAGTTAAAGTATATCAAAATGTATTTCCACAACTGTTTAAGAACTTTGACCAGATGCCTGAGGATTTAAAAGAGCATATTCGTTATCCTAAAGACCTCTTCCAAGTACAGGCTGAGCTTTATTCTACTTACCATATGATGGACCCCGATGTATTTTATAATAAGGAAGATTATTGGAATACTCCTAATGAAATTTACGCAGAAAATGAAATCAGGATGGAACCATATTATATTGTAACCAGACTTCCGGGTCATGAAAGGGAAGAATTTATTTTAATGACTCCCTTTACTCCTTCTACCAAGAATAATATGATTGCCTGGCTAGCCGCAAAGAACGACCAACCGAATTATGGGAATTTGATAGTTTATAAATTCCCCAAGGAGAAATTAATTTTTGGCCCGATGCAGATAGAGGCGCGGATTGACCAGGATTCGGAAATCTCTCAACAGTTGACTCTGTGGGGACAGAAGGGTTCCACGGTTATCCGAGGGAATCTATTAGTAATTCCTGTAGAGGAATCAATTCTTTATGTTGAGCCTTTATATTTGCGGGCAGAGACGGGTGAGATACCTGAGTTAAAGAGAGTAATTGTCTCCAATGGTTCCGATGTGGTGATAGGAAATAATCTGGAAGAGGCTTTAGAGAAGCTTTTTGCGCGGACTTTTGGGGAAAGGGAAATCGTAATAACCGGTGAAGAAAAAACTCTTAAAGATTTAATTAAGGAAGCAGCGGGGTATTACGAAAGTGCTCAAGAGTTTGCCCAAGAAGGCAACTGGAGTAGATATGGAGAAGAACTACAGAAATTGGAACAGACTCTAAAATTGTTACAGGAAGCAAGCGAGCGAGAATAAAATTAGCGTGGAGCGTACAGCGTTTAACGTATAGGTGAGCTGCAAGTGTAAGGATAAGAAAATAAAATACTATATTCCGAGAAATATATAGTTTTCAGTTATCGTAGGGGGCGGATTTATCCGCCCCGTTTTTTTTTCGATCATTGTGAACTCCGATTTATCGGAGCATGGTGATCTCCTAATCTCGTCGAGATTGCTTCCCCTGCATTCGTCCTGATTTATAATATTCAAAAAATTTCCATAAATTTCTTGACAGGAGAATAAAATTGGTATAAAATGTAATCGTTAACAATTGTAAACGTTTACATATTATTTTTTAGATAGATTTAAGCATTTCTTCAAAGGGATTGAAAATGAAAATAAATATAAAAGATGTGGCTAAAAAGGCAGGGGTTTCTACGGCAACCGTTTCCAGAGTTTTAGGAGATTTCCCCGGGGTCAGAGATAAGACCAGAAAAAAAGTACTTAAAGCCGTATCGGAATTAAATTATGAAATAAATGCAGTTGCTAGAAGTCTGAGACAGAAAAAGACCAATTCTATCGGAATAATTGTGGGGAATGTTCTTTCTCAGTTTTATTCGGTTATTGCTAAATCTGTGGAAGATACCGCAAATAAATTTAGTTATCATACCATTTTATGTAATGGGGATGAAAATCCCGAAAAAGAACTCGAATATTTAAAAGTCTTAAAATCTAACAGGGTAGATGGAATAATACTCACTCCCACCGGAAAAAATTCCGAATATGTTCAGCATTTAATAAATACAAAAATGAAAGTTGTATTTTTAGACCGGCTGATAGAGGGAGTAGATTGCGATGCGGTCTTAGTTGATAATACCAATGGAGCATATAAGGCGGTTAAACATCTAATAGATCAAGGTTATAGAAAAATTGGAATAGTGGATGGTTACTTGGACCGGACTACCGGTGCAGAAAGACTGAAAGGGTATTTGCAAGCGATAGAAGAAGCTGGTATAGCCAAAGATGATAGTCTGATTAAAATTGGTAATTTTAAAAAAGAGAGCGGTAAGAAATTAACTCGAGAGTTATTAAAACAATCTAATAGACCAGAGGCGATTTTTACTACTAATATAGATATGTCTATGGGTGCATTAATTGCTATCAAAGAGCTGGGGCTTACCATACCCGATGATATAGGTATTGTTTGTTTTGATGACTCGGATTGGGCTTCTATATTAGAGCCACCCATAACTGTAATAAGACAACCGGTATATCAGCTTGGCTCTACGGCCGCTGAACTACTAATAAAAAAGATAGAAAATGAAGAAAAAAAATTAGATCATAAACCGACTGTAGTAACTCTAAGCACAGAGTTAATAATTAGAAATTCTACCAAGAAACAAACATTAGTTAATTAAAAAAATATATAGTTATTCACTATATTTTTTTCGGAGAACATTTTGTAATAAATTGATTATATTTCTAATGATTAGAAAAAATAATATTTAATGTTAGATTTATTAATTAAAATTATTGAAGAGGTTAAAAAATGATAAATACCTGAAATAGATTATACGAGGCTTTCCCCAAAATAGGTATTCGGCCCATTATCGATGAACGAAGAAGGGGAATTATAAAATCATTAGAAAATTAAACGATAGATATGGACCTTCTTATCCTCAAAGCTATCTGAGTATTTGGTGAAACTAATAGAATAAATATTGCATGTCTATCCAATAAATAGGAGGTGAGAAATGAATTGAAGGTAAATTAATTTAGCGAGAACTCCCCACTTGTAAAGGCGGGGATGAGAGTCAGTTCTCGGCAAGTCGGGACAGACGATAGTCTGTTAAAGTGAGTAGCACACTTATAAAGGTGTGGGAGTTTATTACTAAGAATAAAAACATTAATTAAGGGGGAAAGAAATGTTAAACTTTAAGGGGAAAAATAATAGAATCATAATCATAAGTTTAGTGTTACTATCAATTATCTTATTAAGTGTTATATTTGTGGAAGGTGCAGGATCTGGTTCAACAAACAAAGTAAACCTTACAGTACTTTCTCATCCTGTACTTTATACTTCTGGTATGGGTGGAGATGAAGGTTTAATTCCTGAATTTATGGAAGAGACAGGTTATAAAGTTGAAGTTATTACTGCGCCGTTAGAAGAGATATTGCAAAAAACAGTTGTTGATTTTGTATCTGGAAGTGGCTCATATGATATTATTACGTATAATGATCGATCAATGCATAGCGGACTAGCAGATTATTTACTTCCTTTAGATAAATATGTTTCGGAAGCTGGGGATGATTATAAATTTGATGATATTCTTGAATCAACACTCGCATGTAACCAATTTGATGATCATCTTTATGGGATTTCATTTAGATATGGATGTTTTATGCTTTATTACAGAAAGGATATTTTTGAAAAATATGATGTTAGTGTGCCGCAGGATTATGAGGATTTAATGGATGCTTGTGAAAAAATTACAAAAGGTTTACGTTCAGATGGAATTAATGATGTCTATGCAATTGTTTATGGAGGAGAACCTGGTCATGCAATATTTGAAGACTTTTCTACATGGCTTTTTGGTCATGGCGCTTCTATAGCCGATACCAATGGTAATTGTTTATTAAATTCAGAATCAGCAATACAAACCTTAGAAGATTTCATAACACCTTACAAGAATGGATGGAGTTCGCCAGATACACCTGGAATGACTAGAGATAAACTTACAACAGCTATGCAGAAGGGAAAAGCGGCAATGGCTTTAATATATGGAGGGTATTGGGGTTTGATTACAGATCCGGAGAAATCAGATGTTTATGATAAATTTTCTTGGTCTTTAATTCCATCGTCTCCAGGCGTTAAAAGGGGTAGAACAAACTTTGGTGGTTGGCAATTTATAATTAATAAGGATACCAAGAATCCAGATGCAGCATGGGAGCTTGTAAAATATTTGACTACTCCAAATGCAGCAAAATATGTTGCTTTAGAACACGCAAATGCACCGGTCAGAAAAAGTGTGTATAATAACCTGAAATATTTGGAACGTTATCCATTAGCAAAAGATTGGCTCAAAGCTTTTGAAGCTTCTGGACTAGCCATTCCTGGAGGACATGAAAAAATTGCTGAAATTATGGATATAATTGGGTATGAAGTAGCGGATGCTTTAGTAGGAAAGAAATCGCCGAGAGAAGCAATGTTGAATGCATATGAAAAGGTAGATAAAATTTTAAAACACTAAAATAAAAAATTTTATATTTTTTACATATGATCGTAGGAGATTAAAATTATTTTCTCCTATGGTCATATGTAGGAATATATAAAATATGGTAGGAAACTTGTATTGGAGTTTATTAATAATATGGAAAAAAAAATTAAAAAAATGGTAGTTAGTACGTTTATTTTAATTTTATTAATTTTTTCACTTTTTCCAATATTTTGGCTTTTTTTGACTTCACTTAAAAAAAGAACCGATGTTTTTGAGGTTTCTCTTTTTTTTAAACCTAATTTAAATGCTTATTTAAACATTTTTACTATACATAGAGATACTATATTACAAGGATTGATTAATAGTGTGTTAGTAGCAACAATAAGTGTTGTTATTGTAATGGTTCTTGCAATTATGAGTGGGTATTCTCTTTCACGAATAGATTTTAAGGAACGTAAGATTATTTTATTTAGTATTTTGGGAACGCGATTAATGCCTCCAGTTATCGCGATTTTACCATTATTTATTTTTTTCAAAAATTTGGGATTGATTGATACAATTCCTGGTATAGCAATTATTCATACGTGCTTTAACTTGCCATTAGCAATATGGTTAATGAAATCATTTTTTGATACAGTGCCAAGTGCTATGGAAGAATCAGCGATGATTGATGGAGCTACTCGCTTTCAGGCAACTATTAGAATCGTTTTTCCTTTGATTGCGCCAGGCATTGCTGCGACGTCTATGTTAACTTTTTTGTCTTCATGGAATGAATTTGTTTTTGCCTTGCTTTTTTCAACTCGTAATGCAAGAACAGCACCAATTGTTTTGGCAAATATAACGCATGGTGAATATCAAATATTTTGGTCTGATATGGCTGCTCTTGGAATCGTGATGATCTTGCCAGCTATTTTTTTAACTTTTTTAGCTCAAAAGAATCTAGTAAAAGGTCTTACTGTAGGAGCAATAAAATGAGGATGTATGAATGTATTTAACAAAAAGAAGTAAATATTTACCGTATTTTTTATTACTACCCTCTCTTTTATTATTAATTGGTATTATTGTTCTACCAGCATTGGATGCAGTGAAAGAATCCTTATTTTCATGGAACCTTCTTAAACCACAATTTAGGGAATTCACTGGTTTTACAAACTTTAAAATACTTTTATCAGACTCAATTTTTTTCAGTGCACTAAATTTCACAATGTTATTTATCATTGTAACATTATCAATAGAAATTTGTTTTTCTCTTTTGGCTGCAATCATAGTTATGGGACAGGCGAAACTGATGAAAAGCCTTATAACTACTATAGTACTAATACCATTTATGTTGTCACCATTAATAGCAGGACTAATGTGGAAACTGTTATTTTCGTACGATGGATTAATTAACTACCTGTTGCAGAATTTTCATTTCATGCCAATATCATGGATGGGAAGCTCAAATGCGGCTTTTCTGTCGACAGTGATTGCAGAAGTTTGGAGATCAGCACCATTTGTATTTTTATTATGCTTGGCTTCTCTCTCCTCTTTACCCGTAGAACCTTATGAAGCAGCTGTTGTTGATGGTGCAACTAATTGGCAACAATTTCGCTACATTACATTTCCATTGTTACGACCAACCTTAACAGTTATAATAGTTTATCAAACAGTGCTTAAATTAAGAGTTTTTGATTTAGTATATATATTGACTGGTGGTGGTCCAGGTACTGCTACATTACCTTTAGGTTTATATTTATTCCGTATGTATTTTAGATATTTTGAAGCAGGAACTGGTTCAGCTATAGCAGTATACATGTTAATTTTAACAGTTTTCTTTTCTTTTTTTATATTAAAATACATGTTTGTAGAGCAGAGAAATTAAAAAAGTAAAATTATAAAATTGAAAACATCAAATTATTTTTATAAGGATTTCCTACAATGAAACAAATGAAATAATAACTACATTTAAATCAAAGGAGTTATCGGATTAAAAAATAGTTTGGTTTTTTTTTAAGTGACATAACATAACATAATAATTAAACGAAATATTATATTATTAAAAAACGGCGTTCTTTTTAACAAATTTAATAATATTAAGATGACAGCATTAAGTCGGGTGTAATGTATTTAATACTGTTTGGCAGCCTAATCAAAGTTCATTAAAAAAAAGATAGGTTTTAAAAAAAATTCAAATTCGAAAATGGAGGGTAAAGAACAAAATGTATTTTATCGATTCACATGCTCATTTAAAGACTTTAACATGGAAAAATTTGGAGGAAATGTATTTAGCTGGGATTAGAGAGATTATCTCACCGATTCATTTTGATGCAGCAAAACCAATAGATAATATAGTAATTATTGAAACTTGGAAATATTTAGTTGAAACCCATTTTTCGAGAGCAAAAAGCAATTTTATAAAACCTCATGCAATGATAGGAATAAGTATGGTGGGTGCTCCCAAAGATAATCCAGAGATGCTTTACAAAATTCTTCCTGATTATTTAAGGCGAGAAGAAACTGTCGCTATTGGTGAAATTGGTTTTGAGCCAAGTTCAAGGACTAACAATAATATAGATTTTCAAGAAAGTCTCATTAGAAACCAACTAAAAATCGCAAAGAAAATGAATATTCCAGTTGTATTCCATGTCCCGAACCCCCCTGAACTTAAGAAAAAGTATACCGAAAAGACATTATCTATTTGCAAAGAGTACAATATGACAATGACTAATGTATTAATTGATCATTGTTCTGAAATAAATATAAAAACTGTTTTAGATTCAGGTGCTTTTGCTGGTATATCTGTCCAACCTTTTCGAAAAATGACTCCGGAAATGGCTGCCAAGATAATAAAAAAACATGGTTATGATAAAATTATGCTTAATAGTGATTTTGGATCTTTACCATCAGATCATTTGGCTGTTCCAAAGACTGCATTTGCTTTAAAAAAATTAGACTGTAAGGATAAAGAAATTGAGAAAGTGTGTTGTTGCAATGCTAGGGAGTTCTACAAAATCTAATTTGACTAAATTCATATGTAAGGTGAGCTCTCTAGAGACTTAGATCTTTATGCGTATTTAGATTGCGAGTTATTAATTAATCATATTGGCTCAAATAAATAGGATTGTTACTAAATAAAATAGACATATAAGAATAATATTTTAAAGATAAGGAAGCAAATATATGGAAGATTATGATTTTAATGAAGTAACTCAGGTAAAACAAAATCTAAATAAATATCTATTGCTTGATTCAAGATTGATTGAAAGTACAGAAAATGCTAAAATTTCATTAGGTAAAATCAGAAAAGATATATATAATCCATTATTCACCGAAGAAAAACCTTGGGAAGTTCGCTTAGATAATTTAGATGCAAATATTATTTTTGATGAAGAAGAAAAGATTTTTAAATGTTGGTATAGTTCTTTTATTATCGATGAACGTACAAGTGTTACCCCCCTGTTTTTACGCACCTCTACTAATAATTATTGGTCAGTTAGACCAAATGGTCGTGAAACAGGAGTCTGCTATGCTGAATCAAAAGATGGTATAAAATGGGAAAAACCTAATCTTGGAATAATAGAATTTAATGGATCAAAAAACAACAATATAGTAGTGCGCGATTATTCTTATGTTAATATGAATAAGTATAATTATGTGCCTAATACCAATGATTCTTTTAAAACATTAATTGCTGATAATGGTATGTTTTGTGGTCCAGTTGGTACAGGCATTTTTAAGGATTTTCATGAATATGATCCAATGAAAAGATATAAAATGTTTGGCAAATTTCATGAGACTATTTGTGTTTCTTTTTCTAAAGACGGACTTAATTGGGAAAATCCAATCCCTTGTCTGGAGATTGACGCTACCGCTGATACTCACAGTAATGCATTATGGGTACCAGAACTCAATAAGTACGTAGGTATTACAAGAGTATGGAATAAAAAACTATTTATTCGTAAAGTTGGTTGGACTTGTAGTGAAGATTTCATACATTGGACGAAAGCTAAAGCAATTCTTGAAGGAGAAGATCCAAATAGACAAGTTTATTATATGCCTGTTTTCCGTTTCCATAATGTTTACTTAGGTTTACCGGCAATTTTCAACAATAGAACCGATACCGTACATACTGAATTAGCTTGGAGTCCTAATACATTTGATTGGTATCGTATATGTCCAGGTACTCCTTTTATTAGTCGCTCAAAGAAAGATGCTGATTATGATTGGGGGTGCATATTTGCTGCTGCTCATCCTATTTTTCTAAAAAATAAAATTTTAATTTATTATTTGGGGGCAAATGGGCCACATACTGGTTGGCGGGATGGTTTTTTATGTTTAACTCATTTAAGACCAGATGGTTTTGCTGGTTATGAACCTTATTACGCAAATAATAACTCCTTTTTAGAAACAAAACCCATCACATGCACAGGAAAGTTTCTCCGGATAACCGCAGATATTAATAAAGACGGATTTGTTAAAATTACTCTTTTACACAATGGTAAAGAAACGCAATTTAAAAGTAAGCCATTAACCCATTCTGGCACTGATGTAAAAGTATATTGGGTAAACGATAATAGCATTAAATCTTTTTATAATAAAAAAATTTCTATAAAATTTGCATTTGCTATGGCAAAGATTTATTCATTTTCATTTTCATAAATTTTAACTTGATTTGTAGTATTAACTAAAAGATGTTTTATAATTACCTATAAATGTATAATGTGTTATTCTATGAGAATAAATCTATAGTAAAAAAGAAGGTGTAATTCAATGAAAAGAATGAAAGATCTTATAGTTCCTACAATTACCCCATTTAATGAAAAAGGTGAAATTGATGAGGAAGGTATCAAAGCACATTTCGATTTCTTAATTAAATCCGGGGTTCAGAATTTTTATATTTTGGGAACTACAGGTGAAGTGTTTTTAATGAATAAAGAAGAAAGAAAAATGGTCGCAGAGTTGGCAATAGAATATGTTGGCGATAAAGGAAATATCTTCATCCAGGTTGGTTCTATATCTACTAAAGAGGCTTGCGATTTAGCCCGACATGCTGAACGTATAGGATCAGCTGGTATAGGAGCGATTACTCCCTTTTACTATAATGTAAGCCAGCAAGAGATGGAAGGATATTACCTGGAGATAGCGAAAAGCGTTAGTGATAATTTTCCGGTTTATCTTTACAATCTTCCTGGCTGTTCCAGAAATGATTTACTACCGGAAACCGTGTCTAAATTAGCTGAAATAAAAAATATAGTGGGAATTAAAAATAGCATGGAGGATATGTTGAGATTAAGCCGATTAATCGATGAAACTCCGGATGATTTTGAGGTAATTATCGGGTCAGATAATATCTTGATGCCGGCTATATTGTACGGAGCTAAAGGGAGTGTTTCGGGAAATGCTAATGTTTTTCCCGAAGTATTCATAGAATTTTACCAGGCTATAAAAAAGAAAAATTACGACAAAGCACATGAAATACAGGTTATCATCAGAAATATAGCCAGTATATTAAAATACGGTACAAACTTAGCTTATTTTAAACAAGCTCTTGTTTATCGGGGTTTTAAACCATCTTTTACCAGGAAACCGTTGTTGGGCCTTGGTCAGATTGAAAAAAATAGATTAAATGACAAAGTAAAAGAAATTATTAAAAATTATCTTTAAAACATAACCGGAGATAATTTTAATTTATTTTAAGAAATTAGATTCATTCACAATAATTATTGAAGAGGTGAAATATGCTAAACATCCAAAAAAAACTACCCGGAAGACTTCCCAAAGTCGGTATCCGTCCCATCATCGATGGACGCCGGAAAGGGATAAGAGAATCACTTGAAGAACAGACTATGCGCATGGCGAAGTCTACCGCAGATCTGATTAGTAAAAAGTTAAGACATTCTAATGGTTTACCGGTTGAATGTGTAATCTCCGATACCACCATCGGAGGAGTAGCTGAGGCTGCCAGATGTGCCGATAAATTTGCACAAGAAGGGGTAGGAGTATCCTTGAGTGTAACTCCCTGCTGGTGTTATGGAATGGAAACCATAGATATGGACCCTCTTATCCCCAAGGCTATCTGGGGATTTAACGGAACTGAAAGACCGGGAGCAGTATATTTATCTGCTGCCCTTGCCGGTCATGACCAGGCAGGACTGCCGGCTTTTGGTATCTACGGTAAAGATGTCCAGGATCAAGATGATAATAGTATCCCCGAAGATGTAGAACAAAAGCTATTGCAATTTACCAAAGCCGGACTGGCCGCAGCTACCATGAGAGGGAAATCCTATCTTTCTATCGGCAGTGTCTCTATGGGGATTGCCGGTTCCCAGATTTCTCCCGACTTCTTTTGCGATTATCTGGGGATGAGAAACGAATATGTAGATATGACCGAGATTACAAGAAGAATAGAAGAAGAGATATATGATAAAGAAGAGTACAAAAAAGCCTTATCCTGGGTCAAAGAGAACTGTAAAGAAGGAGAAGACCGTAATAGAGAAGACCTAAAACACTCCCGCTCCCAAAAAAATGCCGAGTGGGAGATGGTAGTCAAGATGACCTTAATAGCCCGTGATTTAATGGTCGGCAACAAAAGATTAACTGAACTGGGATTTACTGAAGAAGCCGAAGGACATAACGCCCTTGTCGCCGGTTTTCAGGGCCAGAGACAGTGGACTGATTACCTCCCCAACGGAGACTTTATGGAGACTATCTTAAACACCTCCTTTGATTGGAATGGAATTAGGGAAGCCTTCGTCTTCGCTACCGAGAATGATAGTCTAAACGGGGTCTCCATGCTATTTAATCATCTCTTAACCGATAGAGCCCAGATATTTTCCGATATCAGGACTTACTGGAGCCCTGAGGCCGTAAAGAGAGTGACCGGAAAAGAGCTGACCGGATTGGCCAAAGACGGGATCCTTCATCTAATCAATTCCGGGGCTACCACCTTGGATGCTACCGGAAAGCAGAAGGAAGAGGGAAAATCGACCATGAAACCCTTCTGGGAGATAACCGAAGAAGAAGAAAAAAAATGCTTAGAAAATACTAAATGGTCTCCGGCCAATTTAGAATATTTCCGGGGAGGAGGGTATTCCTCTACCTTCTATACTCAAGGTATAATGCCGGTTACCATGGTAAGGATAAACCTGGTAAAAGGCTTAGGACCGGTAATTCAGATTGCCGAAGGCTATACGGTAAATCTACACCCTGAGATCCATCATATCCTAGATGAACGCACTGATCCCACCTGGCCCACCACCTGGTTTGCCCCCCGCCTTACCGGTAAAGGAGCCTTCAGAGATGTCTATTCGGTGATGAACAACTGGAGAGCTAACCATGGAGCGATCAGTTATGGACATATCGGAAAAGACCTGATTACTCTTACCTCAATGCTCAGGATACCGGTAGCCATGCATAATGTCCCTGATGAGAAGATATTCAGACCTAAAGCCTGGGCTTCTTTCGGTACTTCTGATTTAGAAGGAGCAGACTTTAGAGCCTGTGCTAATTTTGGACCATTGTATGGGAAAAAATAGGAGGAGAGATATAATGAATAAATATGCTTTAGGTTTGGATTTTGGTACTTTAGATGGACGAGCAGTATTAGTTGATGTAAAAACCGGAGAAGAATTATCCACTGCCGTTTATTCTTATTCTGATGGAGTGATAGATGAAGTTCTTCCTGATGGTAAAACTAAATTAGGTTCCGATTGGGCATTGCAGAACCCAGATGATTATTTAGGGGTTTTAAAATGTGCTATACCTGAGGTACTGAAAAAATCTAATGTTTCCCCTAAGGATATAATTGGTATAGGTGTAGATTTTACTTCCTGTACTATTCTTCCTATCGATAAACAAGGTACTCCTCTTTGTATGAAAGATAAATGGAAGAGTAATCCCCATTCCTGGGTGAAACTTTGGAAACACCACTCTGCAGAACCTTACGCTAATAAATTAAAAGATATTGCTTTAAAACGTCAGGAAAAATTTATTCATCGTTATGGAGATAAAATCTCTTCGGAATGGATGTTACCTAAAATCTGGCAGATCCTGGAAGAAGCCCCCGAAGTCTACGAAGCATCCGATCGTTTTATTGAGGCAGGAGATTGGATTATACTTCAACTAACTGGTCAAGAAAGGCGTAGTTCCTGTAATGCTGGTTACAAAGCTATTTGGGATAAAAAAGAAGGCTATCCTTCTCCAAAGTTTTTTGCCGCTCTTCATCCAAAATTAAAAAATATTGTGAAAGAGAAACTTTCCAAAGATATTTATCCTACCGGTTCTAAGGCTGGAGGGCTAACCCTTCAAATGGCCCAGTTTACTGGTTTAAAAGAGAATACCCCGGTAGCCATAGGAATAATAGATGCCCATTCTGCAGTTCCCGCTGCCACGGTTACCCAACCGGGCAAGATGGTATTAATTATGGGTACCTCCACCTGTCATATGTTGTTAAGCAAAGAACAAAAGCTGATACCGGGAATACCGGGAGTGGTAGAAAACGGGATTCTCTCTGGTTACTTCGGTTACGAAGCAGGGCAGGCCGCGGTAGGAGATATATTTGACTGGTTTATGTCTAGTTGTATTCCGGTTACTTATGAAAGAGAAGCTAAAGAAAGGGGTCTTAATATCTATCGCCTTCTCGAGGAAAAAGCGAGCAAATTAAAACCGGGAGAGAATGGACTTATTGCCCTGGATTGGTGGAATGGTAATCGTTCTATCTTGAATAATGCTGACCTATCTGGCTTACTTATTGGCTTAACTTTAAATACCAAACCAGAGGAGATCTATAGAGCCTTAATTGAATCTACTGCTTTTGGAACTCGAATAATTATAGAAACTTTTGTAAATAATGGTTTACCGATAGAGGAACTTTATGCCTGTGGAGGGATGCCCCATAAAGATAAACTGTTAATGCAGATTTACGCTGACGTGACAGACAGGGAAATTAAGATTGCTTCTTCTCGTCAAGCCTCTGCTTTAGGGGCAGCTATGTTTGGGGCTATTACCGCAGGAAGTGAAGCGGGAGGGTATGACTCTATTGAAGATGCAGTAACCCATATGGCTTCTCTCGAGAAGAAAGTCTATCTTCCTATCCCAGAGAACGTAGAAGCTTATAACCAGTTATTCGCGGAGTATAGAAGATTACATGATTATTTTGGTCGGGGAGACAACCAGGTAATGGAGAGATTGAAAAGAAGATAGAGAATTAAAGCAGTCGTTAGTAAATGAATCTAGCGTGGAGCGTTTAGCGTATAGTTGTGAGCTGTAAGTGTAAGGATAAGAAAATAGAATGCTATATTCCGAGAAATATTCAGTTTTTGGTTATTGTAGGGGGCGGATTTATCCGCCCCGTTTCACTGCGGATTCGATGAATTGAACCACTACAAACCTACGATTTCGCTATCTTAACCAACTGATCATTTCTATATGTTACTCGCTAAATCTATAATTTTCGCTTTCAAATTAGTTAATTCCAATAAAGCGATGGTGCTTTTTCCGGTTAACCAGCCTCCACATTCCCCCGGATTTATAATGAGGGTTTTTCCAATTTTACGCAAATCAGTTCGGTGGGTATGGCCATATATAATCACATCATATTTCTGGCTTTCTGCCAGTGCATCTATTAATCCCTCTTTATGCAGCATAACTATATTTTTATTATTTAGATTCATCTGATAAGGTTCAGGGAAAATCTCTCCAATTCCTTTAAATTTTTCCAGGAGGTAAAGTTTATCTCCATCATTGTTTCCGAATACCCCTTTTAGAGGGCAGTTTAAATTTTTAAATTCCAAGAAAGTAAAAGGAGAGACAAAGTCGCCCGCATGTAAGATCAATTCCACTTTTCCCCGATTAAAAATATCTACTGCTTTTTTTATCTGAGGCAGATTATCATGTGTATCAGAAATTATCCCAATTTTCATTTCTTGTACCCCTTTGGGATTATTTAATATATCATATTGGTTATATCATAATTTTTTTAGTATTTATTTTTGTTTAAAAAATCATTTTTGGTTAAAACGCTTCCCGGAAATCCAGGAAGCGTTTTAACTTTAAATTTTAGTTTAGAAAATCAGAAATCTGATTACTCTATATATCCTTTTTCTCTTAAGAAATTCTTAGCTACCAATCTTGCCGGCAACCCTGTGGCGTCGACTTGATAATTGAGTTTCTGCATAGTTATATCATCCAATTCGGAAATAGGCTTTAAGATTTCTCTGATTTCCGGGTATTTATCCAGTGTAGCTTTTCTTATATTGACACAAATATTGTATACGGGGAAGAATTGTTTATCGTCTTTGAAGACGTAAAGGTTGTATTTTTTAATTTTTCCGTCAGTTGCAAAGACCATAGTAATATCAATCTGATCTCTGCTTAGGGCTTCATAAGCTAGTCCGGTATCCATTATTTTTATATCTTCTTCTTTTGCGTCCATATTGTAATGTTTAGCCATTGCCCAGAATCCGTCTGCTCTTTCATTAAATTCATGGTTAATACCAAATATAAGGTTTCCCGGATAATTATTTACATAATCAGCCATATCCGATAAAGTTGTTCCAACTTCTTCTATCTGCTCTTGTTTAATAGCCATTGCATAGGTATTATTAATGTTTGACCTATCCAGCCAGACAATACCGTTTTCAAGATCTTCTTTCTTAACTTTATTGTATAAAACAGCAGGATCAGTAATAACTTCTTTATGTTTTAAATAAACAAGAGATGCTGTCCCAGTATATTCTGGATATATGTCTGTCTGTCCGGATACCAATCCTTCTCGGGTGATTGCACTACCGGTTCCAAATTTTTCTTCAACTGTAAAACCATTAGCTTCCAATAATAGAGCTATCATGTTTCCCAAGACATACTGTTCGGTAAAATTTTTAGCTCCAACTGTAATCTTTTTTTCTGCTAGAACGAAAGTAGAAAAACTTCCAAATAATAAAAAAGTCACGACAAGTAAAATTAAAAATTTCTTCATGTTTATACTCCTTTTATTTTTTTATTTTTAGCCCTTTTGGGGTTATTCTTTTTTCGGCCCAGGCTAAAATTGTATCTATAATAATAGCCATTAAAGCCGAAGAAAATGCACCCGCAAAGAGAGCCTCGGGTTTATTAAGTCTTAACCCGATAAAAATTAGGTCTCCAAGCCCACCTCCTCCTATGACCGAGGCAACAACAGCCGTTCCTATAATAATAGTAGCTGCACTGCGGATACCTCCTATAATAACTGGTATAGCAATGGGGATTTTTATTTTCCATAAAATTTGATTACGGGTAAACCCCATGCCTTTACCAGCTTCTATAATGCTTTGGGGGACACTTAGAATCCCCGAAGTAGCATTAAAAATAATAGGTAC
>Ga0255364_10150_pt1 | contig 16946 bp, 16 predicted proteins | sample ANMaggSSYBR01G12_FD_182087 | JGI IMG/M metagenome (GOLD analysis project Ga0255364, IMG submission 182087) | Sediment cell enrichment communities from methane seep in Santa Monica Basin, California, United Staets - ANME aggregate JGI... | ecosystem: Environmental > Aquatic > Marine > Cold seeps >...
TTGATCCAAATCTTGCAACACTGATCCGCGTTCCGGGAAATCTATCTCACTATCCTCAGGAAGAAATTAGCGCCTCCTTCATGGAGATGTACCCCGATATCATTGTTGAAATGGCGGACAAATGGAGCGTTTCCCAAGATCAGGCAGGTTTTCTTGCAAAAGCTTCTGCGGGTGATTTGAATGAAGTGCTTGGTAGTGGTGATGAAAACGCTGATTGGTACGGCCCAAGAGGGATTTTCTTGGACCTGAAACCCTGGCTTGAGCAGGATGCAGATCTGTGGTATGACGATGCAAAATTTATGCATTGGGCAATCTATGACAATCCTGACGGAGGAATCTATTCACTTCCCTCACACGGAAACTCCATGGTAGTTTGGTTTAATAAAGACCTTTTCGATGCTGCTGGTCTGGATTACCCCCCGCTAACATACGATGATCCAAATTTTGATTCCTGGACCTGGGAAACATTCGCGGATTATGCGGAGGCCCTCACCACAGATGACACTTGGGGTGTTGGCATTCTCAATAACAAACTGGTTTATTGGCCATTCCTGTACTCGAACGGCGCACGACTTACAAATCCTGAGTTGACCGATTACCTGATTGACGATCCTAAAGCTGTTGAGACCTTTGATTTCTTGACTGGACTAGTGTTGGATGGTTATGCTCCAGCTCCCCTAGGGGCTGAAGAATTAGGTGGAATTTCAACCCTATTCCAGGAAGGAAAGATTGCGATGTACATCGATGGATCCTGGAATACCACAGCCTTCCGAGAGAAAGTCGAGTCAGGAGAGTTGCGGGCAGGTCTTGCTGCGCTGCCTTACAATACAGTCAAGAAGGGATATTCACTGTGTCCCTTTGTGCGTTTAGGGATTTCAGCTCAATATGAATATCCTGAGGCTGCATACGAATGGCTTAAGAATTACTATTTTGGGAGCGATGACCTGTTTAATGATTTTACAGGACATAAATCTCATTCCAATGTATATGCTCGGCATGATCTGTGGACGGCTAAACTTGAAACAGGCAATGAGATTTTGAGTGCATATGGATCTCCGGGGGAAGAGATCAATATGAGTTACCTTATGAACAATCATTGCGGTCCTGAGTACATCATGTCCGAACCGTTTTGGTTTGGCCCTGAAGTAGAAACAACTGATATATTATTAGGTGAGCTTGATTTAGTCTTCAGCGGTGAACAAACACTAGAAGAAGCCATAGTGAATATCAATGAGCAAGCTGATTTGGTATTGTTGCGCTGGAATCGGTAAAAAAGAGCAAAGGTAGGTTGGGAGGTCGGGTATCAACCCGGCCTCCCATAATTCGTATTTTTCCAAAGGGTTGTATTCATGAAATTAAATCCTCAACAACGGGAAAACCTCACAGGTTACTTATTCGTTATTCCATCTATATTGGGCATAATGATTCTCTCCGTATATCCATTATTGTTAAGCTTCTACAATGGATTCTTTCAATGGGATGGAATCACAGAGCGTGTTTATATCGGATTAGAGAACTACCAATGGATGTTCATCCTTGACAAACAAGTTATAACATCTTTTAAGGCGACAGGGATATATATGCTTTTTCATGTGCCCGGTGTTGTCATTGGGGGTTTGTTCGTTGCAATAATGCTAAATAAACCGCGTATGCGGGGACTTAGATTTGCACGCACAATCATGTTTTCTCCTCTGGTAACAACCCCTGTAGCCGTTGCTGCAATCTGGATTTTCATCTTCAACCCGAATATTGGATTAATTAACACAATTATTCAAGAATGGTTTGGCGGGGAGGGCATTAATTGGTTTGAATGGTGAAAAAAACATCCATAAGAAGGGGATAATCGTTATTGTACAGACCGTTTCTATCTGGCGAGGAATTGGATACACTTTTGTATTTTTATTAGCAGGTTTACAAAACATACCTATTGAATTCTACGAAGCTGCAAAAATCGATGGAGCAAATGGCAGAAACTTGTTCCGCCACATCACTCTTCCGTTGATCACCCCAAGTATTTTTTTAGTTACGATACTCGTGGTTATCAACGCTGTCCAAGAATTTGCACTTCCATTGGTTCTTACCAAAGGTGGCCCCCGCTTCTCAACAAGTCTTTTGAATCTTACAATCTACAAAGTTGCCTTTGAATATGGGTCTATGGGATACGCATCGGCAATCGCCAGCATCTCATTCATTATGATTCTTATTTTGACTATTATTCAAGTGTTATTGCAAAGAAAATGGGTTTTCTATCTAGGAGAATAAATAAGAAATGGCAAAGACTGACATGAATCACTCGCGAAAACCTGATAATGTAGTTCAAGTGTTTTTAGAATTCATAAGATCGCGGATATGGAAATCTTTACCAGAAATTCCTTCTTATCTAGTTTTAATTACGGTCTGTACAATAACGATTATCCCCTTCTTATGGATGTTTTTTTCATCATTCAAACCAATTAATGAACTTACATCTTACCCGCCAAAGTTGCTGCCCGAACGTTGGACACTTGGGGGATATAAGAGTATTTTAGTTTATCCGGGAATTGAAAGGAACGAAATCATCGCTTTAAAAGAACAAGGCGCAGATATGACAGACATTGTTCAGAGCAGAGAGGCGTTTAGTGATGGGAGTACTCTCTGGGGTTCCCATCTTAATGCACTGAAATTGACTGTATTTACTATCCTGGGCAAATGGATTATGTCAGGATTAGCTGGTTATGCCTTTGCCAAGATTAAATTTCGCGGCCGGGAAGCGCTTTTCATTCTCACTCTTTCGAGCATGATGATTCCCTGGATGACGATTTTACTTCCTCAATTTGTCATTTTCCAAAGTTTAGGATGGGTAGGAACACAACGCCCTCTTTTTATGCCAGAATTGCTTTTTGGAACAGCTTTTTCTGTTTTCTTTTTTAGGCAGCATTTCAGGACGATCCCAAATGAAATTCTTGAATCGGCGGTTCTTGATGGAGCGAGTCATTGGCAAATATTTTGGTATATTATGATGCCCCTTTCCAAATCCGTAATGGGCGCCTTGCTAGTCTTTACTATGCTTTCCAAATGGAACAGTTTAATGGAGCCTTTACTTTATTTGACTGATCCCAAAGACTTTACCCCTGTATTGGTACTTTGGCGCTTAGTTCAAGAAGTCGGAAACGATTTTTCCCCCGAGGCAATAGGGATTCGCATGGCTGGTGCAGTTTTGATCGTTTTGCCAATTCTCGTTGTGTTCTTTTTCGCCCAACAATACTTCATTGCTGGATTGACCCAAGGTGCCATAAAGGAGTAGCTCAAGGAATTGAACAATATTTATCGTGGGGCACTAATCGGTTGTGGCTATGCCTCTAGGTATCATTTGAACGCCTGGGAGCGTATCGAGGACGCAGAAATCGTGGCATTGTCCAGCCGTAATAGGACTAATGTAGAGAAAAGAGCAAACGAATTCAGTGTGCCAACTGTATACACCGACTATAAGAAAATGCTGCATACAGAGTCCCTCGACTTTGTAGATATTGCTACTCCTCCAGCTGTTCATCTTGAAATGGTACGCGAAGCCGCCGAACAAGGCCTCCATGTTCTTTGCCAAAAGCCTATTGCCTCCACTTTATCCGAACTCCGTGAGATGATCCGAATTTGCGATAAGGCAGGGGTTACATTCATCGTCAATGAAAATGGCCGCTTCCAACCTTGGTATCGCAAGATGAAAACCCTCCTTGAAAAAAAAGTTATTGGCCGACCTTTTTATGCTAATTTTACATCGCGAGCCAGAATGACATTACCTACCATGGATGCGGGAGAGCAAACAAGTTTGTTTTCGAAAATGCCTCAATTAGTACTGCATGAATTGGGTGTACATTTTCTCGATACACTGCGTTACCTTTTTGGTGAAGCAACTGACATGTTTGCACAAACACGCCAGATTAGCCCCCATATCGCGGGGGAAGATTTGGCGATGCTTATGGTGCAATTTGGGGATATTGTAGCTACAGTTGATATGTCATGGGCATCTTTGCCAATGTGGAAAGCAGGATCAGGCGGCAGCTGGGCAGAGGTTCGCCTTGAAGGGGAGGAGGGAACACTACATTTACAGAAAGATGGGTTGCTACGCCTGATTACAGACAATGGCGAAGAATCATACCCGTTTACACCAGACACGGAACTGGTTGGTTACCAAAATGCCCAACAGCATTTTATTGACTGCTTACGCTCCGGGGCTGATTCCGAAATTAGTGGCACAGCCACATTAAAAACAATGGAGTTAGTATTTGGTGCCTATGATGCCGCTGCCCACTCAAGAATTTATAAAGTTGGTATCGATATTGACCGTTTGAAATAAAAAGTAAAATCCAGATTCTTGCAGAAAAAAAACACACAATGAAACGCATTCTTGAAAACGACTTTCATATTCATACGTATCTCTCCCCATGTGCGAAAGATAAATTAAATTCCCAGCCTTCGCGTATAATTTCCAGAGCAAAAACTTTAGGTATTAAAACGATTGGCTTTACTGACCATTTTTATCAATATCCCTTCCAAGCACCACCTGCATTCAGCAATAATAATTGGTCAATCATTGAACAATTACGCAATGACATCTCTGCTATTCAAACGGACGTGCGTGTGCTTGTAGGATGCGAGGCTGATCAAGTTACACTTGATACATTGAGTATAGAACCAGCATTGGCACAGCGTTTAGATTATGTGATAATTTCAGCCAGCCACTTCCATCTATCTACTTCCCAAAAACCAGAAAATCTGGAGCCTCGCACAGTAGCGGAACACTATTTGAAATTTATCAGAAAATCCCTTGAAGCAAATTTTGGTTTTATTATCGCTCACCCGTTTTATACACCCGGTAACACCTTGGGTAAGCCCGAGTCCTACATGAATGAGATCCAGGATAATGAGCTATTTGAAATTTCTGAATTGGCTCGGGATAAACGGATAGCATTCGAGGTCAATGGACATATCGATAGAGAACCGGGATATCTTTTAGCAGTAACTAGATTTTTTCAGATTAGCCAAAAAGCTGGAGTGAAATTTACGTTCGGCAGCGATGCCCATCACATGAATGATATTGGATGTTCTCAGCTACGTTTAGATGCTATCAAGAGGTTAGGGTTAAAAGCTGAGAATTTCCTGTCTGCTGACGAGCTGCTTTCAAGATCTTGGGATTAACAACTTTCCTTTTGTAAACGACGGAAAGATTTTATAGGAAAAGGGACAATGTTGCCAAGTGAAACCGTTTTCTTATTCTAGTCCCTGTAAAAAATATTTTCAATACTATTGGAGGATTTCTTTGAAATGATCAATTTAGCGGCCGGGTTCCGATCAGGCCCTTTTAGAAGTCTCACTTTAGACGAAAAGATATCTTTAGCACTAGCGTTAGGTTTAGACAATGCTGAAGTTAACTTGATTATGGTCTGGCGTGAAGGGTCAAAAAATCAATTCAAGGATTTCTCCGCAGAAGACCTTCTGTGGATAAAGCAACAACTGTCCACTTTTTCAAATATTAGTGTGCATGGCCCTTACGGTGTCTCTATAAATTCATATAATCAGTTGTATCGAAAGCTCTCTATTGAGCAGATCAAAGATTGCATACACTTTGCGGCTTTTATTGGTGCATCCGTTGTTGCTACACACTTGGAACCAACTTGGCCCAGACTTGAACTGGTTGGGTTACATAAAAAAAGAATGATTGAGTCCTTGCGAATCTTAGGTGATTATGCAAGTGCTTATGAAGTAAAACTCGCTATCGAAACCCAATACCCTTTTCCAGCAGATATTTTTATCCAACTTATTGCTGAGACCGATCACTCACATGTAGGTGCGACCCTGGATACGGGCCATCTTTTTATTAAAGAAGTCCCCTATAACAGTTACATTAGTCTAGAGGAGCTCACTAGTTCGGATGGCCCTCAAATTTACAATCAGTTGCTAATGAAAATCGCAACCCAGCTTGGTGATATGGGGAAACTCTTACACGTTCACCTGAACGGCAGGCAAATAGGCACCTTGGAAGATCATTTTGTCCCGGATTCTAATAGTTTTATTGATTTCCCTGTTTTTTATGCTTATCTACAGAAAATCCAATACAAAGGGTCCATGGTATTGGAACTCGAGCTTGAAGCAGATGGAACTCCTCTGACGGTAAGAGGTCTGCGGAAAACTCTTGAAGTCACCAGATCATTTTGGAATTCTGCGGGAAAGGGAAAACTTTCAAATGGCCTTGATGAATAAGTCTCCCCGCTCCAAACTGGGCTTCCACTGTGAAAACCCGAACCAAATCAGGGATAGGGTAGTCGAAAACAACCTGATGTATGTTGAACTATACAACATAGACAGAAAAGATTTACTTGAAATCAAAAAAATCATAGTGAAACACAACCTCAAAGTTGGAGTCCATTCTCCTTTAATCATTCCGGATTGGTATCCATACATACCCACAGCATCTTTTCTTCTTGGGGATGCGGGAATTGAACTCAAGGCTCAGACTCTAAGATTAATCACTCAAACCTTACAAGATGCGGAAGAATTAGGTGCTGAATACATTGTTGTCCATTATCCAAAACCGGCTCCCAAAATGCACATTAAACCAGGTTGGAAGCCAAGACTGGAAGACATCTTGGACAGCGCAGACCAATTAGCCAAGCTTGTGCGTCAGTTTAATATCAGAATTCATATTGAGGGTTTTGGGGAACAACCATTTCTATCGGCCGATTTCCTGATGGATGTATTAAATACTTTCCCAGAATTATCCTATTGTTTTGATGTAGGCCATATTTTTCTTGCTTCTAAAAGGGGGGTTTTAGAGTACTTCGACTTTCTTAAGCAGATAGCTCCCCGAATCGGTTCTATCCATCTATGGAACACTCGCGGCCATCAAGATTACTCGGATTTTTCTCATTTACCAATTCATCCGGCTCAGACCTCTTCCTCTGGTTGGATTGATATAAAAAATACTCTACACGTTGCATATGAACAAAATCCAGACGTTATCATAATATTTGAACACGGTACAAGAAATCAAGCGAACCCTAGATTAGATTATAGAGAAGGGATAATGTGGGTGAGTAATGTTTTGAACAAGTATCAAGGGAAAAATATTCATATTCCTACACCAGGAGATGAAAAATGACCCGTCATAATTGTCCCGCTGTTTCACTCCTGAGCAATGAAGCCGTGGATGAGATCCATCAAACCTCTCTACGTATCCTGTCGGAAATAGGAATGCGTATCCACAGTTTGCCCATACTCGAATTATTAACCGAGCAGCAAGGTATTAGTGTTGATATTGATCGACAAATAGCAACCTTCTCCCCAATGGCCATACAAAATGCCATTGAGATAACCCCGTCAAAGTTTAACCTTTATGGGCGAGATGATGATAAGCCTGTTTCATTGAGTTCAGCAGGAGGACTTGTTGCTCAATCTGTTTCAGGCGAATATGCAATAGTGGATCCGGTTAAAAAGACCCGCCACTCTCCTACGTTAGCGGACATGGTTCAGTCAATTACCGTTGCTGATGCTTTACCAAATATTGATATTGTCGGTGCTCACGTTTTGCCTACAGATGTGCCTTTAAAAGTGCGAGAGATTGACAAAATTGTTTCCACCGCAGACCGGGAATTCATGGGGGAAAAAGGAGTTTGATATGAAATTTGGCGCTGCTTGGTTTGGTTTTCGTAAACAGACGTACGCGAATTATTTTGAAATGTCCTCGGCATTGGGATTGAATTATGTTGAGATTCCCTTATACTGGCAAATTATTGAAGATGATTACGCTCGTTATTCTCTAACAGGAGTTGAAAAAATTCGAGCGCTGGCTGAACAGTCAGGAGTATATCTAGTTTCTTCAGTTTCCTCGTTAGACATTGCAGGATCATTCGATATGAAAGGCGATCCAATTGACAAAGGTACTGTTGAGTTTGCTAAAACCGCAGCTCGACGTGCCATTGATATAGGTTCACAATTAGGTGTAGACGTGATGCGGATAACAGAACCAAATGTTCCGGAAGAGAGACTCGGTGAAGCCCAGAGCTATATGGAAGAGTATGGCCGAGAGATGAGAGCATTGGGTGATTATGCTGCAGATAAAAGTTTAAAGATCGTGGTTGAAAACTACGGTCTTACCTCAGAGCAAGTCAATTGGTTACTGGATGCAGCTGATCATCCCGCTGTAGGTACTTTGTACGATCCCTGTAACTATATGCGTATCGGTGAAGATCCCTTGAGCGCGTTGAAAAATCTAGGTGAACGAGTGTACTATTGTCATCTTAAAGATACTTTTAAAGAAGACCCACGTAACCCAAACCTACTATTCCCCGGCTCGCGATGGGCGCCTTCTGTAGCCGTAGGCAAAGGCGAAATTGACTGGGGGTCTATCATGGTTGAGCTAGCAACATTTTATGATGGTTATTTATGCTTTGAGTACGAGATAGCAGAAGATGTGATGCGCGGTACGCGGGCGAGCATTGAATATATTCGTCAAATAAGCAATAAACACAATCTGCGATTTGATATTTAACTCAATTTTCATTAGTTGGTCTACAGATACCCATAATGATATTTTGCAAAGATGTTAGTAATCCTGAAGGTCCGGTTAGCATATCTGACGGTAGTTGGGTTGTGACTGAAATGAACCGAGGTACCGTGACTCACATCAGCGCTAATGGGCAAAACAAACGAACCCTCGCGAAGACGGGGCGTCCTAATGGTCTTGCCCTAGATCTGGATCACAATCTGTGGGTGGCAGAGTCGAAATATCCAGCGTTATTAAAATTAACCATGGCAGGCAAGATCACAACTATATCCATCGGAAATTCAGAATTATCTTTCCTGTGGCCTAATGATCTCTGTTTTGGTCCTGATGGCTCAATATATATGACCGATTCAGGTATTCATCTAAACGATATGGAGGGAATTGATCCTCCGGAAGCGGTTTACGATGTTCCGATTGATGGGCGAGTTTTTCGCATTGATCCGCAAAATGGTAAATGCAATTTGCTTGATCGGGGTTTGCGTTTTGCAAACGGAATAGCCTTTGGCCCAGATAGTGAATACATGTATGTCAATGAAACCCTGACCGGAGATATCTTTCGATACAAGATAGTCGATGGCCAAGTGGTGGGTGATCGACATTTGTTCGGCAATGTGATGATTAAACCATGCCCCGAATTTGGGTGCGTAGCCGGACCGGATGGCATGGCTTTTGACATTGAAGGTAATCTATATGTGACTGTCCTCTCTCAAGGGGATGTAACCGTTCTTCATCCAGATGGAAGCGTTAAAGAAAGGCTGGAAATTGATGGATCATTTCCAACAAATATTGCCTTTGGTCAGCCCGGAAAAAATTACGCCCTCGTTACTGAAGGTTCGAAGAATCAGTTGTTGATGATAGACATTAGAACCGAGGGTTTGTCTCTGAATGTAGGAAAGATTATTCTTAGCAGCACAGGTTAATAGTCAGTATTCCATAGAGAAACAAGGATAATTAATGAATCTAAAAGTTGTTGTAGTTGGAAGTTCGAACACAGATCTAATCGTTCAGGTTTCGCGACTGCCAGCCAGCGGCGAGACAGGATTGGGAAGGAAGTTTATCACCACGGGAGGGGGAAAGGGCGCAAATCAAGCCATTGCCTCGGCCCTTTCCCAGGGGAAGGAATTTACTGACGCTATCCGGTATGCAAATGTTGCAAGGGTTATTTGCGTCACTCGTTGGGGAGCGCAGCCCGCCTTGCCAACCGCTGATGAAATTCGGGTATTCCTGGATACACGAAAGTGTTTCGATACTTATTCCCATACACAGTACTGCTATAACAAGCAGAAAGAAGGCTAACATGACAGTTACAATTCGTTTTCTAGGCACTGCTGCATTTGAGATCATCACCGCGGATAGCAAGCGAGTCTTAATTGACCCGTTTTTAGATAATAATCCAGTCAGTCCATATAAAGTAGCTGACTTGGACAATTTGGATTTATTGCTTGTCACTCACTCAGCATATGATCACTTAGGCGATGCGGAATCGATTATGAGACGCTTCCCAAACCTCCCTTTGATTTGCGGAGCAGATGTTCGTGGATATTTGATGCATCAGGGCATAGAATCCGACAGATTGCATGCCTCTCCCTGGGGAATGATGATTGAAAAAGCGGGGATAAAAGTACGTCCAGTATACTCTCGCCATTGGTCCTATATTCAACTGGAAAATGGACAATCATTTTCAAGCGTGCCGCTTGGATTTATTGTTTATGTTGGTGATGATATTAGTATTTATCACGCAGGGGATACAACATTATATGGTGATATGAAATTATATGGAGAGTTATATCAACCAATAGTTGGTTTAATAAATGTTGGTGTTCCTGAGGATCACCGCGGTGCTGAGCATGGTGTTTCAGAATACCTCAGCGGCGAAATGGACGCCAAAGAGGCAGCTTTAGCGTGTGAATGGTGGGGCTTAAAATATGCTATTCCATGCCATCATGATAACCCTGATCTGCCCGAGATAGTTAAATTTAAGGCCGTACTTGAGGAAAAACGCAAGAAAGATAAAACAGCACCGGAACCGATTGTTTTGGCTCCCGGCGAAACTTTCCAGCTTTAATTGAGAGTACAATATGCGAAAAATAAGGACAGCACTTATTGGTTGTGGCAAAGTTGGGCATACTCATGCTCAAGTATTAAGTACTCTACCTGAATCGAGCTTTGTAGCTGTGTGCGACAGAGATATCACCCGATCCCAAACCTTTGCTGAGAAATATCATGTGGAGACTTATACTGACGTATGTGAAATGGTCCAAACAGCAGAGGTTGAAGCTGTTATTGTGTGTACCCCTCACCCCCTTCACACTCAACCCACTATTGCTGCTGCGGGCTGTGGAGCACATGTGTTGGTAGAAAAACCGCTAGCCTCCAGTTTGGAAGACTGCGATGCCATGCTAACAGCAGCAAACGATGCTGGAGTTAAGCTGGGTGTAATGAGCCAGCGGCGCCTGTATGAACCTGTGCGGCGAGTCAAAGCTGCCATCGAAGCTGGAAAGATTGGTGAGCCAGCCCTCGGGACAGTGGTTATGCTGGGCTGGCGAGATCAAACTTACTACCAATCCGATCCCTGGCGGGGACGATGGGACACTGAGGGTGGAGGAGTACTAGTCAATCAGGCTCCTCACCAACTGGACCTGCTGGGATGGTTCATGGGTCCAGTAGTAGAACTATTTGGTTATTGGGAAAACCTGAATCACCCATATATTGAGGTAGAAGACACAGCTGTGGCTGTGCTGCGATTCAAAAACGGTGGGTTGGGATCAATTATAGTAAGCAACTCACAGAAACCTGGAATTTACGGCAAGGTGCATATTCACGGAAAGAATGGAGCTTCTGTGGGAGTTCAAACCGACGGTGGAGCAATGTTCATAGCCGGGATGACTACAATTCAGGAGCCACCCATCAATGACCTCTGGACAGTGCCAGGGGAAGAAGATTTACTCTCTCAATGGCAAACAGAAGACCGGGCTGCTTTTCAGGTTGTCGATCCTGTGCTTCATTACCACCAATTACAAGTACAGGATTTTCTGCAAGCCATACTTGAGGATAGCAAACCACTTGTCTCGGGTGTTGATGGACGCAGGACAGTCGAGATATTTACAGCCCTCTACCGCTCACAGAGAGATCAAAAACCGATCAGTTTCCCCTTGTAATACGAATTGAATTCCTTTTCCGTAATGTAATTTCACAACAGGTGATCCTTGATTTCAAGACACAAACAAATATCTCAATCGGGTTTGATAGCTAGAGATCTGACAGAAATGACTTCATGAGGAGTAACCAAGATGGAAAAATGTGATCTTGGCTTAATCGGCTTAGCAGTGATGGGTCAAAACCTGGTTTTGAATATGAATGACCAAGGTTTCAAGGTGGCTGTGTTTAACCGCACAATATCCAAGGTGGATGAATTTATCAACGGCAATGCAAAAGGGACCAATATCATTGGAACGAAAACGATTGAAGAGTTGATTAACGTTCTAGAAAAGCCCCGTCGTGTGATGTTAATGGTAAAGGCGGGGAAACCAATAGATGATTTCATTGATTTGTTGATACCTCACCTTGAAACAGGAGATATTATCATCGATGGCGGTAACTCTAACTATAACGATACCATTTGTAGAACAGAACATGTCGAGTCCAAAGGACTTCTTTATATTGGCACTGGAGTCTCTGGTGGCGAGGAAGGAGCTCGTTTTGGCCCTTCGATCATGCCGGGCGGATCTCTCAAAGCCTGGCCCTATATTAAAGAAATATTCCAGGCTGTGGCGGCCACGGTAGATGATGGTTCCTCGTGCTGTGATTGGGTTGGGGATAACGGAGCCGGTCATTATGTAAAAATGGTTCACAATGGCATTGAGTACGGCGATATGCAGCTAATCTGTGAAGCTTACGACATCATGAAAAACCTAATGGGAATGAGTTCCCAGGAAATACATGAGGCTTTCGCCGCCTGGAATGAAGGCAAGCTTGATTCCTACTTGATTGAGATCACCAGGGACATTTTGGGATTCCAGGATGAAAGCGGTGAATACGTAGTCGAAAAAATACTTGATACTGCCGGGCAAAAAGGGACTGGTAAATGGACAGCGATCTCCGCCCTGGAGACGGGAGTCCCCTTGACTCTGATTAGTGAAGCGGTTTTGTCGCGTTTCCTCTCTGCGCTCAAAGAAGATCGGGTTAAATCATCCAAGATCTTGACTGGACCAGATTCCCGGTTTGAGGAAAACAAAGGGGATTTTTTGCAGAGTTTACATGATGCTCTCTATGCTTCCAAAATCATTTCCTACACCCAGGGCTTCATGTTGATGAAAGCTGCGGCGAAAGGATATAACTGGGACCTGAATTACGGGGGTATTGCCTTGATGTGGCGGGGGGGATGCATCATTCGCTCAGCATTTTTGGGAAAGATCAAAGAAGCTTATGAGAAAGACCCGGAACTGGACAACCTGTTGCTGGATGATTATTTCAAGACTGAAATTGATGTTTCCCAGGATGGTTGGAGGCGGGTGATTACCAATGCAGTTGAGGCTGGCATTCCTGTGCCAGCCATGTCGAGCGCGCTGGCTTTTTATGATGGTTACCGGTGTGAAAGATTGCCTGCAAACCTGCTTCAAGCCCAACGCGACTATTTTGGTGCCCACACATACGAGCGAGTTGATAAACCCCGGGGAGAATTTTTCCATACCAATTGGACCGGCACTGGGGGAGATGTAACCTCCAGTACCTATAATGCATAGAACATAGGAAAATGAAATGAAATCCGAACTGAAAATAAAGAAAGAAGCTGCCCTTGACCTGGTATCACTTGGTGCCCTGAATCATCGAGTTGATCCAGCCAATATCCCCTTTGGTAAAGCAACTACCTGGACAGTACATCCAAGCGGCGGTGAGTACAATGTGGCAGCCAACCTTGCCAACTGCTTCTGTCTGAACACAGGCATCGCTTCAGCGATGGTTAGATATCCAATTGGTGACCTTATTGCTGAACGTGTCCGTCTGATGGGAGTTACACCGTTTTATAAATACTTCGATCACAATGGAGTAAATGGTCCCAATATGGCTACGATTTACAGTGACCGCGGTTATGGAGTACGAGCTCCGGTAGTCTTTTACAACCGGGCGAATGAAGCCGGTTCCCAACTCAAGCCAGGCGATTTTGACTGGGATGAGATCTTCTCCAGGGGAGTGCGTTGGTTCCACAGTGGCGGTATCTTTGCCGCGCTTTCAGAGACCACTGGCGAGTTGATCATTGAAGGGATGAAGGCAGCTAAAGCCTCAGGAGCAATTACCTCGTTTGACCTGAACTACCGGGTAAAATTGTGGAATATCTGGGGCGGCATGGCGAAAGCGCAGGATGTGATGGGGCGCATTGTTGAGAATGTGGATGTGCTGGTTGGAAATGAAGAAGACATGCAGTTGGGGCTTGGCATCTCTGGACCTGAAATGAAATCAAAAACCAAACTTGACCCGAGTACATTCTTAGGAATGATTGACAAGGTAGTAGAAAAATATCCCCAAGTCAAAGTCGTGGCAACGACGCTGCGAGAGTGCCACTCAACAGCCCATCATTCTTGGGGTGCTGTAGCCTGGATTGACGGGCAAAGTTACATCTCTCCAACAGCTGAGTTGCAGATCCTTGACCGTGTCGGTGGTGGAGATGGTTTTGCAGCAGGTTTCTTCTATGGTCTTCTAACGGGAGAGTCGGAGGAAGAAGCCCTTAAATTGGGTTGGGCACATGGTGCCCTGATGACTACTTTTCCCGGGGACACCACGATGGCAACCCTCGAGCAGGTACGCGCATTTGCACAAGGTGGTTCGGTACGTATTCAGCGTTAATTGATTACAAATTTTAGCAGTGTGGATTAAGTAGTACGCAAGGTAGGAATCGAGTAGTCTTTCCTTGTTAGTAATTTGATTTTTGGGTGCAGATGGGTGGACAAGATGGAAACAATGGACTAATTTCCCCCTACTGGGTAGACACAATGGACAATAATTCACTCTATGGACAGGATGGACCCTTCGGCACGACCTTCGGTCGCAAGGCAGGCTCTCCTCCTTTGATTAAGAGTCAATTGCTCTGCCAATTGAGCTAGCGGCCCATTGCCGTAAGGCAGGGAGACGGTATCTTTTCAAAAGGTAAATGTCAAGAAAAGGGATTGTTTCAGTGCTTTTTCTAAAGAAAGAAACTAATCCTGGTGCAGTTTACATAGATTCCATAGTGATTGGAGGGGCAATTTCATCCATGATGGCAGTAGCTTTTTCCTGTACACCAGTAACTATATGACCATAGATGTCCAATGTGACACTGGATTTGCTGGGACCCAAACGTTTTGATACTGTCAGGATATCGCCCCTATTTCTTTTCAAGAAATCAATCTTGAATAAACATATCCGTGTAGGTTGTAAGCCTTTATCCGCCAAGCCGCAGGCTGCACATGCTTTTCGAATCCTGCCGGCCCACTCTTGCTCTAGATTTATCCCAAAAACATACCCAAAACATATACCATACTGGATTTGAAAATATATGCCACAGGTTACAGGTTTGAATCAGTACGGGTCTGACGATGAACATATTGAGGGCATGTCAGCAGGTCAAATCAACCTGGAGTTTAATGCAATATAAATTTGGACTATAATTGGTGCTGAGCAGCCATTATTCATCCTTTATATATCTAATATTTGAGGCTTTCATATCATCAATTATTAGCTTTTTGATCCGGCTCAAGGTGTATCCTTCAAACAACTTATATACGTTCTCTCATCATGAAGCTTAAAAATAAACTTGCAAATAATTTAGTTTATCTCTATACGATCAGTTTAAGCCTAGTTCCTGCTGTTACCTTATATTGGAGCAGTGGTGTTCCTATCCAACATGCCTACTTATCTTGGATCACTATTGCATTTATTATTGGGATTTTGGTCATTAGCATTAACTCCTTCACAAAAAGCAAACAAAAGGCGGGTGTGATTGTGGCTGCAATCTCAATCGCATTCTTCTATTTTGGAAATTTCCTTCAACTCATAATTTCCATTTCTATGACAGCGGGTATCATCCAAGAAAAATCAGTTTTAGAAAATTCAATTGTGCTGCCAGTGGTTTTTTTCATCAGCTGGTCAATATTATGGATTGTGATCACCCGGATCATTATCCGGTCAGATTCATTAACACAAAAAAGTGATTATTATCTAAGTGTTGTTTCAATAATCCTATTGGTTTTCATGGTAAGCGGGGTTGGATTGAAAATTGATGTTTCAAGCAAAAATAAAAAACTCATAGAGTCAATCTTATTGAATAATTCGGAACTAGATCCTTATGCGGGTATAGCTCTTACTAGCTATGATAATGAGAATTCCCCTGATATTTATTATTTAATATTCGATGGTTTTGCTGGACCTAACATATTATTGAAATATTATGATACGGATATTCTATATTTCATTCAACAGCTTGAAAAAAGAGGGGTATATGTAGCAAATGAGAGCAAATCAAATTACAGCATGACCATTAGCTCCCTTCCATCTTCATTAAATATGAATTATTGGGATGAACTTGCCAGAAATGAGATTAAGGATGTTGGTTGGATCCCAGTGATTCCATTATTACATGACAATCTAGTCTCAAATTATCTACACAATAGAGGATATGATCTAGTTACTTTCCCAAGTGGATTTTGGCCTACAGAAGATTTCCAGACAGACATGAAAATAAGCCCTCTGATCAATCTGAATGAGTACCAGGAAAACTTACTATTGTATACTCCAGTTCCGCGAATCTTTCCAAGTATCTTATATGACAATCATCGAAATAGGATTAACTTTACATTGAATAGCCTGAAGAATATTACAAATGAGGAAAGACCGATTTTTGTATTTGCTCATATCCTAACCCCACATCCACCCTTTATCTTTGATGGGGAGGGAAATCCAGTTCACCCTCAAAGGACATATAATCATTTTGATGCCGATGATTATCGAAAATTAGGAGGTACTACTGCAGAGTATCAAGAAATGTATTCAGATCAGTTGAACTATATCTTTAGTGAAATTCTAGAAATGATCGATGGAATTCTATTAGAGTCCGAATCGCCTCCCATCTTAATTATTCAAGGTGACCATGGTCCTGGTTCGCTGGTTTCACAGTCGCACTTTGAAGAAAACAACCTAGATGAAAGATTCTCAATCATGAACGCATATTATTTTCCAGATAAAGACTATAGTTCACTTTACCCATCGATAACGCCAGTAAATACATTTAGAGTGATATTAAATAAATATTTCGAAGAAAATTTACCCTTATTACCAGACAAGAACTATTTTTCCATTCTTTATCATCCTTATGAGTTTATTGATGTGACAGAGATACTAAAATAGAATAGTAGATTTTTTCATGAAATCATCTATAGAT
>Ga0255364_10151_pt1 | contig 16857 bp, 18 predicted proteins | sample ANMaggSSYBR01G12_FD_182087 | JGI IMG/M metagenome (GOLD analysis project Ga0255364, IMG submission 182087) | Sediment cell enrichment communities from methane seep in Santa Monica Basin, California, United Staets - ANME aggregate JGI... | ecosystem: Environmental > Aquatic > Marine > Cold seeps >...
TATTCAATCCGCTTAATTCGGGAAACTATTCTGTAAGTGTACCTAGTATTGCGGAGGGAGAGAAATTAGCATACCGACTGGGACAATCCATCCCGGGAACTTACTATTCAGCTGGTGTGTTGGCGAATACCACAGCTAAAAGTCTTTTGAAGGGTTGGGTCAGCGGATTGTCATTTAGTATGGGAGTACCAATTCTTACAAACTCAGTTGATTATGGGATAGGTAAACATTCAGATCTTGGTTTGAACAGCCCTGAGTATGTTGCATCTACCTATGTTGATATTGCCGTGTCAGGATTAGCAGGTCTTGCAGCAGCAGGTATAACTGCTGGAGTAGTTGTACTAGCAGGTCTGGCTGGAATAGCTGCAGCTCCATTGGGGGTAACTATTGCTATAGCAGCATTACTAGGTGCAGGAATCAGTTTTGGCGTAAATCAATTATGGGACATGGACAAAGTAAAACAAGATGTAGCTGATGGCTTTAGTACTTTTCCTGGCATCTGGGAAAATGGAAAGATTATCGCCTCTACAGGTGCAGATTGGGTAGAGGAAGCAGTCAATGATACTGCGGATCAAGTAGTCGAGGTAGCTCATGATTCAGCAAGAATATTTATAGACGCAGTTCAGGAAGCAACGGATGAGATCATTGATTTTGCTATAGATCCCCTTGGAGGGGAGGAATAAGAATATTAATCAGAGTGATATATCAAAGCAAATACTATTAGTTGATCATTCTTGATGTTGAACATGCTATAGGGCATTCTATGCAAGATAAGCCGCTTCCTGCAGAGAAGATGAGTTCATGGATTTTAGCTCTTATTACTTATCTTGTTCTTGGGCCATTTGCTGCTTTGGCAACATTCATCCCAAATTATTCGATAGTATTTTTAGTTATAAGTATTATGCTGGCTTCAATTGGAGCTGTGGGGATGATCCTGGTTGGTCGGAAACATAGAAGGATAGGTCAAATTCTATTCAGTAATGCATTCTTCCTCCTGTTCTTAACATTAGGTGCTAGAGTTTGGTTGGTGATCGTTGGAAATATCTATCAGTGGGCAGCCTGGATGCTATTGTTACTAGCCGCATATTTCCTGGCTTGGTACCTGCCTTCTTTAAACCCAAACCTTTCTTCGCTATTATGGAGAGAGCAATATACACCAGAGACACCACTTGGCAAGAAGCTCTTGAAACTTTCAGCTGTTCTCCTACCAATAGCAGGTTCAGGTGGAGCTTTAATTGGGATGTACTCTTCTGGAGATGGTTCAAATAACTTTAGTTTATTATTTATTGGAACAGCTGCTTGCTTGGTAAGTATTGGTTGGGCCCAAGTAACTTCCCATCAATTTTGGCGGGAAGATCGACGGCGAGAACAAAGATCATCGGAGACTGGATAAATGAACTGGACTTCTTTTGGTATTTTGGTTGTAGCAGGTATAGTAGGTGCATATATAGGTCTATTATTATCCCGCAAACGAAAAGAAAAGAAAACATCAATAAATCGGGACGAGAAAAAAGACTAGATCGCCCTGTTTAACCTCGAGGTTGAACATTATTTGTTTATGGGGGAATGTTTTTTTAAGGGTTGATATCAATAATCATCATTTCCAACCAATTTTTAGGGGAGAATAAACGATATGACAGTTAAAAATGCACCCACAACAACTCCCGATTGGCAGGCCGCTGTGCGCCGACGCACACGATTTTACGTGTTGGTGGCGGTCCTGCTAGCAGTGTTGTTTGGATTCCTGGTCTTCCAGTTCTTCTCCCGCCAGCAGCGTTTGGCACCCGGTGAGTTAACCCCAGCTGTCTTTGCCGCCCAGGATATTGAGATTGGCACACTGCTTACCGCGGAGTTGCTCGATGTCCGGGATGTTTCCATCCGCGCAGTTCCGGACTCACACCTCACCTTTAAGGAGCAAGCTATTGGAAAGCTTGCCCTCTATCCACTAACCAAAGGGGAAGTTGTCCTGCCTGAAAAATTGGCAGGAGATCAAGGAGGAGCGGTTGCCCAGCGCTGTCCCTCCGGAAAATGGTGTGTCAGCATCCCGGTGGCCTGGTTCATTGCCGCCCCGCCAGATTTAGCTGAAGGAGACCGGGTGGAAATTGCTTCTGCCCTTCCCGGGAAATCCCTGAGTGAAGCGGGTTTTATTGCCACGGAAGTTCAGGTTGTGGCGTTGCCCACTGAGGAAGAGTTTCCTGCCTATGTGTTTGCGTTGGATGATCAGGAGGCTTTATCGCTCTTATATGCTCATGCCAATGAATTCCAACTGTTGGTGTTATTAAGGCCGGCGGGAGGATAGACAATGGGCACTGTAATAGGAATTTTCTCTGCAAAAGGTGGTGTCGGAAAAACAATTCTTGCTACTAACCTGGCTGTGGCAGTTGGGGTAGGGCATCGTCGACGAACGGCCATAATTGACCTGAACCCCGGCATCGGCACTTCGGATTTACTGCTTGACCTGGAACCGGAACGCAGTTGGGCAGACCTGCTATCAGTGATTGACGAGTTATCAGCTAAACACTTGAAACTGGCAGTCACTGAGTATCGCCCGGGCGTGGACCTGTTGGCCTCCCCTCCGTCAGTTACCTGGAAGCAAGCATTAACAAAGAAGAATTTAGCTTCCCTTCTAGAGGTATTCCGGAAGGAATACGATCTGATTGTGCTGGATACTTCTTCAGGCGGTGGGGGATTAACTGGGGCTGCTCTCTCTCTGGCTGATATTCGGTTGGTTGTTCTTACACCGGATGCGCCATCCTTGAGAGGGACCTCCCGCTTTCTTGATGTCCTACCGGAAAAGGAAAAATTCACCGGCCTGGTGATCAACCAACAAACAGTTGGTGCAGCAGTATCACCGGATGAAATCAAGGAACATCTTGGAGAACGCTTATTTGGTGTGCTTCCTGTAGATCAAAGCGGAGTATGGGCAAATATCAGTTACGGTGAACCCTGTGTGCTGAGAAAAACAAGCAAGCTGGGGAAATCTATCCGGCAACTCTCGGCACGTCTGATCAAGATGATTGATCAAATGGGAACCTGAGGTTGTAATGATGACAAATAAGGATCAGGCAGTACTTGAGGATAAATTACATCGGATGACGAGTGAGTTCATTCAAGGGCACTTAACCACTCAGCAGGATTCTCTTTCTTATACCAAAGATCGAGAGCAGTTGGGAAAAGTAGTTCGGAATTTCCTTCAAAGAGAAGAAGAAATACTACCTCAAAAAACCGCAGATCAAATTGTCCAAGCGGTTGTCAATCGGATGGTTGGTCTTGGTCCAATCGAGCCTTATCTGAATGATTCCCAGGTCACTGAGATCATGGTTAATGCACCGGATGAGATCTTTGTTGAAAAAGACGGAGAATTAGAACCCGTTGAGGCCGCATTTCGGGATGAGCAGCATATTCTGAATGTGATCGATCGAATTGTGGCACCCCTGGGCCGCCGTGTGGATGAATCTACACCTTTTGTAGATGCGCGCTTGCCAGATGGTTCCCGGGTGAATGCCATTATCCCTCCCCTGGCACTAAGATCACCAGCCCTCACTATCCGCCGGTTTTCAGCAGATCCTTTTACGCTGAAGCGACTTGTAGAAATGGAGAGCATTGACAAACAAATGGCGGGGTTTTTACAGGCCTGTATTCGAGCCCGGCTCAACATTCTAATCTCGGGTGGAACGGGATCGGGAAAAACATCCACATTAAATGCTCTGGCTCGCTGTATTCCGAAAGGTGAAAGATTAGTCACCATTGAAGATATTGCAGAATTACAGTTAACAGCCACAAACCTGGTCTCACTGGAATCCCGCCCTCCCAATATCGAAGGCGCGGGAGAGGTCAATATCCGTACCCTGGTATTTAACGCACTCCGTATGCGGCCAGACCGGATTATCGTGGGGGAAGTGCGCGGTCCAGAAGCATTTGATATGCTGCAGGCAATGAACACCGGTCATCCTGGATCGTTAACAACGGTTCACGCCAATTCGCCTGCAGATGCCGTCCGCAGGCTGGAATCGATGGTCTTAATGGCAGGATTGGACCTTCCCCAACCGGCTATTAGGGATCAGCTTGCCAGTTCGTTGGATTTAATTCTTCAACAAGAGCGGTTGCCCGGTGGGTCACGAAAAGTGGTGTCGATTGCTGAAGTCCTATTTACTCAAGATGAAGGTTGGGAAAACCTCAGAGTTAAAACCGAAGAAATATTCACTTTTCGACAAGAAGGGCTGGATAAGAAGGGGAGAGCCCTGGGGCAATTCCAGGCAACGGGTTATGAACCCCGTTGTTTGCAGATTATCAGACGAAGCGGTTTTTCTGTGCAGGATGCGCTGGAGGATTAAGTGATCTTTAATATTTTTGGCATCCTACTATATATAACAATTTTGTTCAGTGCCTGGCTTTTCAGGGACACCCTGTTTGGCAGTTTATCCGTTTATGTACCTGTTCTGATTGGTATTATCGCCGGTTCTATTTTTTTTATCGCATCTCTTTCCCTGGTTGAGGTCTTGCGTGGGCGTGAGCTGCGTGGAGCCTGGCGTCAGCGATTGGAGGAAAGAGAAGGGTTATCACGTCCCACGGCCTGGTGGCATTTTCCTAATTCAATCACCCAGTGGATTAATTCATCTCTAGGGTTTGTTTTTAAAAAGGGGGTTGGCGGTATACTGCTGGGATGGTGGCAAGATGCCGGCTTTGGATCTCAACCGCTCTCTTTGCTTTTTGTCTTAATGGGGATTATATCCAGTGGAAGCCTGGCGGGATACTTCCTCACTGGAAGGGTTCTGCTGAGTGGATTTATCACTTTTTTACTTCTGGTTGGTTTTTTTACTTTAACTTATTCCAGGGCCAGGATGCAGCGCCAACAATTCCAGGATCAATTTCCAAGTGTGCTGGATCGTTTGGCGGATTCCCTGCAGGCTGGTTTTTCCCTGCCCCAGGCGATCGAATTTGTGATTCCCAATCTTTCCCAGCCCAGCGCATCGGAAATGGCACAAATATCTGGTCAAATCCGGATTGGTTTTACTGTAGACCAGGCGCTTGAGGAGCTGTATCAGCGTCGTCCCAGCGAGGATGTCCGGCTGCTTGTTGAAGGCTTAACTCTGCAGCGGCAGGTTGGTGGAAATATGACTGCAATGATGCGGGAGATGGCAGATATGGTTCGGAAAAGGGTTGAGCTGAAAAATGAGGTGCGAACAATGACCGCCCAGGGTAGACTCTCAGCGATAGTAATTGCCTTGCTCGTCCCGGTTTCCCTGGGGCTGCTGTCCATGTTTCAGGGATATACCGATGTGCTGTTTAATACAACTGTAGGCAACCTGGTATTGATAACTGCCGGGATATTGGAATTGATCGGTGGGGCAATTGTTATTCGTTTGATCAGGATTGAGGTGTAGGGATGGGTTTTATATACCTGATTGCATTTGTTTTTGGTACGATTATATTTTTAGTGTTGATTTCTCTGATCTCATTGAATGATCAGCGGGCGAAAGTACGCTTAAGAACGCGACTCTTCAGTCACCTAACTGCTCCCCCGATTCCCTGGAAAAAGCGATTATTATCATTCCTGGATACCGTTAAAATCCCGACTCGATTTAGTCAATTGGTAGATAAACAAACAGTAATTTGGTCCGGGATCGAGATGACCCACTACCAGTTCCATGCTTTCTGGTGGTTGTTGAGTTTACTGGGAGTTATTTTGAGTCTGATCGTTGTTTTATTTAGTCCTGAAATTTTTACTGTGGGTCTTCTAACATTTGCCCTGGTTCTCTTACTGGCTATCGGTCCTTTTCTGTATCTAAAATATCGGATTCGGGAACGAGAGAGGGTTGTGGAACGGTCATTGCCGGATTTTCTAGATATGCTGACCTTCACTGTTGAAGCAGGTCTGGGTTTGGTACCTGCCTTAGATCGGGTTACGACAGGATTTAAAGGTGCGTTGAGTGAACAGCTGCAGGGTGCTTTGATACAGATCGAACTGGGTTTCTCACAACGTGAAGCATTAGAGGAGCTTGTCATGCGAGTTCCTTCCTCAGATGTAGAGCATTTTGTGGAAGCGATTTTATTGTCGGAACGCCTGGGTACTTCACTCGCCAGAACTATGCGAGTCCAGGCAAATTTATTAAGAACCCGCCGCCGCCAACGGGCAGAGGTCAAAGCGCAGACAGCTCCTATTCGGATCATCCCGGCCCTGGTGTTCTTTTTCTTGCCGAGTCTATTATTGATATACTTGGCTCCCCCTATCATTAATTTCCTATTTCGCCGCTAAGGGCATAAACAGTGGTTAAAGTAAAAAGGAAACTTCTGCGAACTCAAAAGCCAGTTGGACAAACATTAGTTGAATTTGCTTTTGTGCTGCCGATCCTGCTGCTGTTAATGGTGGCTATTGTTGATTTTGGGATCGTTTTTTATTCGCAAATGGCAGTATCCAATGCAGCCTGGGAAGGGGCTCGGGCAGGTGCAACCATTATTGATCCCACCCAGGGAGACCAGGAAATTATTGGCGCTGTTCAAAACGCCGCTTATGGACTTGATATCTCCCGTCTGACAATTGATATTGATCCAACCCAGCATGAATCTCCCCGGAATCAACCCTTTCCTGCACCCCGTGGTGATCCCCTGACTGTGACAATCCAATATCAGGTAGACCTTACTTTTCCGCAAATCACTCTGCCCATTACGGGTCGGGCAGTTACCCGCATGGAGTATCAGAACCCGTGAGAAAAAGTGAAAAGGGCCAGGTAGTCATCATTGTGGCGGTTATATTAATCACGGTTCTTCTCTTCCTGGCGGTTATTATTGACGGGGCTAGATTGATGATAGAACAACAGGAATTAAATCGAGCAGCTGATGCGGCTGGAAAAGCAGGTTTAATTGTTGTTGGTGATAGGATGGTTACGCAGGTGGTTAGTGCCCAAACGGCAGCTGCGAGCCAAACTCTAACAGCTACTCCTGCAGGAAGTACACCCGGTCCAACCCTAACACCTACACCTGCCGCAGATGATTTTTTTTCCTGGTTAACCGATGATCACAGGAAGACACTTGTTGCTCCCCCTATGAAGACTCTGGTCGCGACTTATGTTTTGGGCAGTGCAGACGAGAATGGTCTTGGGTTGAGCAATCCTGCAGTCACAGGACTTGAAATAACTTATCCGGATCAATATACTCCGGACACCCAATTATTGCAGATTTTTGTCAAGATTGATCGAATTGTGGCTATTATGTTTGGATCAATATTAAACATTGAGGAAGGAGTTTTATCTGGGATCACAAAACAAAGCATCCCCCAACGGTAAACCCGGTTTACTGGTACTTCTGATCCGTTTAATTCCCCTATTGGGATTGGGCATTCTGGCTGCGATACTTGGGTACAACCTGGCGAATATGATTCCTGCAGCCTGGAGAGTTTATTTGGGATTGGTTTTTCTGGGATTATTATTGAGTATGATTATTCTGGACACTGAGCCCGGTTGGAATATCGTGTTGTTCCTTGGTTTTGCAGCAGTGGCTGGTATGTACCTGTATTGGTCAGGTGCTGAATATTCCCGGTGGAAACCCTGGATCTTATTTTCCAGCCTGGTATTGATATCTCTGGTAGGGGGATCGGTATTAAATGAAAGATTTGGAAGGACAGCAAAGGTATTGTTCCCAATCACAATCCTTTATTTGGGTGGATGGATATTTTTCCTTTTTTACCATATTCCTACAGCATTAAAGATAATCTGGATCTGGTCAGGATTAATTCTCTTTACCCTGATTAGTATTGCAGTGTTGGTCCGAGGAAAAATCAAAAACCCGGAGGATAACCTGGTACCTGTTGTGATTGAATTATTTGTGGTTTTATTTAATCTGTGCTGGTTATCCGGTTTAGTATGGATCTAGGGAAATTATAGCAAACACGCTTTGATGTCTTTTGAATCAACTCTGATCTGCTTCCAATCCAGAACGTTACACCAAAATAGTTATCCAGTTTCCAGAGACCGAAGAAGCGCTTTTTTTTCTAAAATATTGTGCGCCGGAAAACCCGGAGAGAACCACAAATTAAGAAGAGAGATAAATTATTGACAACCTCCCGTTCTCATGCTACATTACAGGGTACAGATTAACGTCGGAAGGATAACTCATATGCCCTGCATCCGGTCCAGGAGGAGAGAGATTTACAGCCCGGGTCCGGGGAGATTTGTCCGAGAGGGTGGGTATTTCTAGAATTACGAGGTGTATGCGCTGCCCACCAAATCAACACCTCACCATCGCTGCCCGGTGTCCCGACGCACCTATCAAAAAACCTGAGAATAAAATCTCAGGTTTTTTTTTATTTATTTCAGAAGATGCGAACTCATAAAAGATCACTCATCTTCATTGAGAATGAGAAAATTTATTGAATTGAATTCTAATATGATTGGTTTATGATAAGGGTTGTTATCATACTAAGATCATGGTAGATAGGTGCGTTTCCTGTATCATTCATTTATTTTGATTACTGATCATTCGTTTCTACAGCATTTGATAGAAATTAACGTTAGGCGTTATATAAAATGATGAAGAAATCTCCAAACGCGACAGATGAGCAGCAGCTTATAGACTGGCTCCTTGAAGGGGATGTTTCAATTCAGTATCAGGTTCAGCGTGATTTGTTGGCATCTGATCAACTACACCTGCAGGACCGCATTGCGACCGAAGGGTGGGGCGCCCAATTTCTCAGTTTTCGAAAGAAAGAGGGGCATTGGGGGGAGCGTTTTTATCAACCAAAATGGATTTCTACCCATTATACAATTCTAGATTTAAAAAATCTCGCCATATCCCAAAACAACCATGAAACACGGCAATCTATATCACAGGTAATCCAAGACTTAAAAGGACCAGATGGAGGGATTTTTCCAATTGGTACAGAAAAGAAAAGTGATGTTTGCGTAAACGGAATGTTTCTAAACTATGCATCATATTTCTTAATAAAAGAAGGGAAATTAAAATCAATCGTAGATTTCTTGCTTTCCGAGCATATGAAAGATGGTGGCTTCAATTGCAATTCCAATACAAAAGGGGCTGTGCATAGCTCCCTGCATTCAACAATTTCTGTTATCGAAGGAATTTTAGAGTATAAAAAGAATGGTTATAAGTATAGGCTAGAAGAGCTTCAAGAAGCAGCAGACAAGTCAAGAACATTTATATTACAGCACAGATTATTTCGATCTGATCGGACTGGAAATATCATCGATAAGAAAATGTTAATGCTTTCTTATCCGTCCCGTTGGAAATATGATATTTTACGGGCACTGGATTATTTTCATTTTGCCGGGGTCAATTACGATCCGCGAATGCAGGATGCACTTGATATTCTGAAGCAAAAACGGCGGAAAGATAAAAAATGGCCAGTCCAGGCAAAACACCCCGGGCAAACTCATTTTGATATGGAGAAAACCGGAGGTCCAAGCCGCTGGAATACCTTAAGAGTTATGAGAGTTTTAAAGCATTTCGGTGATACTGAATAAGCCAATAATTATTGCCTGGGGGTGTTAGATGGAAACTCTTTCTTTTCCATGAAGAACTTATCCTCGCATCAACCGGACTCGCTTTCAGTCCTGGTAAACGACGCGAAAAATGCAGATTGGCCCTAATTAAATTATCCAAACTTATAAACCCGGCGAACCAGACACGCCAATATAAGGTTGTTAATTATGGACGCTAAACTCTTATTGAATCAATTGCGGGAACTAGAAATTGAACTTCACCAATTTGAAGTACGGAATGATAAGGATCGTCTCAACGAATTACTTCATGAGTTCTTTATTGAAGTTGGCCGGTACGGCAAAACCCGTCATAAATCCGATATCCTGGCAAATTTACCGAATAAAACAATTTCCGGAATTATTTGGTCTCAGGATTTTAGCATTGAGGTTTTATCTGATGACCTGGCGCTTATTATGTATAAATCCGCTATGATGGATGAAGATGGTAATTTATCAATATATACATTCAGGTCATCTCTTTGGCAAAAAACCACTGGTTCATGGATGATACGTTTTCATCAATGGACCCCAGCATCGAAATTCCTCAAGAGCAAAACCTAACCCCTTCGACTGCGTACTACGCGAAGGGCCGCTGATTTCATTCGTGAGTTGTTTCACTTTTAACAAATTGTAGCCGGGTTGGAATTAAGGGTTTATCCGCCAGGGTTGTATGTTCGAATCATCTTTAAGTTATTTATTCCATTGTTTCCATTAATTCCTTAGATATTGCTCCCAAAAATCTAATAACAATTAAAAAAAGGCGACTAAATTCAATTATTCTATTGATTATAGATTTCAATTATGCTACTATGAAAATAACAAGTTTCATTGTCTATATCCAACAACACAATCATGCAATGAACAACGCCAGGAGTGTCTTGGCGTTATTTATATTATTGGGCTTTAAGGGTTAATTCTTATTGGTATATCAATAGGATTTGCACTTAATAGCCCTTTTTTGGTTTTTGGTCCAGATCTGCAACCGTGTTCTATAGGAGGACAAAAGAAGGAAAGGAATTCTTCAGGCAATTCTTTCCAGAAGATAACAAGTAACTGGGCGTGTAAATTATTTGAGATAGCTCTGCGAAGCCATATAGCTCGAGGTTGTTAGTAATCCTATTTGTAATGTTTAGATAGTTGGTTTATATCATTGTTAAACTAAACAATAATATATCCGAATATATCTTAAACCTTAATCCGCCAGGTTATGAGTGCTTAATATAAAGATGGTTATCATAACCCATAGCGGGTATCAACTTTTCCCTTTATGCTTGATTTGAAAGATAATCAACTTTATGGGGCAAGGATCACGAAAGGAAATTAACATGAAGAAGATGCTATTTATTATTCTGATTATGTTCATTCTCACATCTTGCACACCAGCGGAACCACCACCTACCCAGACGGATCTGCCACCCACAGATACCAAGATTCCCCCAGCGGTTACTCCTTTACCGCCCACTCCAGACCTAACCGCTGATTGGCCAGAATATGTCAACACTGAATTAGGGTATTCTTTTAAGTATCCTGCGGAATGTTCTTTTGGCCCCATGGGCGCCGATTGTAAACAGAATCCCCCCGAGGAGCGGCCGCCCGAATGCCTCTGTTATCTTAATGCTGAAGATCCATATCAAGTAGGGATGCAATCATTTCTAGGTGACCCTGCCGAAGGATTAATATTGGTGTCCTTTTACGTAATGCACCATGATACGGAGGCGTTTAATCCCCCCGAGGGGGAAGATTGGATCCAATGGCTGAAAGAAAAGTGGTCATACTTATCTGAAGATATGCCTGATGAAGCAAATCTAACATTCGCCGGACTTCCAGCTGTCCGCATCCATACGCCCGGAGGGGGGGGAGGCTCTTCAGCGGATAATATTTTCGTTGAAAGGGATGGAAAACTGATCCAAATCAGCATGATAAATGTAGATGTCGAAGAACAGCGAGAGTTCTATGAGCTTATCCTGGCCACATTCCAATTCAGCGAGTAAAAGAAAATATCGATCAATTCTTGTTATAAAAATTGAAGGAATCAGAATTGCCAATAGGACCAATATTTGAAGAATAGTTTACCTGGCAGCTCCTGGTAGTCGCCAACATCTAATAAAATTGAACATACCAGCGGGTCACCACACGGCAGATGCCAGTGTTTAGTAAATGAATTTCTAGATCCATTTTCGGATCTTTTTTCTCGAGTAGATTACAAAGCAGTTCGAGGTCTTTCCAATACCGTCCCCGAAATTATTAAATAGGAAAAGATAATCTGTCTGACTCCAATTCGAAATGTTTTTGATCCCATTTCCCCCGGAATTAACTTCAAATATTATTAATGGTAGAGCTTTTTCCTGCCAGGGTATTAAATATTTAGGTAACCAGACGGAATACAGGAATCGGGTATCATGACCCCTCCACCATAAACAGTAAAGCAGATCAGCATCTCCGGTAAAACTGATCACTGCTTCTACATCCTGGATATATCTAGCAGCAGGCCCCATTTGGTTAACGATGTTTGAATAAAACCTGGTCCCTTTATTACCGGTGTGGAGAGAATTGTCTGACCAGAATATGGAGAGCCAGGGGGAGTCCTCCAGGAAGAGACCTTCCAGCTTTAAGATCAGGGAGGAATAATGATTACTCTGGGGTTTGGGAAGGAACCTCTCAATCATCCAGGAAGTATTCCTTATCAGTCAATCGTTTTTATATATATAATATACAGTGCTGCTTAAATTACTTCTTATATGCAAAAATTCTGAGGTTTGATGGGTTATCCTATCACACGGACAAAAATCATTCTGCCCAGAAGGCATAAAGATATTCTCAGTCGCCAGCGGCTGCTAAGCATGCTGGATGACCTTTTGGAATACCGGCTGACTCTGATCATTGCGCCGGCGGGTTATGGAAAAACTTCTCTGCTTGTGGATCTGGCCGCGCAGGTGGAATATCCGGTATGTTGGCTGACAATCGATCCACTTGATCAGGATCCTGTCCGATTCATGAATCACTTCGCAGCTGCTATCCACCAGCAATTTCCCGACTTTGGAGGACCGAGCAGGTCGCTGCTGAACGATCTTGGGGGAAGTGACCTGGACTGGGAGCAGGCCCTTGGGACGGTTAACAACGATCTTTATGACCATGTTCAGGAGCACTTTGCTCTTGTGCTGGATGACTTCCATTTAATTGATAGCAACCCTGATATCAATCAGTTCATCAACCGGTTTTCCCAGGAAATGGACGAGAACTGCCATCTGGTGATCACCTCGCGCTCGCTGCTGAACCTGCCAGATCTCCCCCTTATGGTAGGGCGCTCTCTAGTTCAAGGATTGAGCTTCGAGGAGCTTGCCTTCCAACCAGAAGAGATCAAGGAACTCTATCAAACAAAATACCAGCAGGAGCTGAGCACTCATGACGCTGAAAGGATCGTGGAAGAAACCGACGGTTGGATCACAGGATTCCTGCTTTCCGCAGAAACCATCCCCCGGGGATTAACAAACCACGGACAGGCAGCCCGGGCAGCGGGGATCGATCTGTACGATTATCTTGCCCAGCAGGTGCTGGATCAACAACCTCAAGATATGCAGGATTTCCTGCTCCGGACTTCACTGTTGGAAGAGTTCAACGAACCACTCTGCCAGCAAACCCTGGGTGATCCGATAGGGGAAAAAAGCTGGGGGGAACTCATTCAGCAGCTCCTCCAGAAAAACCTTTTTATCCAACCTGTTGAAAACGAAGGAACCTGGCTCCGCTACCACCATCTCTTCCGGGACTTTTTGCAGCAGCATTTTCAAAGACAATACCCGGATCAAGCCAGGAATCTCCAGCTTAAGCTGGTAGAAATTTATCAGGCGCGGCTGTGGTTCGAAAAGGCTTATGCTGTCTGCAGGAAACTTGGAGATGAAGGGCTGCTGGCAGATTATATTAAGTCTGTCAGCTCGGAAATGTTCCACACCGGGCAGTTATCCACCCTGAAAACCTGGCTGGACAATCTCTCCCCGAGTCTGATTGATTTGAATCCGGAATTGCTGGTCCGTAGGTCAACGATTGCCTGCAATACTGGTGATCCCAAATCCGGGTTGTGGATGATAGACCAGGCTTTGGCCGCGCAATCCAAGCTGGAAGATCCCGCTCTCCTGGCACTCCTGCACATCCGCCGGGCAACCTGCCATCGATTATTGGGGGGCTACCAGCAAGGGCTGGATGATGCTCTCAAGGCACTCCGGATCATAAAAGAAACCGCAGACGGCAAGATCCTCGAAGCGGAGGCGGAAAGGGAAATTGGACTCAACCAGAACCGCCTGGGACGGAATCAGGAAGCAAAATCCCATCTGGAGCGCTCGCTGGCTCGTTATCTCGAGGAAAACGATCAAAGGAATGCCGCCCAGGTACAGATGGACCTCGGCTTCATGGAATCAAACGAAGGCCGCTACTCCTCCGCAAGATCACTCTACCAGGGGGCTTATCATCTCTGGGAAAGATTGGGAAACCTCAACCAGCTCGTCACCCTGTGCAATAACCTGGGAGTGCTTGATTATCTGACCGGGGATTACCGGGAAGCTTTCAGCTGGTTTACCAAGGCACTTGGTTATGCCCAGCAGACCAGCAACCTGCGGGGGACTGCCTATACACTCGCCAGCCTGGCAGACTTTGCGATCGACTTCGGGGCATTTCCTAGAGCGGAGAGTTACCTCCATGAAGCAATTACGCTCGCCGATGAGATGGGGGATTCCTATTTACAGGTCTATTTACTGCTGTCAAAGTCAGCTCTTTTTAGAAGGAGGGGGCAATTAAAATCTGCCCGGGAACTTCTTGATACCGTATATTACCGGGTCAAAGACTATCCTCCCGGAAATGAAATTGGGAAGTACCACCTGGAGAATGGCCTCCTGCTGGTGGAACAAAAACTGATGGACCAGGCCTATCAGGAGTTTAAGCAAGCCCAGGAGAACTTTATTTTAATCAACCTGTCTGTCGAAACCAGCCTTGCCCTTGTTTATCTAGCCGGGTTAGACTGCCTCAAAGGATCATTACCAGATGCTGAAAGTAAGCTGGTCTCCGTCCAGAAGAAAATTGAATCTCTAGGTATACTCCCACCCCTGGTTCTGGCCCTCGCCAATCAAGAGCTTCTATTGTCCTGCCTTGATGATCACCTGCCGGAAAATAAATTTACCAAAGATCTCATCCTGGGGGTAAACACCTTCCGATCTCAATTACCCTCTCTTCTGGAATCGTTGAATTTTAACCTGCTTCCTTATGATGCTGCCCAGTATCCTTACCTGGAGATTTGCAGCCTGGGGCGGGTCAGTGTAAAACGCATGGGTGAATTGATCTCCGTCCCGGAATGGACCAAACAAAAAACTGTCAGGGAGTTGTTCTTCTTCCTATTATGCCATCGGGAGGGCGCCAGCCGGGAAGAGATCTGCCTGGAATTCTGGCCAGATAGCAATCCCCAACAGCTCAAGAAACAATTTAAGAACGCACTCTACCGGTTAAGGCGGGCTGTTGGAACGGATACGATCTTATTTCACCAGCCTACCAGGCTATATCATTTCAACCTGGATCTTGATTACCGCTATGATGTTGAGGAATTTAGAACCTCCCTGCAGCAGGCAGAAGGGGAAAGGGATCCGGAGCGCAAGATCCAGCTTCTGCAGCAAGCAACCGCCCTATACCAGCACCCTTATGCCCCAACCCTGGAAGGGATCTGGTCAGAACCCATCCGTTATGCACTGTATCTTGACTTTGAGGCTGCCATTCTGACCATTACCGAACACCAACTTTCTCAAGGCAATCCCGATTCTTCCCTGCAGACCATAGAACAGCTGCTGCAAGCTGATCCGGGCCAGGAAACAGCCTGGAGATTGGCGATGCGTTCCTACGCAGAGAAGGCTGACCGGTCTGGCATCGAACGGACCTATCAACGCTGCCGCCAGGCTCTGGCACAAAATCTTGACGCGGAGCCTTCTGAAGAAACCATTTCCCTCTATCAGAAGTTGATGATCTGATCTGCGCTCCTCCAACCTGGAAGAGCATATCCATTACATTTCAATCCTGATAACTGGAAGGAGTCCCTTGGGGAGCCCCCATGAGTTGATAATGGACGCATCCTACCCATCAATCTATCAAATGGAGGAATAATGAAAAGAGCAATCCAGGAACTTTACCTATCTGCTGGCAAAATCAATCGACGCCATGTTCAGCTCCTTTTAGCCATGGTGATCCTCAGCCTACTAGTCCTCGGTGCTGGCGCTCCGGCAATGGAAGGCGGTGCTGGCGGGGGCTAAATGATCCTGATCCTGGGCATAGCCGCAGGATGGCTGTCAGGAGTAATCCGGTCTCGGATCACAGGAACACCCTACCGCGTACCAGAATTTTCAAAGATCTGGCTGGTGCTGATTGCAGTTTTTCCTCAGCTGCTGATCTTTCAGATACCGTATACTGCGGGGTGGTTTTCTGATACCGCGGCTGCAGCAGTACTGGTAATTTCTCAGCTGTTGCTGCTGGTTTTCATCTGGTTCAACAGGGACAAGGTTGGCATGTGCATCCTGGGTCTGGGATTGATCCTCAATCTGCTGGTGATCACCCTCAATGGCGGCTTGATGCCCATCGCATCTGAAACTGCCGCAGCTCTCTATCCTGATGTCCCCAGCTCAACCTGGGAAATCGGTTCACGCCCGGGGAGGAGCAAAAACATCCTTCTCCAGCCTGAAGATACCCGCCTGGCCTTGTTATCCGACTCCATCCTGCTGCCGGAATGGTTCCTCTGGACCCGGGCATTGAGTCCCGGTGATTTATTTATCGTCCTGGGAGTTTTCTGGCTGCTTGCCGTGGAAAAATCAGCTAAACCCGCTCTGCCGGAGATCATCCCAGAATATTGTGAAAAATAACCTTACAGGAGGAATTACCCATGCTGACCGGATATGCATTCCCTACAAATAATTCCAAACAGGTTCGAAACCAGGATCCTCATCCCTCTGGCGCTGTCAGCCGCCTGCTGGCTGCCGCTGTGATTAACAAGGGTTTTCGCGACCTCTTACTGACAGATCCCCCTCAAGCCCTGGCCCAGGGATATCAGGGTGAAATATTTCCCCTCGATTCTAGCGAAAAGAACCTGGTTCTTTCCATCCAGGCTGAAAACTTGAGTGATTTCGCCTTGCAGATCATTTCTTATCCGGAAGACCGGACTCGAGGATTCAGCGGATCTTGGATTCCTCTCAACCAGAAAGCTCTTGTCCTGGATGCAGAATAAATTTCTCGAAGGTGGACTCTTGTCAATAAAACCGCCCTTGTCATTGACCCAAAATAACCTTTCCGAGATCCCGACCCTGGGAGGATCTTTATCTCCCGACGGTGCCCCGGTTTTGATCTG
>Ga0255364_10152_pt1 | contig 16816 bp, 17 predicted proteins | sample ANMaggSSYBR01G12_FD_182087 | JGI IMG/M metagenome (GOLD analysis project Ga0255364, IMG submission 182087) | Sediment cell enrichment communities from methane seep in Santa Monica Basin, California, United Staets - ANME aggregate JGI... | ecosystem: Environmental > Aquatic > Marine > Cold seeps >...
AATACGAAATGTGAGCAGGTGCTGTGGTAAGGTTGGCCGTATTTTTGATACATTTGAGAATGATCTGTTATCAGCCCAAATCAGCAGATGTCTAAGCCAGGTTTTTTCAAGCCTGATAGTTTTATCTGAAACCTGATCAACCTCAGATCGATATACTAAATATTTATTTACTGCCAGCCAATTTCCCCTTAATATCATTGTTAAAATTTATTGGTAATTATCTTGGATAACTTTCTTCCACAATGAGGACAATCGCAGGTTATATAGAATAAACTGTGTTTTTCATTGTGAATTGGATCGATGATCTCCACAGGCTTTTTACAAGTTAGACAAAAAACCTCATTTTCTTTCAGCTTCACTTTTTTGTAGTATTCCAGGATCCAGTCCTTGAATACCATTCCATTAATCCAGACATGATTCCTGCTATCTCTTTCTACTGGAAGTCCTAGAGGAATATAGACTCGATAAATCTGTCGTTTTTCAAATCCGATCTCTTCCGCTATCTCACTTGGTTTGTACATCATTTCAAATAGATTTTGTAATCTGGTTTTTTGCTGGCCTGACAATCTTCCCCGAAGTTCAATTTTAGTCATCGCTATTTCCCGTATTGTGATAATAGATTTTTATGATTCTTGTGCATTCTTTTTGCCCCCTCATCAAGCATGTCAGATAAGATCTGGCCACCAGTACACTCTGTCACAGCTGCCAGGGAAGGGGAGACCTGATCAAGCAGCCAACCACTGATTTTCTCCAGGCTTTTCTCTTTGGCTGAATGTAATTTGGCATAGGCTCGCTGGTGATCACCAATAAATTCTTTCCACCAGGAAATATCAATATCTATAAAATCCAAAAGATGAGCTAAGGAAATATCTAACCATTTATCTTCATCCTCCTTGAGGATTTCTGAGGCAACATAAGCAGCCCTTTTTCCCTTGTATTCGATTTCCAATCGGGTTGGACCTCTTTTGTTGTAGATCCTCAAAAATCTCTCTGATAATCTGGATCCGAAATAACAGGTATCCCGGCTTAAACCGCTTCCATCTTCTTTTTCAAGAAAAGGTTCGGTGATAAATTTGACAGTATCTCTTTGCGATAAGGTTCTGATCTTTTGTTTTCCCCCCTTCTCTATTCTATTTTTATCGTCCTCCACAACCTGGAAAAAATCACGAGGAGTAAATGGAACATCATCATAGGCAAAATCCAACCTGGTTATATTGAATTTTATTTCCTGCCTGGCTAGAGTTCTGTAAAAATAAGTGAAGAATTCCGGAGGGACAGCTTTGCATGCTTCACCTGGAAACATGAATGAACAATATTCTTTATTATTCCCGGGGGAGTGTTTTAACTGAAAACCCAGAGCAGCTTCTTTTACACCCTTAAAACCTTTTGCTCCATGAGGTAGATCAATCAGATCAAATAAAGCATCTCCAAAATGGTGGTTATAAAGATCCACACAATTAGATAATGGTAGATGAACTGTGATCGTAAGATAGTCAATTAGGTAATCTTTTTTATTTATTTCCCCCATATTATTCCCCCGGTTGTTAAAATTCTATTTACTAATATATATTTTATTAAAACTCTACCCCCCTATTAGCAGATGGGGGTTATCGCTGCCCGGGCAGCTGTCCGTCCTCCTCACGTCCGGGCGTCAGGCTGCCCCGACAGCTCTTCATTAAATATCTCTAATCCATTTTCATACAAGATCATTTTTATCAATTGAGATACTCCAATCATCAGAGCTATTCTCAAGAATGCTGCCTGATTAACACCTAGTTTTTTTGTCCAGGCCAGCATATCTTCTTTGACATGCAGCAATAATGTGACCTGCACTCTGCCGTATTTACCACTTTTTGCTTGAATGATTTCTTCCATATTTAATCCCCCTTGTCTTTCCCGCCCGACCCCCTGGCAGCCTACCACGCTTGTACTCCATATCAAGCCATCCGGGCTTGTGCCGCCCTGAGTAGAAGCGTAGGGCCTGTCCTGAACGAAGTGAAGGGCTCACCGGCTTGACATGGAGCCTCGCCAAGCGTGATCAATACGGCTGCGATCGGGCGGGGTAAATATTGAATGGTCTGTCTATAATACCTCTTGCGTATAATGTAATCCGGTTGTATGATATAAGACAGAAGCACTAATTAAATCCACTATCCGATATCTGTATAGTAATATATACGAATAACGGTAATCTGTCAAGTACTTTTACCCCTGGACTTTTACAATGATTCAAAATCTTATTTATGAAATCCTTGGAAAAAAGGCTAAAACTCCAAATAAATTTACCATTGCTATGGGTAAGTTGATTAGGGTAGCCAGAAATGAAGCTAATCTTTCTCAGGCAGTCCTAGCTAAATCCATATATATTCGTCAAGCATCAATTTCTGAAATTGAACATGGAAAGAGAGAAGTTAACTCAAGGGAACTTGTATCCTTGAGTTATGTGCTTAATAAACCAATTACTTATTTTTTTCCAGAAGAAATTATTCGAGGTGTTCAAGTAGAAAATATTCCACCCTTGTTACAGGAATTACTTTTACAAGCAGAAAGATTATCAAATGAAGATATTAAAAAACTAATAACTCAAACTAGAGCTCTAGCTGATATGGAATAAAAATATGACAATTAAAAGCCCATTAGCTAACTTTACAACAATTCTAGGACAAGTTCTTGATGCTGCAGAGCTATATCAAGATACTCTTCAAGTAAACGAATCATCGACAAGGGCTGTTCTAATTGATCCAATTCTTAGAACTTTGGGCTGGGATACTGGTAACCCTTATATGGTTGAAGTTGAAAAAATGATTGAGAAGGGTAGGGTGGATTACGCTTTATATGATGTAAATCGAGAAATCAAAATAATAATTGAAGCAAAGAAATTAGGAACGAATCTCAATGAGAAGGAAACCTACTTGTCTCTTGTTAAGTATGCATTTGCATCCGGTGTTTCAGATATTTTTCTTACCGATGGATTAATCTGGCATCACTTCACTGAATTTTCACCAGGTAACCATGATCCATCAAATATTCTCTCCTTGAAAGAAATGCCTCATGTAGAAATTGCAGCTTACTTTGTTCAACGTTTAGATGCTGCCCGGTACTGGCCGGAAGAAAAGAACGTTGACCAGTTATCACAGAATGTAAGTCAATTAGAAAAAGAAATTAATAGAATACTGTTAGACCTGTCTAAATCTAAACAAGTTGATTTGACAGGCGAGGAATCTATTGATAACCGAGAAGATATTACTCCTAATTTGATCAAGCTATCTGATATCGGTAATGCGACTAGATCAAAACCTTCTCTTCTTCAGCTGCCAGATGGTACTAGCGTGCCTGTTAATTCTTGGACTGATGTTCTATCTCAATGCTGCAGTTATACATTGGAGCACAACCCAAACATACCTATTCCTTATAAGGATGCAGCTGGAAAAAAGGTTAACCTTATTGCATTGACAAGACCACCACGTGGTGTAACTTATTATGAGGATGAATATCAAAGAAAACAAATTTTTGTTTATACAAATTATGATTCAAATAACTGTATTCGTAATTCCCTTCATATCCTAGAACAAATACCCAATGATCTAATTAAGTCTGATGCATCAGTTGTTTTTAGCAAGCAAATTAAATAGTATATATAGACAATATGGACGATCCCCGAAAAGAAGCTGAGATTTTAATTGAACAAGTTAAAGAGGATCTTTTGTCACGTAAACCTGACATTAAGATTGCCCTTCGTAAATCTATGCTTGCCTGTCATCTCCTCAACTGGAATGATAAACACCAATGGTTTACCCATGAACTTGAGGGTTATCCTTCTGAAATCCAGCGTCCAAATTATCGTACTGCTTATGGAACATCATCTTGGAAACCTAGAGGTACCATATCAAATAGAGTATTTTGGGATACATCAAAAGAGATGCATAAGGATGAATATAAACAAGAAACAGTAACACTCGATGTATATGCAAATATCGATTGGGTTATTTCTGCTGCCCAAACTGGATACATCGAAACCACAGATGAAGAACAATCAGCATTATTTCGAGATGGAAGAATGTCAGTAACTTTACAGAAAGAGAACCATTATCTCGCATCAACTTTTAGGTCAATTCTTACCCATCTCGAGAATGAAATCTATAAATTTGCTTCTTCAGCCTATGTAGAATTACGATATGGAGAATTACAAACTGACATTTGGAATGAATATATGTCCGTCGTTGAAAAAGCTCTATCTGCAATGAACTTAGCAAATCATTTAGCTGCTATCCAACAGGGATTTGAGATGGAAAATCCTGAGGCACTCCGAAACTCGATATTAGGATGCAGAAACCTCCTTAAGGATGTAGCAAGTTTTTTGTGGAAAGATGATAGATCGACATATGATCTCTTACCAGGAGATGGCGATAATCAAAAACTTCAAGTTACCCCTGATAAATTCAAGAATCGATTATCAGCGTATCTTCACCAAAAGACAATTAGCTTAAAAAACAGAAAATATTTAGAAACTGAAATGATGTATCTAACTCAGAAGATTTCGTCACTAATAACTTTACAAGCAAAGGGTAAAGATGATATCTCCTTGGATAATGCAAAGTCTATTGCAATTTCCACATATTTTCTTATTGGAGAATTAGCTATACGGACGGATCTTCAACCTATTACAAGTTATGTTGAACACTGTTAGTTTAGAAATCATACTTAATCTGATAATAGTTCAGTATATCAGTGAATGTCTCAATACTTACTATCTTTCAAAATGCATAATCCATAATTAAATATTCCCCCAATGAAAAACTCACTTAGGTAGAACAGGATATGTTCCAATGATTAAATCCGTATCAATGATAAGTATTTTCGCATCATATCCACGAGATATAGAAGAAGAAATCCAAGTAATAAACGATACGATAACAGAGTTGAATATTACATTACCTGAGACACGAAGACTATATTTGGAATTAAAAACCTGGGATACACACACATTTCCCGATGTTGGGGATGATCCCCAGTCAATTATTAATCAACAGATTAGTGAATATGATATATTTATTGGCTTATTATGGAAACGTTTTGGCACAAAAACCCCACGTTCATTATCTGGCACAAAAGAGGAATTTGATATTGCTTATAGTAAAGCTCAAGAAGATCCAAATAGTATAAAATTATTATTTTATTTTAATAATTCTCCTTTTAGTATAGATGATATAGATCCGGATCAAATAAAGATGGTAAAAGATTTCAAAACAAATCTAAGTGATTTAGGTGTCCTTTATAAGGAATATACCAATATTGAAGAATTTGGTCATATGCTTAGGATGAATCTTAATAGTGTAATTGCTGGTTACGGAAAAGACTGGGGTGTAAAGAATCATAAAACTGAAGTAGCTCAAGAAGATATAAAAATTAATAAAAAGGAACATTTAGAAGAAGATCTTGGATATTTGGATTCATTAGAGATTGCAGAAGAGAATTTTTCTTTAGCTACGGAGATTACCGAGAGGATTACCGGATATATGGAGGTCTTAACTGAAAAAACAATAAATGTTACAAATGAAATGAATTCAGTAGAAACTCCGGTTTCTGCCTCCCGATCAAAAATTATGATAAATAAAGGAGCCGATAATCTTTTGCATTTTTCACAAAATTTAGAGGGAGAAATTCCTAGATTATCTGATAGTTATTTCCAGGGGATATATTATTTCGGTCAAGCAGCTGAGTTGTGGTTAGATCTCAAATCTGAAGACAAAAAAAGTATCGTTGATGCTCGAGATTCTGTTATCAATGCGATAGACTCGTTATTAGGTACTGTTGGTGCAATTATCTCATTCAGAGAAGTAATTAGTAGTTTGCCAAGAATTACATCTAAATTTAATCAAGCAAAAAGAAGTTCTTTATCAGCAATAGACGCTTTACTAAATGAACTCAATAGCTTTATTAACCTCTCAAAAGAAGTTCAAAAGACAATGGAACGTATTATCGAAAGCTCCTGATAAATGTTGTTATCATTACCTGCTTTAGTTTATGACTTCTTTTCTTATCCTTCATCTGAAAATTAATTGAAATTAGTGCTGTAATCAAATATGGATATTTGGAATACACGATCCCAATCAAATATATGGCTACAAAATGAACTGTTTGAAGAAAGCAAAAAACTTTATGAGGGTTTTGACTTACTCAATAAATGCATAACTTCATTAGACGGCATTGGAACAAAAGAAGGAGATAATCAAATAAGAAGGCTATTAATGATTGGTGCAATTACTCTGGCAAAATCATGTCATTTTTTATTAGGTTGTTATAGCTTGTCATTAGATGGCCTTTCTCAGGAATCTGGCGCTTTACTCAGGCCTTTATTAGAAACTTACGAATTAATGATTTATCTCCACCTTGACCCATTACGTGTTGAAGAAGTAATTAATGATAAACTGCCAAAAGCAGGAGCCATTGCTAAAGAGATAAATGGAAAGTTACACGGTTTGAGACAGTATCTTAATGAACATGCCTCCCATTTTATGTTTAAATATGACTCTGTCCGCCATTTAGTAGATTTTAGTGAAGGTGTAATTATCAAACCTATACCTAAACATGATCTTTCAGTTTTTACTAAAAATCTTGACACAATAAATGTAATCCAAACATTATTGCTTGTTGAAGCATCAAATTGGATGGAATACGATTCTGAAAATACAGCTGATGATATTCTTGAAATTCGGGATTTCTGCGAATCGTCTGATATTGTTTTCAATAGATAAATTAATATCTACTTGAGATAAGTGTTCTTATCATAACCAGCATAATATAATTACTTATCCTTTTATCCTTCATATGAAACATAATTAACGGTAGGCCGTTGTCATCTAATACAAACACATTATGGAAACAGTGACGAAAACACCAAGGAATGTACAACGGATTGTAGCAATCGGCGAGAGTTTCTTGGCGACGACAATATGGGCATCGTCATTTGTTTTTGTGAAGATAGGCTTAGAGTACATGGGGCCGCTAACCATAGCGGGGTTTCGATACTTTCTGGCTTTTTTAGTCTTGCTTCCATTTCTAATTCGTAAAGGTACGATAAGGAAGCCTATATCAAGGGGGATTTGGCTTCGCCTGTTCGCAATTGGCATAAGCGCGTATACAGTAGGAAATGGTGCGCTTTTTTGGGGACTAACGTATTTGCCAGCAACAACCGTTTCTTTCTTGATGAGTTTATCACCCCTGCTAATTTTGATTGGGGGTGCTGTTTGGCTCAAAGAGATACCTGCAAGATGGCAAGTGTTTGGGATCGTCGTGTCCCTATTGGGTAGCGTGTTGTTTTTCTCGTCGGGATTAAAATCTGGGGAACCAACAGGAATCATTATAGTAATTGTTGGGTTAATCGGGTTTATGCTATTTGGTATTTTGGGGCGCGAGATCGCCAAAGTGAAACAACTTGACACGATAACACTAACAACTATTCCACTTGCTATTGGAGGTGGCTTTCTATTGCTGATAGCATTTCCCCTTGAGGGAATGCCCCTGTTATCTACAAAATCTATTTTGATTGTACTCTGGCTGGCTATTGTAAATACGGCTTTGGCCTATGTTCTTTACAATCATTCGCTACAGATATTAACAGCACTTGAGATGAACGTGATGCTTAATCTTACACCTCTGGGAACGGCGTTGTTGGCCTGGTGGCTTCTTGGCGAAAGATTAGATTTCGTGCAAATAATTGGTATGGTAGTAATGATTATTGGTGTTATATTCGTACAGCGTACACACAATAATCAAAGTGAAAAAGCGGCCTAACCCCCGCTTTACAATGACCGCCTTCGGCGTGGGTAATCAGCCGGGAAAAGCAATTATTGGTTTTGGTTATATAATCACTAAGGGACAAAACGGCGGCGGATAAGCTCATCCGTAAGTAGTTAAATATAAAAATATAGCCGTGTTGGAATAGAGCCGATATCCGCCAGGTCGCAGGTTCGATTCCTGCCGGGCCCACAAATTAAAACAAAAACATCCACAAAAATGAGACAATTTGTACCAAGTTTGTCTTATTTTTGTTTAATGTCTTTTATCTCTTCTAATAACCTGGCAACTACTTTATCTGCTACCTGATCTATGATATTTTCTACGTTACTTTCCCCACTAAGTTCATTTCCTACTAATCCAATTATTTTCTCTTTTAGATCTTTTTCTGGTAAATCAATATATCTTTCAGTAGTTGAAATACTCGAATGCATCATGTTTTGACTGATTGCTTTCATGTCTTTTGAATTCTTTGATAATGCAATTGAGTATATTGCATACCCTCTCCTAAATTTGTGTGGAGAATGGTATTTCAATCCCAATCTATTCAACCAATCTTTGAGATCCTTCCTTGCTCTGTCATCCCTGTACTTCCCCAAGTTATTGTTATTCGGATCAAGTTTACAGGTGATAGGAGAGAATGGTGCAAACCATAAATCATCTGGAGTGAATACTTCCTTAACCTTCTTATCCCACTTCTCTATTATTTGCAATAAATCTTGAATATTTAACATATACGTTGTTTGATGCTTTTTGAATTTTGTTTGAACCCCTAAACTCGGCCATTGTTTTACTTCGAGATTCTCAATGTCAATTGCCTTAATCGGTAATGACACAAAAGCGCCAATTCTTATTCCAGATAGAAACCAGAATACAGCCGCTGCTTGAATTCTTTCCTCTCTTTGATAAATCGTTTTTGCTTTTGCGATTTCTCTTATTTCTTCAATTGTTACCGCTTCATGATCAGATGGAGCAGTAATTAGCCTTGGCGGTTTCAATGTATCTATCCATACATTCGAGATCTTTGATTTGTACCCTTTTTGATGTAAGATCAACCATTCGAATAATCTCTTAGCTGTTCCAATTACTTTTCTTATATATTCTGATGAATAGTCCTTCTGTTTACCATCTTTGCGTGCATTAATTACATACTTAGGAAAAGTTCTTTTTATATATGGTGCCTTTTCAAATTTATTTTCTTCAGCCCATTCAAGTAAATGAAATAGCCAAGTTTTTTCAAGATCAATTGTCTTGCTAGATACTTGATCAATCCTTTCTCTGTAATCTAGGTACATATTAACTAGTATCCAATTATCCCGATTTATCTTTTTATTTAACTTTTCTATCGGTGATTTTTGTCAATATCCGACCACAATTCTGACATTCACAATTCAAGAAAAATATCCCTTTCTTTTCTTTCCATCTAGGATTAACTATTTCCACAGATTTCTTACAAGATAAACAAAATGCTTCTTTATTATCCATCTTTGTCTTTATGTACAATGCATTAATCCAATCCTTGAATACAATTCCATTTATCCAAATCCGATTATTGTTGTCTCTTTCATGTGGAAGACCAAGTGGAATATATACTCTATAAAAATTCCTTTTATCAAAACCGATTTCTTCCGCTATTTCGCTCGGTTTATACATCATGTTCAGTAAATATTTCAGCTTATCATTTTGTTTGCCTGATAACCTGCCCTTAATCTCAATCTCATTCATTTCTGCCTCTATAGTACTTTTCTATATAGTCTTCAAGATCCTCTGGTCTTACTCTTTTCAAATTTCCTATCCTTACAAACCTTATCTTTCCTTCTTGAAGCAACCTTTTTACTTCTGTTTTGCTAGTAACTAAAATTACTGCCACTTCTTCTGCGTTCAACAATCTATAGTTTTCATTCCCCAAAGATTCCATAACTCACCCCCTGAGTACCATATATGATTTTCTCTAATTGCTGCAGCATCTTTCTTCCATCCACAAAGATCTCCAAAGATGTCCATTCTCCCTCCGGGAGCCCCGCATACATAGCCATAAAATCGATCACATCTTTGTATTTTTCTTTATTCAGGAAATCAATTACTACTTTCCTGGCACTCGGTAGATTTGCTTTCCCTTTGACGCCCCACCACCGACCCACTTTCAATTCCTTGTCAGCCCCTTTACTCATATACTTCGCTAGGTAAGCCATGGTTCCCCTGTGTTTTCTCAATCTTTCCACTCTTGTTCCGGCTTTGAGGTGATCTCCGGATAATTCTCCACACACTTCCCACCAAGCATTTTTTACGAATTCTCTGACACCTTCTATATCTACTTCATAAAGTCCCCAGACCAACATATGAAGATGAGGAAATAATTCTCCAATCCTTTTCCCTGATTTTCTCTCCTCATACTCCAATTTCCAGATACAGGAGATCTCTGACCAGGTATATTCCATTCTCTTCCAAAAGTTTTTCAAGTGTTTTTCTTTGATCTCATTACCATCTACCTGGCCTTGAAATTCATCTGGATAAGTCAGTGTTATAAATAGCGGTCTTTTGGCATTTTCTAATTTGGACACTGTTCTCATCATTCTCAATCTGGACTGTCTGCTGAATCCAGATACCTTTCCTCTTTTTCCTCCCCTTTTTCCTATCGTTTTGGTTACAGGGAGTTGGCATTTGGCTAAATTGCCATCCACATAGATCTCAATCCTGCCTTTTTTCTTCTTCAATTCTTCTCTATTCATCAATTCGCCAGCTAATTGCTGCTTCATTTGACCATCAGAAAGATGCCCATTTCTCCGAATATGCATAGTAGACAAACACCAGAGTTTGAAATTGAATTTAAACAGAATGGCATATTCATTGAGTACTTTATGGGCAATTCAATTGGCGATGGAACCTTCAGAGCTGATGGAGATATAATCAACTTGCACTACAAAGATAAATGCGGGGGAGAAAATCAAATAGCTTGCGATCCGAGATTAGGGTTTAGAGTTACTGGTAATACATTAGTAATAACAGATAGCCAAGGAGACATCTATTTTAAAAGAGTCACCAACTCAATGTCAACCAGTCCAACCCAAAATTCCCAACAGGCGTCGGGCGAAAGCAAATCAATTATATTCTGCAGAGATACTAATAAATATGTTGGTGAATATGTAACATGTAAGATCTCACGAGCATATTGTTCGTATCAATCCAATATAGATGGTAATCCAACATTCTGTAATGATGCCCCTTATCCAAATCATGATTTTACCTATGTAATTTGGGAAAGGGATTTTAGTTCTCATGATGGTCAATGTTTAATTGTTTCTGGATATATCAGTATGTATAATGGAAAACCCCAAATTGAGACAGAAAAATACCCCAACTTCTCTAATTGTCAATAACAACCTGTGATTCCCAGAAACGATTAACGGTCCAGCGGTTATCTCTGACACAAACTCATATGTTTTTAATTACTCTTCCCAAATGAACTTTATGATTTTTTCAGACGCTGATATTTAACTCTTCTCCGGTGCATATAGGAAAGAAACAATATACATAATATACAAAATAGATACTATTTAGCCCAATTTTCCCCTCTATGGATCGATCATTTAGTAGTTGCCTTTTAATCCATTGGTAGTTTTTTCTAATATTTCCATCCAATAATTAGCCTATAATTGAAAATGAAATAAAGACCCGGTTGTGATAAATGTTGTTATCATAACCTCATCAGGATAATTACTTATCACGTTATCCTGCACCTGAAATATAATTAACGTTAGATGCCGTATAACACCAATCTTGGTGAAGAGGATACATATGCATTTTCAAGAAAAATACACAAAGGAAGAGAAGAGGGGTATTTTATGTTTGCTATTCTTGGCATCCTCTATAGTTGTTTACCTTTTTGTTAATAATCCTAACATGACAGGTGATGGAATTCGATATTTCTTGCCTATACACAACCTAATGAATGGAAAGGGGTATACATACCTCACATCTCCCATGTTGCTGTTCCCACCTGGCTACGGCCTTTTGTCATACATAGTTTATCTATTTATTCGAGATATTGAGGTCGCAGGAATGTTGGTATCAGCCATTTCCTACATCTTTCTCATTCCGATAACTTATTCGATAGCTCGTTCGTTGTTTGGAAAGAAGTGTGCTTTCTTAGCTGCATTTTTTATAACCTTTTCCCCCACCATAATTACATACTCTTACGTCACTTTATCTGACCTTCCATTTACACTTCTTTTTTCGATGAGTTTCGGTGTTTATGTGCGAATCCTACTTACTAAGAGTAAATTCCATGAATATGTATTGCTTGGAATACTTCTTGGATTTTCATACTTGATACGCCCTGAAGCATTTCTTATTGCTGTTTTGGGTATTGTAGTCCTTTTCATCTTTTCTATTGTTGAAAGCAGACAAAGCAAAAATTTTTATCTTATTATCTTACCAATTATTGCGACTCTTGTTTTTCTAATCATCATATTTCCATATTTACAATTTATTCATGATAATACAGGTGTCTGGACCTTTTCTACTAAAACATCATATAACCTGCTCATTGGCGAGAGGGTTGTGGAAGGACAAGACTATGTGGATAGTCTTAGTATTGAACACCCGGAATATTTCCAGCCTAACTACCATCTAAATATATTTGACTATGTTCAATCCAGAGGGTGGAAATTCGTCACTCGAATCACGACCAATGCCAGACAAGAGTTCGGTTATGTGCTGAGAATGACATTCCATGCTCTTGCTCCCCTGGCATTTCTTTGGTTTCTTTTCCCATTTTTGTCAAACAGACGGTTACTGCCAAATATGAAATTAAATACCTGGAATATACGAGTTGTCCTATCCTTTGTGATATTTTTAAGTCCCCTTCTCGCCTTACTGATATTCTTCATTTCTTCTCGTTTCTTGTTGCCTTATCTCGTGCTATTCCTGATTCTGCTTGCGTTTTTGATTGAGAGATTTTTGGTTAAGTTGCTCGAATCTGTTAACAGAAACTATTTTGTTAAAGGAGTTGCTATCGTTTGTCTTATTTCGCTATTTAGTATGTCTGGTTATATGCCTTTTTCTTATGCACCATCTTTATATGCCACATTAGAAACTCATCATGGTCATTTAGGCCTTAGAGCAGCTGGATTTTGGCTTAGGAATAATGTTCAAATCAATGATGCCTTAACTATCATCACACCTCGCGGAGGTGGTGTCGTGCTATTCTATGCTTCAGGAAAAAGAGAACCAATAGGTAGAGCTATATTTGTTTCTCCAGACATGACACTTGAAGAGGTTTCCAACGTTGTAACAAGTGGGCAAGCCGATTACTTAATACTTGATAACCACTTCATTTCTACAAGGCCACAATTAATACCCATCTGGGACAATCCAAACATAGCAAAGGTTTATGGTTTGAAGCTGGTTTACTCTAATCCTGAACTTTATCAAATTTATAGCAAAAGTGGTGATGGTAAGCAATGAACAATACGGCATCTAACCCCACATACACCGGACTCGCCTTCGGCTCTAGTAAGCGGTGCGAAAATTCCAAGAAATTCGCTATATCAAATAGTAGAGTCTTGCAAACCCGGCGAGCCGGTTTTGTATCTTTTGAGCGAATTTTTCCCATCATTTCGCTACGTTTCGATTTCGTAACAGTGTCTGTCATTTATATAGCATATTCTAGCATATCGAGCTTGGATAAATTTCTCCTAAATAATGATACCGAGCTGGAATAAAGCCGTTATCCGCCACCTTTGGGCAGGCTGCAGGTTCGCCCCTCAGCGCATGGCTTCGGGATTGAGCGATGGGTGATTTGAATTAACCCTCGCTCTTAAATCCTGTCGGACCCACCTTTTAGAACATTCTTCTCTTTTTTTCCCCCTAAATTTAATGCAAAATGATACCGTACAGGATAGGGGCTCGTATCCCAGAGGGTCATGAGTCCTACTAATAAGCATGCATATCAATAGGTCAATAAATTGACTTCATATATATTTCGAGTCCATTTGCGCCCATAACTCGATCCAATCTAAATAGTTGGATTTTTTTATTGCATAGACACATTGCCCCCATAGTATTGAGGATACTTTTTTATTGTGCTATTATTTACATTGTAGTAAACAATACATTTTGATAAAAAAAACTCGCTAGCCACACATATCGTTGTTGAATTTCTCTGAACAATGTCAAAGATCACGGCATTGTTTTTTTTTTACTTATCAACAAAATTAAATCAAGGAGTAATTCTATGAAAAGGATCTTTATTCTTCTTCTTATTTTATGCACGCTTAGCGCTTGTTCAGTTACTAAGGTTCCGGATGAGATCATCGTCGTTTTTGATAACCTCTATCCAGAAGGGATTGAATATGACGAGGAAGGTGAACGTTTCCTGTTGGGATCATCAAGCGAAGGGGCAATCTTCCAGGTTTTTGATGATGGAACAATTGAACCAATCATTGAAGATTCTGATTTGTACGAGTGCGTTGGGATAGAGATTGATCGAAAAAACCAAAGACTTCTAGTAGCTAATATTAATGAAGGCGAAGGCAAATCTTATCTCAACTCATATGATCTTTCTACCGGAGAAAGGATCTTTAGATCTGAGATTTCTAGTATTAAGCCTGATCTACCCCATATCGCAAATGACGTCGCAGTTGATGCAGATGGAAATGCTTACGTGACTGATTGGGATTCTCCCGCGATTTATCGAGTTGATATGGAAGGAAATCCAACCTTATTTATGGAGCATTCAAAATTCAATTATTTAAACGGTATTGTTTATCACCCAAATGGCTTCTTGTTGCTTGGATCATATCCTGGCTTATTGTTAAAGATCCCCCTCGATAATCCAGAGCTTATCAAGGTAGATATTACTGATGGTTATTGGGGTTTTATGCTAACAGACGGCATGATATTGCATCCTGATGGAACGTTGATTATGGTTACATTTCCTCGCAGTGATATTGGTCGATTACAAAGTGATGATGACTGGGAAACAGCTCAATCTGTAGGTATTTCTCTAGGACATACTGCAGGATATGGAACTACAATTGCTTTACGAGGAGAAGAGGTTTACGTGATTTACTCACATTTGGATCGCTATTATGATGGGTTAGATCAAAGTAGATTTGAAATTGTGCACGTTATATTTGAGTAATTGATCACCGTACTGAACGGAGTTTATTGGTTTATGAATTTCAATGATTTGTAAACGCTTGATAAGAATGCTTATCGTGCACACATAAATAATTGTTACTGATCTTTAGGCAATTGCTGTTATGCAATATAAAATTGTAGCCCTGTAGGAATAAAGCCGTTATCCGCCAGGCCACAGGTTCGAATCCTGTCGGGCCCATCAAAAAACACAGAAAGCAGGCTTATTTCATACCTAAATGAGCCTGTTTTTTGTTTAATAAATCCCAATATTTCAAACTGGATTTAAATTATTGAATTAATTTCGAAATATGCTATGATTAATTAAGTCCTTAAATATCTCAATATTGTGAAAATTCAATAACAAGAGAGCTAACAACACTATGAATAACTGGTTTTGTTTTTTTTATTGGTTACTTCATTGATAGATGATTAGTATCTCTGTCCACCAAAATCTATATTTATCAAGGAGAAACGCCATGAAGCATCTAGCAATATTATTATTGATCTTTACAGTATTTTTGAGTGCTTGCGCCACGCCAACCGAACCACCTATTCCTCCAACCTCTACACCTAACCCTGACGCTGAGAGAATAATTATGGAGTTCGGCGAATTGTACAATAATAAGGAAATAGAAGCCGCTTTAGCATTATTTTCAGATGAAGCTCATTTTGGGGGCGTCGCGTCGGAGATAGAAGGGAAGGACCAGATTGAGATTTGGTTAAAAGTGAGTATAAACACTTTAAAAACCTCGTATAAGTTCAGTGAGGTCAAGGTAGAAGGCAATGACGTGATATGGAATGTTATCGAGCAAAATTTTAGCGGAAAGGAACGTTGTGAGGGCAATGCCACGATACAAGATGGCCTAATCTCTTCATATAACCTTAGAGACTGTGAAGAAATAGACTGATACTTCGTCTGATCTGGTATCTCCAAATGAGTCTGTCCCACCGAAGCCGCACCACAAATCAAACACCAATCAATATATCCTCCTTAGCCGTCATTTCACTTTCATTAGATTTAGGATATTTAGTTTCTGTCTTCGAATTAGCTGATCTTTAGTCAATTGCTGATATAAAAGAGTAAGAAAATGTAGCCCGGTAGGAATAAAGCCGTTATCCGCCAGGTCGCAGGTTCGATCCCTGCCGGGCCCACTTTCCCACCCTTTATTTTCCACTAAAAATGTATACCGTACTGGAATGGAGCCTGTATCCAAATGGTTATAGGTTCATAACCTGCTGAGACCATTGAATAACTAAAAACAAACCTCTTGATTACTAGTAGAGCTTGTTTTTGGTTATTGATTTAGGCCTAGATTCAATTTTGGATTATGATAAGAATGGTTATCGAAACCTATTGAGGAAAAATATGGAAAAAAGATCAAACAACCTACTTTTTATCATTTCACCTGTCTTGATACTATTCATCACCCAGGCTGCCGCTATCTTTTTGGGGAAATTTCTGGGTGACCTGGTATATATTCCCATTATCCTGATCTATTGGGCTGCCCTTGGTCTTATCATCCTTAAATATGGTACGGATCATATCAAGCATTGGCTTAAGAAACCGCAGGGACACTGGATCTGGCTTGTTATCGCTGGATTGGTAAGTCTTTCCACCCTGCCCCTCTTCCTGCAGCATTATGATTTCCTGAGATATCTAGCGATATTAATTCCTTCGGTCATCTTCTTTTTGATCAATCCCTGGCTGGAAGAGTTTTATTGGCGGGGTATGTTAATCGATGTCACCGAGAAATGGCCTGCCTGGGTTTCCATTATATATTCAAGTATTCTTTTCACTTTGTGGCATACTGCCTTTGCCTGGTATTCAATTGGAGTTCGATCGTTGTCTTTTTATCTGCCGGTTTTAATCTTGGGA
>Ga0255364_10153_pt1 | contig 16717 bp, 19 predicted proteins | sample ANMaggSSYBR01G12_FD_182087 | JGI IMG/M metagenome (GOLD analysis project Ga0255364, IMG submission 182087) | Sediment cell enrichment communities from methane seep in Santa Monica Basin, California, United Staets - ANME aggregate JGI... | ecosystem: Environmental > Aquatic > Marine > Cold seeps >...
CTCCCTGGCCAACCTATATTCCCCTGGAATTGAAATATTTTAAACGGCTGGCTCCCAATGGCGCTAACGGACAGGTAGTAACTCACTCCAACCATGTTGGAACACACTTGGATGGGGAAATTCATTTTTATACACCAGGCAAGGATATCGCAGAACTGGAACTGGATTTCCTGGTCAACGAAGGTGTAATTGTGGACCTGAGTGATGCGGTCGGGGATTATGAAGTCTATACCAGCAAAATGGTTGAGGACCGTGTGGAAGTTAAAGAAGGGGATATCCTGATCATCCATACCGGCTATCACCATTTTGGATGGGATCAACCTACAGCAGATGAAATCCGCTATATGGTAAAACATCCCGGACCAGACCGTGAATTCGCGGAGTGGGCGAAAAAGAAGAAGCTGCGCTGGATAGGGGTGGATTGCGGCAGTGCGGATCATCCCATGAATACCATTATCCGGGATTGGATGCCCCGCCAGGCTAAAGAAGCTGATAAGGTTTTCCAGAAGAAATATGGAAAACCACTGGCAGAATTTTACGATGACAGCAAATATCAACTGATGCATATTGAAATGTTTCCTCACGGCATCATCCATGCCGAATGCATCGGTGGGGATATTGATCTACTGCTAAATCAGCGGGTAAAGATTGGCTTTTTCCCCTGGCGTTTTGTGGATGGGGAAGCCAGCATCGGCCGTTGTGTGGCTTTTGTGGAAGACGATCATTATGATGAACTGATGAAAAAGAAAGCGAAGATGGAAAAGACCAAACACGGTGACGCGTTTGACCCCAATCATGTGGATAGTTTGGATAAGTTGAGCAAATAGAAGTGTTTTACAAAAGAAGTACAGGAAACGGTTTCCAACAAGGAAACCGTTTCCTTTGTTTAAGCTAAAGCCAGGATCATGCCCGCCAAAACCGCAAACCCTGAGGTGCTTCCCCACAATAACATTTGAAGAAGCTCCTTGTCTTTTATTTCTCTCCCAAACAGCAATCCGTCAAATATCTTAAGCAGGCGTTGATCGGCGCTGCCGTCAGCAGCACATACCAGCAAGCTGAAACTTAATCGGGTTGTCTTATCCAGGGCAAGATCGATAACAGCTTGATTTAATTTTGTTAAATAGGATTTGGATAAAATTTCTCCTTTCCCCCTGTTCAAGGCAAGCAGCATTCCAAGTATGAGGTCATCACCTAGAGGTGTCAAACCAGGGCCAACTCCCAGTAAATTCTCTATCTCCCAGGCAAGGTCGGAAACTTTGCCGGATTGAATCGATTTATTAAGGAACACCATTTGTTTAAAAAAATCTGGAAATCCTGGTAAAGGGGCAGCTGTAGCAGTAAATACCATTTCTAACAATGGGAAGAATGGGTTATCCCCGACCAGGCTTTTTGTTTGTTGAAATAGATCATCGAGCAGGTTCTTCTGAAGACCTGTAAATTTTTGGGGAGCAGGGGGGACCCAGATCTCAGGGTTATTAATTGATAACTCCAGTTCCGCTTCAGGAAACACAATCTTGTTACTATGTAAATACGCGATTGTTCTTGGATTGATCTTTAACAACCCTTCTGGATCCCCCAAAAAGTTTATAGTCAGTGGACCATGGAAATCTTCACAAGAAGCAAAAAGTGTCAGGTCATTTTCTGCTTGTAAATATATACCTCTGCTGGAAGTTCCATATACTTCCAGTGATGAATTTCGCTGGAGAACCTGATTGGCTTCAAAACCAATTGCTTTAACTTCTAATTTTGTATAGGGCATAATCTATCTGGGATTATAACCAGTCCAGCTGATTTTTGACCCGTGATCAAGGACTTCCAACTCCAGGAGAACAGGAATAAGTTATAATAGCTGTAGAAAAAATCCAAACTTAAGCCGGGATTTTTATTTATTTAAAGGATGATCCCATTAGCGGAAAACATTGATGGTATTAAAAAAGAACGACCCTTTAAGGCTGGATGTCAGCTATCTGGTGAAAGGTTCTCCTGGAACACATAAAGAGTTTGAGTTTAGTTTTCCTCAACTTAATTTTTCTTCTGAATTGACCCTGGTTGGTATTCAGGGAAAGATTGTTATTTCTGTTACAGAGGATGGTGTGGTAGCAGAGGGAAAACTGGGAGCTTTGACTCAGCTGGTTTGCAGCCGATGCTTAAATGATTTCTGGCAGCCCTTGGAAATAAGCTTTACTGAAATATTTTCGGCCCATCCGGCGGAAGATTCAGGAGAACAAAAACTTCCTGCGGATAGATCTATAGATTTGACTCCAATCATCCGGGATTATGCGACTCTGGATATTCCTATTCGTCAAATCTGTGCTGAGGATTGTAAGGGCTTGTGCGCGGATTGTGGGATGAATCTAAACCAGAAAGACTGTGGGCACCGCCAGGAAAGCATCGACCCCCGTATGGAAGGATTAAGGGAGCTTCTGGAAAATAAAGACAGCTCTGAATAAATCTAACAAAGGAAACGGTATCCTTGGTGGATACCGTTTCCTTTGTTCTGAGCTTGTTATTTCGTTTTTGATATTTTAAAGGTCTATAATTTGGGGGTCTTCCGGGCTGAGAACCTGTTTCCATTCTTGTTCTTCGTAATCAAAATCAGCGATGTCATCCAAGGGAAGTTTGATATATTTTCCAAAACCTTCCACTGCTATTTGACCATCGGGGAGTAATATTTCTCCGGTAACATCAAACAAGCGGCGGTTTTCCTTTGTGATCCGTCCCACCACCCGCAGTTCTTCGCCAAGAGGAACCGGCGCCCGGTAGCGAACTTTAAATTCGATAGTTACACCCCAAATCTCATCCTGTTCGATCATAATTGCTCTGCCGATGGTTTCATCCAGGATAGTAGCAGCCACTCCGCCGTGCAAACGTCCAGGATATCCCTGGTGTTCTTCGCAGGGCGTGAACAGCGCCACCAGTTGATTACTTTCCAATTCATAGAAAGAGGCATGCAGGCCAAAAGAATTATTCAATCCGCATACAAAACACATTTTTGAGTTATGCTGTTTGGCAGTAATTTGATGGCTCATTATTCCTCCAGGGAATCCAGTAATCGATGTGGATATTTTAACAGGAAATTCGGATGTAGCGGGTTTAATTTGGTTGGTGCAGAACCCATCTTCCGGAAGCCGGCTCGTTGACGGAGGATATTGGGCATGATAGAATGATGGTCGTTCTGCCCCCATCGTCTAGTGGCCTAGGACATAGCCCTCTCAAGGCTAAAACCGGGGTTCGAGTCCCCGTGGGGGCACCAAAAATTGGATGTTTTTCTTTTGTTAGCTGCTCTTGATGAGGAGCTTGTTTTTTTGACGGCAATTATTATTTTGACCGCATTTTCTTTAGAATAATTTTGAAATACCAAAGAGCATAATGCCAAGAGAACTTGCCAAATTAAAATATAGCAGAGTTGATGGTTTGGTTATTAAGTTGGCTAACTTATTACCGGCCAGGGCTATTAGCGTTTGAATTATCAAGCTGGCAATCAAGATAACTATTGCGTGTAAAAAGATATTGCCACTACTCTCAGATAGTATTAATCCCGAAAATCCTATAAAAACAATAATAGTTAATGGATTGGCCATAGTTAACCCATAAGTAGTTAAAAAAGGCCAGTTACAATTTAATGAATATTTTTGATTTTCATTAGACGGGCGATTCTTTAAACTAGAGTAAATCATCCAAAGGCTAAAAATAACCAGAACAGCCGCTGAAACCAGAGGGATATTTTCTTGTTGGAGTTCTAAATAAGGAAAGAAGAATTGCCCGGCACTAAAAGCAAATATGGCATAGGTGAAATCTGCCATTGCAGCGCCTAATCCACACAATAATCCATTTCTAAGCCCGCAGTTCATACTTCGATTTAGGATCAAGATAGCTATCGGCCCAATAGATATGGCTAAAGTTATCCCAAAAATGAAGGTTTGAATATATGGCATATTAAATTTCTCTCATTTTGTTGACCTGTAAATTATTGAGGAATTCTATTTTTTATTATCCCGATCTGAAAATACTGTGATAAATTTCCCGAATATTTCAACCATGGATAATACCTGAGATTTGTTTCCCACTATGATACTAGAGATTATATAAGATAACGCTTCAAATTTGCGTGAAGACAGAGACCTCCGAGGTCGGGTCGACCTCGGAGGTCTTTTTGAAAGTTTTTGATCTTTTAAGGTGGTTGCTGAGATCAAATATAGAGATAACGAACGTTGAGATGATAATTCGGATAGGTGTCCAATTAATCCTGGAGGCTAACCGAAAGGCTGCCCAACAAAACTCCAACTCAGGAGTTGGAGTACCTGTATAATAAGACGCCCTTGATGTTGAAGAAATGCATCTGGCCGATATATCAATCTTTTTTAACCTTATCTCGTTTACGGTTAGCGGACCTAATAGATCTCCACAATCCTCATTTTTAATATATGTCTTGTTTACAATTTTGTAATGGAGAATTTTCCATTTAATTAAATTGTTCAGGTTTTTGTCCTGATTTTGGTTGGTTTCCATAGAAGAATAAAGGAAAATATTCCTCAAAGAAATTTAATCACCTCTAACCAGATAGCCAGAAATTGTAATGTGAGGAAATCTTGGTTAACCTTACAGGTTTCCGGAAGGGGCTGTATATGTGTAAAAATTCCATATAATGAGATTGAAAGATCGTTTCCCAGATTCATTCCAATATCAAGGAAGATGTTCATGAAACGCTATATATTCTTAACTTTCGTTATTCTTTTTTGTATGTCGGCCTGCACTTTTTTGTTTCCGGCCCAAACCAATATCACGATTGCCAAGATCGATCATCCGGAGGATGGAAACCTCGTTCTCTATCTGCGGCATGCAGATCAGGGCTATTATATTACGGTCAACGGGGTGGCTTATGACTGTGTAATGGTGGATGATCCCCCCGATACGCTGAAATGTTCGGGGCCAAGCCTCCAACCGGGTGAGAAAGCGGTGATCAGATTTTATGAGGATGATAAGACTACCAAACCGTTCTTTTCCCTGGAGTTCGATGTTCCGGAATATGATGAGGGAGGGGAGGATCCGGATGCAGAGGGTCAGTCAGCAGCAGATGATCTCTGCCCTGATGATCCACAGAAAACCGCTCCTGGCGATTGCGGCTGCGGTGTGGCAGACACAGACACGGACGGCGATGGAACGCCAGATTGTTCGGATGGCTGTCCTGAGAATCCAGAGATGATCAAAGCGGGAGAAAATGGCTGCAAAGCAGTTGAAGAAGATTCAGATAATGACGGCATACCCGACAGCCAGGATAAATGCCCGGACGATCCAGAAAAAACCAAACCCGGAGAATGTGGTTGTGGAATATCTGATACCGACACAGATAGCGATGGTATTCCCGATTGTAATGATGAGTGCCCAACGAGTTTTTCTGATCCGATCGGTGATCCATGCGACCATGACGAGGATGATGATGGCGAACACGACTTCGCAGATGGCTGCCCTCTCGATCCTGATAAAACAGACCCTGGATACTGCGGCTGCGATTACCCGGAAACTGACCGGGATGGGGACGGCACACCGGATTGTGTGGACAAGTGCCCTGATGATCCCAATAAAATCAAACCCGGACAATGCGGCTGCGGAGAAAAGGATAAGGATAGTGATGGAGATGGGGTTAAGGATTGTAAAGACGAATGTCCATCCGATCCTGATAAGGTAGATCCTGGAGTATGTGGTTGCGGTACTAAGGATAAGGACAGCGATGGTGATGGCGTTCTCGACTGCAAGGATGCCTGCCCACTGATCAAGAATGATCCTGTAGGAGATCCTTGTAATAACGATGAGGACTGCGATGGGTGTAATGATTGGGATGATGAGTGCCCATTTGATAAACATACATCAACTGAGCCATGTGGTTCTCCAGCTTCTCTTTGCCCATAATTACTTGCTGAGTGTATAAAGAAATTCAAGAAGAGCCATCCAGAGATGGCTCTTCTTTTTTCACTAAATTAAAGGATTAGGTGGTTCCCTGAAGGATTGGGTAAAATCTCAACATTATATCTTTTTAAGTATTATGAAAAAACCTTGATTCCCCTTTATTGGTAGTTGATAGATTAATGTAAAAGGAGAATCCAACGAAGCGTATTTTGTCCCTGGCCCTGGCTTTAGTTATCCTGCTGTAGTCCTGTTCCCCCTCTGATCTATCCAAGGTAAAAATACCAGAAGTGACCTATCTGAGCGAGAAGGCACTTTCTATTCTCCTGGAGGGCCTTGATGATGACCTCTTCGATCCCTTAAAGAAACATCTCCCGTGCAGCTAATAAGCTCCTTTGGAGATAGGTCCAGAATTAGACTTCCTAATTCTTAGAAAAAAGAAACAGGCCCGGAGTTTCCCGGGCCTGTTTTTGATTTAAAATAAAATCCTAACGAGCCGCCGTTATTCCGTGGGCACCTGGACTACTCTTTCCCCCGAGGCGTGGTATTCGTAGGTCTCACCATCTGCTATAAGCATGATGATGTACCCCGGAGTGATCACCTGGGCATAATCTGCCCCGGGTTCCGCAACACCCAAACTGGCATCCGAAAAATTGAATTCTTCGGTGCTTTCGGTTTCGATTTTGTCGATATCAACACCGGTTTTTAGAGTGAGATCAAATTTGGCCAGCATGACCAGGGAGTCAAGATCTTCTGGCGCAACCGGAATTGGGGCATCACTGGGGACTGAATCCTGGTTCGATGACGAACTGCAGGCAGAAATCAGCAGGGCTAGACTAATAAAAAGAAAACTAATTATCCGGGTTCTATTTTGTCTCATAGTTTTATCTCCAATTGATATTCAAATTCAGAATCCATTTTCTCAGGGTAATTTCCAGTAAACTGCCTGGGATAAAAAGGCTGAAAATCCAGCTGTATCTGTGGCGGCTACCATTACACCAAATCTACCCTTACTGAAAGTAGAATCAGTCTTTTCAAAGACCTGGTGACCGTTAATATAGCCAGTTATTTTTGATCCTTTGGTTTTGACCCCCAATCGATTTTCCCCGCCGGGACCCGCGTTAATGTGTTCACTTGTGGTCCATTTCTCAAGCACTGTGTATTCTTCAGCATCACTATCCCAATAACTTAACCGGTAAGAACCATCACAGGAAACGCTGATCAGATAACCCTCACTGGTATCCGGGGCACGGAAGATCATGCCGTATCGATCTTTCCCTCCGCAATCTTCCCCAAATTTGCCAGTAATCTCCAGATAAAAATTGGTCAGATCTCCCCAGGTCAGGCTCCAGGTTTCATAGCCGTTGGCTTTTTTAGCAGTCAGGACCAATTGGCCATCTTCCGCTACATAACTTGATTGAGGTTCATCATATAGATAAAAATTTGATCCGTCCTCAAATGTATCCTTAAATGATGGATTCCCAAGGGAGAGAACTGGATCTCCGGGGACCGCTTTAGGAGTTTCCGTTAACGTGGGAGTGTATGTTAATGTGGGTGTGGGAGTATCCGTCGCTGTTAGTGATGGCGGCGGAGGCTGGGGTGTTTCATCCTGGGCTGGAGCTTCTGTGTCCGGAGGTTGTTCCAGGCTGTGTGGCTCGGCAGTTAAAGATGCCGCAACTAAAGTTTCGATCACAGCTTGATCCAGATCAGGAAGGTCAGCTTGTCCGGGGACACATCCCGCCAGGAGAGATAATACGAACAGGGCCGCAAGAATTTTCCTCATCTTTGGTTCCCTCAACTTTTCTCTCGAATAAGATGCCAAAATCATTCAATCTTAAGTGTACCCGTTTCGCTGGCTCCGTCAACATATTCTCGAAAGCAGTAAATCCTTAGATTTAGTTTAATGTTGGGTGCTAGATCTTGGGACCTTTGCCTTTTGATACCTTTATCTCCAAGGGAGTACGATGCACTACTCAGGACGCCTGGTTTTGAGTTATTACCGAAGGCATCCTGAGTAGAGCGACGTAGGAGCTCGTATCGAAGGGAGCCGGTAGATAAAAATTTCCGGAATTCAGATATCTGAAATTATTCCAATGCATAGCCATACCCTGGTATTGTTTTCAGTATTTCATACAACTCTCAGAGAGTTATCTCGTATATCTTTATGCAAAATTGGAATGAGAAAAAACTATTATCTATTGGAGAGAAAATGATGGAAAAAAGAATTAAAGCTGGTTTATTGATAATTGCAGTAATGTCCATTGCGGTTGTGGGTTGTATCGCCACACCGGTGATGAGCAGGGAAGGATCCCATACTGAAGTGATTGATGTGGAAGAAGCAGACTCGGTTTCCGCGGAAGTCATCATGGGGGCAGGGAAATTAGAAGTTCAATCTGGCGCAGAAGCCTTATTGGAAGGTGAGTTTCATTACAGCTACCGGGATTACGCACCTGATATTTCCTATCGAGTACGCAGCAATGGTACCGGTGACCTGATAATTGAACAGGACGACGGACCGAATTTCCGGGTCCAGACTACCTATAAAAATGAATGGGAATTGGTGTTTAATGACGCTATCCCCCTTGATCTGGAAATCACCCTGGGTGCAGGAGAGAGTATCCTGGATTTGGCGGACCTGAACCTGGAATTCTTTGAGCTAAAAATGGGTGCTGGTGCTTCATATATTGATCTAAGCGGTGTAATTGAGCATGATCTTACAGTGAATATCCAGGGCGGTGTGGGTGAACTTACGGTCATTCTTCCACCAGAAACCAATATTAATGCAGAAGTCACCGGCGGTTTGGGTGAAATAAATACCCAGGGTTTGTACCAGGAAGGCCATCAGTATACCAGTAAGTATTCTGGATCTGGACCTGTGTTAAATATCACCATAGAAGCTGGTATTGGCCAGCTGAATATGATGGTTCAGTAATAAATTATTGGTATAGAAAAAGCAATCTGGTTTGATCTAAACGGAGGAATTAATATGGATTACGGTAAATTATTTTCAAGAGCCTGGGATATCATCTGGAAGAACAAATTCCTAATCTTGCTTGGTGTCCTGATTGCCCTCAGCGGCGGAGGAAGTAATGGAGGAAATCCGTCTCAATTTACTTTCAGGGGAGATGAAGCTGACTGGCAGAACTTTCCAGGATTTGATTTTGAATATGGGAATCCGTTCCAGAATCTGGATATACCCTTCATAGCAATCGGTGGGATTGTGGTGCTGGTTCTTGTTTTGATGGTGATCGGCCTATTACTTTGGGCTTTGGGAACGATCTCCAAGGGTGGGCTGATCGGTGCTGTGAATGAAATTGAACAGGGCAATCCATCCAGTTTTTCAGATGCATTCCAGGCTGGTTTGCAAAAAGGCTGGCGCCTAATTGGCATCGGCCTGGTTCCGGCAATACCCGGTGTTGTTCTGTTTGTGCTTGCAGTCAGCTCTGTGTTTATGTTTGGCGGTATCGACGTTATAACTCAGGGAGGAATGCAAACTTTTGCGGGAATGAGTGCATTCCTGCCCCTGATAGTTCTCTCGTGCATCCTGGTACCGGTGATGTTAATCCTTTCTTTGTTAAGTGTATTTGCCAACCGGGCCTGTGTGCTGGAAGATCTTGATGTGATTGGCTCCTATCGACGAGGATTTGAGGTATTGGGAGACAATTTGGGTCCTGCGGCTTTATTATTCCTGCTGCAAATTGCCATCAGTTTTGGTCTTGGCATCATGATGATTGTTCCTGGAATATTAATTGCCTTGTGCTGTTTGCTGTGGCCAGTATTCCTGCTGATTGAAGGTGGGTTTGCTGCTTATTATTCCACACTGTGGACCTTGGCCTGGAATGAGTGGACGGGAATGGCACCTGCAGAAATTGAAGAGGAAAAAGCAACTAGCGAAAAGTAATCAGTTAGCAGTTCTTAGTAGATCTGTTTTTCATCGCCGGGAATCCAAGATTCCCGGCGGTTTCTTATTAAAGGGTAAAATATTTATACTGGTTTTTGTCTGGTAGGATTATAAATAATGTATAAATTCCACTTGGAAGGATTTAATTAATCCGAATTAGAAGGTATAGTTGTGCAAAATAATACCATTAATCAAAAGAGGTAATGATGAAAATAAATGTGGGAGATACAGCCCCGGATTTTACGCTGAATAGCCATCTAGACAAGGAAGTCACTTTAAGTGAGTACCATGGGAAAACAACTGTTCTGGTTTTTTTCCCACTGGCATTTACGCCGGTTTGAACCAGCCAAATTCCGTCATATGAAGCGGAGTACGCGACATTTGCGGAATTAGATGTCCAGGTTCTGGGCATAAGTGTAGATCACATCCCGGTATTAAAAGCATGGGCAGAGGATATTGGCGGGATTTCGTATCCCCTGATCAGTGATTTCTGGCCTCATGGTGAAATCGCCGAGCGATATGGAGTACTGCGAGAGGAAGGCAAATCCGAACGGGCAATATTTATCATTGACAAAAATGGCATCGTTCAATATGTGGATATCCATGATATAGATGAGCAGCCCGATAATGAGGTTTTGTTCCAGGAAATTCGCCGTATACAACCGGATCATAAACCCGTCAAAGTTGTTGAAGAGAAAAATACTGAGGACGAGTTAGATCTGGATGGGGTAGTACTGTTCTGCAATAAGTGGTGTCCAGGCTGCCGACGAGCGAGGATCTGGTTTGAAAATAACCGCATTGAATATACAGAATATGATGTCACCCGAAATCCAGCGGCTGCCAGGCAAGTCAAAGAATGGACTGATGGCAATCTGACCACGCCAACATTCTATATAAACGGCGAAGTTGTGATTGACTGGAAAGAAGACGTAGTTGCCCGATTGCTGGGAAAATAAGAATACCATTCCCCTGATTTTATCGCCAATTGTTGTATTATTTGTACCTTGGGATATCATCAGGGGACTTATATCAATCACAATATTTTATGTCATAAGGATTTCTGTTTAGGCAGACACATAGGATAGTATTTTCGGATTGTGTTCTGCCTTTATTGTTTTAAGAGGGAGTTAAAGTATGGTTGCAAGTTATTTACTATCTTTGAGAGAAGGATTGGAAGCAGCCCTGATTATCGGTATTTTATTAGGAACAATAACAAAATTGGATCGGAAGCTTTTTCATTCGCACCCACTCCAAATATCAAAAAGCAGGCTAATAAGGAGTCCTATCCAGACTTATTATGTATATTTCTTGACATAAAGTGTGAAATGAAGTAAATTTATTCAGTATCTGTATATTCAGTATCTGAATAGTATGACAAAAAAATCATCTGCCCACACGCTGGAATATATTCTTCTAGGACTCATACAGGAGCAACCAGCTCATGGATATGCTCTTTACGAACAAATCCGCAGCACCCCGGAACTTTCTTTGATCTGGCAGGTGAAGCGCAGTAAATTGTATTATTTGCTGGAAAAACTCGAATCGGAAAGATTACTAACGGTTAGTGTTAGCAGCCAGGGTCCTTACCCTGATCGCAAGATCTATCAGCTTACTTCACCTGGGAAAAAGGCTTTAGAGGATTGGATGAATTCTCCTGTTTTGAGCAGCCGTTATGTCCGGCTGGCTTTTCTCTCTAAACTATATTTTTTACTGCGAAATAATAAAAAGGGAGCAGTTGACCTGATCAACAAACAAAGGGAGATCTGTGATGGCTGGCTTCAAAATTTAGAGCGGCAGTTTCAGTCCCAGGAGAAGGATGATTTTATTACCTCCCAGGTATTTCTTTTCAGAATTGGACAAATTAAGGCGATGCTGGAGTGGTTGGAAAAATGTCGGGAGGATGTCCCCGGATAATTCATCGCAGATATCAATCAGAAGAACAAGGAGTGTAATAAATGAAGAAAATTTTATTAATTTCAGTATTGATATTGGTTTTCCTTACAAGTTGCAGCGTATTACCTGGGTTATCCCCCTCAGAAAATAATATTGAGATTACAGACGCAACCGGGCATGTTGTTACCCTGGAGGGAGTGCCAGAACGGATTGCCATTGCCGGAAAAGCAACCCTGATGGTCCAGGATGCGATATACCTCTTTGAAGATGCAGTTCAGAATGTAGTCGCCCTCGAAAACAGAAATCAATCAGTCTTTAGTTTTTTGCCGGTAGTTGATCCCGGTATTGCTGAAAAAGATATATTTGAAAAGAATGTGGGCCCGGAACAGATAGCGGCAGCCCAGCCTGATTTGGTCATCATGAAAAATTTTATGGCTGAAAAGCTGGGAGAACCACTGGAACAATTAGGCATCCCGGTTGTGTACCTGAATCTGGAAACACCGGAGGTTTTTTACCAGGATATTACTGTGTTAGGTCAAGTGTTTGGAAATCCAGATCGGGCAGTTGAGATCATCGGTTTTTACCAGGAACGGGTATCCCGAATAAATGAGTTAGTCTCAGGAGTTGGTTCAGACCAGATGCCGACAGTCCTGATTTTGGAATATTCTGACCAGGGTGGGGAAGTCGCTTTCAGTGTGCCGCCTGTTTCCTGGCTTCAGACAACCATGGTTGAAACAGCTGGTGGATCTCCAGTTTGGAAAAGCCTGAAAGTCAGCGGGGGGTGGACCATCGTAAATCTGGAACAAATTGCAGCCTGGGATCCGGATCAAATCTATATCATTGATTATTCGGGTAACGCCGCAGAGGTTAAGGAAGATTTAATTACCAATCCAATTTGGAGTAACCTGAGAGCGGTGCAGGATAACCAGCTTTTTGCATTTGCCTTTGATTTTTACAGCTGGGATCAGCCGGATACTCGTTGGATTTTGGGATTGCAGTGGCTGGCCACTAAAATCCACCCGGATTTAACTGCAGAAATAGATATTATGGAAGAGGTTAATGCTTTTTACTCAGAGTTATACAACCTCGAACCTGAGGTGATTGAAACGAAGGTCGTCCCTATTTTAACCGGGGACCTTCCTTAATCAGAGGTAAATGAGAAAAGAAAACATCTCAAGAACGTTATTGCTCCTGGGTTTGGGAGTTCTGGTGGTACTGCTGGGTTCAGTTTTTATTGGCCGTTACCCGGAACCATACTGGCTTCCTCCAAAACTTTTAGGAGAGGATCAACTGGCAAGACAATTGGTCTTGAATTTACGCCTTCCCCGGTTGTTAACCGCATTATTGCTGGGGATGATCCTTTCTGCAGCAGGCTCTATTTTACAAATGATTTTTAGAAACCCCCTGGTTGAACCTGGTTTTCTGGGTGTCTCCCAGGGGGCTGCTTTTGGCGCCGCGGTCAGTATTTTGTGGTTGGGTAGTCATCCATTGACAATTGAGTTAACCGCTACCTTTTTTGGTCTGCTGGGGTTAGGACTTTCGTATTTGATTTCTACCCGGATCCGTTATGGTGGTTGGGTGCTGCGGCTGGTTCTGTCTGGAGTGGCGGTTTCAGCCCTGTTTTCAGCAGGTGTGGGAATCCTGAAATACATTGCTGATCCCCTCACTGAACTACCTGAGCTTACCTTCTGGCTCTTGGGAGGACTATATAGTGTGACCTGGCGGGACTTTCTTTATGTCCTGCCATTTGCGCTGGCTGGCATTTTTACAGTGTATGCCATGCGCTGGCGAGTTAATCTACTTTCCCTGAACGATGATACGGCTTTTTCTTTGGGCGCCTCATTAACCCGCGAACGAATAATCTTGTTGACTGTGACTATTTCAGCCACCGCCGCCCTCACTGCAATCAGTGGAGTGATAGGTTGGGTTGGATTGATAGTTCCTCATATTTCCCGCCGGTTATTTGGCGCCAGCGCGGAAAAATCCATCCCGGCAGCCATGCTGCTCGGGGGAGCATTTACCATGATCGCGGACGATCTGGCCAGGACGCTGCTTCCGGGAGAAATCCCCCTGGGTATTTTAACCTCTGCAATTGGCGCAATCCTCTTTATCTATTTGATGATCAACATCGGAATAAAAGTGAGGCGGGATGGATAAAATACTTTCCCTGGAAAATATCCATTTCCGATACTATCCGGATGACCCTAATGTACTATCCAATCTTTCACTGGAGATACCAGCTGGAAAAGTAACGGCTATCTTGGGGCCCAATGGTACGGGGAAAACCACCTTGCTTCATATCCTTCTGGGATTACTTAAACCTCTAGAAGGGGTAGTAAAAGTTTCCGGGAAATCTCATAAAGGGTATTCCAGGCGAGAACTCAGCCAAATGATCGGGTTGGTTCCCCAATTTGAAAGTATTCCCTTTAACTTTTCGGTCTTTGAATATGTATTACTGGGAAGATCCCCTTATTTAAAACCACTCCAGCTTCCTGGTTCTGAAGATGTCAGGATCACGGAAGAAGCTCTTCTGGCTGCCGGAATCGATCACCTAAGAAATAAACCCGTCAACGAAATCAGCGGAGGAGAGCGCCAACTGGTCCATATTTCCCGGGTCTTAACCCAGCAAACCCAAATTTTATTACTGGACGAGCCCACCGCACACCTGGATTTGGAAAATCAGAACCGGATTCTGAGTTTATTAAAACAAATGTCATCCCTCGGGAACACGGCGGTTTTGACCACCCATGATCCCAATGCAGCTATTTTCGCTGCGGATTATTTTGTCTTGATGAACCGCGGCAAAATTGCTGCCCAGGGCAATCTGGACACGGTGATCACAGCGGAGAATCTATCAATGATCTATCGAACACCCATCAGGGTAGAACATACTAATGGGTATACGATGGTAGTAATGGACAAACACTGATGAAGCCGGGAGAGATAATCATACTGACCGGGAAACTCCAATCCGGTAAAACAAGTTTCTGTTTTGATCTTGCCCAGAATGCAAAGGATATGGGTATCAATCTGGCCGGGGTTCTCTCGCCGGGAGTATTTGATCAAGATGAAAAAACCGGAATTGATGTCCTCAATTTAAAAAGTTGGGAGAGACGGCGGTTGGCAGTACTCCGGGGGAAAGAGCAGACTGGATTAGAAACCCGCCGGTGGTCTTTTTATCCCAAGATAGTAGATTGGGGGAATCAAGTCCTGAAAAATGCTGTTCCCTGTGATCTATTGATCATAGATGAATTAGGGCCATTGGAATTTGAACGAGAGGAAGGCTGGATTGCAGGGATTTCAGCTGTGGATAGTGGGGAATATCAGGCAGCTCTGGTTGTGATAAGACCCTCTTTATTAAAGATGGCAAATAAACGCTGGAAGGTTTCCCGGGTGCAGGACTTAGATGATACCCAAAATGCCTCGTTTTCAAGTGAAGATTTATTGGCAAGTTTAATTGTCGAGGGGAACAAATCTAACTAAGTACCTTTTCCTGTTTCCCCTGCAAGGTATAATATGTACTGTGCATGCCTAAGATAAAATATTAAGGAGTATTAAAATGTTCGGTAATCTTGGTACAACAGAACTGATTATTATTCTGGTTATCGTCGTCGTCATATTTGGTGTCGGCCGGATAGGAAAAATCGGTGGTGAGCTTGGCAGCGGCATTAAAGCTTTTAAGGAAGGTCTGCAAGGTGAGGACGAAGAGGAAACCGACGAGGAAGAGAAAGAATCCTGAAGTCAGTATCCAGGACAGTGAAATTCCTAAAATATTCCCTCGGAAGTAAAGGGAATTAATAATATTGTCAGGGACCGCTGTTTGTTGAAGCGGTTCTTTGATTGAGATCAAAGGTTATTTGGATTATCCTGATGCTCAGATCCGGACTTAACTGGAATTGTAGGATTGAGGAAATTGTGAAAGAGAAAATTAGAGCTTTTTTCAGACGAATTAACAAACCCTTCCGGCTGATTGGCAAGTGGATCTCAGCACCATTTAAAAAGACTATTAATTTTTTCCAGGAAGAACCTGGTGATGCGCCGATGATGGACAGCCTCCAGTTAGCATTAGAAGAGCCGGCAAGTTTTTTGGAACATGTGGGAGCGCTGCGAAAACATATCCTGCGGTCCGTAGTAGTGCTGCTGATTTGTGCTGCAGTCTGTTTCGCATTTCTCTCACCCTTGCTTGAGTTTATCGCTCAGCCAATTGGAGGGCTTTCAGAGCTGCAGGCAGTAGATGTGACAGAACCCATCGGTGTTGGAATGCGGGTGGTCTTGCTGGCTGCATTTGCGGTTGCTCTTCCCTATATCATCTTCGAAATATTTTTATTTGTTGCTCCCGCTCTCCCCAGGCGGACCAGAGTGATTGGATTGTTCACTATCCCCCTGGTGGTAATCTTTTTCTTTGGCGGAATGGCATTTGCATATTACCTGATTTTGCCAACCGGTCTCCCGGTCCTATTAAATTTCCTTGATGTTTCCACCCAGATCAGACCATCTTCCTACGTTCGATTTGTGACCAACCTGATGTTCTGGATAGGGGCTTTGTTTGAATTTCCTCTGCTGGCTTACATCCTGACCGTAATGAGAATTTTATCGCCCTCTGTTCTACTCAAAAACTGGCGGATTGCCGTGGTGGTGATAGCTGTTTTATCTGCCCTGGTTACACCTACTATCGATCCGATTAATATGCTTCTGGTGATGGTGCCTCTGATGTTACTCTACGGGCTGAGTATTTTGCTCTCTCTCCTCGCGGGAGGTAAACCAGCCCCGGCAGAGGAATCCTGAAAAACTTAAGTCCATAACAAAAACAAATCCCAAATCTTGTTGATTTGGGATTTGTTTTATTCTATAGTAGGTCGTGATATTAATCGCCGGGTTTTTCCCCCCGATCACCCGTCCCCATTGGGAACCCAGGTAAGAACCGTGGTGCCCTTTTCCGGGGCGGAATCAATTTGTATTCCCCCTCCAGCTTTTTGGGATCTGCGCTGCATATTGGCAAGCCCATGACCCAGGGTTGCTTCA
>Ga0255364_10154_pt1 | contig 16677 bp, 12 predicted proteins | sample ANMaggSSYBR01G12_FD_182087 | JGI IMG/M metagenome (GOLD analysis project Ga0255364, IMG submission 182087) | Sediment cell enrichment communities from methane seep in Santa Monica Basin, California, United Staets - ANME aggregate JGI... | ecosystem: Environmental > Aquatic > Marine > Cold seeps >...
GCCAAATATCGGCTCAACTTCACCAGCGACGATGGCCGGGGCTTTGGCTATTGGAAATAGTGAGGTAATCAGTGCCATGGTGCTGATGCAATTAGTGGCTCCTGGGACTCCGGTCTTTCATTCACTGTTGACCTCGGTTATGGATCCTCGGTCAGGGAATTACATCACCGGAATATCCGAGAAATATCTATGTAATGCAGCCGCTGTTCAATTGGCCCATGACTGGAATGTTCCATCCCTGGCCGGGGCTTTCAGTGTCGATTGCCCCACGCCGGATTCCTGGCAGCTCGGCCGGGATAGTGTGTATACATCCCTGTTCACTCCTCTGGTTGGTGCGGATATGGTTGAAGGTCTCGGGCTGCTGCGGGCAGCGACCTTATTGATACCGGAGCAAATAATCTATGATGATGAAATTTATCATACCCATCGGGCTTTAGCCAACGGAATTAACACCAACCCTGATGATCTGGCTCTTGATGTTATTAAAGCTGTTGGTCCTGGAGGGCATTTCATGGGGCAAAAACATACCAGGAGGAGAATTCGAGAGATCTGGCTGCCAGAATTAACCCATCCGGCGCCAATGATGGCTGAACAAGCCCCGGTGGACGTTCGCACCCGGGCCAGGCAAACGCTGAAAAATATTTTGGATGAGCATCAGCCGGAACCTCTCTCAAAAGAGGTCCAGGATGAATTGAAGCTCATTCTGGAAGCAGCTGAGGATGAGCTTCCGGGGAGAGAGTGAAATCCTTGATTCCACTTTTTCCCTTTTGATGGACTAGGTTTCTTTTATTAATTTCAAGGTAGTATTTATCACGGATAAGATTGGAGAAATTATTATGATTGAGGAATTCCACGATTTAGGTACAGTCAAATTGGTCCAGCTCCAACCGTCCGGGTTGATAATTAAGACACCATCAGGTTATTTTTATGATCCTTCCCGGCGGGTAGAGGTGGATCATCTGCTTATTACTCCCAAAGGGATTGAAGCTATTACGCCTTCTGGAGAGCATGTGCTGGACATCCATCATCTGGATCACCCTGACAAAGAATACGATGACGATGACCTTGTTTGCATCGGTTTTACTTCCCACTACGAAGCCATGCGGACCCGGTTTGGAGATCATATGGTGGATGGTATCGCCGGTGAGAACATCATTATTGATTTTGAAAAGGAAGTCTGGGTAGATGATATTGGGACCCAGATTGCCATAGAGAATTCCGAAACAGGCCAAATGACCCGTTTAGATCTGCAGATGTTTGCCGCACCTTGTGATGAATTCAGTCATTTTGCTGCCCAGAGTCAGGATGAAAGACTGCCAGCAGCAGAGCTTAAGGATGTGCTGCAGTTTCTTAATCAAGGTCGCCGTGGTTTTTTATTGTTGTTGAGCAAAGACCAGGAAGATGCGGTAATCCGGGTTGGAGATAAAGTATTTCGAGTTGATCCGAAATAAATCAAAGGAATCCAAATTAGGGGAAAGAATTGGCTTTCTACAACAATGGTTGCTGGTTCGAGTTCAATACCGCCCACATGCATAAGGGAACCGTTCGTCAAGCTGAAAGAGCGATTATTGTTGTCTTGTTTCTTTGATGGCATGCATCTAACTAATATTGAACTTGATTGTAATCAACTGCACATCAAAAGGAGAAATTTTGTATTCTAAAACCCCAGATATCCTTTCTTTCATATCTCCTTTCCAGAGCGAGGTACTGACCAAGGCTGAGCTTGAGGCTTTGAAAGAAAAAACTTTGTACATATTGGATGAAATTGGCGTTCATTTCCCCTCCACCAAAGCGTTGAAAATCTTCTCTGATAACGGAGCGCAGGTGGATATGGAGGCTGAGATTGTCTGTATCCCACCTGATCTGGTAAAAAAGGCTATGTCAACCGCCCCACGGTCCTTCGTTCTGGGGGGACGGGAGGAGCGTTTTGACCTGCTTCTGGACGGAAGCTGCTCCTATCTGTCAACCGATGGCACAGGTGTACACGTGATTGACCCGGAGACGCGGGAGAAACGCTCTTCCTGCAAAGAGGATGTAGCTATGATGGCACGGGTGTGTGATGCCCTGCCCCTGGTAAGTTTTTACTGGCCGATGGTAAGCGCAAAGGATTTTGGACAAACTGCTTCCTTGCACCAGTGCCATGCAGGCTTGACAAACACTTTAAAACATGTCCGGGGTGGGACCACCATGCATCCCAAACTGGCTAAGTATGTTGTGGAAATGGCTACTGTAGTAGCCGGCAGTTCTGAGACATTAGTTCAGCGACCGCCAATTAACGCCAACATCTGTACCATCTCCCCATTAAGTCACGACAAGCATGGGATAGAGAGCGCGCTGGTTTATGCTGAGGCGGGGATTCCTATTAGTTTCATGGCTATGCCCACGATGGGATCCACCGCACCAGCAACACCTCTTGGGGCGCTGGTCATGGGTGACGCTGAGGTGATAAGCGCTATGACTCTTATACAACTTGCCTTTCCAGGAGCTCCTGTTTTCCACGCTGTTTTCACCTCCTTAATGGATCCGCGCACAGGTGGTTATATCAGCGAAGTGCCAACATCCTCATATATGATGGCAAAGCAGCTTGCTCATGCCTGGAATGTGCCATGTCTGGGGGGAGCCAGGGTGAGTGGTGATTCACCAGAGATTGGTTGGCAATCAGGCTATGAGGTTGGACTTGGTGCAGCAATGACTGCGATGGCGGGAGGTGATATTTGCGGTCTAATGGGTTTGGTTGGCAGCGCAACGACTCTCTATCCCGAAGAGATCATCCTCGATCACGATGCCTATTATCACGTATATGAAATGTTGAGAAGGTATAGATTAGACCAGATAGACTCTGCTCTCGATGTAATAAAAATTGTAGGGCAGCGAGGCCACTTCTTGGCCCAGAAGCATACTCGGAAGCACATTCGGGATTTTCGACTCTCCCCCCTGCAGAGGCAAAAAGATACTAACGGTATTCCTCGGGACCCACGTGATTTAGCATTGGAAAAATTCAAAGAAATAGAAGCAAATCATCATCCAAAACCATTACCTGATGAGGTCATAAAAGAACTTGACCGGATCATTGAGGCAGCAGAAGGTGAGGCGGAAAAGTTATTTGGAAATTAGCTTTGGCTGCAACATTGAGTGAGGGCTTGGGAGCAATTAATTACCAGGGCGAAATAATCGAAATTTTAGTCAAATGTCTGTTTTTATTTGTCATTCACGACAAACCGGCTGATGTAGCATCATTTTTTAGGAGAAAGGTAAATACCAGGTATATGGACCATTATTGAATGGTCCATCCGGTTCGAGATATCCAACACTTTTGTGTTGGTGTCACTGGAAGGGGATAGAGATCAATCCCTTCCAGTTGATATCCAATACCTCCCACAAGAATCGCTTGATGAATCCATCGAGCGATTCTTTTTGAATTTAGATGGAATGGACAAAGAGGGAAACCAATTCATTGAGGGATTAAAATTTGACCATCCGATTAGGATTTAGTTGATTAATATTCGGACCCAGTACAGCCAGTTCACATAGCATATTCACCCAGAATGAATAGGTTCTTCCTGATCTGAATTGATATCAAATTCTAATCTCTTCATTGGAATAATGGGTAAGCATAGTCCATAACACGATCTCCAGATTTCATCAGGTGTAACGAGATATGTGTATGGAATTTGAAACATCAAGTAACGATTAAATTTGATACTTGTATTAATTTGCTATTTAATGTATTATCAGTACCGATATACTACACACAGGTAGGATATATGAGATTTCAAAAAACCACAGAGTATGCTATCCGGGTCCTTGTATACCTGGCTAAACATCCCGGAGAGCGATTTTCCACCCACGTACTGCATCAAGAACTGGATATTCCTTATAAATATCTCGGCCGTTTGATGAGTAAACTCGCTTCCACCGGATTTGTTGAAGTGCAGCAGGGCAGCCTGGGTGGTTATCAAATCCAGCGAAATCTCAGCACCATCTACCTATATCAGATTGCCGAGACAATAGAGGGTCTGGAAGACTTTGACCGCTGTATTCTAGGCTTCCCTGAATGCTCAGAAGATCATCCCTGTTCGCTCCATGACCATTGGGTAAGTCGCAGGGAAAATATAAAAGATATGCTTTATAAAACCACCTTGGCGGATTTGGAGAATTAGGCCACTAGACAATCCGCTTTTTATCATTTTTATGATGACCCGCTGAAAATATTGCCTAAGGAAAAAAATATGAGCGAAGTAATTGACAATCGGCAGCAGAGAATTGAAATAATGAAGAGTTTAGTGCGCCAGCTGCACTTAGGGTCGACAGAAGGAAAGATTCAACGTCAGCTCGAGACCATGCTTGATGAGGCCGACTATTCCGATGTTTTCTTAATGGAAGTGCAGCTTATAGAAGAAGGAATCTCTCCAGAAAGCATTCGAGATTTGTGTGATACACATACCCGCGTTCTATCCCAGCATCTGGATTTGCAGGAAACACCAGAAACAAATCCGGGGCATCCCGTCCACACTTTCATCCAGGAAAATAAAGAACTTACCCTCAGGACACACAAAATCCGCTATCATATCGACCAGGTGAATGAATTGGAGGAAGAGGAAAATGCTCTACCTCAGATGCGTGAGATCCAAAGTTTGTTAAATGATCTGATGGATGTTGACAAACACTACCGGCGAAAAGAAAATCTGCTCTTCCCTTACTTTGAAAAGAAAGATATACCGGGTCCACCCACAGTGATGTGGGGAAAACACGACGAAGTCAGGGAATACCTTAAACTGACCATCCAGGGTCTGCAAGAAATTGACAGAATCCAGGCCGGGGAAGCCCAGGCCTACAATCTATTTTCCGTCAGTACTGCGATTGAGGGCATTGAGGATATGATCTACAAGGAAGAGAAAATCCTCTATCCAACAGCGCTGGATACGCTAACAGAACAGGAATGGTATCAAATTTACCTGGAAAGCCCTGAAATCGGTGACTGCCTGTATATCCCTGAATTTGAATGGGCTCCCGAGGGAGGTTCTTTTCAGCAGATTGACCAAACTGCCACCCAGACAGGCCGGATACAGATGCCAACGGGTGCTTTCCAACTTGAAGAGCTTGTAAAAGTCTTCTCTACCCTTCCATTCGATTTAACCTTCGTCGATAAAGACGACACAGTCCGTTATTTCTCACCCGGAAAGAATCGTGTTTTCGATCGCACGAGGACCATTTTGGGCAGGAAGGTTCAATATTGTCACCCGCCCAAGAGCGTTCATATTGTTAATCAAATCTTGGACGATTTCAAATCTGGCAAGCAAGACCAGGCCAGGTTCTGGATTAATATGGGTCCGAGAACAATATATATCGTTTATTATGCTTTACGGGATGAAGCCGGTGGGTATTTGGGAACCTTGGAAGTCACCCAGGATATCACCGGTATCCGCGAGATTGAAGGTGAACGTCGCCTGCTAGAATACGATCAATAAAATAAGAAAGAATCGAGTGCATGAAACATGTGAGGCAAAATATGAAGATCAAGAACACTACTAAATTGATTGACTTATTTCAGGAATACCCTCAGCTTAAATTGAGGGTTTCTGCCCTGCTGCCAGCCTATGGACTGTTGGAGCAGCCGCAGTTAAAAGATAAGGTGTTGTCCATGACTAGTATAGAACATTTGGCGCGTAAGGCCGACCTGGAAGTGGCAGACCTGATTAGTGAGCTTCAGCAAGCTGTTGGTATTCCCTCAAAGACTGAAGTTGGGCAAAATCAAACTTTAGCATTCAACGACTCAGATCCAGCATGGATCCAGGGCTCACCCAGGCATAAGGTGGATGGCGTGGAACTCCTCTCCAAAGGTGAACATCCGCTTAACCTGATAAAGTCTCATTTAGAGGAGTTGGCTTCCGGCGAGTTGATCCTGCTTACCACAAACTTTCACCCCCAACCGATGGTCGAGGCCATGCAGGAACAAGGGGCAGAGGTTTTTAGCAGGAATGACCTCGCTGAAAACGGTTTGTTTCTAACATTCATCAGGAAATAAAATACGAAAAAATCACTACAAATATCAGAAGCCAGGGGTGGTTCATTGATATTTTTGGCAGGAACTTTTGTCGAAGATTATTCAGGTGTACGAAATGAGTAATGCGCCGAAATGTCCGGTTCGGGACTGTTGGGGCGCAAGAGAAAAAACATAACAATGGTTATCAGGTAGAGTAATTAAATTAGATAACCAGGTCGAGATCTCCAATACCCTAGTGATGTCCGAGGAGGGAGATTCGGATATTCCCTTTCCCGCTGATGTCACCAGGGGCCACCTGAAACACTTGATATCAAAATCAAGTGTTTTTGTTTTATCAGGCTTTGAGCAGAGAGTAAATTAGATCGTTTTGGGAACAGGGTTGGCTAAAAACATCGAGAAATCGATTCGAATCCAAATCCCAATAATAAGATTGGTGATTCGATCTCAAAACTTAGAAGAAATTAATAGGTGTGGATTTAGCTGAGTTTGCATTAATTTATCCTTTTTTTATCCCGAGCCCGGGCACCCAGTGAATTAATCGAATAATGATGTAAGAACGTATTGACAAAATGTAAGAAATAGTATACATTATGTAAGATAATCATTACATAAGGAGAAAAGATGATGACACAAACAAAAATTAGAGCTCGTTATGGATTAGTGATCTGGGGGCTGGTTGCAACGGCATTCGGATTGGTTTTCTTTCTGGGAGGAGGTCCCGCCAGCTACGGGGATGATTCTATTCGCATGCTGGTCGCTGCGGTGATCCTGGCTGCCGGGTTCATTGGTTACATAAGTATGCTCTACCTGACCCGGGAGAATTCAAATAGCAAAGCCCTGTTCAGGGATGAGCGAGATCTGGAGATTGCCCGCCAGGCAAATGAGATTGCCCTGGTTGCGGTGCAGGTATTTGTTTTTTCCGTTTGCATTACCCTGTTCCTCAGCTATGAAACCGCTGGAAGCCTGCCCATCGGGTGGATGTGGTTTTTAGCGTATATAACTGCCTGCTTCGGGCTGATCGCACAAGCCGTCGCCACTCTGATATCGCATAAAAAAATGAGCGGCAATGGCTAAAGATAAGATCAATAACCATATCCGTAAACTACGTTTTGAACAGGGCGAAATGACACAACAGAAACTGGCTGACTTATGCGGTTGCACCCGGCAGACGATCATTGCCCTTGAGCAGGAAAAATATGTGCCCTCATTGGTCCTGGCGATCAAGATTGCCAGAGTGTTTGGCAATAAAGTTGATGATGTCTTTCAACTGCCGGATTCATGATCAGCAAGATAACTTACCAAGAAGAGCAGAAGTATGAACAATCTTTTATACCTCTATCTGGTGGAAGCGGAACGACGGCGTGACAGGCTGGCGGAGGCAGCTCACTATCGATTGGTCAAACAATTGAAACGGCTAGCTTATTTTTTGTGGTTATCGTCAGTATTGTTGTTCTGATCGTATTTACCAAACGTGCCAAGTCCAAGAAAAACCTCAAAGCATGTAGGCCATTGTGCCAAGAAGATAAACCGCAGGTCACTCCTCGTGACATTGAATCGCCTGATACCGCCTGGCTTAGGGATTCCTTTAGAAGGACTTATTGATGATTGAAAAAAAACTATCACTTTGCTGGAAAAATATTATTTCATTGATCGGGTTGTCTGGTTTTTATCTTGCCGTTTTTTTGCTTTCCTGTAGTAAAGATCAGGAGTCATACACCGCGTTTACCAATGTAAACATAGTTCCAATGACACAGGAGGTGATATTAAAAAATCAGACCGTCCTTACTAAGGGATCCAGGATTGTACAAATCGGACAAACCAATCAAGTCCGGTTGCCGCAAAACACAACGATTATTCCAGGGAATGGGTATTACTTGATGCCTGGATTGGCGGACATGCACATGCACACCCGTCAAGATTGGGAGGATCAGGAGATCTGGCCGGCAAACCCCTTGAACCTGTACCTCGCCAATGGTGTCACTACAATTCGGGATTTTGCACCCTCTGGATCTCCACTCACCTATACCCTTCAATGGGAGGATGAAATCCAATCCGGTGCTCGGATCGGGCCAACAATCTACACCTCAGGTAAACTGCTCTATGCCAGTCCTCTTGAAGATCCGGAAGGTATGGTTCATGATAACTACGATCTGGGTTTCGATTTCCTCAAACTGTATTCCTACCTATCGAAAGAAGATTTCCATCTTGCCCTAAAAACTGCTAAAGCTCTCGACATGTACACCGCTGGTCATATCCCCTATCCCGTGGGTCTAGAGGGGGTGCTTGCCGAAGGCATGGATGAAATCGCTCATGTTGAAGAACTGCTATTTGAATTTATTGTGTTTGACAGGAACAGTCAATTATCTACTGAAGAGTGGATCCCTTATCTTGTAAAGTTAGCTATCCCGCAGTTTAACTTGTCATCGAGAACTCATCAGGAAGATTTCGAGAGGGAAAATATCCCAACCCTGATCAATATTACCCGTCAGCTTCTAAATACGAACACCCCAGTTTGTACAACCATGAATGTGGATGAAGTCATTCAATGGAAATTATTCCAACCAGAAGTTTTCCTGGAACGCCCGGAAAATATATATATTGAAAAAGGATATCTGGAAAGTTTCCAGAAAGGAGAAGAGAAACATCTAATTCAGTGCCGGGGCGTAGAGGATCTGTGTGCTTTCAAGTACGATATTGACCGCTGGGTGTTAAGGAGTCTCCGTGATGCTGGAGTACTGCTCCTGCTGGGCACTGATTCCGGCACAGGGGGGATGGGGATTATTCCGGGGTATTCGATCCATGATGAACTGCGGATCCTGGTGGAGAATGGCTTTTCTCCCTACGAAGCCCTGGCGACTGGCACAATCAACGCTGGCATTGTCATTGAAAGAATGACCGGTGAGGGAGATTTTGGCACCATCGAAGAAGGTAAGCGAGCGGATTTGATCTTGGTGAGAGGAAATCCACTGGAAGATGTGGAGAATATCAAAGATCCTGTGGGAGTTATGACAGCCGGTAGATGGTATTCAGATAAAATGCTTGCTGAATCGATCCAGGTTTCTAAGCCAACAGAATAAATCAAAGTAATTAAACCAATAGAAAAAGAGGGGTAAAGTGTGGTTTTTGACTTGTTTTTTTTTCCAGCTGGGACGAGAACGGGTGTGGACCCTCCAGAAAGGAGATCTTGAAATACCTTCTTTCTCCTCAAAGTGAATATAATCAAGTATTAAGCTCAAATAAGGTTGATATTATATTTCAAATTATTTAGCTTAACTTCCAATAATATAAAAATCGAGAGAGGTATTCCAAGATATCACCTAAACGAATACCATTCGGATAAAATATCATTAATTGTAGGAAAACCAGTACATATTCGAGTACTCACCGAAAGGAGAAGCGAGATATGACATCTCTCTTAAATGACCCAAAACTCGAGGGGCTGCTTGATCATTTGCATTCCCAGAGCGACTTACAAGTCGATGAGACAAATGCAGGCTTTGAACGACGAGAGCAGGAGATACCGATCGATCAGGAAGACTTTTATGACGATGCTATGCAGCGTTTTCTCTCGGATAAGATCGTCGCCCTGGACCGGGATAAGGCCCAGTTTTGTTATCTGCTATGCCGTTCCCTGAATGCAAAACGTGTCGTAGAAGCAGGTACTTCTTTTGGAGTCTCGACTCTCTATCTGGCAGCCGCTGTGCGGGACAATCAAGTCGAGAACGGTGTGGTTATAGGAACAGAGTATGAGCCCAGGAAGGTGGAATTCGCTAGAGCTAATTTCAAGGAGGCTGGTCTATCCGATTTCATTGATCTCCGCGAAGGCGACTTGCGGCAATCGCTCCAGGACGTCGGCGGTCCGGTGGATTTCATGCTGATTGACATTTGGGAAGTAGCCCTGTCCGCTCTCGAGATTGTGTCCCCGAGTTTGCGTCCCGGAGCCATTGTGGCCTGCGACAACACTACAGTGGACGCCGCAGAGTATCATGGCTATTTCGAATTCGTGAACGACCCGAGGAATCGGTTCCGCACGATGACGGTTCCGTTCGAAGGTGGTTTTGAGCTTTCTGTGCGCGTTTGAGTGCTGATACCAGCAAAATACTGCCCACGTGAGCTACCCCTCAGCAATGAGGGGTTTTCTTGTTATGATTCCTTTATTTGCCACAAGAAGAAATGTGGTAGATACCCTATAGATTCCAGAACCATGCCCTGATCGCATTAAATTGCAGACTATCTTTACAAGATTGAAAACGGATCAAGCCTGAGAGGTCTGAAAATATTGAGTATAATCTAACGGTGTAACCAAAAAAGTAGAGTTTTATGATGCAAATCCATCACATATGCGGAGGAGACAATGATCCATTCTTCAAAGGTAGTTTATTGTTTAATAATTGGATTGATCCTGTTAGCCTCAGCATCTTGTGGATCAACTGAAGATCTACAACCCACTGAAGATCTGCGACCCACTGAAGACCTGCAACCCACAGAGGTCTCGGAGATCCAGCAGTTCCCCGCGATAACTGAAAAAATTATTGATGGAGAAATGGGGGATTGGGAGGAACGCTTCCTTCTTGGCCAAGATCCAAAAGGTGATGCCGAGGGAGATTTTCTAGACCTCACCAACGTCTCTGCTTTTATAAATCAGGAGGCTTTATACCTGATGATTGAACTCGCGAATCCGGCAGCACCTTTTGTCCAATTTGACCTCGAATTTTTTGCAGATGGTAGGTGGTTCTTACTCACCTGGCGGTCGGACTTTCCCCATGTCGGTCAACTTGAGGATTCAGTGTTCGCGATGGGTAATGTATTAGAGGGAAGAATCAACCTTGAGGAATTAGGTTCTCCGCAAGAGAGTGTGGAAATCATGCAGATTCGGGTGATGGCGGGCGAGAGTCCTCCCTCTGAAAGCTGGCGCTCAGTGGATGAATATAACCCTCCAGCGGAGCCGCTGGTCTGGGTAAACGAGGAAGATTCGTATTCTTGGGTTGCCCCTGTTACAACGCCTATCCCCGAACCTACTCCAAAATCGATGGGATCATACGTTTGGGTAATTGTTACAGACACAAGCGCAGATGTAGAATCCGATGCAGCAACCGTAACAAAAATTATTGAGGAAAGAACTGGGAAAACCATCGAAATAGTTATCCTGGATGATTATTCACAGCTTGTTAATGGATTTTGCTCAGGAGAATATCATTTTGGCGTGCTACCTCCCTTATATTATTTACTTGCTGTCGGGAACGGATGTACCCAAGGTACATTGATTGCCAAAATTAATAATAGCAACACAACAATCAGCCAAATACTTATAAACCATGAAAGGGATATTTCCAGTGTTGCTGATTTGCCGGGTGCGGTATTCTGCAGGACCTCCCCTGAATCCATGTCATCTTGGATCATCCCCAGTCTTATGATGCAGGCCGAGGGAATGGATCCAGGAAGAGATTTGGCTGAGATTGTCGATTCTGGTAGCCCCGACGAAATTATATCTGCGGTTTACGGGGGTGATTGTGATGCGGGGGCAACCTATTTTAATGCCCGCATTCCTGCGCAGAATAGATACCCGGATGTTTTGGAAGTTGTGCCAGTTCTTGCCGATTCCATGCAGTTCCCTAACAGAACCTTCACCTTCTGGTCGGGTATGCCCGACGAGGAGCGGATTACATTGGAGACTGTTTTATTGGAACTAGAACAAGTCGATGAAGGGCAAGTTCTCAATGATCTATATGATTGCGATGGATTTGAAAAAATGGATGATTCTTTTTACGATTCATTGCGGATATTCATTAATGATACGGCAGGAGTCAATATTGAATCTCTTGTGCCATAATATATGATTGTTGGTTGCTCACCGAGTCTGTTTTTAGCTTTAATAATGATTTGGCTGTGAATGTGGTTCGAGATCTCCGACACCGTCCGCCTTTATATAACAGATTTGACACAAAAAAAGCGTACTCAACATGAGTACGCTTTTTCACTTTTTAAAGAATATGATTATTCTTCGACCACTGGTTCCGCCTGGCGCTGCCCTAGCTCTCGGTCCAGCATTAACAAAGCATGACTGACATCGCCCACTCTTTTGACGTCTTCCACGACTTGACCTACATGTTCTTCCTCTTCGACCTGCTCATCGATAAACCATTGTAAAAAGGACAGGCTGGGGTAGTCATTTTCTTCCAACGCTAAACTGTACAGACGATTGATGTCGCTGGTGATTTTCTGCTCGTGCCCCAGGGCAGCTTCGAATACGGCTAGAGGTGATTCAAACTCAGTTGGAGGATCCCCGATGGCTTGCAGAATTACCTGTCCGCCGCGGCTGTGAATGTAATCATAAAAGCGGAAGGCATGGGCCATTTCTTCTTCAAATTGTATTTTCATCCATTGTGAAAATCCAGGATAATTCTCTTGCTCCAAGTAAGCAGCCATTGAAAGATAGATATATGCAGATTCGAGCTCGTGATGGATTTGATCATTCATCGCTTGCTGTATTTTTTTTGAAAACATTTTTTACTCCCTGATTTTTGTGATTTTACTTCATTTTTTGAATAGTATTGATCATTGTTAGCTATTATAGGGAACGGGTTCATTTTAGCAAGGCATATTTCTCCTTCAAATACAATGTTAACATCGAGTCAATGCTTGATCAAGTTTAGAGTGTTTCCGCCTTAAAGCTGAATTCCTTAAGGACAAAAATTCAGGAAGTAGATCAAGTATTAATCTCTTATATAAACTACACCCTTTAGCGGATACCGCCCCGCTCTGTGTTAAAATTAGTTTGTAGAAGAAATCCTTGATTGGTTAATTCAGCTTTCAGCTGTTTACGAATACGGAAATATCATTTATGCCTGCATTACGATGGAGTTCAGAGTTTTTAGAATTATTAGAATGGGTCAATCGAGAGGACTTGTCCCTGGAGGATATATTGGTGGGATCTGTGGTCTCGAATCCTTCTGACCTGGAAGATGATGAAGGTGAACATTTCAAGCAGGAAGATTTGATTGGAAGAATCCCTTCCCGACTGCCCATTTTGCCTTTACGCGGGTTGGTAGTTTACCCGGAGACTGCAGTTCCCTTATCGATTGGTCAGCCGCGATCGATCCGATTGGTTGATGATGTATTATCAGCCGATGACCGCTTGATTGGTTTGCTTACCTCCAAAGACCCCCAGAATGAACATCCCGGTCCGGATGACCTATACCAGGTTGGGACGGTCGCCTCTGTTCATCGATTATTCCGTGCTCCGGATGGCACCATCCGTTTGCTGGTTCAAGGTATCACCCGGTTTAAAATCAAAAAATTTATAGAAGAAGAACCTTACTTGAAGGCGGAAATTAAGCTTTCTCCAGTAAAAGTTGAGCAGGACCTGGAAATTGATGCCCTCACTCGCCAGGCCCGGGATCAATTTGCAGAGATTACCAACCTGGCTCCAACTGTCCCCCAAGAATTAATTGATGCAGTGATGACTCTGGATGATCCCCTCCAGGTTGTTTATACAGTGGCCAATTTTCAGCGCCTGGAATTAACTGAAGCTCAAGAATTGTTGGAATTAAACTCCGTTTCTGAAAAACTTCATAAACTGGTTAATTTCCTGACTCGGGAGCTGGAAATGCTTGAAATCGGGCAGCGTATCCAAAACCAGGCCCGCTCGGAAATTGAAAAGGTCCAGCGAGATTACTTCCTGCGGGAACAGATGAAAGCTATCCGGACAGAATTAGGTGAAGAGGACGATCAAACCGTTGAGGTTGAAGAGTTCCGCCAACAAATTACCGAAGCTGAAATGTCAGAAGAGGGGGACAAGCAGGCCAAACGAGAATTGGATCGTTTATCCCATCTGCCATCCGCAGCAGCAGAATATGGTGTGATTCGGACTTACCTGGATTGGATGGTTTCTTTACCCTGGTCAAAGATGACGGATGACAATCTGGATATCTCGCGCGCCAGGCAGGTTCTGGATGAAGATCATTATGGTTTGGATGATGTAAAGGAAAGGATCCTGGAATTCCTCGCCGTTAGAAAACTTCGTAAGGAACGCGAGGGCGAGATTGAAGAAACATATGAGGATGATATCCGCCAGATCCGGGAGGGAGTGATCCTGTGTTTTGTGGGTCCACCCGGAGTTGGTAAAACATCTTTAGGACGGTCAATCGCAAGATCTTTGGATCGGAAATTTATCCGGATCTCGCTGGGGGGTGTCCGGGATGAGGCGGAAATACGTGGACATCGCCGCACCTACATTGGTGCCATGCCAGGAAGGATTTTACAAGCTCTCAGGCGGATAGGAAAGAATAATCCGGTCTTTATGTTGGATGAAATTGATAAATTAGGGCGGGATTACCGCGGAGATCCAACTTCTGCTTTACTGGAAGTTCTGGATCCAGAACAAAACAGCGAGTTTAGGGACCATTATTTGGAGGTGGCTTATGATCTTTCGAAGGTGATGTTCATCACCACGGCAAATTTATTAGAACCAATTCCTTCCCCGCTGCGGGACCGGATGGAAATCATTAAATTATCCGGCTACACTGATAGAGAGAAAAAAGCGATCGCCAAAGGCTACTTGATTCCACGCCAGATCAAAGAAAATGGATTGAGATCTACGGAAATATCCTTCACTGATCCAGCCTTGCAAACAATCATTCGATCTTATACCCGTGAATCCGGGGTCCGGAACCTGGAACGGGAAATCGGATCATTGTGCAGGAAAGTAGTGACCATGATTGCGGAAGGAAAAGTAGAAAAAATCAAAATCGGTGTAAAGGAAGTCGCTGAATACCTGGGTCGTCCAAGATATTATGGTGATGAGGAACTTGCCAATCGGACTTCGGTGCCTGGAGTGGCTACTGGATTAGCCTGGACCTCCACTGGAGGAGAGGTGTTGTTTGTGGAAGCCACTTCGATGCCCGGTAAAAACAACTTTCAGCTCACTGGATCTCTCGGTGAAGTGATGAAAGAATCTGCCCAGGCGGCGCTTTCGTATGTGCGATCCAAGGCGGACAAATTGGGTTTGGAAATGGGATTTTACCAGAATCAGGACATTCACCTGCACGTGCCTGCCGGCGCCCAACCTAAAGATGGCCCATCTGCCGGGGTTACTATAGCAACTGCCCTGGTTTCCTTGATTTCCGGTCGGGCGGTGAAAGGTGATGTCAGTATGACTGGTGAAATTACATTAAGAGGGCAGGTACTTCCTGTTGGAGGCATAAAAGAAAAGGTACTGGCGGCTTATCGGGCTGGTTCGAAGACCGTGATCCTGCCAAAAAAGAACCAGGCAGATCTCGAAGAAGATATTCCGGCAGAAGTAGTAGAAAAGATTAAATTTATTTTTGTTGAGAATATTGAGGAAGTACTGGACGCCGCATTAACCAAGAAAAAGATTTCACCTAAGAAGGGCAAACCCAAGGCCTAAAGACGATTTAGATGAATAATCCTTCAAGATCAACCGTTTACTCCGATTTGAAGGAGCCCCGATTGCCGGGTGAAAGTTTATTAATGATATTGCAATGAGGAACACATATACTAGATAAGGCAGAAAATTAGTTTGCCAGGAAAAAATCCACTATTGGATTAGAAAGAATATAAAATTTTTAAAGTGGATAAATTATAAAACTGGTTCTGATTGGCCTCTACTGTTCCCATTGTGAACTAAAAAAATAGTAGATAGCAAGGAGATAAACAAGATATTTGAACTGAATCCGCAGTTGGATTCGCGCATCTTGTTCTTTTCATATTTATATTTTTCCTTGCTGCTAAAGTTAAGAGGAAATTGTGACTGAAAAAAATAACCGTACCGGTTTAACCTGGTACACCATGGATTTACATTTACATACACCGGCTTCTGAAGATTATTTACAGCCGGATATTGGATATTTGGATATATTAAAACAAGCTGAAAAAAAGGGATTAGATATTATCGCGTTTACGGATCATAATACCGTGGCTGGTTATCGCCGAATGCAGGAAGAAATTGATCAATTAAAGATGCTCCAGCAGCTGAAGCGCCTGCTCCCAGAGGAAGAAACCCGCCTCAAAGAATACCAGCGATTATTAAAAAAAGTTCTGGTTTTACCGGGGTTTGAATTTACAGCTACATTTGGATTTCATATCCTGGCTATCTTCCCGGAAGATAAACCGGTCAGGGATATTGAACACCTGCTGCTGGAATTAAATATACCTTCCGAAAAATTGGATGAAGGATCGGTTACTGTAGGCGCCAGCGTAGATGTGTTGACCGCCTATAAAAGCATTGATGAGGCAGGTGGTATGGCAATAGCCGCTCACGCAAATTCCAATAATGGAGTTGCGATGCGCCGTTTTCCATTCGGAGGACAGACAAAAATTGCCTACACTCAAGACCCTCACCTGATCTCGATAGAAGTAACAGATTTGGAAAAGAAAGGTCGTCATTCCACGGCGTCTTTCTTCAGTGGAAATAAACCGGAATATCCCCGCCGGATGCACTGCATCCAGGGTTCTGACGCTCATTTGCTGATTAAAAAATCCGCATTTCAAAATAAGTTAGGAGGTGGAGAACGGACAACTGATGTCCGCTTACACAAGAAAAATTACCTGGCATTGCGGGAGCTCTTTGATAGCAATAATTTTTCCCGCACTCGTCCCCACCAGTTAGGTTCTCAACCAGCATATGATTTTATCCGGGATGCACGGGCTGGAGG
>Ga0255364_10155_pt1 | contig 16616 bp, 20 predicted proteins | sample ANMaggSSYBR01G12_FD_182087 | JGI IMG/M metagenome (GOLD analysis project Ga0255364, IMG submission 182087) | Sediment cell enrichment communities from methane seep in Santa Monica Basin, California, United Staets - ANME aggregate JGI... | ecosystem: Environmental > Aquatic > Marine > Cold seeps >...
CCTGGTGAATTCAGACGTATCGCAGGGGGCTTAGGCGTCAGCACCTTGACTGCCGTTATGCTTATCCTGGCATTTCATCCCTACAATGTCTGGTTCCTGGCCTTTTTTGCCCTCATTCCCATGTTGATTGCCCAGCATCGAATCCTGCCGCGAAAATGGTCGGGCCTTGCTCCCGCCATTGGTGTTGGCGGCTGGTTATTTGTGTTCCTGGCTTCCATGTTCGGCGGCAGCCCTGCCGCGCGAGTTATCCAGATTGTCGTCTTGGTAATTATTGTGGTGCAGGTGTTCACTTTACCGGGTGTACGGCGCTTCCATGAGCAGACTGATTACCGTTGGTTTGTTTTGCAGGGTGTAGCGGATTGGGTGGGATTTGAAATGATTCGCAGCTTTATCCCTCCCATTAATACGCACGCCTTCATCGCCCAAACCATGTACACCCAGCCCTGGATGCTTCAGCCTATCTCTATCTTCAGTATCTATGGATTGGGGGTTTTGCTGATCTTCATCAACTTCGCGCTGACGCAGGGTGTGCTTATTCTCTTCGATGGAAATTGGCGTCTGGAAGAGATGCCGCTTTTGAATCGACGGACGACCCTGCGCTGGCTGGCAGGGGCGGGGGTTGGGCTTGCAGTCTGGGTCGGCATCTCATTCGCAATTATTTCTGCTTCACCGAAGGACGCGCCGATTATTCGTGTTGCGGCAATCCAGCACAATTATCCGCAGCCGGGGCATCAGGATACAGTTGAGTCGCAGGCTCTTCGATTGGCGGCGTTAAGCCAACAGGCACGCGCAGCATCAGGGCAGGGTGCGCAGCTCATAGTTATGCCAGAATTAGGCCTGGGATTTGATCCGCAAGAGGAATATAGTGCCGAACTGGGAGCATTGGCAGCAGAGGCCAATGCCTATCTGCTTATCGGTTATGGGTTAGATGACCCGGGTGGCTGGCGCAATGAAGCAGTGATGCTCACACCAGATGGTCAATTCCTGGAAGTTTATGGGAAGAACCATCCTACCTCTCCAGGCGAACCGCCTATCATCACCTCTGGTGTATACCCGGTTTATGAAACAAGCCTGGGTAAGCTGGGGACCATTATCTGCAACGATGTCCATTGGACGGATACATCGCGCACTCTCGTGCTCAAAGGAGCACAGTTGATCACTCTGCCGACGCTGGAAGGGCCAGGGATGGCGCTCGAACAGGTAGCCCAGAGCGTATTGCGCGCAGTGGAGAATCGCGTGGCAATTGTCAAGGCTGATGCTGCCTATGCAGCAGCTATCATCGACCCTTATGGTAAGATTGTTGCCCTGCGCAATGGCTCGCCGGACGGCGCGGCATTCGCCCTGGTGGCGGATGTGCCGCTTGGAACTTCCGGGACGTTATACAGCAAACTGGGAGATTGGGTAGGCTGGTTGAGCCTGGCCGGGTTTATTTTCTTCACTGCTTTGCAGGAGATAACCAAACGGCAGCAGCGGGCTCAGAGTTAATAAAGGCCAATAGACTGACAGGGAGACCAGGTGAGGGGGTGACTGGGTGAGGGTGATAATTGGGGAAACTGATTACCAGTCCTCGCTGGCTTTTGCCTGAAGGGTTTTGTGAAGCTGTTCCGTTATACTATCTAAAGAGTTGTCATAAGGAGAAAATATTGTTTTTTGTTGATAAACCGTACATCTCAGATTTTTTCAAGAAAACAGTCAGAGATAATGCCATCCCGATAGTAGGTACAGAAATCGCAAAAGAATTAGATCTCTACCAGGGGACAATAATTATTAGTGAAGCTGAAGCAGTTAAAATAGCTCAGGAGTCAGACAATCTTTCCCTGTACACTACTTCTGAAAATTCCATAGGGTGGATAGCGAAGTATTTACCCTTTAGTGATTTTCCTGAAAAGATTGACTTATTTAAAAATAAACATAAATTCCGCGAATTAACAAAATCAATGTTTCCTGATTTTTACTTCAAGGCGGTTAAAGTTGAAGATTTAGCGGATATTAAAATTTCTGAATTACCACTGCCTTTTGTGATAAAACCTTCTGCCGGGTTTATGAGCATGGGTGTTCATAAGGTTACAAAATCAGAGGAGTGGGAGCGTACTTTAAATTTGATTTATGAAGAACTAGATCAGAAGAAAGATATATATCCCGCTGAAGTTGTTGATACGAGTTTATTTATTATCGAACAATGTATAAAGGGAGAAGAATTTGCTGTTGATGCATATTTTGATTCGAATGGTGAAGCAGTTATTCTAGGCATCCTGAAACATACTTTTTCATCAACTGCTGATGTTAGTGACCGGGTTTATACATCATCTAAAGAAATTATCGAGAATAATCTTGAAGAATTTACCCAATTTGCCGCGAAAATTGGTAAATTAGCGAAAATAAAAAACTTTCCTGTACATATTGAACTTAGAAGAGGGGACGATGGCACTTTGTTACCGATCGAAGTTAATCCAATGCGATTTGGAGGATGGTGCACTACAGCAGATTTAATTTTTATGGCCTATGGATTTAATTCGTATTTATACTATTATTCGCAAATCAAACCAAACTGGCCTGAGATTCTGAAAGAAAAAGAAGGAAAATTGTTCAGTATCATCGTCTTGGATAATTCAACTGGAATAGATGCTGATAAAATAACCTCCTTTGATTACAGAAAACTACTTTCTGGATTTGAGAATCCACTGGAGTTAAGGAAAATCAATTACCAGGAATATCCTGTTTTTGGGTTCTTGTTCACAGAAACAAGAAAAGACAATAGTATTGAACTAAAAAGAATATTGGATTCGGACTTAAAGGAATTTGTATCAACAAATGAAACTGGGTAGCTGGTTGCTTCGTATCGACAGAAAGGGCAGGGTGACATTTAGTTATTGATTAAAGGAATATCGATGGATTCCAGGCAAGATTGGCAAAAACCATACCAATTTGGCACGATTGTAATCTGGCCTCCGGATGAGGTTCGGGTAGTTGTAAATAATCAGCGGGAAGAAAATGATCCGCTTTCCCAATCCTATTGCGAAGCCCACATTACAGTTACCCAGCCGCTGCTGAAAAATCTTTCTGAAAGCGAGTGGAACCAGATCTTGAGTGTAGTAAAAGATTTTAGATCCTTTCAGATTGATTTTGGTCCCCTGAATTCGTTCCTTCCTTATCCTTGCATCTTGTATGAAATTGAACCCCGGGAGAGGATTCTGGAACTCCGTCAGGCCCTCCACCAGACCGGTTTTTTTAACTTGACCTTGCCGTATACGGAAGATTTTATCCCTCACATGACTATCACGGAAGGACTCTCCGGCCCGACGGTGGATGAAAATTTACTTAAACAGCTTCAAAAGGAAAGCTGCCAGGGATCTTTTGTCTGCCAGGGGCTTGCCTATATCGTCCCTGATCAACGGTTTTGTTTTAAAGAAATAAAGACCTTGCCACTAGCTGTCGAATAAGCTGAAAGAGGTAAGGCCTTTAGTTTCCGCTGCTTTTCAGGATGTTCATCCTGAGTCTCTAGGTATACCCTCCTCAACATTCCCATCATCCAGTAGTTGAAAGATTTCATCCACCGTTTTATCAAACACTTTGGCAATCTTAATCGCCAGGATCAAGGAAGGTATATACTTTTCCTGCTCAAGGGCGATGATTGTCTGCCTGGTGCAGTCGCATTGGTCGGATAGCTCCTGCTGGGTCATTTCGCCCTGCTCGAAACGCAGTTTGCGGATCTGGTTATGGATCTTCTCTTTAGCCATTGCCGCTCATTTCTCTGTGCAGTACCAGAGTGGCGATGGCTTGCGCGAGCAATCCGAAGCAGGAGGTGGTATATGCCAGGAACCACATCCATCCGACGGGCAGGCTGCCAGCGGTTTCATAGCCGAGGAATAAGGCGATGCAAACAGCAAATATGAAGACCAGCACCGCAACCAGGGCAGTCTCATTCGCCTGGCGAGCAATCTCCAGGTCTCGCTCATCACTGATCAGGGCTTTGCCTCTTGATTTCTCCCGGGTCAAGTAGATCATACTGAGGTAACCAATGAACCCGGCAGCCAGGATCGCCGCGGCGATCCCCATTCGCATCGAGTCGTCCGCGTAGGTAGCTGCTCCTCCTCCCAGGAAGAAAACCAACCCGAATGCTATTGCAACCAGCCCCCAGATTCCTACTCCATAGCGCGCTCTCATTTTTGTTTGAGTCATTATTTTTCTCCTTATGTATGATAATTCTTACGTATTGTAAAGTATATCTTACATATTGTCAATAGTGTTTTACAATGTAGTTTCTTCCAAGCGCTTTTCCTGGGATTTTATCTTTGTTTAACCCCTTGACAAACCTTATAGGCAGCATTATAGTTAGTTAGACAAACTAACTAATAGACTTAGGGAACAGATCATGGAAATAACAAAAGACACTCGAGTTGGGGCAATTCTCAATGAGTACGGTGATATTGCAGACGTCATGGAAATATTTGGCGTTAATCGAGTTGGGCGATATTCGTTGCGGACATTGTTGGGTAAGGTGCTAACTGTAAAAGCAGCGGCATTCATCCATCGTGTACCTCTGGATGAATTTTTGAGCATCCTGGATAAGGCTGTAAAGGGCGATATCGAGGTTAAATAGATTTTTCTATTGGAATCCACATCCAGAATAATTTGACAATTTGGTAAAAAAAGTGGCCATGTTTTTAGTAAGGAATGAAGTTCATGACAGACCATCTTAAACAATCATCAGAACAATTTTTAAATTTGATGGAAAGGTTGCGCCAAGTGGGACCCCAAACTGCCCCGCCTAAGGAAGCCGATATATCACCATCACAATTAGCTTTCATTACATTTTTAAACTTAAATCCTGGCTGTGGTATTCAAACAATGGCCTCTGGTTTAAAGCTGTCAAAACCAACAGTGAGTATCGGTGTGAGCCAACTAGAAGAAAGTGGTTTTCTCGTTAGGCAGCCAGATCCCCATGATGGGCGTGCTGTGCAGCTTTTTTTGACCCCAGAAGGACAGAAATTACACCAGCTTACGCTCGAGTTCCGCTGCAAGAAGTTCGAATGTTTGCTTAAAGACCTTACCCTTCAAGAAAGAGTGACCCTGATTAATTTGCTTGAGAAAGCTATTCAAGCTGCCGAAAATAAAACACAAGGAGAAGTAAAATGAAAAAATTCTTTAACAAATGGACCCGGAAATTTCACCGTTGGGTAGCTATACCAACGATAATAATCATACCTATTGCAGTAGTTTCTAAATTTACTGGAACGGGAGAAGAACACCTACCTATCCAAATCGAACAACTTCAATCGATTTTGATGCTGCTGCTGGTAATCAGTGGATCTTATTTATACCTGATCCCTTATTTCACCAAATGGGCGCGCAATCGAAGTAAAAAAAACAACAACAAGCCAGAGAGCAATTAGGAAGTCGGAAGAGTTTTCGCAAGGGATATCATGAAAATTGCAGATAAATTAGCAGAAATATCCAATAGATCGACTTCTACAAGAAGGCGGATTCTAGCCAAGGTGCTCCCTGGTTTTGTGTACGCAATCTTCTTCCCTGCCCTTCTCTTCATCATTCCCAAACTCTTTTTGGACCAATGGTTGGGTCTTCCGACGTTTTTAACCCCTGTTATCAGAGCAGTGTTGGGAGGAAGTTTAATAACCTTGGGTATTATCTTCCTCTTTTGGTCTATCAGAGCACAAAGAAAGCTTGGTAAGGGAACGCCTATGCCTTTGATGGCTACCCAAAAACTTGTTGTCCAAAAGCCATATTTGTATTGTCGTAACCCGATTTTTTTCGGTGTGATCAATCTCTTTTTTGGAATCAGCATTTTATTTGATTCCATCAGTTCCCTGGTGATGGTATCGATATTTACCGTGATTATTTTGCTTTACACCAGGTTCATTGAAGAAAAAGAACTTGAAATAAGATTTGGAGAGGAGTATCTGGCTTATAAGAAAGAGACACCTTTTTTTATTCCAACCCCCACAATATTCAGGAGAAAAAAATGAAATCAACTTATCAAAAAATTGCTGCTGTCCTCGCCTTTATTATTGGCGCGATGGCTATCTTTGCAGGCGGGCAGGTTTTGTTAGGAAAGGTCATGGATTATTACGTGATTGATTGGCTTCCGATCTATAACCTTATCGCTGGCCTGGTATCCTCCTTTGTTACCGCGATCCTTATCTGGAAAGGCAGCAAGTATGCTACGTCAGCTGCTGTGGGCATTTTTGCTGTTCACGGCATTGTGATGCTGGTTTTGCAGACTGCTTATCGAGACCTGGTTGCCCCAGACAGTATCAAGGCTATGACTGTCAGGTTGGTTGTTTGGTTGATTATTCTTACCCTGATGATCGTCCAGGCACGAAAAAACAAAGAAGCATCCAATTAGACCACACTCAAATGGCCTCGCTATGAATAAAATCGGACGTTTGCTCGCAATCTTTGCCCACCCTGATGACGAATCGTACCGTGCTGGTGGTGCTTTAGCCCTGTTGGCCCGGGAAGGCGCTCAGGTCTGGGTGCTGTGCGCTACGCGCGGGGAGCAGGGGATACTTAAACTGGATCCTGAAGAGACCGGCCAAGTGCGTCAAACCGAGATGGAATGTGCCTGCCGTGCCCTGGGTATCGAGAAACCCCGCTTCCTGGATTACCAGGATGGAACACTACCCCAGGTGGACGAGGAGAGTGCAGTTGGGCAAGTTGTACGGACTATCCGGAAACTGCGCCCCCAGGCACTTCTGACCTGGCCTCCCAGTGGTGTGTCCGGTCACCCCGATCATGTTGCTGTCAGCAGATGGACAGAAATAGCCTTTCAGCTGGCAGCCGATCCTGCGGCATATCCGGAACATAAAGAGGCTCCTCATGCGGTCGAAGCTCTCTATCATATTGTTGTGCCCCACAGCCTGGCTGAGGCTATGAAAATGTCTCACCTGATCACCGTCCCTGATGAAAAAGTGACACTCACGATGGATGTGTCGGCGGCATGGGATGCAAAAATGACTGCCATCCGTTGCCACCACAGCCAGATGGTGAATTCGCCTATTCTGGATGCGCCAGAAGAGCAGCAGCATTTGTTCCTGGGAACAGAATATTTTCAGCAAGTAATAGTACAAATGAAAAATAAACCATAATTAAATAGGAGAAAAAATGGCAACAAAAACAATCGTATTCGCGCTAGTCACCTTTGCACACGACCTGTTAACCGCGGTCTGGATCGGAGGTTTGATCACCCTGGGTCTTACCGTAATGCCTTCCGTTAAAAAAGTATTAGGGAAGGGACCAGAGACTAAAAAGTTAATGGATACCATTCAAAAACGCAATTCCGTTCTTATTTATGTAAGCATGATCGGGTTGGTGTTGACCGGCTTGCTCCAGGCCAATCGAACCTCGGCGTACCTGGGCCTGTTCAGTTTAGGCAACACTTATTCTGCCATCCTGGCGGTCAAACATATTCTGGTGTTGGCGATGATTGCTATAGCTCTGTATCGCAGCCTGGTATTGAGTAAAGCATCTACACCGGCCCAGGAAAAACTAAAAGCGACTTTGTTAATCCTGAACATCATTTTCGGCGTTGGTATTTTGCTTCTCAGTGGATTTACAGCCGTACTCTCGTCCTCGATACCAGCCATATAAACAAGGATAGAACCATTATGTCACACGCAATCGAAGTCCAGAACTTAACTAAAATCTACCCAGGCTCAGGGGAAGGATTTTTGGCTGTGGATAAGATCAACTTCACAGTTGACCGGGGTGAGATTTTCGGTTTTCTTGGCCCCAACGGTGCCGGGAAATCCACCACGCAGCGAATGTTGACTACTCTGCTGACTCCTACAGAGGGACAGATCCTGGTTCTTGGGCATGACCTGGCCCAGAACTCATATCCGGCCAAACGCCAGATCGGGTTGGTGCCGGAAGAATCCAACGTTTACACCGAATTGACCGCTTGGGATAACCTGATGTTCACTGGGCGTATCTATCTCATGTCCAAAGCAGATCGCACGGCACGGGCAGAAGAATTACTTAAAGATTTTGGGCTGTGGGAAAACAAGGATGTTAAAGCCGAGAATTTCTCCAAGGGAATGAAACGCAGGCTGAGTATCGCTATGGCTATCATTCACAAACCAGCGCTGTTGTTCCTTGACGAGCCAACCCCCGGGCTGGATGTGCAAAGCACACGCGCCATTCAAACCCTTATCCGTCAACTCAGCGCAGAAGGAACAACTGTCTTCATGACCACCCATCAAATTGAAGAAGCCAATCAACTCTGCGACCGGGTCGCGATTATCAATTACGGCAAGATTGCAGCCATCGATACACCCGAAAAACTCAAGCAAACATTTCAGCAAGTGCAGTCTGTGGAGATCGCATTCACTTCATCCCCAGAGGGATTGAAGGAGAAACTCACCACACTGCCTGAAGTCAGCACGGTACTCAAAATTGGAGATAAATGGCGGCTCTACACCGATTCTCCTCCAGATTTACTTCCCCTCCTGATGAGGTTTTCTGAAAAAGAAAAACTTGATATTGTGAGTCTCAACACATTAGCCCCCAGTCTAGAAGACGTTTTTCTACAGATCACTGGTCAACAAGTTGGTTCCGTGAGTGAAGGACCCTCTCAGCAAAAAGCGGATAGGCGACGCAAAAAAGGAAAACAATCATGAAAATCTTCTGGAAACGTATTAAAGATGAGCTTTCCCAAGCCTGGGTAGTGACACTCAAAGACATCAAAGTATATTACTTGCGCCCGGGAATGATCATGTTTGGCTTCCTGATGCCTTTCTTCATGTTCTTCTCCTTTTCTGTGCGACGCGAAATGGCCGCAGGAGAGGGAATGTCGCGGTTGCTTGCGCTCACCATTTTCTTCACAGCTGCTGCCGCAGGTCCCTTCATCATTCCCACAGAACGGCGTTTAGGCACTTATGATCGGTTGCTCGCGGCTCCTATGTCGCTGTTTACCCTGCTTCTGGGGAAAATTGCTGTCGGCGCGTTCTTTGCCATTGTGGTTTCTTCCATCGCGGCAATTGTTGGTATCCTTTTCCTGGATGCCGCCATCGCCCACCCAGCCCTGATGATAGTGGGCATTTTTATTGGATCGTTCACCTTCTCGACAATGGGGTTGATCTTCGGCTCAATCCCCACTCGAAATCCCGGGGACGTCCAGATGCCAAGTACACTCATTCGCTGGGTGCTGCTCTTCGTCAGCGGCGTTTTTGTTCCTCTCTCAGAGATGTCCACTGTTGCCCGGGGAATATCCTACATTTCGCCGCTCACCTATGCTCAGGACTTGATGAATCATGCCGTTTTAGGAACGGGGGAGCTTGCCCTTTGGCTCAACCTTTCTGTTCTTTTTCTCTCCGGCATCATCTTCCTTCTGCCTTCGATCAAGCTGCATAAACGCGGACGTGTGCTTGGGTACTGAATCCGACAATGCTCTGAATCCAAATCCAACTTACTTGTTTTTCTGAGCAATCTCTTTAAAAATCAACCCCGATCTTATCAAAAGATCGGGGTTTGGATTTCTTCAACGAATTGGTGACTCCAAAATGCTTAAGGGTTTAGTGTATCTACTTCAACCTGCAATTTTGCCTTGATCTGCCCAAAAGGCAGCCCTTTTTCGGCGCAGTAATCATAAACCAGCATCAGGTGATTGGGGATATCTCCGCCAATTATTGTCTCGATTTTCTCAACAGGCAAACCCCAGTCCATCAGGTCAGCAAAGGTTGTTTTTCCTGCCACGACCATTTCATCTTGTTTTCTTACTGTTTCTTCCTCGTTATTATCTGCACCATCTTCCGCTGTGTTGATTTCTACCTGTTCGAATTCTATCTCGATGGTGTATGCATCCAGGTAGGCGATCTGCTCTGCGGTCAGGTCAGTGTGGTTTTTTAGAATATCCACCGCCGGTTGCAGCAGATAAGTATTTTCTTCATCATCTTCAAACTCGAAGGGGAGACCAGTATAGAGAGCTACGAACCATTTCACCGAGCCGTTGCCGATCTCTTGCTCTCCTTCGAATTCAGGGTAGATAGATTCGAAATCCTGGTTTTGAAAATTTGCTGGATTAACGTCCGCGGGTATGACAAATGCGTGACTCAGGACCTCAAGAGGAATGTTAAACATCTCGCTGATTTCGCCAAACCGGTGATTGCCGCGGATATCGGCAGGATAGTAATCTCCAGTTATGGTATCTTCCCTGGCAGCTTCCCCAATCGATTGGTTGCGTTGGACTGAGTTAGGATTTCTAACAGATTCGGTTTTCCACAATCCCATAGCAGAGGCTCCCAAGATTCCCCCGAATATTACAATGGCAATGATGGTGCCTAAAGTCTTCGAATGAATTTTCATTAGAGGTTTCCTTTGGTAGCAAAAATAACAGTATTTTCAACCGGACAGATTGCCTCGGAGGTACATTCCAGGCAGCCAATACATTGGTGATCCCGTACCACTTTTACAGCGTGAACGGGGATGTTCATGGGGCATTCATGGGTACAAATATCACATGACTTGCAACTCGATTCTCTCCGTCTGATGGCGAAAATGCTGAATAAATTAGTGATCCCCAAAATGGCTCCATACGGGCAGGCATATTTACACCAGGGCCGTTCCACGGCAAGAGAAGCCAGCAGCGTGATCCCCAGTACAACCAATCCAGTGACAGCTACTTCTCCAGTCCAGAAGTTAAATAATGCATAATAGGGGTCGATATCGCCAAAAGCCAGCTTGCCTGTCATGGCGGTCGCATAAAGTACCCAAATCAACATGATATAGCGCAGATAGCGCAGGTATTGATCGATCCGCCGGGGGACGAAGTGGTTATAGCGTTTTTTGAAGAGCCGCTTGCCCAATTTGCCAACCCATTCCTGGATGCTCCCCAGAGGGCATACCCAACCGCAGAATACCGAACCAAACAGGATTGCCAGGACGAACACAAGAATCATCAAAATGAAAGAAGATTGGTGGATTTTCTGAGTGAAAGTGCCCACTGCGGCAAACTGGTAGAGTGACACCACTCCCCCGAAGGGACAAACTGCGTGCAGTGAAGCATTCGACAGCAGCGGTATTTCTATGCCACTATCTTTCAGGACGTGATTGACTGCGATCAAGGCGATAAGGATAAAGAAAAAAATTTGCAAGACTGTCCGCAGCCATATTTTGTTCTTGGTAAATGATTTCAATTGAACCTCCTGCTTTTTTGATTTGAATGTACTTAATTAACGAAGCCTGGAAGAATATTATTGTTGAATACATTTCCTCCAGGCTTCGGAACCTACCCCAATTTATTTAAAACTACTGACTAAAGCAATATTTTATTTTCCGTGGCCTTTGCGATAGCCATATTCCATCATAGTACTCTGCTGAACGCCATCTTCGAGGCACTCGCCAGTGTTATCGCAGACACCCTCTCCGTAGTTCGCGGCAGGCATTCGATTGCCGTGTGAGGCCATCCAATCCACCTGTTCCTGGGTTAGCAGTCCATCTGCTACTACCTGGGACAAAGCATCGGCGCGGGCTGAAACGATCATATCTCTGATTTCTATCGAATCAAATCCAAGGCTTAAAGCAATTGCCGAGATTGTTTCCCCGGCATCGATGCGTCCGGTCAAATCACCAATCTCGATGTCTAAGGCAACTGCCAGATTTGCATGGATTAGATCTTCTAACATGCCATCCAGGTTGATCGATTGATCTAAAGGTATGCCTGTACCAGTGCCATTAGCGCCCTTGTTCCCCTTTCCAACAGGATTCTCTCCGTCAATTTCCTCACCCCCATTACCTGGGCCGCCCCGGAACAGTTCAGATGCGAACACCGGGCTAACAACAGAGAAGCTCAAAAGCGTAATACTCAACATTGCAACCAACAAAACAACTTTTTTCTTCATTTCTTACTCCTAGTTTTGACTAAAAGGTAATTTTTCACAAACTTAAGGTCAGTATAAATTGCAATTATTAGTAAATAATTAAGACTATGTGAATAAGTTGTGAAGGAACTCACGCAATACCCCAAAAAATGCTTAGGGTCTATAATAGTAATAGGCTTTTGTTCACCAAAAATCACTGATTGATCCAAGAAACCTCCTGGAGACATGAAAACCGGGAAATATTAGCCTGATATCCTTTAGAAGATAGGTCTATCTGCAAAATTAATTTGATCTGAATGGAAAGGGAAAAAATGAAACGTTTTTCACTCTGGAAAATCATAAAATACCCACCGCAATTCTTATATGCCATTGGACTGGGACCGATTTATGGTCGCATGGTGCTGCTCCTGACCACTACCGGACGAAAATCCGGATTGCCAAGAGTCACGCCATTGCAGTATGAAGAGATTAACGGCTGCATTTACATTGGTTCCGCGAGAGGAACCAAAGCGGATTGGTACCGTAATATTGTCGCGAATCCCAAGGTGAATATTCGGGTAAGAAGGCGTCAATTTGATGGTGCGGCCGAACCGGTTACAGATCCAGGGCAAATTGCTGATTTCCTGGAATATCGATTAGCAAAGAACCCCCGGATGATTGGTTTTATCATGTCCAGGGAAGGAGTTTCCAAAAACCCCACCCGGGTTGAGCTTGAGAAACACGCCGAGAGGAAAGCATTGGTGATCATCAGGCCTGAGAGTACCAAGTAAAAGGAGTTTTTTAAGTCAACAGTAAACGAGTCTTACCTGTCCAGCCTTGGATCAATTATCAGTGACTTTCCGTTGAAAAGCCTGGGATTGAGACCAGAATATTAAATATTGATTATCTATATTTGATGAATATTCAAGGTACCTGGTGGATTGTTCATAAACTATCGCACGATAAAAAAAGCGAGGAAAAAGATGAGCGATATAAGTGATTTGATCAATAGTATAGACTCTGTCCGGAAGGAAATGCAAGTTCTGATAGAGAACATCGATCCTGAACTGGAAATTTCCCCCGGCTGGATGATTAAAGAGGTTGTGGGGCATATTACCGCCTGGGAGATAGTCATTAACAAGGCATTAATAGCCTTCCAGGCTGGAGATTCACCCTACTTTTTAAGGGAACAGGATTTTGACCTCTTTAACAAAGGCGAGGTAGAGAAGCGTTCGGGTTGGATCCTGGATGAGGTGATCCATGAGTGGGAAAAAGTTAGAGAGGACCTGAAAAAAACCATCACGAAACTGAATGAAGATGATTTATCTGCAGAAATAGTCCTTCCCTGGGGTTCTGAACGGACAGTCCGGGAGCTGATCGAGATTATTGCCGAGCATGAAGGGGAACACGCAGAGAATGTTGAACGGGTTACCGGATAAACCTTCTGGCAGGAAACCCTTTTGGGCCTTGACCCAGGAAAAGGAATAATTATGAACGAACATCTGAAAGATGATGTATCAGGGAAGGAGATTTCCCCTGTTCTTTGGAAAGCCGGAATCCGGCTGCTCTTGATGGTAGTTGTGATGCTGTTGATCTTGTTTCTAGCTGCTGGTCGTTTCGATTGGTGGGAAGCCTGGGCTTACGCTGCCATGACAATGGTCATTTTGATCAGCAGCCGTTTAACTTTAATACTGAAAAATCCAGAACTGGCCTTGGAACGTGTTGAAGCAGCCAGCCAGGAGAACGTAAAAACCTGGGATAAAATTTTGATGCCGGTTACAGCGATTATTGGACCTGTTCTCTCCTGGATTATTGCTGGATTAGACCTTCGTTTTGGATGGTCACCCGATTTGCCTGACAGCATTCAAGTTATTGCTCTTGGGGTGATTTTTCTGGGAAGTGGAATTGGAAGCTGGGCCATGCTTGTGAATCGTTTTTTTTCCTCTCATGTCCGCATCCAAACAGACCGCGGTCATACCGTAATTAGCGAAGGACCATATAGGTTGGTCCGCCATCCAGGTTATGCAAGCAACATATTGGCCTGGATAGCAGCCCCAATTTTTTTTAGTTCTTATTGGGTAATAATTCCTGCCATCCTGGTGATTGTAATCTCTATCATCCGTACAGCATGGGAGGATCAAACCTTACAGGATGAACTGCCTGGATATAGTGAGTATGCGGGGCGGGTGAAATACCGCCTTTTTCCTGGAATCTGGTAAATATATTTTAAAGTGAGGATTGATTATGTCAGCTGATTTTGAATACAAACTGGGTAAATATGCTGAGGTGATTGTAAAATCTGGTTTAAATTTACAGCCGGGACAGCGCCTGGTGATCGGTGTTCCACTTTACGAGTCGATGGGAGTACCGATTGAGCTGGCTCCCCTGGTTCGCAGGATTACTTCGGAGGCTTACAAAGCTGGTGCCCGTTACGTAGATGTGATCTGGAACGATGATCAGCTTACCCTGACCCGGTTTCAAGAAGGGGACAGTGCCGCGGTGGGTGAGTTCCCAACCTGGAAAGCGGAAGCTGCTCGAAAAGCCGCCGAAGATGGCGATGCGATCCTGATCCTGTATGCAAAAGATCCTGAACTCCTCTCCGGCCAGGATACGGATTTGGTTGCCGCTTGGCGCCGATCCAACCAGGGAGTTTTGAAGCCTTTTGTCGAATTGAGATATAAACTCGCAACCAATATTACTATTGCAACCGCACCTCTACCAGGATGGACGGAAAAAATCTTTCCCGAATTAAGCTCTGAGGAAGGCACCGCCCGGTTTTGGGAAACACTCTTCGATATTTGCCGGGTGAATGAAAAGGATCCCATCAAAGCCTGGGAAGATCATTTTGAGGATCTGGATAGAAGACGGCATTACCTGAATCAGAAAGGATATGCCGGGCTTAACTTGTCTGGACCAGGAACGGATTTGAAACTGGGGCTGCCCAAGGGACATATTTGGCAGTCAGCTCAATTTACCTGCCAGGCAGGTTTTTCATTCAGCGCCAATATTCCCACTGAAGAGGTATTTACCTTACCGCATAAGGATCAAACTGAAGGTGTAGTCTCTATTACCAAACCGATATGTATTGCAGGAGGAATTGTTGAGGGGGCGGTCCTGACTTTCTCCAGGGGAAAAGTTATCAAAGCATCTGCCGAGAAAGGGGAGGAAAACTTGCATAAATTGCTGGAGGCTGATCCGGGACATAGACAACTGGGAGAAATTGCCCTCGTTCCCCACAGCTCCCCGATCTCACAATCTGGTTTGATATTCTATACCATTTTGATTGACGAGAATGCCTCCAGTCATATGGCCCTGGGTTCAGCAATACGAGCAAGCCTGGAAGAAGGGGTGTCGATGTCAGATGAAGAATTTTCTACGGCGGGTGGTAACCTCAGTGTTGGTCATCTGGATGTGATGATCGGCTCCGGGGAGATAGATGTGGATGGTGTTCTCGCCGATGGAACCTCCGAGCCGTTGATGCGTGGAGGTGAATGGGCTTATAATGCCTGAGGCAAGTAAAAAAACCAACCGTTTTCAGCGCCATGATTGCCATGGGATGTGCTTTTATTGTCTCCCTTGTTCATCAGCTTGCGGGCACGTTTGGTGCCCTGGGTTGGATTGGAGTGGGGAATTTTGGATTGGCATTTCTTGTATTTGGTTATTATTGGTTCTTTAAGATGTAGATTGTAAGTTAATGGAGAGAATTTCCAACGGATTCTGATTCGTCACCCTGATTATCAAAACGTTTTATACTTAATAAATACCCATCTGGTCTGTGGAATTTTAAGCGGTATACTTGTCTTTGTTAAATGAGTAAAATAATCCAAAAGAGGAAATTCTGTTGATTTATTTTCCGCATTTTCTATTGAGATCCATAACGGCAAACGTTTAGTTGTGTTTTCCAATACGGAAGTTATCTAATAAACCTAATAGTAATAATGGATGGATATTCATGAAAAACTTCAAATTCTTACTTGACCCTATGCGGCTTCCATTTTTGATTTTAACTCCAGCTTGTGTAGTGCTGGGGTTGGCCACAGCAACCTGGACTTCCGGACAGATAAATTGGTTTCACTTTGTCCTGGTATTGATTGGTGCCCTCTCTGCTCATATCAGTGTTAATACATTTAATGAGTACTTCGATTTCAAAAGCGGTTTGGATGCCGATACAAAAAGGACACCGTTTAGCGGCGGCAGCGGCAGATTACCTGAAACCCCTGAGATAGCACGGCCAGCTTTGATTATGGCCTGGATATTTTTTGGAATTACGGCTTTGATCGGCCTTTATTTTGTTTTTACAATTGGACCAGGGTTAATCCCGCTGGGTTTACTGGGTCTGCTTATTATTTATTTTTACACTGAATATATTACCCGTTTTCCGCTGTTGTGTTTGATAGCGCCCGGTTTGGGTTTCGGAACCCTGATGGTGATGGGAACAGATTTTGTCCTGACCGGTCAATATTCCTGGACAGCATTAATCGCCTCGCTGGTGCCGTTCTTCCTGGTAAGCAATTTGCTGCTTCTTAACCAATTTCCGGATGTGGAAGCTGATCAAACTGTTGGAAGAAAGCATTTCCCAATCCAGATCGGCAAAGAAAAGAGCAGCCTGATCTATATTGTTTTCCTGCTGTTGCCCTTTGCTGTCATTGCTTTTGGTGTTATCACGGGATATTTTCCTCTTTCCACCCTGATCGGATTTCTCTCTTTGCTCCTGGTAATTCCCAATAGTCGGGGTGTTATAAAACATGCGAAGAATACGGAAGAACTAATTCCCTTCCTGGGGCAAAATGTGCTAATAAACCT
>Ga0255364_10048_pt3 | contig 16432 bp, 16 predicted proteins | sample ANMaggSSYBR01G12_FD_182087 | JGI IMG/M metagenome (GOLD analysis project Ga0255364, IMG submission 182087) | Sediment cell enrichment communities from methane seep in Santa Monica Basin, California, United Staets - ANME aggregate JGI... | ecosystem: Environmental > Aquatic > Marine > Cold seeps >...
AGCACCTGTATTTAAAGAAGTTGTGGAACGGTTGGTAATTCACCTGGGAATTCCACCAGATGCAGTCAGAATGACACTTACGAAAAAATATTACTGTAGAGCGATTTGCTACTCAGGAGCAATTACTTGAGTATATTGCCCGGGTGGAGAGTTATTACGGGATTTCATCATCAGTCCTGGAAAAAGAGAATACTGGAGAGGTCCTCCCAATCTCACTTCAGGAAAAGATAGAAGTGATTGATTGCAATCATCTAATCAGAGTGAGTTGTACTCCGCACCTGATCAGGAGTTATCCTGAGGGAAAATTAGCTTCAAATATTATTGGATTTGTTATGAGAGATTCCAAACAAGGACAACTAGGGATAGAAGAGAAATATGACTCAACTCTCTTTGGCAATGATAGAACCTTATGGGCTTTATGGGACCCACATAAGGCTGATCAGGCCCCCGATCCGGATCACGGTGCAAATATTATCCTTACCATTGACAGTGTTCTCCAGGCTGATGTTGAGCAGATCCTTGATAAGACTATTAAAAAAACCGGGGCACTGGCAGGCACAGTGATTGTCATGGATCCCCGTTCGGGTGAACTCCTGGCTATGGCCTCTTCACCCAGGGCTGACATCAACAAGTACTGGTCGGAAGATTATATAGACATTATCAATAACGTTGACAATGTTTTTAATTACGGGATTAAAGCCTATGAACCCGGTTCAGTTGTCAAAGTCCTGACTATGGCAGCCGCCCTGGATGCCGGTGTTGTAGAGCCGGATACTGAGTTTATTGACGAAGGCAAGATTGAAATTGGTGGCGTTACCATCCGTAATTGGAATAAAAAATCCTGGGGTCCGCAAACAATGACCACCTGCATGCAAAACTCATTAAATGTTTGCCTGGCCTGGGTAGCAACCGAGTTGGAATCAGAACAGTTTTATGCTTACTTTCAGGATTTTGGGTTTGGGCAGTTGACGGGCATAGAACTTTCAGGAGAGGTTCCCGGGTTGGTGAAAAATCATTGGAGCCCGGATTACACCCGCTCAGAATTGGGAACGAATGCTTTTGGGCAGGGTATAGAAATAACACCAATTCAAATGGTAAAGGCGATATCAGCAATTGCAAATCAAGGGGAGATGGTTGCTCCCAGGATAATTCATTCCATTGTGGACGATGGGTACAGATATACACCACCAAAAACAGTGGTAGGTCATCCAATCTCCGCTGAAACTGCAGAAACATTAACGGCCATGCTGCATGAATCGCTTGTGAACGAATCATCCTTGGCTACGGTTCCGGGGTACAGCTTGGCTGGAAAAACTGGAACTGCTGAAATTTATGTTCCAGGACAAGGTTACAAAAGTTCAGCGACCAACACATCATTTGTCGGCTGGGGACCCACGGATGATCCCCAATTTCTGGTTTATGTTTGGATCGAAAAGCCATCAGAATCAATTTGGGGATCTGTAATCGCAGCACCTGTATTTAAAGAAGTTGTGGAACGGTTGGTAATTCACCTGGGAATTCCACCAGATGCAGTCAGAATGACACTTACGGAAAATTAGTATGATTACTCTGAGTGTTGTCTTTGAAGCTTTAATAGGAAACTCTCCGGAATGGACGGATCAAATCATTGTCGATGTTGGCATTGATTCCCGCACCATGATTTCCGGGGCTTTGTTTGTAGCAATACCGGGTGAGTCTGTGGATGGTCATGATTACCTGGAGGATGCTTTTTCGAAAGGAGCCTCTTTTGCATTGATCGAACATCCCGTATCGTCGGATTACCGTGTGATCGATCTACGTGCGGGAGAGGACCAGGATCTCTCTCAAGAGATTGAAATTCCTTTCTGTATCATGGTTGAGAACTCGATTGAAGCGCTCCAGAAAGTTGCAAGTGTTTGGCGTAAAAAATTAGATGTGCGGGTTATTGGAATTACTGGAAGTGTTGGGAAATCTACAACCAAAGAACTAACAACAACAGTATTGAAACAGAGGTTCAGGACATTGAAGAATCCCGGAAATTTAAATAATGAGATTGGATTACCAATGACTCTTTGGAGATTAAGTGAAGGTCATGATAGGGCAGTGCTTGAAATGGGTTTTTATGTACCCGGTGAGATCAAATTCCTTTGTGACCTGGCTGCACCCGTTGTGGGAGTAGTAACCAATATCGGTACTGTTCATGCAGAACGTGCTGGAACACAAGATGAAATCGCTCGCGGAAAAGCAGAATTGATTCAAGCCTTGCCAGCTGCACCGGACGGTGTGGCGATCCTGAATTATGATGACGTGTTAGTACGGGCAATGGCAGATATAACGGATGCAAAAGTATTTTATTATGGACTGAGTCCCGAGGCTGATCTGTGGGCTGACCATGTTGAAGGTTTAGGTTTGGAAGGAATTAAATTCCAGCTTCATTATCAAAATGAAACCATTCACCTGAAGGTCCCCTTGATTGGAAGACATTCTGTACATACAGTCTTAAGAGCAGCGGCAGTGGGCCTTATTGAAGGTTTGTCCTGGGGAGAAATTATCCGTGGACTCCGTTCAGAACATACTCAGCTTCGCCTGGTCGCGGTTACAGCAGAATGTGGGGCGCTAATCCTGGATGATACCTACAATGCTTCACCAAAATCTATGCTGGCCGACCTGAACCTTCTCGAAGAAATGGAAGGTCGGAAGATTGCTGTATTAGGAGATATGCTTGAATTAGGGCGCTACGAAACCCAGGGACATCGGAAAGTGGGAATTCGGGCAGCAGAGGTTGCTGACGTTTTAGTCACAGTTGGTCAGTTGGCAGAGATTATTGCAGAAGCAGCTAGCGATTCGGGATTCCGAAAAGAACATATTCACTCATTTGCAGATAGTGATAAGACAATTGAGTTTCTAAAACAGTTCCTTGCTGAAAACGATATAGTTCTTGTTAAGGGATCACACGGAATGCGGATGGATAAAATTGTTGCCTCCCTGGAGGTTGGATCATGACACAATCCTCGATGGCATTAGCTTTATCAGGTTTCAGTTTCCTTCTGACAGTAATTTGGGGTGCACCGCTGTTACGGGTATTAAGACGTTTAAAAATTGGGGAAAAGATCAGGATTGAAGGTCCAGAAAGTCATCGAGCCAAGCTCGGGACACCCACAATGGGCGGTGTGCTAATTCTTTTCCCGGTAGCTTTGTTAACTGTTCTTTTTAATGCTGTAAAAGTATTGGGTGTGTCAGTATTCGGGAATTCCATGCTGGTTCCCCTGAGTGTCTTTATAGCCTTTGCTGTCATAGGATCCATCGATGATTGGTTTAGTCTGCGTGGAATTCGAGGAGGGGATGGTTTATCCCCCATGGCGAAATTAATTCCCCAGCTAGTGATTGCTTTCGGCACGGCGATTGTTTTGCGAGTGGTTCTGGATGTTCCGATTTTATATCTGCCCGGATTGGATTTTGAAATTCCCCTGGGATTTGTCTATTACCCCATCGCAACAATCATTATTGCGGGTTATTCCAATGCATTGAATTTTACCGATGGCCTGGATGGATTGGCTGGATTAATTGCAGCCACTGCGTTCGCAGCCTATGGTGCGATCGCTCTCATCCAGGGACAAATTTATTTGGCTAGATTTTGTTTTATTTTGGTAGGTTCAATATTTGGTTTCCTGTGGTTTAACGTCTATCCAGCCGAATTATTTATGGGAGATACTGGATCATTGGCGTTGGGTGCTACTTTGGCTGTGGTTGCCTTGATGACAGGACAATGGGCTGTACTGCCGATTATTGGAATTATCCCCCTCAGTGAATTAATGAGTGTGGTAATTCAGGTAGTGTTCTTTAAAATAACCAAAGGAAGACGGGTATTTAAGATGACGCCACTGCATCATCATTTTGAGTTGATGGGTTGGAGTGAAACCCAGATCGTTCAAAGATTCTGGTTAATTGGGCTGGTAGCAGGTTTAGTTGGGGTAGCTTTATCGTTGGTCTAATGATGGATGATTGGGAAGGAAAACACCTGGTCATTGTGGGAGCTGCGCGGCAAGGGCTTGCGCTGGCGAAGTATCTCAGTAAACATGATGTGAAAATTACGATTACTGATCAAAGGGATGAAAAAGTGTTATACGCTGTCCAGCAGGATTTTCAAGAAGGAGAAATAAATTGGGTCCTTGGCGGACATCCAGTTGAAATCCTAGATGACGCAGATCTGCTGTCGTTATCTGGAGGTGTTCCGCTGACAATCCCCCTCGTACAGGAGGCAATTCAACGCGAAATTCCTCTGACCAATGATTCTCAGGTATTTATGGATATAGTTCCTTGTCCAGTGATTGGGATTACTGGATCTGCGGGAAAAACTACTACGACCTTGTTGGTGGGAAAAATGGCAGAAGATGCTTTTGGAGAAAATCACACCTGGGTTGGCGGAAATATTGGGAATCCATTAATAGCAGTTGTAGATCAAATTAAGAAAAATGATATCTCAGTGATTGAATTATCAAGTTTTCAATTGGAATTGATGAACACGGCACCGAAAATTGCCTGCATATTAAATATTACGCCGAACCATTTGGACCGGCATGGAACCATGCAAGAATACACCCGGGCAAAAGCCCGAATAATTTCCTATCAGTCAGAATCAGATATAGCGGTCTTGAATCGCGAGGATGAGGGATCCTGGGCCCTGTGGAGTGAAGTGCAAGGTCAATTGATCACCTTTGGTTTGGATCGTCCAAAAACAGGAATCGCCGGTACCTATCTGAACGGAGAAATGGTTTCCTACTGGGATGGCTCATCAACCACTGATTTGGTCCCGGTTGGCAGCATTCGTTTACGGGGCGATCACAATTTGATGAATACACTAGCAGCTTGTGCTGTTGCCCGTGCCGCAGGTATACCGGCAGAATCTATGCAAAACGGTGTTGAAGCTCTATCTGGAGTGGACCATCGACTTGAATATATCAGGACCTGGAATGAAGCAGATTGGTATAACGATTCTATAGCCACGGCACCTGAACGATCAATAGCTGCAATCAATTCCTTTACGGAATCGTTAGTTCTTCTGGCTGGCGGCAGGGATAAAGACCTGCCCTGGAATGATTTTTCCAAATTGGTTCTTGGGAGAGTCAAATACCTGATTTTATTTGGTGAAGCAGCTGACTTAATTGAACGTGCGCTCCAGTCTGAGAGTGAAAACGGAGAGATAACAATTCCTTACCAGAAATATGCCAGCTTAAAGGAAGCTGTCCACAAAGCAGCAGATATCGCAGAGTCCGGAGATGTAGTTTTATTATCACCCGGTGGCACCAGTTTTGATGAGTTTATTGATTTTGCAGAGAGAGGAGAAAAATTCAGGAAATGGATTCAAGAATTGAGCTGAAAAAGAAACCATCCGAGATGGACCTGGCTATTGATATCCCGTTTTTGGCTATCGTTGCAGCCTTGCTGGTTTTCGGATTGTTGATGCTTTATTCCGCATCCTGGGATGTATCCTGGCGTGCATTTAATGATGTTAATTCATTCTTCCTGAGGCAATTAATCTGGTTGGCAATTGGTTCGGTTTCAGCTGTATTCCTCTATTTTATGGATTATCACCGCTGGGAGCGGAACCATTTTGCCATTTTGGCAATACTGGTGACGGTCGGCTTGTTATTAACGGTGTTGATTATCGGAGAAGGCAGCGCCCGCTCTCTATTCGGTGGAAAATCCGTCCAGCCTTCAGAACTGGCAAAAATAGTCATTGTCATTTATATAGCAGTATGGCTGAACTCAAAAGGGGACAAGATTAAGCAAGTTGGATTTGGATTGTTTCCTTTGGCTTTGATCCTTGGCCTGGTCGGTGGATTAATTGCTATCCAGACAGATGTGAGTGCATCTGTAACAGTTTTTGTACTCGGAATGCTCTTGTTTTTTATGGCAGGAGGATCGCTGGTGCAATTATTTATTCTGCTGATTATATCGAGTACCCTCGGAGCCGGTATTGTTGCCCTAAGGAAACCTGAGGTCTATCAGCGTATTACCGATTTTTGGGTAGGAATTCAGGACATTAACACAATAGGCTCAGAACAAATTGCTAAATCCTTTACTGCTTTTATGGATGGTGGGTGGTTTGGTGTGGGGCTGGGGAGAGGTGTTGCAAAATTGGTTCTTTTACCCGTTCCCCATACGGATAGTATTTTTGCAGTAGTAGGAGAAGAGCTTGGTTTTGCAGGAGCATCAGTTCTGGTTCTTCTCTACAGTTTACTGCTCTGGCGAGGAATGATTATTGCCAAAAAAGCCCTGGATGGTTTGGGATCACTTCTAGTAGCGGGGTTGGTATTCTGGATTGTATTTGAAGCTTTCGTGAATATTGGTGTGATTATTGGGTTACTGCCAGTGGCTGGAAATCCACTCCCCTTTGTCAGTCAGGGAGGGTCAAACCTGGTGGTAACTATGTCAGCTGTAGGAATTATTCTCAGCGTGGCACGCAGGGCTGAACTGGAACGAAGAAAACAGGAACGGAGGTCATTAGGTGCGGTTGTTGATTTGCGCGGGCGGGACAGGCGGGGGAGTGTACCCGGCTTTAGCCGTCCTGCAGGCACTGAAAGAGCATAAACCAACCTGGAACACTGATGGCAGTGTCCTCTGGGTAGGCGGAGAGAAAGGCATGGAACAAGAAATATTGTCCAGGCAGAATATTGAGTTCAAAACAATTCCAGCAGCCGGATTGCATGGTGTGGGATTAAAAAGCCTGCCAGGAAATATATCTCTATTAATGAAAGGTTACTTGAAAGCCAGGCAGATCCTTCGCGAGTACTGCCCGGATGTATTATTTTTCACCGGTGGATACCTTGCGGTACCAGTTGCTTTTGCGGGCAGATCGGTACCAAGCATTGTATTTATTCCAGATATTGAACCAGGTTTGGCTATCAAGACCATCACAAACCTCGCAGCTCAAATTGCAGTCTCGGTGGACCAGACCAGGTTGTATATTCCGCCCGCAAAACCGGTAACTGTATCTGGTTATCCGGTTAGGGCTGAACTTCTAAAATGGTCCCGGGAAGAAGCATTCCGGACATTTAATCTGAACCCAGATTTACCGATCTTATTAGTCTTTGGCGGTAGCAAAGGCGCCCGATCCATCAACCGGGCAGTAAAAGGCATTTTATTGGAGCTGCTAAAGGAAACACAAGTAATTCATATTACAGGAAAATTGGACTTTGATGAGATGCTGACCTGCCAGGATAGCTTATCTGACAAGGAACTGACCAACTATCGGGTTTTCCCATTCTTGCATGATGATATGGGAGCTGCATTAAGAATTGCGGATCTGGTAGTTTCCCGGAGTGGTGCTTCAATACTCGGTGAATATCCCATGTTTGGTTTACCGGCAATCCTGGTGCCTTATCCATATGCCTGGAGCTACCAAAAGACCAATGCCCAGTATTTAGCTGATAGGGGCGCCGCATATATCATCAATGATGAAGACCTAAATGAGAAACTTCTTCCCCGGATTAAAGCCTTGATCAATAATCAGGTGGAATTATCTAGAATGAGATCAAAAATGGAAATACTCGCTCAACCCGAAGCGGCTAAAACGATAGCTCAACAACTGCTTTCACTGGCAGAGATTGCGAGTGGAGGGAAACTCTTATGATATCAATCCTGTCTGTATTCTGGATGTTTATTATTCTTTTTGGATTAATCGGCGCCATGCGGGGCTGGGCAAAAGAACTCCTGGTTATTTTCAGTATTGTTCTGGCATTGTTTTTAATCTATGTCCTGGAAACCTTTACTCCTTTTATTATTCCATTTGATGAAGTTTTAAGTCAGGTGGAGAATCTGAATCCATCAACCGGATTTGAATTATTGCCAGTTCCAATCCAGGACGAATTAAAGGTTCAATTCTGGTCCAGGGCTGCAATTGTTGGCATCCTGGCATTTTTTGGTTACCAGACTCCCCGCTTGGCAGCATTACGGGAAAAAGCCCGTCGGGAAAAAATCCAGGACGTATTGTTGGGCGCAGTCCTGGGTCTCGGAAGTGGATTTTTTATCGTTGGAACACTCTGGTGGTATATGTCTGCTGCACATTATCCATTTACGCCCGAGATTTTACCGCCACAAGCGGGTACAGCTCTGGGAGATGCTGCATTAAAAGCATTAACGTATTTTCCGCCAGTGTTCGCCAGTAATCAACTTGGTTTATTTTTTGCAGTTGTGATTGCGTTTGTGTTTGTTTTGGTGGTGTTTATCTAATGAAACATATTCATTTTATTGGCATTGGAGGTACTGGTTTGTCCGCGATTGCCAAAGTTTTGCTGGAAGAGGGCTACAAAGTGAGTGGTTCTGACCTCGCTAAATCCTCGCTGTCTGATGCAGTTGAAGAGGCAGGCGGAAAAGTATATCTCGGCCATCAAGCTAACAACATCCTGGGAGCAGATATTGTTGTCAGGTCGTCTGCGGTACCGGAAGAAAATGTAGAAGTGCAAGCTGCTCTTAAGGCGAATATCCCGGTACTAAAGAGGGCAGGGTTCCTGGGTCATTTGTTAGAAGGTAAAGAGGTTATTGCCGTTGCCGGAAGTCATGGGAAAACTACAACCACCTCTATGATTACCTGGATCCTCTCCACTCTGGATAAAGATCCATCGTTTATTGTGGGGGCCGTGGTGGCCAACTTAAAAACAAATGCCAGGGCAGGAAAGGGTCCTGATTTTGTTATCGAAGCAGATGAATATGATTACATGTTCCTGGGGTTGAACCCTTCCCTGGCGGTTGTCACCAATGTTGAGCACGACCATCCCGATCTTTTCCCGACTGAAGAGATCTTCAGGGATGCGTTTCGCGATTTTGTAAGTAAATTAGAACCAGATGGGATTTTATTCCTTTGTGGTGAAGATCCTGGAGCCATGCAGCTCCGAGATAAATTAAAACCTACCCAACAGCTTGAAGTGTATGGATTCCAGGCGCCCGATCGGGATTATATTGCTCGGAATCTGGAAAATAATGAGAACGGTGGAATTAGCTTTGAAGTAGCAGTTGGTGATATGGATCAAAAAGACCGGGTTAATATTTCACTCCAGATCCCGGGAGAACATAATGTGTTAAATGCTCTGGCAGCCTATGCTGTTGCAGAAAAAATGGGATTGAGTGGCGTAGAGATTGCCCGGGCATTATCAGAATATGAAGGAAGTGAAAGAAGATTTGATATCCGTGGTGAATATCAGGGAATTTTACTGGTTGATGATTATGCTCATCATCCGAGCGAGATAAAGGCAACCTTGTCTGCAGCCAGAGAATCCTACCCTGATCGAAGAATCTGGGCCGTCTGGCAACCTCATACTTACTCCCGCACTCAAGCTTTATTTTCGGGGTTTACAGAGGCTTTTTCAGATGCAGATCAGGTAATTGTTCTTGATGTGTATGCTGCCAGGGAAGAAAAACCTGCTGGTTTTTCAATTACCGAAGTAGTAAACGAAATCAAACATTCAAATGTATGTTTTATTCCTGAGAATAAGAAGGCATATGAATTTTTATTAAAAGAATTGCGATCTGGTGATTTGCTGCTGATTTGTACAGCCGGTGATGCGATTGATATAAATATTCAATTGGAACAATCATTAACAACCTGAGGACATTATTATAGAGAGGAGATTAACCATGAGCGCGAATATTCTTTCAAATGAAAGAGAACATGAATATGAGTTAGCATTCGAATCTCCCAAAAAGTTGGAGTGGGTGGTTCGTAAAAACCCCAAACTTCAGGCTGAACTAAATGGACAGCCAATGAATGGGAAGAAACTCTCATCGAAGATCGTACATAAAGTTGTTGACCGCATAAAGGATCTGTAGGGATAACCTGATGACTAAGCCGGTTCTTACAGAAATACAGAAAAACAGCCTGGAATCCTTCTTTGGAAACGATCTAAAGATGGATGAAGTGATGGGGCGTTATTCTGTTATGAAGGTTGGGGGACCGGCAGATTATTTAGCTATTGTTGAGAATAAGAAAGAATTAGAAGAGTCAGTTCGTTTCCTATGGGAGGGAGAAATCCCGTTCATATTAATAGGAGGCGGGTCAAATACCCTGATCAGTGACAAAGGTATCAGGGAGGTAGTAATTATTAATAAAGCAAAAAATGTTAAATTCCTCGAAAATGATTCAGAATCACTCCGTTTATGGGCTGAATCTGGGGCCAGTTTCGGTAAATTATCCCGGAGAGCCGCGACTAAAGGATGGACTGGTTTGGAATGGTCTGCTGGTATTCCAGGCACAGTGGGAGGGGCGGTGGTAAACAATGCTGGCGCCTTTGGTTCCAATGTGGCGGAAAACCTTGAAGTGGCAGAAATCTTGCATCCAGTAGGAGACAAGATTCAGCGATCAGAATGGTCGGTGGATCAATTGGCGTATGACTACCGATCAAGTTTGATTAAGTCTGGAAAACATCCGGCGGTGGTCCTTTCGGCAACCTTTCTGTTGGAGCAGAGCACCCCTGAGAGGGTGAAGGAACGAATCTCATCCATCTCGGAAAAACGACAGGAATCCCAACCGCAGGGAGCGAGTCTCGGCAGCATGTTTAAAAATCCTCCCGGTGATTATGCGGGCAGATTGATCGAGGAGGCAGGATTAAAGGGTACCAACGTAGGAGATGTGGAAATCAGCCGCGTTCATGGAAATTTTTTCCTCAATCATGGAAATGCGACTGCTGCGGACATCTCTTCCCTGATAAAAAAAGCCAGGAAGATAGTAAAGGAAAAATTTGGAGTCGAGCTGGAATTGGAAATCCAATTTATTGGAGATTGGGATCAAAGGTAGTTTATGGATAAACCGATTCGTTTGGGCGTTTTATTTGGAGGAAGGTCTGGAGAACATGAAGTTTCTCTGGTATCTGCGCGCTCAGTTCTAAACACACTGGATCCCCAGAAATACCATATTACCGAGATAGGCATCACCCTTGAAGGTGATTGGTTTGTTGGTGAAAAAACACTTGAGATGCTTACTGAAAAGAGTATTGATCAGTTATCCCCGGCGGGAATGCTGCCTATTCCTTGCCGACCGGATATTTATACGATCTCTGCAGTTGATCAGGGTGAAATGCTTCAGGTCTTTGCAGAACTTGACGTGATTTTTCCAGTCCTCCATGGATCTTTTGGCGAAGATGGAACCATGCAGGGATTATTTGAACTTGCTGATATTGCTTATGTGGGCGCGGGGGTTCTAGGATCTTCGGTAGGAATGGATAAAGCTTTGTTTAAGGATGTGATGATCGCCAATGATATTCCTGTCGCACCCTCCATCCTCGTTCATCGAACGGAGCTGGAATTGATGGAGGATGTGCTGAATCGAGTGGATGCTTTTGCTGAATATCCCGTGTTTGTAAAACCAGCCAATATGGGATCTTCCGTGGGAGTCCACAAATGCCATGATATTGAAGAGGTTGCGGTTGGGTTACAGGATGCGGCTCGTTTTGATCGACGCATCCTTGTAGAAAAGGGAATCAATGCTAGGGAAATTGAACTGAGTGTTCTGGGTAACCAATCTCCCCGTGTTTCAGTGCCCGGTGAAGTCCGACCCACCGCAGAGTTTTATTCTTATGAAGCAAAATATCACGATGACAGTTCAGAATTATTTATCCCGGCTGATCTTGATGATAAGCAGACCAGGCTTTTTCAGGAGTACGCTCTTAGGGCATACCAGGCAATTGACTGCGCCGGAATGGCCAGGATTGACTTCTTATTGGATAAAGACAATGGAGAGATCTTCATAAATGAATTGAATACCATCCCTGGTTTTACACCCATAAGTATGTATCCAAAATTATGGGAAGCAAGCGGTTTACCATACAAAGATTTGATAGATGAATTAATTCTCCTTGCCCTGAAACGGAAAAAGGAAAAAGATCAATTATTGAGAAAATATGATTTCAAAGCCCAGGAATAATTAATGAATAGAGTAATCCGGACCAGAGCAGAAAACAGGAATAGAGGCAGGAAATCCGCCCAGTTGAGAAAACCTCAGGGTAAATCCCGCCAGAGTTCCAATGTATCCTCGCGCAGGATTCCACCTGTTCTCTCCCGGAGCGAAATTGGCATTAATACTATTGCCATGGATAACAGGCCTGCTCCAAGGCGCCGGGTTGATGTTCAATTGTCATCTCCCGGGGCAGAAATCAGATTTCCGGCAGTACCCGCAATTTCTAATAAATGGCGATTAGTATCAGGCATCATATCGATCAGTTTCTTAATGGCGTTAGTGCTGTTGATTAATACAGGTTTATTCCAGGTCAATGAAGTTCAAATGCAGGGACTGGAGCGTTTTTCAGAAGGAGAGATTTCTCAAGCAATCAATATCACCGGATCATCGATATTTTTCATTAATCCTGGAAGAATAAAAAGAGATCTTCAGCTTACATATCCTGGCTTGTCTGAGGTAGATGTGAATGTTGCCTGGCCATCAAACGTCAGTATCTCCCTGAAAGAACGCAATCCAATTTTAGCCTGGAATTGGGATGGTCATGTGAGATGGGTGGATGAGAATGGAGTGGCATTTGAACCTCATGATGAAGGACTTGATGTTGTCCAGGTAAAATCGGAAATGTTACCACCAACGGTTGAGGATCGATTTGTAGATCCACGCATTGTTCGAACGGTTGCTGGCCTGTCTGATTATTTACCAGAAAATGTGGACATGATTTACGACACCGGGCATGGATTAGGGTGGCGCGATCCTCGAGGTTGGATTGTATATTTCGGATTTAATGATGACGATGCTGCAAATAAGATGATAGTTTATCAATCGATGGTTGAGTATTTAGAAGGGAAGAGAATATCTCCCGCAATAATAAACGTTGAGTTCTTAGATGCACCATATTTCAGGATGGAACCATGAGTACGCAGGATGCGCCGATCATTGTAGGAATTGATGTGGGTACAACAAAAATCTGCACCCTGGTAGCCCGGGTGGAGGCGGAAAATAAATTCCGGATCCTTGGAGTTGGTATAGAACCATCCCGAGGAATGAGGAAAGGCGCTGTTGTAGATATTGATGCGACCACTAAGGCGATCAAACGTTCAATCGACAAGGCAGAGAGGACCTCGGGATTGGAAATTACATCTGCCCAGGTCAGCCTGGCAGGATCCCATGTGTCGTCTTTGAACAGTCATGGAGCAAGTGGTGTTACGGGAGGTGTGATTGATCAACAAGATGTCTTCCGGGCACTGGATGCTGCTAAAGCTGTCTCGATCCCGCACAATCGGGATATTGTCCATGTCATTCAACGTGGATTTAGTGTGGATGGTCAAGATGGCATCCACAAACCGATAGGTATGCATGGATACAGGTTGGAGGTTGAAGCGCATATTATTACCGCTGCTTCCACATCCCTTGATAACCTCGAACAATGTGTGAATGCCGCGGGGGCCGAAGTGGAAGCATTTGTTCTGAATCCTCTTGCATCAGCCGAAGCAGTATTGACAGAAACTGAACGGGAAATGGGCGTAGTTGTCTGTGATATAGGCGGCGGAACGACAGATTTAGCGATTTATATCAACGGGGATGTCTGGCATACCATGGTAATGGCAATTGGAGGAAATCATATAACTTCCGATATCACCCATGGTTTGAGTTTATCGATGGACCAGGCGGAGAAGGTAAAAATACTCCACGGGTACGCGATGAAATCTGAAGTTCCCGAGGATGAAGTATTTCGTATCCGGCCTTTTGGTGACGATGCCGAAGCAGAGTTCAGCAGACAGAAGTTGGCCATGATTATTGAAGCGCGGGTGGAGGAAATGTTCAGCTATGTGATCCAGGAGATTAAACGTTCCGGATATGATGGATTACTGCCAGCTGGAATGGTTCTCACAGGTGGAACAAGCTCACTTCCCGGTATCAGCCAATTCGCACGGAGAATATTTAATTTCCCGGTACGAGTCGCCCAACCGGAGAACCTGCTGGGAATGACAGATCAGCTTCATGATCCTGCCTATGCAACGAGTGTTGGTTTGTTGGAATGGACGGTGCTAATGAACACAATTTCCTATGAAAAAGACAGCTACCGGAAACAGATGCGCGATGAAACAGTAAGTTGGAACAAAGTTATTGAATTTCTCAGGCGTTTGCTACCTTAAACGATGACCACACAACAGACGCAGGTTTAGTATAGAGGAGAATACTATGGATCCCATCAAAGAAACAGAATCATTTGCAAGGATAAAAGTTGTTGGTGTTGGTGGAGGTGGATGCAATGCGGTCGACCGGATGATTGATACTGGTCTGACGGGTGTTGAATTTATCGCTGTTAACACTGACGCCCAGGCTTTGCTCCGATCAAAGGCGCCGGTCCAGGTCCGCGTAGGAGATAAACTTACCCGCGGTCTTGGCTCGGGGGGGTGACCCCGGAGTAGGACGAGGAGCAGCAGAGGAATCAGCGGATGACCTATACAGTATATTAAAAGGCGCAGATATGGTCTTCATCACTGCCGGGATTGGCGGTGGAACTGGAACAGGTGCTTCTCCCATTGTGGCTCAAGCTGCAAGGGAAATTGGCGCATTGACTATTGGGGTTGTAACCCGGCCATTTACATTTGAAGGCACTCAACGCGTGCAAACTGCTGATCAGGGCATAGCACTCTTAAAAGAGCAGGTTGATACCCTGATTGTCATTCCCAATGACCGTTTGCTTCAGATCGTCGACAAGAAAGCCAGTCTACAATCTGCCTTTATGGTTGCTGATGATGTCTTGCGCCAGGGCATTCAAGGGATTTCAGAATTGATCACTATCCCTGGATTAATCAACCTGGACTTCGCCGATGTTCGCGCGATTATGTCTGAGGGTGGAGCTGCCCTGATGGCTGTTGGTGAGGCATCTGGTGAGGATAGAGCCAAGGAAGCGGCAGAACAGGCTATGTCCAGCGATCTACTGGATATCACCATTGACGGTGCCCGGGGAGTTCTATTTAATGTCACAGGCGGGCCAAATCTCTCGCTCTATGAGGTCAACCAGGCAGCTGCGATTATCAAGGAAACTTCCCATCCGGAAGTGAATCTGATCTTCGGTGCGGTTATTGATCCATCGATGGAAGAAAAATTCCGGATCACAGTAATTGCCACCGGATTCGAACAAACAGGAATGCCCCGAAATATTATGGAGAGATCTGTTCGGCGCACCCGCTCGGGAGCTGCCGTGGAAAAAGGTGAGCAGGTTGAACGAGAATTGGAATTTGTGCCTCGCGCTTTCAATACAGAAAATCTCGACATTCCTACATTCTTACGGAATCGGAATCGAAACCGGTAATTGAGGTAGATAGTTTGGCGCAAATTAAATATAGATCGGATCCAATTTGGTCTTTGGGTAAATATACACGGGTAAATCCACCCTAAACTGGCCTCCTCCTGGTAGGGTTGGATGTTGTCTGGTCAAGTTCTCCTGCTGGTTTTCCAGCAGGAGAACGGTTTTAAAGAGATGATATGATTAATATGGTTGATATAAGTAAAATATTACTAATCGAAAAATCCCTAGTGATGCTGATGGTTGTATGCTAAAATCAGTTTTGGTGGTTTATTTTTAACATTCGGTGAGTTTAAGATGAAATGTCCCTATTGTAAAGACGATGATCCCAGGGTGTTGGATACCTCACATGATAAACGTGGTGGTACACGAAGGCGAAGGGTTTGCCTGAACTGTCAGGAGCGATTCAGCACATACGAGAGGGCGATCCTTGATACTCCTTTGGTGATTAAGCAGGATGGAACAAGAGAGGAATTTAATCGTCAAAAATTAATCCGGGGAGTACAGATCAGTTGTGATAAACGTCCGGTATCCGCTGCAGATATTGAACGATTGGTGGGTGATGTAGAATCAGAACTTCAAGCAATGGGTGAAATCGAAGTATCCTCCCGGGTAGTGGGCGATATGATTATTGCTGGATTAAAGGAGATGGATTTAGTGGCCTATATCAGGTACGCCATTGTTTACCTGGGTTTGGAGGACTTAAATGCTATTCGGGGAGAAATTGACGCCCTGTTAGGCCTATAACGTCAATTTCATCATCAGAAATTGAAACAAAAAAAGCCCTCGTCCTTTCGGAGAGGGCTTTTCCTGTTTATATGCTTTGAACTAACCGCATCCTCCGCCAACAGGTGCACGTTTTAAGTCAAGCTTAATTTTCTTCTCATATTCCAGTTCGTATTTATCATGGTCCGGATAGGCTGCGGGGCAATTAGATCCCAGGGCAGCACTAAATTCATATCGTAATTCTTCTACATCTGCTATTTTTATATCACCACAAAAATCCTCTTCATAAGGTGTGGCAAAGGTATCCAGCCAGTTATTAATTCCTCCGCTGAGTATGTATACATTGGGAACTGCCTGAGCAGTCATCATCTTCCATACTTCAGTCGCATCTTGTTCATCATTACTCATCACCATAAATACTGTATTCGCAGGTTGAGCGATAAACTCATCGATGGAGTTGGGGA
>Ga0255364_10157_pt1 | contig 16315 bp, 19 predicted proteins | sample ANMaggSSYBR01G12_FD_182087 | JGI IMG/M metagenome (GOLD analysis project Ga0255364, IMG submission 182087) | Sediment cell enrichment communities from methane seep in Santa Monica Basin, California, United Staets - ANME aggregate JGI... | ecosystem: Environmental > Aquatic > Marine > Cold seeps >...
ATAGGAAAATAGCTATGACCAGGAATGTAAGCAGAACGATGAAACAGGATTTTGTTAAAGTCTTCATGTCAACATTAATTATAGAATAGTTTTCCTGGTGTTATTACAAAAAAATTTGCCTGAAATTAAGGCTATTTGTGAGCGGATTTTGATTCTTTCCAATATTCGTTGTTTATTCGGTGCAGATCGGGTGCAACTCTGGTGCAATGAAATCTAAAAACCCCTTAAACTAGGGTAAATACCTGCAAAACACGCTTAGGTTTACCCTCTAAATGGGGGCAAATGGGGTGTTGAAAATGTGGGCGCCTGACATCAAATCAGTAGCTTAAAGTGGTTTTGGCCATGATAGAACTGATCTTCTTCTTAATAATATTTTAGGGAAAAATGTATGAGCTATTCGAAAGGTTGCTTAACGATTTGCATTACACGGAGGGGGATAGCCCTTCCAGCGCATGCTTATATTATTCTTTTCTTTGGGCGACAACCTTAATGAACCCCATATATTGACCTCTGTCACTTTCTACTACTTGAAGGTCTGTCTTTCGCCATTGTTCTGGCCCTTTAAGGGTCTCTTCTTTCCAGAATTCATAGGAATTCTTCATCTCTTCGCATTCCACAATCCTAAGATGTCCCGTCCTTTCAGTATGGGATTTCCACCAATTCTTTGTATGCCATGTCCAACACTCATCAACCCAAAACGGCCTTAGATGTTCTGGTAAATCAGAATCGCCGCTCACATCCTTATTGAAACCAGGAACAGTAAAACAAAGATACCCATCTCTTTTCAGAAACTTGCAAACGTACGGGATGTAGAGATCGTCAGTTCCAAAATAGATGAAAGAATCTGTTGCCAAAATGAAGTCGAAATACTCTGTGGCAAATGGTAATTCTCGCGCATCTCCCTTGAGAGGTAATGGAATCTTTGCTGGTTTACATTTCAGCATTGTTTCAATAGCTGTGTCGGGAGGGATATCCTTGTCATAAGCAATGACCTCTGAATCGAACTCGTTGGTTAGATAGACAGATGTCAATCCCATGCCAGAACCTAAGTCAAGAATCCTGCTCCCCGGGGAAATCGCAAGGCCCTGCAAATTCCATTTAAGCAGCTTGATTGGATTGGGACCCATGCTATTTGTGTAGATCAGTTCCTCAGTAATTTCGTATTTCATGATTACCCTTTGGCTTAAGTTAATAAAGGTTTGAATTACGTGATAAGTACTTGGGCGTTATGTTTCAAACGGATCATTATCTCTTTGGATATGATCGAGGGCAGGTTCTAACTCGCGCCATTTTTGGTACATTATTCCAGTATAGCATACTTGATATTTGGGGGTGACCATGTCAATTTTGCCTGTTTGTTTAAAAATTTCCAGGCTCTTAATTTAGTCATCTTACCGGAAAAAAACTGTTATTTTGACCAGGTTTAAAACTCCCCGGTGGGCTGATGTGCTGGGGAGTTATCTTCGCTACACTGGAAATCAATGATCGAGAAGGGAAACAGTCAATCATAGAAAGGAGATTATTGATGAAAGGCTTACTTATTCACGAAAAATTATATGTCCGATTTCTGGCGCTGTTTGGAATTGGCGCTGTCCTGTTCATGCTGATGTGGACGCTGAGCTACTTTTTCCTGCCGGAAGGTGTGATGCGCGGCCGCACCGGGAGTGCGATATTGGCCGGAGATGAGGCAGCAGGCAGCTTTATCGCTGAGTGGCTGCGCATCTTGGCCTTGAATCTAATGGCGGGATCACTGATTGTGCTGGCTAACCGAATATATCGATACAAAGGCTTCCCTCTGGGATATATCGTCCCTCTGGTTTGGCTCACAATGTACGCCATTTGCCTTGGCACCAACTCTTTCTCAATTCCGCTGGCGGAGCGCATGGCGCCATCCCTGGCTGTGTTCGGACGCTCAGGGCTATATGAAATGGCCGCCTTCACGCTTGTGGCTGTGGCTACGTACTCAATCAATTTGAATGAAGTCACGCGGTTCATCCCGCCAACTTATGAACCTGTTAACCCCAAGCCAAAGTTCTCTCTGACGGTTGAACAATGGATTGGATTTGGTTTGGCGATCGCCGTTTTGCTTGCCGCCAACGCCAAAGAAGCTTACATGATTATGACCTTGTAGCAAAGATGGCGCGGAGATAGATGCGTAAATGAGTCGCGAAACAGATTTTGACGGTAAAAAAACGCATGATGTTTGAGATAACAATTACCACACAGAAGCAAATCAGAAAAAATATTACGGAGGTAAATGATGGATAAGAAGAATGGAATTGTCATTGAAACACAGGGCTTAAGCAAGTCCTACAAAGGTGTTGAAGCGCTCAAACCACTCAGCCTGCAGGTACCAAAGAACTCAATCTTTGGCTTCCTGGGACCAAACGGATCCGGGAAATCAACCACTATCAAACTGCTGTTGGATTTGATCCATCCCAGCGGCGGAAGGGCGACGGTATTTGGGCTTGACACTGTTAGGAAAAGCCCCGAGATCCGCACCCGAGTTGGGTATATGGCACAAGACCAGCGTTTCTATGGTCATATGACGGCTCGTGAAACACTGCGATTTGTGGCCGGCTTCTTTTACACCGGCCCCAAAGAGGAAATCGAGAACCGCATTGATGAGACCCTTAAGCTGGTGGATCTGGTTGGCAAAGCCGATCGTCCGGTTCAGGGATTCTCCGGAGGTGAGCGCCAGCGATTGGGCATCGCCCAGGCGCAGATCAACTATCCCGATCTGCTGATCCTGGATGAACCCGCTGCCGCCCTCGATCCACAGGGTAGGCATGATGTACTCATGATCATGGAGCGCCTGAGAAAGTACAGCACCATTTTCTTCTCAACGCACATCCTGGATGATGTTCAGAAGGTGAGCGACACGGTCGCCATCCTCAACCATGGCGAGCTGGTCGCGCTGGCCCCGATCGAGGAACTCCTGGCTGGGAGCGGCAATGTAGTTTATTTGTTCACCACCATAGGTGATGGTGACGGGATACAAACCCTTCTCTCAGACATGTCCTGGGTAACTGATATCAACCGCAGCGCGGTCAATGGCAGGACGCAATGGCAGGTTATCGTGGATGATGAAGACGCGGCTGAAGCGCAATTGCTGCGTTCAGTGCAAAGTGGCAGTGAAGTCACGGTGACTGAATTCGGGCGCAAGAAGTTTGAACTTGAAGAAATATTCCTGGAGATTATTAAGGAGAGCAATCATGGCAACTAATAGCACATTCGTAACAGTAAAGGAACAGGGTTGGCGGATGGGATTTGCCAATCTCTTGCGCAATGAAAACCTTGAGTGGTGGAGGTCCCGCCGCTGGCTCAAACAGGCTGGCTTATGGCTGCTGATCGTGAACGGGTTCGTGGTCATTAACCTGTTTGTTCTGCCTGCGATTATTCTGCCTGATGAAGATATCTCTTCAATGATGGATCCTGTTTCTGAGGGCATCAGGGCTCTATTTCAGTTGGGAACTACCACTCTGGCGATTGGCACGATCATTATGACGCAGGGAAAAGTGATTGGAGAGAGGGAGGCTGGCATCACTGCCTGGATCCTTTCGAAACCTGTCTCCCGCCCTGCTTACTTTCTGACGAAAATTGTTGCCCATTCCTTGGGGATAATCGCCATCATGGTTGGGATCCAGAGCGCTGTTGCCTACGGGTTGATATCGCTCGCGAATGGGGAAGCCTATCCGCTTTTACCTTTTTTGATCGGAGTGGGAGGAATGATCCTGCACACATTTTTCTACCTGGCACTTACCTTGATGCTTGGTGTGCTTGTCAAGAAGCGGAGCCAGGTGCTCGGCATTGCGATGGGGTCGTTCTTTGGAGGGATGCTGCTGCCTAACCTCATTAACCAACTAGGATTGATCACACCTTGGTTACTGCCAAACATCCTCCCTGTTTTAGCTTTGCAGATGCAGATTCCGTTCGTTACAGCTTACCTGCCGATTCTTATGACTGCGATATGGTCGATGGTATTTATTATCGCGGCCCTTTGGAAGCTTCCCCGGCTGGAGTTTTAGGACTTAGTGATGTTTCTCCGGAGCCTCCAGGAGGCTCCGGAGAAACTTGATTGCTCATGGATGACTCAATCATTGAAAACTGATTGAAGTATGAAAAATGAAATACAGAAGCAAGCCAGAAAAGAAATTAAGGAGATCAATCATGATAACAAACAGCACATTCGTAACAGTTAAGGAACAGGGTTGGCGGATGGGATTTGCCAATCTCTTGCGCAATGAAAACTTTGAGTGGTGGGGGTCCCGTCGCTGGCTCAAACAAGCCGGCTTATGGCTGCTGATCCTGAATGGAATGGTGGCTCTTCTGTTGTGGGTTCTACCTGCAGTTGTGGAAGTAACATGGGATGACAATGCAGGTGTAATGAGTCATATAGCTATGGGCACACAGGCCTTCTTTCAGCTTGGAGCCCTTTCTCTAGCTATCGGCACAATCATCATGACCCAGGGAAAAGTGATTGGAGAGAGGGAGACCGGCATCACTGCCTGGATCCTTTCGAAACCTGTCTCCCGCCCGGCCTACTTGCTATCAAAAATAATTGCCCATTCCTTGGGGATAATCGTCATCATGGTTGGATTCCAGAGCGCTGTTGCCTACGGGTTGATATCGCTCGCGAATGGGAAAGCCTTGCCGTTTTTTCCCTTTCTGCTCGGAGTGGGTGGACTTGTGCTGCATACATTTTTCTACCTGACACTCACTATGATGATGGGTGTATTAGCCAGGACGAGGAGTCAGGTGCTTGGTGTTGTGATGGGATCGCTTTTTGGGGGAATGTTTCTACCTGAAATTATTCGCCAACTTGGATTAGTCACCCCCTGGTTACTGCCAGATATCCTTCGTCAATTGGTCATGCAGGTACAGATTCCATTAGTTACAGCTTACCTGCCGATTCTTATGACCGCGATATGGTCGATGGTATTTATTATCGTGGCCCTTTGGAAGCTTCCCCGGCTGGAATTTTAGGATTTGGTGATGTTTCTCAGCCTTTGTCAATTATTGAAAATCAACCAAAATATGAAAAATCAAACACAGAAGCAAATCAGAAACAATAAGTAAGGAGAAAAAAAATGGATACAAATTCAAAAAAGAGAAATAACGACCGCAAGACCGTATATTACGCGGGATCAGGTTTGGCAATCGGAGCCGGGATCGGCATGATATTTGGCCTGCTGCTGTTCGAGAACCTGGTGTGGGGTTGCTTTATCGGCGCTGCATTGGGCCTATTGATAGGCGCGGCAATAGATGCGTACATAAGTAGAGACAAGGATAGGGAACCGGGAGAACGACCCTTGTTGGGGATTGTGTTGATTTCAAGTTTCTACTGTTTGGGGGTGGTCGCTTTGATTGTTGCGATGTTCTTTAATAGCAATAAAAATGGTGTCCAGATTGCCAATGTGCATGGTGTGCCTGCTCTTGCGGGATTTCCGATCTTGATCCTGACTTGCATAGTGGGTGGCCTGGTTGCGATTGGGCTCTACAAGATGACCGAATGGGGCTACTGGCTCGCCTTGATTTACGCTTGCTACCTTCTGATTGTCCCTCTCCTCATTGTAGGTAAGGTTCCTACGCTTATCGGAAATATCACCTGGCCATTAACTGTATTAATCTATCTGGTTCTCAGAGGAAAACAATATTTCGGCACCCGGCAGAGCGTATAACAGGCACTGTGTTAGATGCGCAAAGATGTCACAAGACAGATGTTACCGATTGAGGAGATGAATAATGACTGATCTAGCAATTTGTACCCAGAACTTGACCCGTGATTTTGACACAATTCGAGCGGTAGACAACCTGTCGCTTGAAATCCCCCAGGGCATTGTCTTTGGTTTCCTGGGACCAAACGGCTCTGGTAAAACAACCATGATCCGCCTTCTGCTCGGCCTGCTGGATCCCAGCGCTGGATCAGCTGAGGTCTTGGGCCATGATGTGTGGACGCAATCGGATGCCATCCGTGAGCGGACCGGGGCGCTGCTTGAACAGGTTGGCTTATACGAAAGGCTGAGTGCCGAGGATAACCTCGATTTTTTTGGCCGTGTGTATCGTTTATCGAAAAGTGAGCGGCGGAATCGGACCAATGAGCTGTTGACCCATCTGGGTCTTTTTGAACGGCGCCAGGAAATGGTCAAAGATTGGAGCCGGGGTATGAAGCAGAAGTTAGCCATAGCCCGAACAATGCTTCACCGCCCCCAATTGATTTTCCTGGATGAACCGACAACCGGACTTGACCCGATTGCTGCGGCAGCGCTGCGCGATGATCTTGAATCATTGGCAGCTCGCGAAGGGGTTACGGTCTTTCTGACCACGCATAATATGTCTGAGGCAGAGAAACTATGCGGATTGGTGGGAGTCATCCGACAAGGAAAACTTTTAGCTGTAGGCCACCCCGACACGTTGCGATCGCAGGCCGGCGGCCCGCGGGTCGAGATCATCGGGCGGGGGTTCAATGAGAACTTGCTGGCTCTACTGCAAGCAGAACCGGAAGTGTCCGCTGCCGAAATGCATAATGGGCATCTGTCGCTCCAGTTGTGTGCAGAGAAAGACGTTGCGCCATTGGTCAACCTGATGGTGAGTATGGGGGTAGAGGTGGAGGAAGTGCGCAAGGACAAAGCCAGCCTGGAAAATGTTTTTTTGACACTAATGGAGGAAGAGAAATGATTGCTGATATCCGTACTATCATCTGGAAGGAATGGAAGGATGTGCTTATCCAGAGCGGGGGGAGAGCGAAATGGTACCCGCTTGCCTTCCTGGCTATCTTCGGTTTATTTTTACCGCTCCAAACCGGAATCGCCTGGGTAGAGACACCGGTTTCATTGGGCTTCTATGCATTAATTCCGGTCATGTTGGTTGTGACCTGGGTTGCCGACTCCTTCGCAGGCGAGCGAGAGCGGGGCACTTTGGAAACGCTTCTGGCTACATGCCTGTCGGACCGTTCAATATTGTTCGGCAAGATCGCCGCAGTTGCCGGTTATGCCTGGGTAATGGCGCTGGCTGCTTTTTTATCTGGGACGGTGGCAGTCAACATAGCCCATTGGAGAGGTCAACTAGTTCTCTATAAGCCCAGCATCGCCTTAGGCATCGTTGGACTGAGTTTTCTTACCGCTACGCTGGGAGCAAATGCCGGTGTTCTGGTCTCGCTTCGAGCCCCAACTGTGCGGCAAGCTCAGCAGACTCTGGGATTGGCTGTGTTTATCATTGCCTGGATTCCGATCCTGGGTCTTAATATCATCCCGCAGGCATGGAAGGCAGTTCTGGGAGAGTGGTTGAAAGGCGGCGATATGGGTTCCATAGTACCCATCATTGTAGCGGCCTTGCTTGCCCTGGATCTCGTGCTGCTTGGTGTGGCGATGACTCGCTTCCAGCGGACACGGTTGATACTCGATTGAAGCACAACAAATAAGTAGTAAGCTCGTTATTTGAGGAGTAAATATGAAAGAAACAAATGGACATCAACCCAAGTGGCAAATCCCCTTCTTTACGATCTGGGTTGGGCAAGCGCTCTCACTCGTGGGTTCGACTATGACACAATTTGCCCTGGTGTGGTACTTGACCAAGGCGACCGGCTCGGCAACGGTGCTGGCGACAGCATCAATGATGGCGCTATTGCCAGGCATTTTCCTGGGCCACTTCATCGGCGCCTTGATAGACCGCTGGAACCGGCGTGTTGTGATGATCGTGGCTGACAGCATCATAGCGCTGGCTATCCTGTGGTTGGCCTATCTCTTTTGGATTGATGCCCTGCAGATCTGGCAGGTATACGCCGTCATGTTTATACGCGCTGTGGGAGGAATCTTTCACTTGCCGGCGATGCAAGCCTCGACCTCGCTCATGGTGCCCAAGGAACACCTGTCGCGCGTGGCTGGTGTCAACCAGATGTTGAGCGGGATGATGAACATCATTGGGGCGCCGTTGGGTGCGCTGCTGATGGAACTGATCCCGATGCACAATATTATGCTGGTGGACATAGTCACGGCTATGCTGGCGATCGGCCCGCTATTTTTTGTGTTTATACCGCAACCAAAACGGGTGGAAGAGAGCGAGACGAAGAAACAATCAGTCTGGGCAGACCTGGGGGATGGACTGCGTTATCTCCGGGGTTGGTCAGGCTTGATGGCGCTGATAGGATTCGCTCTGATCATAAAGATGGCACTGACCCCGGCAGTCTTACTTATCCCTCTCTTGGTATTCAAACACTTCGGGGGCGGGGCGCCGCAGCTTAGTTTGATGCAGGTGGTTATGGGGATAGGCGCCATATCGGGTGGGCTGCTTCTGAGCATCTGGGGTGGATTTAAACGAAAGATTATTACCGTAATGACGGCTGTAATTATTTTCAGTTTGAGTTTTATTGTGCTTGGCATGACACCTGCGGGAATGTTTGGGTTAGCCCTGGCATGTATGTTCGTGGCGGGTTTTATGTGGCCTCTGATCGATGGCCCAGTCATGGCTACCATGCAAGTAACAGTAGCCCCGGAGATGCAAGGACGTGTGATTACCATGATGAACAGCTTGCTCAATCTAACCGGACCGATCAGTCTTGCCTTTGCAGGACCGGTGAGCGATTGGGTGGGATTGCAGTTCTGGTATGTGGCAGCTGGAGTATTGTGTGTGGTTTTAGGGGTGCTCGGATTTTTTATCCCAGCGATTATGAATATTGAGGAAAACAATAATGGGGCTGTTGTCGTTGGGGCAAATATGCCTGCATAATTGTGATTAAGAATTAATCACAGAAAGGAGAAATTACCATGAATCTCGTCATCGAAGGTGTTGGAAAACTATACAATGGCAAGGTATGGGGGCTGCGTGACTTTAGCCTGGAACTCGGCCCCGGTGTGTTGGGTTTGCTGGGACCAAACGGCGCGGGCAAGTCCACATTAATGTCCATTTTAGCAACTATCACCAAGTCTACGGATGGACGAGTGACGTGGAACGGTGTGGATATTGATCGGAACCCGGACGAACTGCGAGCTGTGCTGGGCTACTTGCCTCAAACCTTTGGTGTTTACCCCAACCTCAACGCGGTCGAGTTTCTCGAATACATGGCTGCTATCAAAGGTCTAGAAGGGAAGACAGCCCGCCGGAGAATTAGCGAACTGCTGCACCTGGTTAACCTGGGAGAAGTGCGGAATCGCCCGCTGGGCGGCTATTCAGGCGGGATGAAACAACGTGTCGGTATCGCGCAGGCCCTGTTGAACGATCCGCAATTACTAATTGTGGATGAACCGACCGCAGGCCTTGACCCCCAGGAGCGAGTGCGCTTTCGTAATTTACTTTCGGATCTTTCCGGTGAGCGGATTGTGATTCTATCCACCCATATTGTCTCCGATGTGGAAGCCGTTGCCACTGACATCGCATTGATCAAAAAAGGACTTATGGTCGAGCACGCCCTTCCAGAGAGATTGCTGCAGGCGGTGGAGGGGCAGGTGTGGGAAATGGTAGTGCCCAGCGCTGAACTTCCTGCGCTTAAACAGCGTGCGCTTGTAGGCGGCACAGCCCGCCGAAGCGACGGTGTTCACGTCCGTGTTGTTTCCCAAACGCCTCCAGCTGATGGCGCAACAGCAGTGGAACCCACACTCGAAGATGCTTACCTGTACTTTATTGCCGGGGATGGCAGAGAGAAGGCATTATGAAGCAGCTGCGGATTCTCGGTCAGCTTTTCCGCGCCGATTTTCTAGAGCGCACCCGGCGCTATAGCTTTTTCATCACCTTGGGGGTTATGCTCTATGTCGGCTACAGCGCCCTCCCATCGGCGGAATCGGGTGTGTTAACAGTAGATCTGGGCGGTGTCCGGGGAATTTATAACTCAGCCTGGATCGGCTGCGTGGTGGCACTGTTGGGTTCGATGCTGCTTTCGTTCCCCGGCTTTTACCTGGTTAAGAATGGTATTGCCCGCGATCGGGAAACTGGCGTGGGGCAGATCATTGCCACAACACCGCTGAGTAAGGCGCTCTACACGTTGGGAAAGACAGTGAGTAATTTTATCTTTCTCGTGGTGATCATTGCCGTATTTGCCTTCACCGCTGGTGTGATGCAGTTTGTCCGCGGCGAGGTGCTGACCCTGGACGTGTGGGGTCTCGTGGCTCCGTTTCTGTTCGTAACGCTCCCTATGATGCTGTTGGTGGCAGCCATTGCGGTTCTGTTTGAGACTATCCCGTTTTTGCGCGGCGGCTTTGGCAACATAGTCTATTTTGCGTTCTGGATCTTCACCATCATTGTTTCGCTGAGCGGCGCGACTTTCAGCAGTCAGGGCGTGATCGAGCAGCCGATCAACGATCTTTTCGGAGCGACGGTGATCGGCGCCAGTATGGGGCAGGCCGCTCATGCCGCCTTCCCCGATCGGATTCTGGACTTTGGGATTGGCAATTACACTACCCAGTCTCCCATTCAGTTTTTTCATTGGGAGGGCGTAGCGTGGACGTCTGACGTCATTCTGGACCGCTTGTTCTGGGTGGGTGTGGCATTAGGTATTGCTCTGTTTGCGGCATTCTTTTTCGACCGATTCGACCCGGCACGTAGTAAACCAAAGGCGCTGCGGTCTAATGGGATCATAACGTGGATGCTCACTCCATTCAATTCTCTGCACTTCCCCAGGCTCGATCTGGGACGTTTCATTGCGATCCCCCGGCTTCCTTTACCGCCATTCGGGCAGGTACTCCTGGTTGAGCTGCGCTTGACTCTGAAGGGGTTGCCCTGGTGGTGGTATCTGATCGCGCTGGGCCTGATCGTCGCTGGTTTAAGTTCTTCAGATCCTGAAACGCAGCGGGGATTGTTGCTCGCAGCCTGGATCTGGCCGGCCCTGGTCTGGTCTAAACTGGGCGTGCGGGAGAAACAGCACCAAATAGGGGCGATAGTCTTTTCGGCGCCCCAACCGCTGCTGCGGCAGTTCCCGGCAACCTGGATGGCTGGCATTATCGTCACTGCCTTGACTGGGAGCGGGGTGGGGCTATATCTGCTGCTGGCGAGCGATTGGGCACATCTCCTGGCGTGGGGTGTGGCCGTGCTCTTTATCCCCACGTTGGCTCTGGCTCTGGGAATCTGGAGCGACAGCTCTAAGTTCTTTGAGGCGCTCTACGTGGTGTGGTGGTACATCGGTCCGGCCAATGGGTCGGCAGCTCTCGATTTCATGGGATTGTCGAGTGAGGCTATTTCAAGAGGTATGCCGCTTGTTTACCTGGGCGGCACAATCCTGTTGTTGGGTTTGGCGATTGTGGGCCGAGCTCGGCAAATCAGTCATTAGAAGGTAGAAACTTATGAAAACGTTTTTTAAAAATTAGCCGAGTGAGAGTTTCGCTCGGGTTGTAAATTAGGAGAAAATATGATGGAAAGCAAAAGATTTACAAATAGATTACCGCTGATCGTGTTGGGGGTAGCCATGCTTGCACTGCTCGTTGCTAGTTGCGCTGCGCCGGTGGATACGAAGGAGGAGTGGGGCAATCTGACCGACCCATTCTTCAGTCGCTCAGAAGATGAAAATGGTGTCGTCTTGGAATGGAGCGGCTTCGCACGCGGGCATCAATCAGGTGAGGGATCCGCCTTCGTCCTCGTGCTGCGCAATGGAAGCGAGGATGTCTGGCAGGGTCGCTACTGTATACAACTTTTGGATAGCCAAAGTGTTGTAGCCACCCTGAAGCAAGGAGAGTTTTCCTTGCAGCCCGGAAAGGATTGGGGTATGCAGGAGACGATTCTTTTCCCGGATGATCTGTCAGGCGGCGATTACGGTCTGGTGCTGGTCATCCCTGGACAGTTGTCTATCGGGGAAACTATCCAGGTAGGGAATGAAACCAGTGCCTATGGTGGTACATGGCCGGAACCTGACTGCCCATGACAAACAAGAAACTGCTTCTCTCGGCAGGTGGGTGTTGAGTCAGGCATAGAGATACGTTGAGGGCAAACTTAGGTAAATAATGGATAAGTAATTGTATTAGAGAAGAGTTAAGGAAAGGATGTGAATCTAATGAAAAAAATTACCTTATTAACGCTAGCGTTGGTGTTGATGGCAGGTCTGTTGGTCGGTTGTAATAGCAGTAATGTCAAAATCAGCTGGAGCGAATTTAGCGGCTCCAACCAAAAAAATATCCACTATGACTCATTCAATAGTAAGGAGTGGAAGACGTTTCGCGCCAAGGCTGGCCAGGCTATCAGCCTGGACTACGACGTCAATGTCGAGGATGGTGCTCTAGCCCTCAGTATCGTCGATCCCGACAAAAAAGTCCTCTAGGAGGAGATATTTCGTGAAGACACCGCCGATACTGTCACTGTGATAGCGCCGCGGAATGGATTTCACACTATTCGCATTGAAGGGCAAGAGACTGGCGGTGGTTTCGATATCGCCTGGAGAATAGGAGAGTAAGGCGCATAGGTGCACGGTCTGCGCTTCGCCTGGGGCAGTGCCATGCGCCTTCGCCTTTTTGACCGCTTTTTATACCCCCTTTATGGATGTAGTCAATGATTCCATTTATTTGTCTATCGGATGGGATTTTTATCCCTCTGATGGAACAAGAGTCCCAGCGTCTTTTTCTGATTCTTCAACCGGCACCCGTCCGAAAAGCATGATCAGCATCCCAATGTAGACCAATGCATCTGCCAATAATTCCAATCCGTGAAACAGGCGCAGTTGCCAGGGGAACCAGTAAGCAGTAATCACTGCCATGAAGGCGGTCAACACAAAGATCGAAAATCCCAGAGCAAGCCACAAGGCACGGCGGGAACCCCACCACCAGACGATTACTGGCAGACTGACAATCAGAAATAGCAGACTGCGAACCAGCTGCAGCGGGATTAACTGACCCCAGGTGGGAATAGTCAGTTCGAACTGCCCTGCTGTATAGAAATCCTGAATGAACGGCTGAACGATCAGTCCGAAAGCGAAGTACACCAGGGGGTAGGCCAGCATAGCTGCAGCAATCCGCCAGACCCAGTCAAGGGTTTTGCGGTCCGCAAAATAGTTTCGTAAGATGTGTATGCACGGCTCAACCGATTCCACAGGTCGGAACAAAACCGCAACCATCGCGGAAAGGAAGAGACTCGGCAGTAGGAAGTTGAGGGTGGTGAAGAGGGCGTTAATTATCGAGGCAACCGCCCCGGTCGACATGAAAAAGAACGATTCAATCACCATCCCAACGACCCCAAAGACCCAGATCAGCTCGACAAGGATAATCAAGCGCACCACCCAGTTGGCCTGCAGGTTTCGGGATACAAACGAGATCACAAAGGCCAGCAGCATGCTACCCAGCAGGAAATAAAGCGATATCATGTTGGCGTCTGTGCCTTCAGGTATCTCTGGAGCCTGAAAGCCCAGCCAGGGCAGCGCCACTCCGCTGATCGCCATGCCGATAAAGAAAGCGATCCCGCACAACGGTAATTTCCAAAAATAATCAAAGATAGATTTGAGATTCATTCTTGACTCCTTTCAATAGATAAATATCTCCAATAAAACCCAGGAGATTAGGAAGGTCAGCCAGAAAAACAGGATTGAGTTTTTATCTTCGAAGGAGGTCACTAATTTTCCTCTTGCAACAGCTTAAGCAGCTGGCTGTAATGATTGATGCGGAAATCGGCAGGTGTTGAAAGTTCCGCCTGACCAAACAAACAGGTACGGATTCCCACCGCCTGACCGGTTTGGATGTCCTGTTCGCGGTCGCCGACAAGGAGAGTTTCGTTGGGATCCAAAGAATGCTGACGTAAGGCATCAAGCAATATCTTCGGGTAGGGTTTGTGGAGAAAACCCTGATTTTTACTGATAATGTCCCTAAATAAGACATCTAGCTTGTGAGCAGAAAAAAGTTGTTGTGAGGATTCGACCTCGCGATGTGAGACGGCTATATTCAGCCCGCCTCGGTTGTGAATGAAAGAGCACAAATCTTCAATACCAGGAAACGGGGGTTGGTTGGCGGGAGAAATTGTCCGATAGGAGTCTTCAAATTGGCGGCGCAGAAGCCCTGGATCCAGTTTAAAGCGTTGGGCAAGGCTTTCCAGGCAGTGATCAAATGATTGGCGGGTAAGTCCGTCAATCACGTTTAACGCGACAGATACTCCCGTTTCGCTGAGGGCTTTGCTAATGGAGTAGGTGATAGCGGGAGTGGTGTCGAATAGCGTGCCGTCCACGTCCCAGAAAATATTATTAATCACGACCAACTCCTAGAACCCTGTCTTCTTGAAGCTGAATAATGCCATGAGGATGAACGACTGGCAGAACAGGCTTTGTGAAACTATCAAGCCGACGCTGCCAATAGCTAGCAGCAGGTATAAGATCAAGCCGCGGTCAGTTGTCGAGCTAAGCAGCGCCTTTTTCAGTGCGGACTTGCCGCCTCTGTTGGGGTTGAGAAAACCGAAAACAGATTGCCGCGACATACTTAAGTCCACACCCCGCAATAACAGGTCACCCCCGATAGATTTGCCCAGGTCTGGGGTCTCGATCAAAAAATTAACAGATTGGGTCATACTTCATCTCCTCAAAAAAATATACCTATAGAATAAAATAATGTCCCCCCAGCCGCATCTGCGAAGTGGGGGGATTTGTGACTGGCCAGGGGATGAGACTTGAACCTGGTCAGATGGACAGGTCTATTGTGATAAGAAGTATTTCCATTTCCAGACCAGGAACAGCAGAGCCAAAACGGACCAGGTGGTATTCCCAATATATGGCTGTTGTATATTTTGACTCACCAGCCAAAAACTTACACTCCCAAAAATGATGAGGTAGACAAGGGTCAGTAAATAACCCCAACGAGCGCGCGTAAAAAGCCCGTAAGTTATGAGAAGGGCAATACAGATAACGACTGGGAGAATAAAAGCATCAACGACGGGGGGCAAATTATGTACCTGGGCAATGGTGCGGCTGACTACCACCGGATTAATGAAAAGGCTGACGAGCAGCACGATGGCTCCAAATAGGTAGAAACCCGCAATCAGAAAAACTCCTACTGGAATATTTGGGCGGATAGAATTGGTCTTATTCATTTGGTTCTCCTTTCTAAAAAGTTTTATAGACAATTAATGTCAACTGAGCATTATTACTTATCACAACATAAAGCCTTCTACAGCTATCTCATCTCCGAAACATCCGTCGAGAACTCAGGAGTGACGATGATTGGGTTCTCATCTGATCTTTCATCTTGGGCAAAATGCAGGTCAAACGGAAACCAGATCAGGTGAAAGATCATATGTGCTCCGATAGCAGCCAACAGGCCGTACTGCCAGAACAGCCAGCCAAAGACCAGCGAAGCCCACAGGTTGAGAAACAGCATCAATACGACAAAATTCGCAGTCAGGTGGGAGCCGGCGATGACGTAGTTGGGAATGTGCAGCAGGCCAAAGATAACCCCTGAAATGACGATTGCAGCCCAAAATACACCTGGGCTGGCTGATCCGGTCAGTTTTATTCCCAGCCAGGCGAAGGCACTCATCATTCCCCAGCGGGTGAGCACTTCTTCCAGGATGCCTCCATAAAGCAGGCGTCCTGACAAGCCCATTTCCAAGCGCAGGCCTTCCATACTTAAAACTGTTTGTGAGTCCAGGCGGGGGCGGAAGATCCGGTAATATACGGCTACCAGCACCAGTCCGCCGAGGATCCCGCCAATCAGCATGGGCAGAAACTGCGGCGAGGCGCTCGACCAGGCGTCTCCACCGGAGGCCAAGGCCTCGAAGAAAGGCGCTCGCAGAGTAACTTTGATGGCAGCCAGGCTGCCCAATATTGCAGAAGCTGATACCAGGATGAGCACCTCAAGCCCCAAAAGAATACCGAGCACAGGAGCTGGTGGCAGGGTCTTGCCTGTTGGCAGTTTGGGCTTTAGGGCACGGGTGATACTGCGCACCAGGTCAGGGGTTGTAACAATGATTCCCGGGAGAGAGATAAGTACCAAGATAGTAATTAGATTCCAATTGAACATTGAGTTTCTCCTTGATAAGTTACGCTTTTCTAGTCATTAAGATATTTTGTCCAGCTTCTAAGACAGGTAGTAATTTCAATCGCAGCCGCGAATATTTCAGGCACATCAGAGGAGTTAGGATCCTCTAACAATCCACATTGAATACGCTTTAGCTGGTGAAAAGCGCCATCCCAAAACAGACGAGGATGATTCCCAGCACCCAACTGAAAACATTGGTTTTTGACGGGTGGCTAAATTCTAGAATCAAGCTCTCTTTTTCCGCCTGACGATGCAGTTCGGACATTCTTTCGATAGAGTATAAATACACCATATAATCGTTCATCATATATCTCCATTACCTCACAGAAGCATTAAAAATTTCTTACCTACAGGATAAAGCTTAATCTCCCCGAATGTATCAGGCATATGGG
>Ga0255364_10140_pt2 | contig 16295 bp, 13 predicted proteins | sample ANMaggSSYBR01G12_FD_182087 | JGI IMG/M metagenome (GOLD analysis project Ga0255364, IMG submission 182087) | Sediment cell enrichment communities from methane seep in Santa Monica Basin, California, United Staets - ANME aggregate JGI... | ecosystem: Environmental > Aquatic > Marine > Cold seeps >...
TCTTTATTCTGATCGAGGGGATTGCGTTTACTCTGCAGATTGCTCAACAACATATCTCTATTCCAAATCTGCTGGAAAAAATATATTTAGTGTAGCCCCTGAAGCAAAGATAATAATTATCTTACGGAATCCTATCTATAGAGCATATTCTGAATATTTAATGAACTGCTCGATAGGCACAGCACACCCTCCATTTTCAAAAATGCTCGATCATGAACAGGACGAGCTTCAGGAACGTTCAGTGCCAATTTATCATCGGTATATAACTGCCGGGCTCTACTCTGACCAAGTTCGCAGATATTATCGATTATTTGGAGCAGAAAAGGTATTAGTACTTCGATTTGAGGGGTTAATTAATAATCCTGAACTGATCATGAATTCAATATGGGATTTTTTAATGATTGAAAGGATTGATATAAAACATAATCTGAATAAGAATGTAGCGACGATACCCAAATTGTTTATGTTTAACTATTGGTTAGAGAAAACGGGGATTAAACGAATAATAAGACAGATTGCCCCAGATAAATTAAAATCCAGAGCCAAGAGTTTCTATTATCGAGATCCCAAAGGTAATGAGAAACTAGAAGAAAAAGACCACGATCGATTGGTCAATGCATTTACCGATGACTTGCAAAAGTTGTCAAAACTTTTGGATACAGATTTTACTAACTGGTTGAGATAATAATGCAAACGCCGCAAGATAATTTCGATTTAGTTATGCTGGGATCACAGCCGCCACCAGTTCGGGGCATGTCACTTGTAAATGCGGCGATGCTTAATCATATCCGAGGATATGGTTTTCAACCCATAATTATCGATTTAGCGATAGACAGTCTGAATCGATCCACAATTACTAGATTAAAAAGACTTCCAAAGGTTGTTGTTGGGCTTAAACGATTCTGGAAAAGCAGAAGAGATAACAATGGAGTTTTATATATAAGTGCTTCGGCTGGAGCCGGAAAATTGTACGATATTCTTTTTTTGATATTAGCACGCGTCAGAAGATGGAAAATTTATGTTCATCACCACAGTTTTGCATACCTCAACAAGCTAAATCTAATATCAAAAATATATATTCTAACTGCTGGTAAAAATGCTATCCATATTTCCTTGTCCAATGGAATGGCTAATAAACTTTCGACAATATATAAAACGAAGCGAAATATGGTTATCTCGAATGTGGTATTTCTCCCAAGTACTTCTCAATCCCATCAATCGCTGTTAAGGAAATCCCTAAACGAAGTTGGTTTTCTAAGCAACATATCAGAAGAAAAAGGTATCTTGGATTTCCTTGATCTGATGGCCTTTCTAGATGAGCGCGAATTTTCAATCAAGGGAGTGATTGCGGGTCCATTTGAAAACCGCCCAATTGAGAAAGAAGTTAATTTAAGGTTGCGAGATTTATCGAATACATCATACGTCGGTCCAAAATATGGAAAAGATAAAGATGAGTTCCTGAAAGGCATTGATGCTCTGATCTTTCCCACGCGGTATAAAAATGAAGCTGAGCCATTAATAATCCTGGAAGCTATGAGAAATGGATTACCAATAATTGTTTTTGGACGAGGTGCTATCCCAGAAATTGTTGATTCAAGTATGGGGAAGATTATTAATCCAGGCGATGATTTTATTGCAGGTAGCTTTTCTCAGATAGAAAAGTGGCTATCAAATCATAGAGAATTCCAGCTAGCTTCCCAGTTATCGATAAGAAAATATGAGAAGTTATTAGATTATAGTAATAATCAATTGGATAAACTCATAAAAGACATGCTCAAGATTCAGGTTTAACACAAGACATAGAGATAGATATGATGATGTAATGTATCGATAATAGGATATTGAAAATTGTTAATCAATAACATGCTCAAATGAATAGATGTTGAGGAAATAATTAATGGCTTCTTCCTTTTTATCGAATATTGAAATCTCTTTAGAAACGATTACTAAAGAATATCTATCTCCAAGAATTGCTCGAAGTATAAAACTATTCTTATCTTATCCGCGGTTTTATGGTCAGTTATTGATTGCAAGACGAAATTTCAAAAATAATATTGCGAAGTATCCACAGAATATTCTAGTAATTGTGGGATTGCCTAAAAGTGGCACGACCTGGCTTGAAGCTATGTTATGTGAGTTTCCAGGATTCTCAATAATTCATCCACCTGAAGTAACTTATCATGAGACCAAAACTGGGGGAAGTCATGATCTTCCCCTTTCTCAAATTATGTTCTCAAGACTTAAAAACACTTTATCGGTAGTAAAAGTACATTCCCCATATTCTCTTAATAATATTGATGTATTACATCAATCAAATGTCAAGTATGTTTTTATGCATCGGGATTTGCGTGATGTTGCCGTCAGTTATTATCACTTTGTTAAACAGAGACCATGGCATCCCGAATTTAAAATCTATGATTCATTATCTATTAGACATGGTCTTCAAACTTTTGCTGATTCATTATTAATGAAGTATATGGCATGGATTCGTGATTGGTATTCTTCTTATGATAAAAAAAGAGGCTTTGAGATTAGATACGAAAGACTTGTTAATGATACGGAGAATGTTTTTTCAGAGATAGTTAATCATTTTGAAATTCCACATACCTATGAAGAGATTGAAAATATAGTATCCATGTACAAAATAAAGAGTAATATTCAGGTGTATAATCGAAAATTGAGCAGCACACATTTACGGAAGGGAGTAGTTGGTGATTGGAGTTCTCATTTCACGCCTGAATTGAAGCGTGTTTATAAAGAGAAAATTGGAGATTTCTTGATAGAGTTTGGATATGAAAGGGATCTTAATTGGTGAAGATACTGCTACATGATCGTACGGGGGTGCATTTTACTGTTCAGTTGGCACGAAAACTTGCTAACCGTGGTTATGATGTTCTGTATTCTTATGCTGCTTTTTTCCAATCTCCGAAAGGGTCATTGGAAAGAAATGAGACTGATCCTGAGAACTTTTGTATTATCTCGATGGAATTAAAGAAAGAATTTAACAAATATTCCTATGTCAGAAGATATTTTCAGGAGATAGAATATGCCAATGATCTTGTAAATCAAATACGTCAATATCAACCGGATATTCTATTGATCGCCGGTTCTCACCCAGATGCAATTTCTGTTGTCTTTAGAAAATGTTGGCGTATGGAGATGAAGAAAATATTTTGGGTTCAGGATATTTACAGCCTGGCAATCAAAAAAATATTCAAAAAATGGAATAGACTTCTTGGTGAAATAATTGGTAATTATTACATATCCAAAGAGAGTAAACTCTTAAAAAAGAGTGATGATGTAATCTTAATTACCGAAGATTTTGCGCCACTCATGAAAGAATGGAATATACCTACGGAAAAATTGCATGTCATATACAACTGGGCACCTTTGGATGAAATATCTGTTCTTCAGAAAAAAAATGCATGGTCCAGAGAGCATGATCTGGATAATAAATTTTGTTATCTATACTCAGGTACACTTGGGTTAAAACACAACCCTAATTTGTTATTAGAGTTGGCAATAAAATTTCAGGATAATAATGATGTGATGATTGTCGTAATTTCAGAAGGAATTGGTGCAGACATGTTGCGCGATCATCAATCTAAACATAATCTTACTAACTTACGAATAATAGATTTTCAACCTTTTGATCGGCTGCGTGAAGTACTAGCGACAGCAGATATTCTTGTTGGAATACTAGAACCAGAAGCAGGAGTGTATTCAGCACCATCAAAGGTATTGACTTACATGTGTGCTAAACGCCCTTTGTTATTGGCAATACCAAAAGAAAATATTTCTGCTCGAATTGTATTAGAAACCAATTCTGGTATAGTAGTTTCTCCTTCCAACAAAGATGAATTTATCTCAGCTGCAGAGCACTTGTTTAACGAAGATTATTTAAGGACAATATATGCAAAAAATGCCCGAAAATACGCGGAAGATAGATTTAATATAGATTCAATTTGTGATCAGTTTGAAAAAATAATGAAGAATACTGTCAAATCAAATGAACAAATGAACATTTGATAAGGTATTAAGATAGTAATGTCTGTTTATATTAGAAAATGAAAAATTCAATTAACCGTCTCAGTGGAATACTATTTATAGCTGACCTTTTTTGGATTTGTTTTGGGTTATATGTTGCCACTCAAATTAGGATCTACCTTCCTTTTGGTGGTCAATTTAAATTGAAACATGCCATACTTCCATCTCAGGTTTATTTCCTTACAGTAAGTATTTGGAGCCTTTCTCTAATATTGATGGAAGCTTATAATCCTCAAAAAGTTCTTCGTGCGGTAGATGAGATTCGTCGTGTTTTGAGTGGATCATTTATTGCGTCCCTTTTATGTGCAGGCGCTTTATATTTATCTTTTAGGGAAGTCTCCCGATATCAATTTATTTATTATTGTTTAGTAACACCTTCCTTAATACTGTTATATAGAGGATTGCTGCGAGTTTTTTATCGCATTTTCGGAAGGATTAGAGTTGGTGTACCACAAAGAATTGTTGTTGTAGGAGCAGGGGAATTGGGATTACGTGTATCGGAATTAATACTCAATCAGCGACGCTGGGGCTTGGAATTAGTGGGATTACTAGACGATGATCCAGAAAAAAAGGATTGGCAACCAGACAACCTACAAGGAGTATCGGTCTTAGGTACTTTAGATCAGTTAATTGAAATCGTTAATGATTTCAATATTAGTGATATATATCTTGCCTTGCCAACCAAGGCATACAAAAAATTACAAAACCTGGTCGAATTATTGGAAACGGTGGCGGTAAGGATAAAAATAGTACCCGATTATTTCTCCTTGGCGTTGGTGCATGCCAGACCAGAGATTATTGGCGGATTACCAATTATTCATTTACGTGCTCCAGTAATTTCTGGTACAGATAGGATTATTAAACTAGTATTCGACCTAATAGTTTCATTTTTATTATTATTGGTCCTTTGGCCAGTTTTTTTAATTATTACTCTATTGATTCGTTTGGACTCCCCGGGTCCAATCATCTTTCATCAACTACGTGTGGGAGAAAATGGTGAGATATTTACTATGTATAAATTTCGCACTATGATTCAAGACGCGGAAAAACAACAGATGGATATTAATCTATTAGATAAAGACGGTAACATTATTCATAAGCGACCGGACGATCCACGTATCACTAGATTAGGTCAATTTCTCAGAAAAACCAGCCTTGATGAGCTTCCCCAACTATTTAATGTGTTAAAAGGAGAAATGAGTCTTGTAGGCCCTAGGCCAGAAATGCCCTGGTTAGTTGAAAAATATGAGTCCTGGCAACGCAAAAGATTTGCCGTTCCCCAAGGAATTACCGGTTGGTGGCAGGTAAATAAGAGAGAAGGCGGAGTTATGCACCTGGATACTAAAGATGACCTGTATTATGTTTATAATTATTCCCTGTGGTTAGATATTAAGATTCTATTTATGACTTTCCGGGCGTTATTTCGAGGATACTGAGCCTAATGACCCGAATTCTCTCCGTACTTTCCCGGATCCACTGGCTGCTATTATTCATTGCGGCTCCGTTCCTGGTCTTTCCTTCTCCAGTGAGGAATCTAGCCATGCTGGTCGTTCCGACATTGTGGGTGATCTATATGTTCGGGGGTAGAATTCATGATCCAAGGATCGATGTCGTAGATCGGGAGTTTCCTGTAACACCACTGAACATAAGCCTGCTCGTCCTTCTAATTATGCTGTTGATCAGCACCTGGGCAACTTACAGCATGGAACAGAGTTTGGAGAAGATTGCTGGACTTATATTAGGTTTGGGAGTCTTCTATGTTATTGTCTATGAAAGTATGAGGAATGCCGGTTGGTGGAGGTGCTTGGCTGCTTTCCTGATTGGGGGTATGGGATGGAATACAATAAGCTTATTTGGTATGGAGTACCATACACGGTTTTCTTTTCTGGCACCGGTGATCAGGCGAATTCCAATTTTTTTCAAGTCTTTTCCTACCTTAGGTACCGGCCTCCAACATAATGCAGTTGGCGGCACCCTGGTTTGGATCCTGCCTTTGATGATTTGCCTGAGTTGGTATGTCTTTCAATTTAATATTGAAAACATCAAATATAAAATTGGTGGTTGGTGGAAGGATAAGCGTTTTGGTAAAAAGCACTGGGGTGTTGTTTTTGGGTGGGTGATCAGAATCAGTGTCTGGGCGGGGACATTTTTCGTGGGTAGTGTTCTGCTGCTGACCCAGTCTCGAGGCAGCTATTTGGCTATATGTGTTACAGCTCTAATTGGTTTATTAATTATCCTCTCTGTTCGCTGGAAATGGATCCTGACAGGAATCTTGGTATTGGGTCTTGCAGTCAGTAGCATACTTATCAGCCAAGGCGGTGGGTGGGAAGCCGCGATTGTCGACCTTGGCTTTGAAGCTGAAGCCGGGTTCTCAGTAGAAACCCTCAGCGCCCGGTTAGAGATCTGGTCTCGTGCCATAAACGGTCTAGAAGATTTTCCTATTACCGGAATGGGTATGAATACATTCCGGGAATTAATCCATATTCTGTACCCATTGTTCACTATTTCGTCAGACATTGATCTTGGCCATGCTCACAATGAGTTTTTACAAGCAGGTCTGGACCTGGGTTTACCCGGATTGATCTCTTTTATCTCGATCTACATGGTTGCGTTCTGGATGCTTTATCAGGTCTGGAGGATTATTCCCATTGATACAATAATGACCAGCCACAGTACTTATTTGGAGGATCCTTTACTCATAAAAGTCCTTGTCCTGGGTTTGGGAGGAGGATTATTCGCTCACCTGATTTTTGGTATGTTGGATGCGATCACACTGGGTGCAAAGCCGGGGATATTCTTCTGGATCCTACTTGGACTAATTACCGGACTTTATAAACAAACAATCAATCAATCAATAACTAAGTATAAGATATAAATTTGGGAAAGGTATTAAGGTTAGAAAGTTGAAAGGTTAGAAGGTTTTATTTTTGTTGGAAGAATTCCATTAAGAAATATCGATGTGCTTATTGATTGTCCAATTTGATATTTTGTATTATCAATTTTCTAATGGAAAACCATGATCGATTGGCTTAGTGTACTCTTCAATATAATTTGGATCCTCGGGGCAGCTCTTGCCACGGCGGTATTTGGTATTACTTATTACCAGGTCCGAAGTGGGAGGGAAAGAGTCACACAAATCCTCAAAGCGCCAGGCTTTGCGTATGTACTCAATATGGCTGGAATCCTGTTCTGTCTCGGCATGGCGCTGACTTCGGATAGATGGTGGGAAATCTCCCTTTGGGTCTTGTTGGTTTTTGGGTTTGGGTACGAATCCTACTCAACATATATATCAAAGAATGAGAGAAACAATGGTTGAATGGCAAGGAGGTTTAAAGGTTGATTAGTTTGTTGGAAAATATAAGCTGTTGCTCCATTTCTAATTGTCCTTTTCAACTTTTTCTCATTGTTATTATCCACAATCACGAATTTTGTAATCTTTGGATCGATTGGGATCCAATTGCCCTTGACAGCGGCGCTTTTTCTATTGATCGTTCTTCAGGTCGGTAGCGCTCCGCCAACCACCCCAGGGAAGGTGGGTGTGTTTCATTACTTGGTGGTGTTGGCCATGTCTGCATATAGCGTGGATAAGGAATTAGCTCTTGCTTATAGTCTGGTTCTCTACGCTGTCGCCCTGCTGCCTAAAATAATGATCGGTTTAGGAGTGTTGACATTCTCGAAATGGAAAATTGGCCATTTACAGAAGATGAGCACAATCACGTTACTTGAAGAACAAAGTGTGGAATAACAATGAAAAAATTGGAAAGATGGATCAAACCACACCTAAGGTCATTTTGGGAATCCCGAACAAAGTATCTTCCGGTATATGTTGAAGAGCTATTAATTAATGGTTATAATAAAAAACGATTTAAAGCAGAAATTCAACTAATAAACGTTGATCATAAAAACCACAATACCCAGCCCAGTATAATTCATTATTCTTTCAACCGTGCAGCTACTCAATATGTGAAATCAATTCTAGTAGATTGTGCACGTCAAGTTGGATTGATTCCAATTAATTTGCATGGTTATGCATTCAACTCTGATTTTCCATTTTTGGATCAATTATCAAAGGAAGAGATGGAATCATATGCCTATATTTTCAAAGATAAGGGATATTTGTATAGTGTGTTTGGTGGAGTGATTGAAGGGATACCGAATTTATCTAAGTACAAGTTAATATTAGTCACTCGAGATCCAAGAGATATTTTGGTATCTCGGTACTTTTCGATAGTATATAGTCATCAATCACCGAGTAGGGCAGGAAATAAATATAATAATTTTTCATTGGAGAGAATCAAAGCTAAGAATTCAACAATAGATGAGTATGTATTAAGAGAGAGTGATCGATTACTTAACACATTTACTCGATATCAATCAATATTGACTAGCAAATATGATAATGTTTACGTGACTAAATATGAACATATGGTGTCAGATTTTGAGGAGTGGTTAACAAAATTACTGGACTATTGTGAACTGGAAATAAGCAGAAATTTATTTCTTAGGTTGATAGATAATAATAATAGAAAGAAACCAAAGAAAGAAGATATCCATCAACATATTCGTAAAGGTGAACCAGGAGATTTTGTTGATAAACTTCTACCGGAGACGATTCAATTTCTAAACAAGAAGTTTCATTCGATATTGAATTGTTATAATTACTATTAGTTATGGAGTAATAAATTGTTCCCTACCTACAAATTATTGGACCTGTTGAAAAATATCTAGCAATGGTATGAAAAATCCACAAATTGTCGTCTCTTAATGAATTCTATGAGTTATTTGTTCTGGATCTCCCTGGGATTAATCGCTTTCACTTATCTGATCTACCCATTATTCGTTTTCCTATTTGCTAGCTTTTTTCCTCCCAGAAAGATCGCTGAACCAAATGACTATCCTGAAATAACGATGGTTGTCGCCGCGTTTAACGAGGAAGCTGTCCTGGAAGAGAAGATCAAGAACTCCCTGGCAATTGATTATCCTGCCGACAAGATCAATTTCTTATTTGGCTCCGATGGTTCCACGGACAGGACGAATGAGATCCTAGCTTCTGCGCCGGCACGTATCGAATCCAGACTATTCCCCAAGAGAGAGGGCAAGATCCGGGTGCTGAATAAACTTCTTCCTGAGATACGGGATGAACTGGTGGTATTCTCAGATGCCAATACCATGTATCACCCCAAAGCTATTAAGCTGCTGGTTCCTCATTTCACTGACCAAGAGGTTGGAGGTGTCTGCGGGAATTTAAATCTGGTCAATCCCTCCCGTGCTCCAGGAGGGACAGGAGAGGGGATCTACTGGCGTTATGAAAATATGCTCAAAGCGCGGCGGAGGGTAAGATCAGCTCTGTGATCAGCGCCAACGGCGCGATTTTTGCGATCAGGCGAGACCTATTTGAATCCCTTCCTGAAGATGTGGTCGTAAACGATGATTTTGCCATTACCTTGTCTGTTCTGAGGAAAGGAAAGAGAGTAATCTTTGAACCTTATGCAACTGCTGAGGAAAATACATCTCCAGATATGATCAGTGAATATAAAAGAAGGATCCGGATATCGTGTTTAAATTACAACGCCTTTCCTGATTTGATGTCTTTCCTGCGGCCCAAGTATGGTATGACAGCTTTAGTGCTCTTTTCACATAAGATCCTTCGTTGGCTGGTCCCATTTTTTGGTTAATCTCTAATATCCTGTTATATGATCAGGGCGGACTATATCCACTCTTTTTATCCGGACAGGCCATTTTTTATCTTTTTGCGCTGTTCGGTTATCTGGGGGATCAATATTTTGAACATTCCGAACCTTTTGTCCTGTTCTATTACCTGGCGATGATGAATGCTGCTCAGGTTGTTGGCCTCTGGCGCAGTTTGACAGGGTCCCAGAATTTTGCCTGGGAACGGTTGCCGATCAGTGGAGATTGGGACAGGGATGGAGCAGATACAATTGGTTTATACAATCCAGCAACCAGCAAGTTTTATCTGAAGCCTGAAAATGTAACAGGCTATGGCGGAGTTAATATATTTGATTTTGGACCAGCGGGAGGAGGTCGAATACCCATCGTTGGAGACTGGGATGGGGATGGTTTAGATACTGTGGGATTATTTGATCCGCAAACCAGCAAATTTTATCTAAAACCCGAGAACATCGCTGGCGATGATGGGGTTAATGTCTTTGTTTTTGGACCTGCGGGAGCAGGTCGTATACCGATTGTTGGAGACTGGGATGGGGATGGCATAGATACAATAGGTTTATATAATCCGATAAAAGGTTTATTTCTATTGAAACCAGAAAACGTTGGCGGAAATGATGGAATTCTAGTTTTCAAGTTTGGACCTATTGGTGGGAGCCGGCTGCCAATCACTGGAGACTGGGATGGGGATGGTTCAGATACGATCGGATTGTTTGATCCAGTGACAAGTAGGTTTTATTTAAAACCCAAGAATAATGGCGGCAGGGATGGACTACTGATCTTCAAGTATGGCCTCCCTGATGGTGGACGGATTCCAATCACTGGAAAATGGGGAATTTCTACTGGGGATTAATCAAAGCATCCATCTAAGAAGGTCATTGAATCTCTTAACCTAAGAAAATGTCTATCAGTAAAAAAAAATCCTAGATGTGAATACTCAATTTTTTATAGGGTCTATATTGACGCAATGAGATTACTTCAAGTTGGATGAAAGTACGATTCGTTCAGCTATAAATGCAAATAGTGCAATTTAAGTGATCAGAAAGAATCTAATTATGCCTTGCCGATTGAGTAAATGATAAAAGAACTTATTCCTATCAACCTTATTAAATATTGAAATAACTAATTCATATTCTTAGAGCACTCAGTAATTGCTATCAAATTAACCTTGCCAGAATTTTAGAGCGATCTTGTGCAAGCTTTCTGATAAAATAGCCATATTGTAATAAGAAATAATTATTGCTGTACTGTTGCCCTACAATCAAAAATTAATAATCTATGAATAATCGATTCCTCAATGTTATTTAACTCCTTTGCTTTTGCCGTTTTTTTGCCTACAGTTTTTATCCTGTATTGGTTTGTATTTAAGAAGAAACTTGTTTTTCAAAATATCTTATTATTGGCAGCAAGTTATTTTTTCTATGGTTGGTGGGATTGGCGATTCCTATCATTATTATTCATCAGTTCACTTGTTGACTATATTATCGGATTAAGGCTTGTAGCAATTGAAGAATCTAAGAAAAAAAATCTTATGCTAGGAATAAGTTTGCTTTTTAACTTAGGTTTCTTGGGCATATTTAAGTACTATAATTTTTTTGCAGACAGTCTGATTTTGCTTCTGTCATCACTGAATATCCCTCTCGATTTCTCAACCCTGAATATTATCTTACCTGTGGGTATCAGTTTCTACACTTTTCAGAATCTCAGCTACACCATAGACATACACAACGGCAAGTTCAAACCAACCAAAGATGTATTTGCTTTTTTTGCCTTCGCTAGTTTTTTTCCTCAGCTGGTTGCGGGACCTATTGAAAGAGCCTCCGCATTATTGCCCCAGTTTTGTCGAGATCGTTCATTTGATTATGAAAAAGCCAGGGATGGTTTGCAGCAAATTCTATGGGGATTTGTGAAGAAAATTTTTGTAGCTGATGTGTTAGCACCACAGGTTAATGAAATTTTTAAGAATTTTAACAAACTGGATGGAAGCACGCTATTATTAGGGGCAATATTCTTCTCTTTTCAAATCTATTGTGATTTTTCCGGATATTCTGATATTGCAATTGGCACAGCGAAATTATTTGGTTTTGATCTAATGACCAATTTCAAGGCGCCGTATTTCTCCAAATCAGTATCAGAGTTTTGGAGACGCTGGCACATCTCTCTGTCTACCTGGTTCAGGGATTATTTATTTATCCCACTGGGGGGCAGTCGTGAAAGTAAAATTAAAACTATTCGAAATATTATTATTACTTTTGTTGTTAGTGGATTGTGGCATGGAGCAAATTGGACCTTTGTAATCTGGGGTTTCATTAATGGCTTGTATATGGTTCCTGCCATAATATTTATAAAGAGGCATGAAATACAACAAGAAGAAAAAGTTAAAAAACTAAATCCAGTATTCGGAAACCTTCTTCAAATAATTACAACCTATTCTTTAATTACCCTAACATGGATTTTCTTCAGATCAGAAGATATTCTGGATGCGCTCAAATATCTAAGTAGAATGTTTTCAAGAAGCATATTTGTGAACCCCGGTAGTCAGTATCTTATATATTTCGTGCCAATTCTACTTGTCTTAATATTAGAAGCAATCAGTAAAGATGATTTCTTTCCCTGGCGGAAAATGAACTCCCTGCCTAAAACAATCAGGTGGATTTTGTATTTGCTTTTTGCTCTATTAGTTATTGGAGCATATCAGGAAGAAAATACATTTATATATTTTCAATTTTAGTCAGTATAGAAAATTTATGATATGACAAAATTCATTCGGAATACATCAATATTCTTCATAATTACTTTGCTGGTAATTAACATTTTTCAAATTATCCAACCCTATTCTTGGGGAAATCCTAGGTACCCATTAAAAATTAAATATTTAGAGAATTCTCAGAAAGGTTATAACACCTTTTTTTTCGGTTCAAGCCGAATATTAAGACATATAGATCCTTTCATTTTTGATGAACTTACAAGTACACATATTTCATCCTATAACTTAGGTTCTGGCGCAACCTTTAATCCTGAAGCGTATTTCCTATTAGAGAAATTTATTCATCGGTCAGAGAAAATTGATCAAGGATATATAATTATTGAACTACAAACCATTTATTATTTGGAAAATAATAACGCGCAGAATAAAAGGGTCAAGTATTATCTAAACCCAAGAGAATACTGGTTTTTGGTAAACACGATTTTGGAAAATAATAAGAAATCAAATTTAGAAAATATCCAGGCGATTTCAGAATACACAATTCTTTTTTTAGAAAAAACTTTTGGCATAGGTGTAATGAACGATATAGTAAAAATAATTTTCGATGATACTGATTTTGATATGTATGGGGATAAATCGTTGGGTTTTATCGCACTTGAGGCAGATAGTCCGGACCGTATTTCAAGAAATCAAAAATTTTTGGAAACCCCTGGATCTTTAGTGAACAGAAAAGAAGAAATTCAGAACGTTTATCAAAAAAATAAGAATTCAATATATTCCAATACACACCTGAAGAGAATTGAATATCTAATATCGTTGGCAAAAGATAAAGGCTATCATTTAATATTTTTACTTCCTCCTAAATTAACACACAAATCATATTCTAGTTTGCTGCCGTTATTTAGTGAGATAAATGATAAAAACAGGATTGATCTTGCGAACCCTGATCTTTTTCCTGAATTATATTTAGTTGAATATTCATTTGATATAGGTCATTTTAATAAAGAGGGAACAAGATTATATACATCACTACTTGCATCCAAATTTAATGAACTATTTCGATGAATTTTATCTTTCAGTTTGTAAGTTTAGGTTTTTAAGTAGGAGTATTATCCGGGACCATCTAATGCTGGAGTATGATATACCAATATATCCATAGTTGAAATTGCACTATATTACATTAGTAATTCCAACGATGATATTATATTGAGTGATTTGACAATTATGACAAAAATGTTCCTTTGGCCATACAAAATTAGTGTACTCAGTGGAAGGGAATGAGGAAACTTTGGTGAGATTATGAGGAATTTAAGCAAATTGAATTCATTTTTCTCACTCATTGGATAACTGTCTTTCAGGATTTTCTTAACTTAAGTGGATTGCCAAGTAGGACATACATAGTTGATGAAATAATTGAAAATCTGACTTTTATCGTGATTAAAATCAATCCGTATAGTTTGGTGTTAAAATTCTGCTTATGATCATCTTTGCACATTCAGTAAATAAAAATCCAATGCTGATTTCTATATATTTTAGACCCGGTTTATAAATCTGGATCAATATTGTTAAAAAAATCAATCATATTAATTGATCGATATCATTGGCTCTGGCTGGTTCTGGCAGCGCCGTTTATGGTATTTCCATCCCCAGAACGATCTGTTGCCCAGCTGGTTATTCCATTGTTATGGCTGTTTTATCTTTGGCAGGGGAAAAAATATAAAATAGAAAATATAAAATATAAGATTGGAAATGTTGATGAAGATAGGGCGGATTCAGTAATTAAGCCGGGTTTTCCGGTGACTTCGTTAAACCTCGGCCTGCTTATCCTGGTCCTCATGCTGCTGGTTAGCCTATGGGCCACCTACAGCATGGAGCAGAGCCTGGAGAAGATCAGCGGATTGGTTCTGGGGTTGGGTGTCCTATTTGCGGTGGTGCGGGAGAGTAACAAACCCAGCGGCTGGTGGCGGAGTTTTGCCCTCTTCCTGGGCGGTGGACTGGCCTGGGCACTTTTGGGTTTCTTTGGCATGGAGTACGAGGTGCGTTTCTCTCTCTTGGCTCCGGTCATTACCAGGATCCCGATCTTGATCTCATCCTTTCCTACACTGGGAACCGGTCTGCAGCACAACGCAGTGGGGGGTACCCTGGTTTGGGTGCTGCCATCTCTGATGGGGTTAAGTGTGTACTTAGTAAAATATAAAATTGAAGAAATAAAATTGAACATTGAAAATTGGGGGTTAGGGAAACGGTGGTTTGAGAGTAGGTGTGGCGGGGTGCTCGTTTGGGTGATGAGGTTGGGGGTCTGGCTGGGGACCATACTCATGACGGGGGTATTGATATTAACCCAGTCCCGGGGAAGTTATCTAGCAATTGCTCTTACGGCACTTATAGTTTTCATGATTATCTTGTCTAAAGAATGGCGTTGGATCCTGGCAGGTTTACTGGTTATTTCCGCGATAGGAGTGATTGTTTTCATCCAGACTAGCGAGGGATGGGAGATGCTGGTTACTAACCTGGGGCTGTCCGGTGAGGCAGAATTATCCACTGATACTTTAGGGTTCCGGCTGGAGATCTGGTCCCGGGCGATTGCAGGACTGCAAGAATTTTCTTTTACTGGGATGGGTATGAATACATTCCGGGAAGTGGTTCCCGTGTTATATCCCCTATTTACTATCTCCCCCGAGATTGACATCGCCCATGCCCATAATGAATTTCTGCAGGTGGTCCTGGATCTGGGCACCCCAGGGTTAATCGCATTTATTTCAATCTACATTAGCTCTTTCTGGATGTTATTCAAGATCTGGCGGGCATCTCCTGTTGATCCGGGTGCTGGGCTGGAGCTGCCCAAACTCAGCGATCCGATTTTGAAGCAAACTCTTGTACTGGGCTTGGGCGGAGGTTTATTTGCCCACCTGGTATTTGGCATGCTGGATGCGATTACACTGGGGGCGAAACCGGGGATATTCTTCTGGATGTTACTAGGATTAATCACAGGAATGTACCTCGGAATTAAAAATTGGAAGATTGAAAAATGACAGAAGACGGGGGACGGAAGACCGGTCTTCCGTCATCGGTCTCCGGTCCTTAGATTTGAACACGGACGAAACAAGAGAAATCATGATCAATTGGCTAGACTTACTTACGAACAGTATCTGGATCCTCGCTCTCGCCCTCGCTTTAGCGATATTCAGCATCGCCTACTATCAATCCCAGCAGTGGGAGGAAAAAATTCGCTCGGTTCTCAATTCGCCGAAATATGCTCTTCCACTCAACTTATCCGGGGCGCTGTTTTGTTTGGGGATGGCGGTGACGGCGGATAGGTGGTGGGAGATCATGCTTTGGATTGTGTTGATGGTATTATTTGGGTATCAGGCATATAAAATTAGCAAATTGAGTAAAAAAAGTTGAAAGTTAGAAGGTTTAATGTTTAAAGTTATCTCAACCGGTCATATCCACCTTCTTAATAACGATTGGTATTTGGTTGAGATCGCAGGTATTTGATGAAGTTGTAAAGGGAGCGACTGATCCGTTTTATATTTCCCATTATTGTGTTAAATTCCTCTTGAGTGATATAACCTAAATCAAAAGCCAGATAAAGCTGCGAACGGACCTCACCTGCAGAAGCTTTTGCCCTTCCTAAATAGGTGATAAATAGCGCTTGGGTTTGACTTTCGAATCCCTCGGCAATGTTGGACAAAATGCTAATTACAGCCCGACGAATTTGATCCCGAAGCGTATAATCCTTACGGAACTCACCTCGATTTGTATATTCATACACTACCCTGGATACCCCGCGGGCAATTTGCCAGGCTTCAATATCCTCAAATTTCTTGATTGTTGACATCTTTCTTGCTTGATT
>Ga0255364_10158_pt1 | contig 16288 bp, 14 predicted proteins | sample ANMaggSSYBR01G12_FD_182087 | JGI IMG/M metagenome (GOLD analysis project Ga0255364, IMG submission 182087) | Sediment cell enrichment communities from methane seep in Santa Monica Basin, California, United Staets - ANME aggregate JGI... | ecosystem: Environmental > Aquatic > Marine > Cold seeps >...
CTCCATACGGAAATGAGTCGATCCACGATTAACAAGTATTTCGGCGTCATCAGGCATCATGTCGACGGCAAAATTGAAATCGCGCAAAGCGCTCAGCCACTGTTTGGTACTGTAATATACCAGGCCGCGCAAGTTGTGGCTGCGTAAATCGACACGATTCAGATTAATCGCCTCGTCCAGATAGTCCAATGCTGCCGGATAATCCCCCGCCTGGTAAGCCAGGTTGCCCAATGCCGCATAGGCCTCAAAATAGCTGTCGTCGAAGTCCAGTGTGCGGACATACTCAATCTCAGCTTCTTCGATCTGACCCAATTCTTCAAACACCCGACCACGCAGATACAGCCCCTCTACATTGTCCAGTTCCAACTCAAGCACGCTATCAAAATCCTGCAAGGCGTCTTCAAAAAGGCCGCGTTCCAGGTAAATACGCCCACGTTCCAGGTAGGCCTGTTTCAGCCGGGTATCCAATTCGATCGCTGCACTGAAATCCTGAACAGCCAGCTCCGCCTCGCCACAAAGTGCGAAGCTCTGACCGCGATTGAAGTAGGCGGTCGCGGTCTGAATACCAGCATCGATAGCAGTGGAAAGGTCTACCAGTGCTAGTTCGTATTGACTCAATTCATAATGCACCATACCGCGCAAATAATGTGCCTGTATCAGAGCAGGCTGCTTGTCAACAGCAGTGTTCAGGTCGCCTAGCGCCTCAGCCCATTGTCCCAACTGAAAAAGCGCTACCGCCCGGTTGTACCACAGATGTGTCGAAGAGGGGTTGTGTTCCAGGGCTACGGTGTAATCCTCTATTGCTTGTTCGAAATCTCCCCGTGCCGTATAAGCCAGAGCGCGATACTCATATGCCACCGCCAGATCGGAATCAACCTCAAGGGCACGATCATAGAGCTCAATTGCTGCTTCTAGTTCACCTGCATCGTGCTGGATTTGGCCTTTGCGGAAATGTGCCTCGGCGTAAGAGGGATCCAGGTCCAGCACCTGATTAAAAAAGTCAAGGGCTTCTTCTGCCTTATCCAAATCATAGAATGCCACACCATTCGCGAAATAGGCTTCTGTAAGCGTCGCATCCAACCTGATTGCCTCAGAATAAGCCATAATTGCCTTTGGAAGATCCCCCTCCTGATAAAACTCCGTCCCACGAGAATATTCTTCCAGCGCCCTCGAATGCGCGTTTGTGCAGGCGTTCAGAAACAGTACTACCCCCAAAACCATAATTAAAACTGTCCAGCGACGCATATACTTCCTCCAAAACCAACGAAAAAAACGAGACTGGTTCTAACTGACCATCACTTTACCCAGTCGTATGCAAACTGACTAGCACTCCAAATCATGCCGAACACAAGCGCGAAATTAAATGCTCATATTTCATTGTATTTATCGTACGGGTGACTTATGCTCCCCATAATTTATGCCGCCTCATCGGCCCGCTCAACCAATACATGTTCGGCAATCGTGCACTATCCTAATAGACAACGCTATATATTGTTTGTTGTGTCTGACTAATAGTACGATACGCCTCTGTCAAACGAAAGGGTCTGGTTATGCAAATACGATGTTTCAAGTCAGTCCGTTTGAAACAGTTTTTTGCTTCCAGCCAACAATTTAGCGGTCATGCAGTACACCCGCCCAACCAGGATATATCTCTGATACCCCGGCACGCTTCCTTCCTCGTCCCAATAATAAATCCATACCCGCAGGCGGCTCGAAGTTCCATGTCAATCCATTATCCTTGCTTTGGGGCATGTTGGTTTTGGCAAATTGCTTTTACTCACCTGTATACTAAGTTGATAAAACCTTTGTGTCATACCGACTGGATAATAACCCGCAACCTCAACATAATAGTTGTCAATCCCTCAGTCGACACCAATCCCTGATCAATGCGTTCAGGGATAATTTACCTATGTTTATAATCCAATTACGTTGTTTCGTTAAATACGATTCGCGTCTAATATATAAGATTAAAGAGTCACGCTACAGACCTACCAAAGCTGAACAAGGAGCCAAAAACATGAACCGAACAAAAAAGTCTATTCTTGTATATGGGTTGGTTTTTGCCGTGCTGCTGAGCCTCAGCCTGGCAGCCTGTGGTCCCGCAAACAGCGAAGAACCCAAAGTTGATTTCCCGCCAGAAAGCAACAACATCGAAGATCCCGGCGCATCGGCGGAAACCGGTGAACAGGTAGAAGCCGAGGCAGTTAAAGATCCACCACCCGCCACAGCAACAGCTACGCCAGAACCCACGCCTGAGCCACAGCCAGCGGAATCCCAGGAAATATCTTTCACCACTTCCGATGGGCGCTCAATGAGGGGCCGCTATTTCCCCGCCGCCAGCGAACCGGCCCCGTTGGTGGTACTCATGCATTGGGCACCCGGCGATCAGTACAGCTGGAGCGCCATCGGCCCCTGGATGCAAAACCGAGGTCTTGAAGTGATGGTCCCGGACAATACCAGCGACACACCCTGGTTAGACCCGTCCTGGTTTCCCCCCTTCCCCGAAGACACTTCGCTTGCCGTATTCACATTCACCTTCCAGGGTTGTGAGGGCGGATGCCAAGAATTCCTGCGCGAAGAGTGGCTGCAGGATGCCTATGCCGCCGTCGAGACCGCCCGCAACCTGCCTGGCGTGGACCCGGATCGCGTGGCCATCATCGGTGCCAGTATCGGAGCGGATGGTGCCGTAAATGCGTGTGGAGAAGGCTGTCTGGGAGCGCTCTCACTCTCCCCCGGCGATTATCTGGGTCTTTCCTACCCCGAGAGTTCCTATCGGGTCATGGAGGCTGGCGGCACTGTCTGGTGCCTGGCTTCCGAAGATGACACCGCCTCAGCTAAAGCCTGTCGCGACACCGAAGGCAATCTGTACCACCTGGAGATCTATCCTGGTGGAGATCACGGGATGCGGCTACTCAAACCGAACACCTTCGATCCCTACACTATGCCTCTTATTATTGAGTTCCTGCGCGAAGTATTCGAGTTCTAGAGTTTGCATAGAGGGAAAATCCCGTTTATATCGGAAGAATCCTAATAATGACGGGTGGCCACAATGCCACCCGTCATTCTATCCAAGAAAATCCCTATGACTAAAAACCCCGGGGTGGTGAGTGATCGCCCGCTCGTCTTTCCGGTGTTTTCCGACACATGTTTACCCAGGAAAATATTTACGCGGCAGCACGCATGAAATAATTATCATCGCTATAAGCAATAGCATTTGGAAAGTATTGATTCGCCAGTCCATAATCTCGTCCAGCACAAAACATTCACCAAGCTCTCCCTGCCATGTTCGCTCATTTTTTCATTAAACCGCTGACCTTACTTCTTTCTCTGGCCCAGCTTCCCTGTCTGTGATTCCAGGGTTGAGTATTGCACCCGGACTGGTTTGGAATTATTTTCCGGATAAAACAAAATAGCGTTCGTTGTCCAATGATAAACACAGGTCCCTTACGCATCCCATAGCGCTTCGCGTATAATGATCACATACCCGAGGAAGGGATACCATGAATATCAATTTCAATAACCTCGAATACAAAACTCTGCTGGATATGCTCGCCGCAGCCCGCCAGGTAATCATCACTCCGCTGGAAGCAGACGCCCCTGCACGTAGTGCCTACATTAACCTGGAACAGAAAATCCTGCGTATGGCTCCTCACTTCAAAGCCGAAAAGTTGGTCAAAACAGATGTCGACAGTGGTACACTGCAAACCTCAGCCACCTTCGCCGAACACAGCATGGTGGAGGAATTCCTGGCCGAGTTCGCAAATTTCACTTTCTGGACCGAGTTGGTGGAACGACTGGCACTACGTGACCTGATTCAGCAAGTCGGCGAGGAATCAGTCGACGCGATGGACCAGGAAGAATTATCTGAACAGGAACAGCCATTGATTGAGAAATACAGTCAAGAATTTGTCGAGAACAATTTGCTTAATCTGCACATCCGAGCCTGAAAATATTTACTATGCTTCACTCCAGGACACTGATTCAACATTGACCCTGATTTAGTGTGGTGGTAGAAATGGGAAAATTTGTTTCAATTGGCTACTGAACCGCTTCCGAAAACTCTTGATTCGCGAGGTTAGTTAATGGATCAACAACTCCTGGGTGTGATTCTGGGGTTTTTTTCGGCTGCCATTTGGGGCGCCGGTGATTTTGGCGGTGGTCTGGCGACTCGCCGCATCAGCCCGTTCCAAACTCTGCTCCTGACGAGCATCTCAGGAATGATCGTTGCTTTAACCACAGCACTATTGTTGGCTGAAAGTATTCCTCCGCTAAAGGATCTCGCCTGGGCGATCGGCGCAGGAACAACTGGTGCTTTCGGTATGGCTGCCCTCTATCGTGCCCTGTCCTCTGGCGAAAGCGCCGTTGTGGCTCCCACCGCTGCGATCGTTGGGACCACCTTGCCCGTCCTGCTTGGCACCCTGTTGGAAGGATTCCCAGGTATACTCAAATTAGTCGGCTTCCTGGTCGCCGCCAGCGGTGTCTGGTTTATCTCGCGCACATCCGGATACGACCAACAGACTCCACACAACAGTCTGGTGTTGGCCGTTCTGGCCGGAGTGGGCTTCGCTGCTTTTTTTGTCCTGATCTCGCGTATACAGAGTAATTCGATCTTCAGCGCGCTCTTCTTCGCCAAATTCGGCGCACTCATCATTTGCCTGATCGTACTGCGCCTTCGCAAAGAACGCATCCCTTCTTTAAAGAAGAACGGGGTCGCACTACTGGCCGGTGTGTTCGATGCCGGTGGCAACATCTTCTTCATGTTGGCCCAACAAGTTACACGTATGGATATAGCCGTGGTTATATCATCCATGTATCCAGCATCCACCGTGCTGCTCTCTCACTGGATTCTTGGTGAACACACCGGCCGCAAACAATGGGTGGGTATCGCACTTTGCCTTTGCGCCATCGCCCTGCTCGCGAGCTAAACAAATCTTGCTTTCGTACGAAACTAAGTCTGTTTGCCCAACCGAGCAATCTTCTCTACACTGATGAAACCTTCAAGAGATCGAAAATCAGAACAATACCGGATCGCTCCTGCAGGCCCAGCAATTGGTAAGTTTGTAATCTGAGATCGCCTCAGTATGTGATACTATGCCGCAATCAGGACTACGACAAACAGAAGAAAGGCTGTCTGTATGCAAGAGCAAACACATTCGATTTTGGCTCCATTACGGCTCAAGCTTTTGTTCTGGTTGATTCTGACTGTATTTTCGGTGTTCTTTGCCGAGGTCGTCAGTGGTTCCTACCCCATGCCTTTCACTGACGCTTGGGGTTTGTTCATGGTTTTACCCCTGTACGGTCTGCATCTGCTGGTGTTGGCCGCATTGGTCAAATCGCGGCCGCGCTTGACGACCCTTTTTCTCGCCGGTGCTTTGTTTGGTATGTACGAAGCCTACATCACTAAGGTGCTTTGGAGTCCGACCTGGGGTACGGAGTTTGCTGCCCTTACTTGGGGCGGCATCTACGTTGTGCAGATCGCTATCCTGGTGCTCTTCTGGCACCCATTAATGGCCTTTATGCTGCCACTTTACAGCGCCGATAGTCTGTTTTTGAAACACTCCTCTCTGTCCGCCTTGTTACCTGTCTTCATACAGAACATCCTCCGGTCTCCAACCAGACGCTCTCTTGTTCTGGTAGGTTTTGTATCCTACTGTGCGCTCTATCACAGCACCAATGCGGTTTCTCGTCAAGCTGCGCTGGTATCCGGAATTATAAATATGGCGGTGTTGTTCACGCTTGGTTGGCTCTGGAAACGATTCAACCCAAATAACTTGTACACACTGGAAGATCTGCTACCCTCTCGTCAGCAGACAATCCTGCTAAGCTTTTTCCTTCTGTGTCTATATATTTGGGCTGGGTTCGCGTTGCGCCCGGCCGAGCTGCCTCGTCAGCTCGGGCCGCACCTCACAGTATTAGGCATCTACATATTATTAGTTTTGTTACTGATACGTAGTTATCGTGACCCCATGGAGATCTACGTTCCCAGACTTGCTTTGCCGGATAGTAAAGCTACTCTATTTTTCGCTGGCGTCTACATTTTTGGTTCTGTACTACTAGTGCCTGCGAAGTCCGTGACCTGGGTGGTTGTTTTGCTTTCCTGGATCATGGGCTGCGGTATTGGTTCCTGGATAATTCTACGCGCCGCACTCACTACACAAAAACAACACTCTGTAAAAAATATTACCGATCACCCCTGATCAATACGCTCTATTTACATAACAGCTCCGTTTAGAGCACTATCAATGGCTTGCCAGATAATCCGTACGAAATATTCGTTAAACAACTGCGGCGCGGGTTTGTGCTGTTACTAATTTAAATGACAACAATTAAAAACCTGCCCGGGCGTCCGTTATATGTTTGTGTTTCCCAGCTACCGCCTGTTTCCAGTAGGTATACAGGGTTTTTATTGGCAAGAAGGTGGTTTTTGTCTGCCTTCCCTGTCGCTGCATTGTGTGCTTCTCCAGCATGTGCTCCAACTACTCAATCTGAAAACCGAATTTACGAGCTGCCTTCCTGGTTAGCCGAATACCGATCGTGAAGGAGTTCCACAAAGACACCCACATCAACAATGTTGACACTAAATACTCAGCCAGCCGTGCTTTCCTGAGCCAGAGATGTGTTTGCAGAGCATATATATCACCTGTTGTTGCTGTACCTCAGCCCAATCTAGTGAAACCCCTGCCCTGTTTCTGCTCTGAAAGCACCTTGTCTGAGGTACTGAGAAAACAGCGATTATTCCACAACGCCGGTATTTAATGCGTTGGGTGCTCTCCGCCGGATTCCGCATCCAACCATGGTGCGCGTGCGAGGATGCGCTCCGAATTACAGGAAACCAGTGCGGCTAAGTATGTACAGATCGGCACCGACAAGACCAAACCCAGCGACCCCACCAGGGTTCGCACGATTTCTTCGGCAATAAACTGCCGGTTTACAGCCATCAGGAAAGGTTGATTAAACGAAACAAAGATGAGCAACAACGGTAGAGAAGCACCCACATATGCCAACACGAGCGTATTCACTGTGGCGGCAATATGGTCCTGCCCCACAACCATCGCCCTGCGGAACAGCTGTCTGGCTGGCATAAGCGGGTCGATTTGCTGCATACCAAACACAACCGATACTTGTCCAATCACCAGGTCGTCCAGCACACCCAAAGCACCAATCAAAATCCCGCCCAGCAGCAGTCCGCGCATGTTCAGGTCGCTCCCGCCAATATGAGCCAGTATAAGCGCATCTTCCGAGCCAAACCCGGTCAGCCCAGCCAGATCGACAAATGTAGTCGCCAGAAATGCCGTAAAAATCAAAGCAATCAATATTCCCAACATAGCGGTATGAGCCTTTAGCGTCCAACCGTAAATTAAATATTGTGTTACAGCAAGGAAAATAAACGCGCCTATCACGCTCGCCCACAACGGATCGCGCCCATCCAAAATGGCCGGTAGAATACCATAAAGGATGACTACAAAACTAACTCCCATACTCAATAAACTACGTAAGCCTTTACCGCGCCCCACGACCAGAATAAAGACCACAAAGAGCAATGTCAAAATCAACAACGGTTGTAAACGCATTGTATCGGTGAAAATAGCATAAGTGCTGCCGTCGGGCTTCTTGTCCAGTGTAATCAGAATTGTCTGCCCCACCTCAAGTTGCTGATCGTTCGCTACCAGCGCCCTTCTGCCGTAATCTACAGTGAAGCGACTCCTGGCCAACGGCCCATCCAACACCTCAACCAACAGATCCTGATAGAGCTGCTGGCGATCACCCACTTGGACCTGCCCTTCCTCGAGCACGCTCACCACCCGTGCACGCACGGTTTGAGGCCCCTCCACCGATTGATCCGAATCGCCTGCGTGTTCTGCCACCAACCAGCCAATCGACACTCCCACAATCACAGCAACGATGATTAGTAAAAAAAAGATCTGTTGATTGTTTTTCATGATTTTCACTCCCCGAACAGGATACGCTCTCCTTTGTATCACATTCGTTCACCTTGTCCAGTTGTCCTGCTTTGCCGAAAACTTCTGGCTTCACACTCCGCCACCACCTCCATGTGTTCTGGTTCTGTAGTAGTGATGTCGGTTCCCAATTATACGTCTTTCATCGCCACGGCCAATACAGGATCCATGCAAGTCGCCTCCGTCTATCTGACAATCTCAATCAGACTATTCCAAAAAAACTATACACACGTGGGTGTAAACCGGAGCAGGAATTTGTTATATCCGATTACGGTATGAATGATAATTTATACACGCATGAAGTGAGGAGTGATCATGGCAAAAAAGAAGGGGAAACAACCGCAGGTCATCAACGTGGATACGGTGGGAGACTCGTTTAGAAATAGCGATTGGATTAAACAGAGACCAGGGTACCTGGAGTCTGAGTTGGCAGCACATGCAGAAGCAACGCGGATGCACCAGGCAGAGTTGGCCGCAGCAGCGGCGGCGGAGCAGGAAAAGCAGGCGCAGCAGGAAAAAGAGCAGCGGAACGAATAAATCCGGGGAACGATGATTTTATCTGCAAGTTCGAATAAGAATCTTTGGTAACCTGTGCGAGCCGACACAATAAGAGGGGCGGCGTTTACGCCCCGATTGTCAGTCACTGCCAGCTTCTTGAACCAGTTCATCAGTGCTGGATTAAAAAGCTGTCACAGAAAAGCACGAAAGCGAGTCAATAAATTCGGTGCGTGACAATCCGGTCATCTCAGCAGTTTTAGCTCGGGAAATCTGTTGCGTTTCGTACCATTTGACCGCGGCCGCCGGCTGCATTACCCGCATAAATGTCTGCGGGTACCGATCGCTTCGCAAGCGACGATAAATATGGATTGCGATGGTCTCTCTGCGACCCCCTGGCAGAGTTATTTATCAGTGGGAAGTGACGGGGGTCGCAGCCAGTGGTCTTCAAATCCCTCCTTCTCCCTGTCAACCATCCGACATCTCTCCAATCTACACGACGCAGATCGGTTTTTGTTACACATTTATCAAAAGTCGTCGGTCGAAACAGTCAACGATGATGCGGTTTTGGTCAGAGCTGAGGCTTTTTGGCCAAAGATGGTGCCGCGCTCGCCAGGGAAAAGAGGCCTCGTAAACCATTAATTGACCTGCAGGGGTGTGCGAGGATGGCTGTGGAGTGACAACTACTTTCATGCCCGCAGCACCGTCTTGTGAGGATCCTCGCTTTCAAGCATATGGGTGATTTCGTATGAGGATCTCCGCAAATCTTTTCTGCACGGTGAAAGCTTGCAGACAGGTGTGATAGCCCGCAGAGACAAGTGCGTCGCACCTTCAAGGTGCAATGCACTTGTCTCATCCTGATAATTTCATCGATCTTTGGTATGCACTGGCAGTGATTGCTTCACTCCGTTCGCAATGACAAGAGACAGGTAAGGTTTGATTGAGCGGCTGCAGACATCATCAACGCGAAGATAAAAGAATGCGATTGCCCTGGTGCCAGTACCAGGCTGATTGTGTATGAGTTGTTGTATGATTTACCAGACTGGTTGCACTCCAGCGGGCTCTGACCCATTGAAGGAAAAGACAGAATGGGCTCAACAGGAAATTTTTAACTCTTTCCGTCCACCTGATTAGGCTCCAAAATACTAAAGTTCTGGTCGTCCACCTGGGTATTTTGCTTGAAGGTTGGTGTTGCAAAACAAATCCCTGGATCAACACATCACGAGGGCATGGTTTTCCCCCTACCGCCTACAAGCATTTCTCAATACCCCGATTTCTACAATCCGTTACTAAACTTATACCATTAAGAAGACACAGATTAAGTTTGGTTCTGTGGCTGGTATCAAACGCAGTCCGACTCCATCACCGGCTCGATTATGCTTTCTCGCAGATACTTGTCCTCTGTTTGTAGAAGGGGCTTGTCCAAAGAACAAAGCACAGCCTTTCCAGGAATACTGGCGAACATCAATGCCGCAAGCACCAGGAACATGATTATCTCTTTCATAACCCACCTTCCTTTTCCTCTACTTATATCTATAACACAAATATCGACTGTTTGGTTCGGGTTTTTCGTAAATAAATCGTTTGTTTCGTTGTTTCGGTCAATTCTTTTTGCATTGACTCGCGCGCGGCTCTTTGCCACCTTCATGTATGCTACCTTCCAATTCCCTTGTACACCTTCTGGCGAGCATAAACCCGTCACTAATCTCTCACAGTGCATGCTAATATTCGGTTGCTCTTTCGGGCCCCTGCAGGTAGCGTTTTGTTTATCAGCAAAAAAGGCAACCTTTTCATTTTCCAATGGTGATTTACCGATTTTCTTAACCCTTGTGGCTGATCCTTTTTCAGTCTAATCTCAGACTCCTCGGTAAAGGAAATATAATTGGACTACGAAGCCCGTTTTTTATACCAGCAATTGGGTAGCATGAACCATGCCATATTCGATTAATTCGATCGTGTGAGAGGGTAGATATATTTAAAAAAATTAAACATCCCTCTTATTAAGAAGCCATGTAGTATTGCTATTAATAAATAGGCCGGGTTAATTTACGCTCCATTGAATACTGTCGCGTTGTCATTCGTTAAATCGGGTGTGCCATCAAGGCCGACAACTCGTACACAGTCACACTTCCCGGTCTCTTTCCAAGCAACATTGGTGGTTGCTCCAACAGTCCGTCTTTACGATCCTCTTTCCGACAAATCCGTCGCATTTGTCGTGGCTCCACAGGTGAGAATACCAACAGGAAGTTTGTCCGAGTTGATACTTCAATAGCGCATGGATTTGGCGAATACCGCAATGGTCGGCGAACACCTGGTGAAAAACCCATAACCCTGTGTGCTCTCTCATCAAGCCAACGAAGCGGGTCCAGTGTCCGCACGTCCAGAGCGGCGCTCTCTCTCTTAATTTTTAGATCACCGATTGCCCAGTTATTTAAAGCAGTATTCATCGCCTCAAGCGCTCTGCGTTGCCGCTCGTTTCCAATAGAAATGAGTCCGCCCATTACTACAACACCGATCAATAAACTTACTGCCAGGGTTATTTCAAGCACAACTCCCTCCTGTATTGTTTTTTTTAGACACATAATGAAAACCAAAGCTCACAGCTTTTATCTATTTGGTTTGAATCAAAGAGCCTTCCTGTTTACAGCGTTCAACCAGCCTCCATATTGCTTTATATCGACGATCAGACACATATGCCATGCCAACCGCCATCATCAACGCCAACAACCCGCCCATACTAACAAAGGCAAAAAATGAATATTTATCTTTCCTTTCTTCTTTTGTTTTAGGGTCAGAAACAGGAGCAATTTCTGGTTCTGTTGCAGCTACCTTAACAGGCATTGTTTTTTCGGTTTGTGTTGTTGAGATTAATGGTGATGGTGTTATATGAACCGCGGTGCGTATTGTAACCGTAGCTGTGACCGCGGTTGTCGGTGTTGCTGTTGGTGTCAAGGTCGCCGCAGAGGGCATAGGAACTACAATCAGAGCTGTGGCTCGAGCAACATTGCCAGCCTTGTCCCAGGCCTCCACCGCCACTTTGTACTCCCCGGAAGGCGCAACAATGTCACCGAAACGACGATCCCACCAAAACTATTTTGGAACGTGACCACCACGCCACCGGTATCGGCGAACACCAAACCGGTCGCTCATTACCGACAACTTTACCTCAGAAATACCGCTCCCCGGATCGGATACCGAAAAGGGCACTTTCTCCCACACATACCACCCAGGAGGAATCTCAATTATAGGTAGTCCATTATCAACTCGCACAAAAATTCCCGCCGTAGAACCCGTGTTTCCGGCGCTATCGACAGCTCTTACCAATACGGAGTGGACCCCATTTCGATCCCGGGTTGTGTCCCAATCATAGTCCCACGCGCCCCCATTGTTTTCTATCGTCTGCCACCCTGCCCCACCATTTATTGATATCTGTACCTGCGCTATACCCGATAAAGATTCTTCAGAAAACCCAACGACGGTCACCACTGGAGCACTTAAATCAAGATACCAGGTTGTACCGGAACGATAACTGGTGTCACCGCCTTACTGCTGCAGGCTCACGATCGTGTTTCGGATGCAGAGGCGAAAGCGCGAGCGGATTATGATTTGCGATGGAAGGTCGCGCTGGGTATTGAAGTGGGTAGCAGGCCTTTTGCCAAAAGCACCTTGCAGTTGATTCTGCACGACCAGGCCAGGATCTTATTCCAGCGCAGTCTGGAGTATGAGCGGGAGACCGGCTATCTTCAGGGGCGAAAGATCAGCGTAGCACTGGATACAACCAACATTCTGGGGCGTGGTGCAGTGAAGGACACGTACAACCTGCTGGCTGATGGGATCAAGAAGCTGATCTGGACTTTGAGTAAGAAGATCGAGCAGGTCCGGCCCGAAATATGGGCTCAGAAGCATGACTTTGGCCGTTATTTCGGATCGAGTATCAAAGGCCAGGCGGAGATTGATTGGAGCGACAAAGCAGAGATCGAGGTGTTCCTGCAGGGTATCGTATCGGACGCTGATCGTTTACTGGTGATAGCCCGCGCGGCTATACAGCAGGCGACCGAGAGCAGCGAACAGGAACAGCGGCTCCTGCAAGCCGCGGACCTTTTGATGCAGTTGCTCTGTCAGGATATTGAACGAGAAAGAGTGGACGGTCCAAGCTTGAAGCAAGGCGTGGCGAAGGACCGAATCGTATCTGTGCATGATCCTGAAATGAGGCACGGGCAAAAAAGCGCCAGTAAGCGCTTCGAAGGCCACAAACTTTCCCTTGCCGCTGATCCGAAGAGCCAGCTCATCACCGCGGTGGATGTGTTGCCAGGCAATGCCTGGGACAGCGAACGAGCCCTTGAGCTGGTGAAGCAAAGTGAAGAAAATACCGGCATGCAGATTGAGAAATCAATTGGCGACTGTGCATACGGAGATGGAATAACCAGAGAAATCTTCGAGCGGGCTGGACGCAAGCTGATCGCCAGAGTCCCCAAACGGTCAAACCGGGGATGCTTTCCGAAGGAGGATTTCACTATTGATCTGAAAGCAATGATCTGCACCTGCCCGGCCGGAAAAAAATGACCAGCAAGCTGATAGATATCGGCGGGAGCAGCCTTCGTACTGGAGCGAACCCCAAAAGGCAGGCTTTTCAGTTTGACGGAGCGGTGTGTGCCGCCTGTGAATTGCGAGCTCAGTGTACCTGGGCCAAACATGGGAAAGGCCGATCAGTGAGCTTACGCCCGCAGGAAAGATTGCTGCAGGAGGCGCGGGCTTTTCAGGAAACACCTGCTTTCCAGAAAACTCAACGGATGGCCAGGCGAGCGAGCACCGTCTGGCCAGAATGGTTCAACTGGGTGTACGTCAAGCGCACTGTTTTGGATGCACCAGGACACTTTTCCAGTTTCTAATGGCAGCTACAGTTGCAAATATGACCCTGACAGGCAGGAAAATGGGAGAAATTGAATGTAGAGGAAGCGTATAAACCGAATAGTATTGATTTTTCTTTTTTCAAAATGGATTGGTCATGGTTTTTTTAACCATTTTGTCGAAATTCGGAGTTCTGCCTGATATTTTCCGATTTTTCGCATTTTAGAAGCCTGTTTTTCGGCCGCATCTCTATTATATTAGTCGGTTGATTAAAAAAGGCTTCTCCATTATTCTCCGTGCGGGGTACAAAAGCGATCTTCTTTCGAATTTAATCCTGCACTGAGCCTGTTGCATAACTCGTACAGAATTGTTTGTAGTCCCACCTGGGTCATAATACTGGCTTCCTTTCAGCATTATCGCCCCACTTATGCTTGAAATTTGCTGGTATTTTGGGACAGTGCTCCTCACTATATTGGAGTTGAATAGTTATGCAACAGGCTGCACTATTGACCATTTTTATCAGGTCTTTTTTTGCGCCTCTTTCTTGTAATTATATAAACAAAGACCTACGTGCAGATAGAGTGCACGGCTGACTGACTTCGTCCATAAAATAATGCCTTCCGAAGTTGCTTTTTCAGAGAGCTCCGGTCAAATGTCTAGAATCAAAGTTATTGATCGTTCCGGAATACCACAGTTTTACTTAACACAAAGTTCCATGAAAACGCCGCTGCTGTAGCCAGCAGCAAAGAGAACAACTCACCGATGGCTAAGGTTTCCAACCCCAACTTCATACTGCCAGCATTTATAGCCAGTGCCGCCGTATTAACTAAAACAAATATGCCGAATTGACCCCTGCGTTTGTTGGCTGCAGCAAATGTCCAGCGTTCGTTCCAGAAATAACTATTAATCACGCCAGCCGAGAAAGAAAGCATCTTTGCCAGTACCGGAATATCGCCCATCCCAAACCAGCGCGTGAGCATGAAATATATCCCTGCGTCCACCCCGGTATTGATAACGCCCACGAGCCCAAACTTTATAGCCAGCGATATCCAGTCTGATAAGTTGCTTTTCAGAGCTGCAGCGCTGATTCTTCTCCATGCGGGTGTTGGTTCCTTCATTGTCGTCTCGGTTTCACACTTTCATAAATTCCGTCTCCGCACTGTCTTGTTCAGGGAGAACAGTCGAACAACACTAGTAGGTGTCCCTCTGTGATCCTGCGAGCAGCATCAACGTCCATTCTATCGCCCGTATCCGGCAGCGTCAATCTCTCTGGTTTACAGGTATCTTTCATCCAGCGATCCAAATCTGGTTTCTGCTTCTGAACATCCAGAAACCTAATGGCGTCTTATCCACCGTCACAGAATCCCCTGGCTCAAACGACACGAAAAAATAATTTTTCCACGATAACAGCATGCTCTACACTGTGGCACCATAATATTCGTTTGCGATACCGTTAATGCCCAGTTGGTAAAGGCGCGAGTGCGTCACCGATAACAATGACCCCTCCCAATACTCCAAGAAAGAGAAAGAGCTTCCCCTTCTTTGTTATTGAAAGGGTTTTCACATTTTTCTTTTCATTCATATTACACGCCTGGATTATCTAATTCTTTGCAATCTACTCATACTACGGTCATATACCAACTAAACCTTGTTCCTGGAATGCCACCTCGTCTTTCGAATACTGTCATTGTGTGTTGTGCAATTTCAGTAATGTCTTGTACGTCGCTACTGGTTATTTCCAGGCTGTTATTTGGTTTGAGTATATATATGAACGGTTCTTTTCCGTCTTCACGCATTTCCTTTGCGATTAGCAGTCCGTTTTGATCCAACTGATCTATGAAGCTACTAATTGCCTGGATATATTCGTCCTGCACGTGTGTGGTTATCATATTGGAGGCCACATTCTGTTGGGTAGAAAAATAATGTGGCCACAAAGATATAATTAGTAGAACAAGAACTTCCGGGGCTCAATCTTCCTCCAGCAATTATCCTGCCGCAAATTGACCCACAAATTGGCAATTTTTCGAATCATTGGCCAACAACCGGGCATTGTATTCCGGCTGGCGTTACTTCTTGTTGCACGATTTTCAAAAATGAGATGTTGTTGTGTGGCCAATTTTAATGATACATCAGAAGTGGAATGGTGAATATTGTGTAATGCAAGCCCTGAAATCCGCATTGATTTATTTTCATCTCGATCATTATGTTGTGCGTTGCAATAATCTCGGCTGCAATTTCTTTCGTGAAAGATAAGTTTTTGAAAGAATCCAAGAGCTAATATGATCTGTGCTTAAATAAAAAAAGAATATGCTATTCAGATATCGTGTGAACAGGATATTGACAAGGACAATAATCCTTGCCAATATCTTTTTCGGTCCAAACTTAACCTAAGCTGCTTTGCCGGTTCCTGCCATCGTTGCGATCGCAAAATCCCGCATCCATTTGTTGAAAGCGTTCTGAGATTCAACGATCTCGTTGAACATTTCCTTGCGTTGAACCCGAACCGTCTTTTGTATTTCAGCCAGATCACCCAACGAGCCGCCGGGATTGTGCAATAGAAAACACTGGATCGCTGTCCATGGCGCGTAAAATGCCAGTTGTGCTCTGCCTGCCAGGTGCACTATTGGGCTGATCTCATAATTAGGGCCAATATCCCAATATATATTTGTAGCCGGCAGAAGCATACTTCCTGTCCCCATGCATGGATCGGATGTTCGCTGATCGGCAATAGCAATTCTAGCCTTGACCGAAGCCGGATTGTCGTCCTGTGGGGCATCGGTGCTGATCATTGTCATCTTGAGCAGCAATTCACTTACCGCAGACGGAGTCGGAAAATATCCTCCTGCTCTTCCGACATGTGCTTCCGTCAAGTACTTGTCCAGATATGGTGCGGGGCATGCGGCCAGCAAATCCAAATCCAGCTTTGAGACCAGCGTTCCCCACATCTCATCGGATACTTCCTGTGGTTTTGTTGATCTGTATCCCAG
>Ga0255364_10159_pt1 | contig 16235 bp, 18 predicted proteins | sample ANMaggSSYBR01G12_FD_182087 | JGI IMG/M metagenome (GOLD analysis project Ga0255364, IMG submission 182087) | Sediment cell enrichment communities from methane seep in Santa Monica Basin, California, United Staets - ANME aggregate JGI... | ecosystem: Environmental > Aquatic > Marine > Cold seeps >...
TCAGTATTCTGTTTGTGTTCTCTCTTATGAATTTACGTTCGCCCGCCATTACTCTACCTCTTCAATGATTATTTCTATATTGGTTGTCTTTTTATTTTTGTCAGTAGCTCTACCCTGGGCCCTAGGCATAATACCTCTTAGTATCCTACCACCATACGCGGATATGTGTGAGATTTTCATGTTTTCCACATCAAATCCTTTGTATTCTGCGTTATTTTCTGCATTTATTACTGTTTTTAACATATATCGAGCTGCCTTTTGCGGGAAACTACCTGGACCTATACCTTTTTGGTGGGCTCTTTTCCTATTGTGAAACACAGCTGGAAGAGGTCGTTTCATGGATATGATCTCTTCAAGGTATTTCCTTGCATCCTCCGTTTTCATGCCTCTTATGGCATGGGCTAGATTTATAGAGTCCTTTAAGGAGCAGTGAAGCTCATATCCGTATGCTTTTGCGGCTTTATCTGGATCTACATCAGTTGAATATCTTTGCATTTTTCATCACTTCAAAGGCATAAATTTAGACGATCTGGTGGCACCTACTCCTGGTCCCGTATGCTTTACTTTCTTGCGTGTTAGTGAAAACTCACCTAAATAATGTCCCACCATGTGTGGATCTATGTCCACTCTTTGGAATTCATTACCATTGTAAACATCAATTTTATGACCTATAAAACTGGGTAGTATTACCATATCTCTATAGTGGGTTCTAATAATGTCACCCTTTTCTGCTTTTTCAACATCGTTGAGTAATTTCTCTTGCCCTTTGGTTAAACCCCTCTTCAATGCCCTTCGTGCTCTAGATGGAATTAACGGCAATAATTCATCCATTGGGAGTTTTTGCATTTCCTCTATTGTTAATCCATGGAATTTGAACTCAGTCTTACGCACCTCTATTTTCTTCCGTCGTTGTTTCCTCCTGGTTCTTGCCGCGCTTTTAAAACCTTTCTTTGTTGCCATATCTATCTACTTCCTCCCAGTTCGTTTTGCAGCTATACTTCCAACCTTTCTACCTGGTGGTGCGCCTCGGCTAACGGTATATGGTTTACCAACATGTTGATGCCCTCCACCACCATGGGGGTGAGCAACAGCACACATTGCTACTCCTCTAACAATAGGGTATTGTTTTCCTCTTGTCATATATGCATGATGTTTTTTGCCCGCTTTAAGGAAAGGTTTGTCCTTTCTCCCTCCGCCAGCTACTACACCAATAGTTGCTCTACATTCCGAATTTAATGTTTTAAATTGACCTGATGGGAGTCGTATGACTGTCTTTTTTGAATCACGAGATACTATTGTTGCGTTGCTTCCACCAGCACGTACAAGTTTTCCACCATCGCCTGGAGATAACTCTATATTATAAACTGGAACTCCCTCAGAGATTTTGCCAATAGGTATAACATTACCTACTTTTACTTCACGTCTATTATTTGTAAATTTTACTTCATCTCCTACTCCAATTCCTTCTGGAGCTAAAGTCAATATTTTTTTGTTATTGTCTAATCTAATGCTTGCCAAAGGAGCCGTATGGCCAGGATCATGAATTATATCCTCAACTATCCCCACATGTTTGTTTTTATCTCGGCTGTATTTAATTTTGCCTCTAAATCTGTGAGATGGGGCGTTGAATCTCCCTTTTGCCCTTCCTCGCCTTTGTTGTATTAATCTCTTACCCATATTTTTACCCCTAGAATACTCCAATTCTCATGCCAATATCTTCAGCTTTGAACTCGGGCATAAATGTAACAATGGCATGTTTACCTTTTTTTGTTATTCTGGTGTTAACATCTTTAACTTTAACTTCAAACATTTTTTCTACAGCTCTTTTTATCTGCTGTTTATTCGCTCTTCTTTTAACTACAAGTTCTAATGCATTGTCTTTTTCCATCATATTCATAGTTTTCTCTGTAACATAAGGATGATATAGTATGTCATAAGGGTCCATTATTTACCACCCCTAATTTGCATTAATGCGGATTTTGTAAATACTGTAAGTCTTCCAGCATCTCCACCAGGTGCAAGATATTCTATATTTATTTGATCTGGTTTGACAACATCAATGCCAGTTAGATTACTTGAGCTTTTTTGGATGTTTTCCTTTGTAGAAACGATTAGTATGGATTTTGGAATTTTGTATTTTCTGCCTCTCATTTTTCCTCTCCCTGCACGTATGTGCTTTCCATTTGCAGCTCGAAGAACGTCATCGTAAATTCCAATCTTTTCAAAGATCTCGATTACTTCCTTTGTCTTTTTAGTTTTCTCAAATTTATCATCTATTATAATAGGTAACGTTATCTTATCATCAAATTTGTGTCCTCTGTTTGATACAATCTTTTTATCTGCTGTTGCAGCTAATGCAGAGTTTATGGATTGGAGCCGTTCTTTTTTGTTTATTTTCTCTTTCCAGTTTCTCTCAGCTTTTGGGGGATGTGCTCTCCTACCACCCACAACACACGGTGCTAATGCTGCTGTTCTGCCTTGTGTAAGTCTTGGAACACGGGACGAACCTTTTCCTTTACCAACAGAGGCTGTGGCGTGCTTCGTACCTGCATAAGGATCAGCGCCGTAGGGCTGCCTTTTGTTGGAATGAAGAACATTGAATGCTTTTCGTATCATATCTGGTCGATACGCCGTGTCAAAAACCTCTGGTAAATCGATTTTTTCTGTTGATACTCCGTCGATTCCATAAACGTTTACCTTAGTCATGATTTTACACTCCTTGTTTGCTTGTAGTAGATATGTAAGTCACTTCTGGTTTCTCAACTTTAACGCCACGTTGATAACGTATTGCATCTCTCATGCTTATTAATCGTTTTGCAGGACCTGGAATTGATCCATGAAGTAGAATGTATGAATTTCTTACAACACCATAATGTGGAAAACCACCTGCAGGAGTTATGTCTTCTCCATTATCTCCAATCTTCAAAACACGCTTGTTGTACTCAGTTCTCTGATGATATCCCATCTGTCCAGCTTGAGGAACTGTTGCTTGTACCCAGTTTGGATGCCATGACCCTGCAGTACCTATCATTCTACGGTGCTTTGAATTTTTATGTGTTAAAAGTTTAACGCCCCATCTTTTGACGGCACCCTGAAAACCTTTACCTTTGGTAATGGCAAGAATGTCGAGCATATCTCCCTCTGTTAAAGTGTCATTTATTTTCAATTCTTTTCCAAGGATTTCCTTTGCATATTTTATCTGATCTTCGATACTTCCGCCGCTTATTCTCATCTCTCGTATTTCGGGAGTTTTCTTTGGTATGCCTGTAACGAGTTTTGGTTGAGTATATACTAAAACACGTATTTCATCAGCATCCTTAGTAAAATCCCAGTTTTTCTTTTTCTCTTTCTTTGCCAATGGAAGTCTCTTTGATAGCTCGGAATCTAGCTTATTCGCCCAGATTTCACCTGTTGTTTGTAGTCCATGAATTATTTTTTTGTAGGCTCTGACTGCTGCTATCTTTATTGGTGGGGTTTCAACTACTGAAACGGGCATACTACCTCTCTCCCAGATGTGGTTGAGGTTGGTCTGTAATCGACAACAAAAGCATGGGTCATACCTGCCTTGTAGCCTAAAAAACCCTGGATTTTCGGTTTGTCTCTTCCCTCTGGCCAACTCTTTATATGTGGTGTTTCGGCTCTGGCTCTCTTACGTGGCGAATAGCCCATTGATCCTCTTCTTGGACGATGTCTCTCAGACATAACATACCCTCTATATCATTTTGCTAATGTAAGTACTTGCAATTTACATGTATCTAAACCGTGACATTTCACAAACCGCCAAAAACGTTAGTTGGGCTGTTTGATATCGGGATTCTTGTAGAATTGCCCGATGAATGTCTGGTATAGACCGGGAATAAGGCATTATAGAAATGATATATAAATGTTGTGTGTTCTGTTTTACCAAAGGAGTATATGCTTTATATCAAATTTCAAGCAGGTTTCCATGTGATAAAGCACCTCTGGGAATTTTTCAAAAACCCCCTGGAACAGTGAACTAATCGATGGTCTGTTTTTAGGTGTTGCAAGAGATACATGTATTGTACAATATTCATTAATATTATCTATATTAACTATCTTTACCTCTCCTGTGAACTCCTGGTTTTGCTTATCTGGCGCTACGACAGATACTTGGACCGTGACTGCTCCATCTTTTGGACTTAATTCATCTCCACTAATTGGTGTAAATGTCCATGTTCCCCAAGCGGGCCATTCTGTGATTTCCCAGTTAATTTCCGAGTCTGGATCGCCAACGTTTTCAATAGTAAAACTGCCTGTGACGATGGAACCTGCTGTTACCTTGACCCAAGATAGGTCACCACAAACATGCAATGAGTTTCCATCCCGTCTTACGCATCTAAATCCCAAAGCTGGACCGATGTAAGATGGCGTATGTTGAGGAAGTCGAAGTGCACAACGCAATCCAAAAACCTGTCCCGAATGCCATGAACCACCCCTCAATACTTTCCAACCAGATCCTGGATTTGAAGGGCCTTTTGTGTCATCATAGCTGGCCTCTTCTTTGCTATACCAATCAGGATCATACCAGTCCCAAACCCATTCAATAACATTTCCTGCCATGTCATATAATCCGTAACCATTTGCCATATCTATGCCAGAGGGAGTTTGATTACCATCATAGTATCCCACAGGGGTTGTAGGCACGGTATTTGATTCATAAGGGTCATTGCTTCCATCATAGTTTGCTTTACTACCATCTATGTGGTCAAAATATGTTCCACCCTCGCTAGGCCAAGGATAATGATTGGCTATAAGCCTTCCTCGTGATGCTTTCTCCCATTCTGCTTCAGTTGGAAGCCGGTATCCATTACCATTCCAGTTTACTTCGTTAATTCCAAGGTCGATGCTTCCAGTTCTGTAAACCATGGTCTTGGTTGAATCTGTATAATATACTGGATATAAACCTTCTTTTTCCGATCTTGCGTTGCACCATTTAACACAGTCGTACCAATTTACGTTATAAACTGGGTGATTTGCCCCCTGGGCTTCTCCAGTGTTATCAAACTCATAACCATTATCCATTGCCCAGTCGTAGATCAAATCCCATTGAGAGTCACACACTTCATATTTATCCATGTAGAAAGCACGTGTGAAAACTTTATGTACTGGCGTTTCTGTTGGATACCACCACGTGCCTGAAGCATCATAATTATAACCCATGTTGAAACTACCTGAATCAATAAGGATCATTTCGCCTGCTTGATTAAAATATACATTCCTCTCTTCAAAATCTTTTACACATTTTATATCACTTGATTCGCCAATATTGTCACCTGTGGCTGGTATTATTCCCAATCCAATAAACAGAAATATTGTAGTAAAGACAATTCCTTTTTTGAATATTGTATTTTTGCACACTCGTTTATTTCCCCTCTTACAATAATATAGAAAGTATATGTATATAAATATTTATTGAAAAATATTGCATTGTAGATTATATTTCAAACCTCAAAATATTTTTGGTATAATTCTCCAAGGTACTTTTTCCATGAACTTTTTGTAATCTTCGCCATACTGCTTTGCCAATAATTTCTCTTCGTCAAGTATGCTCCATATCATGATAGGTATTGCGATAACTGCAATTGCTATTGCGAAAAGAGAATAGAAGAAAAATGCTAGCCCAAAACCGACTATCAGTAGAGATGTATAGTGGGGATGCCTAATGTATTGAAATATTCCACCAGTGACAAGTTGCCCTTTGTATGTTTTATGCCAGAATATCTCCCATTTAAAATAGACAAAGGTTCCAAGAAGAAAAACAACCATTCCAGTAATAATTGTTACAAGTTTATTTGCAGGTATTTCCCAGACACCGAATATCGCTGTTAGTGGTCCGATCATTATGATAAGTAATAGTGGTGCATAGTGAACGATAAAAAGTGCTCGCAGCTCTTTAGGGGGCCTATATTTCAACATCTCTGCCGGTTCTTTAAATGAATCTTATTCCGCCTTCTCCTATCTCGATATCCTGTGGCCTAAGTGTGTGTTTTGTGTTCCTCATTTTCATCACGGATATTTTTCTCCTGTCCATGGTAGGATCAAAATTGAGAGTTATGACTCCATCTGCTAAGAACTCAGAGATGCCGTCCCTGGAAAGAAGGGAAGAACCCACGGGTAATTCTGACGTTACTATTGAAGTTGTTTCTGCCGTTTCTAAAGCATCCATTATGAATCGCAAGTGCAGTCTTCTAACTGGTAGATTGGTATTGATGGGAATTTCTTCAGAATTGATTATACTAATATCAAAATTACTTTCTGTGCCTTTTACATATATCGGCATTTCAGATAATGGTGTGATGGAGTCTAACACAACCCGATCGTATTCTCCAGATAGAATTTCATTGGTCATGCTTTCGTAGACAAGTTTTTTGTTTACGTTCAAGAATAGGAATTTTGCAAGTTTTTTTTCCATTGCTGGTTGAAAATCAAAACCAAGTTTTTTTGCTTGAGTTAAGAGGCCGTTGACTTTCTTATCTAATGTTAAAAACAAGCATTTCTCCCCTTTTTTTACTCCCTCATATAGAAACTGGAAACAAAAAATACTTTTGCCACTTCCAGGTGGACCAGAAACTAGAGTGATGGATTTTCTTGGCAATCCTCCCTCAATTATGCCATCTAGACCATCAATACCTGTTCTTATACGATCCATTACATTCTCTTGTTTAAAGTACATCTCCTCTGACATCAGATCCCAATGTGATATGCAACTGCCAATATATTATTTTATCCGTTCTTTTTGTTGGGTTTGCTAACTATGTATTTTGATTTTCTTTGATGAAATACAGGAGTTATAACACATGCTTGATATAGTTTTCTGAAAACATATAGAAATATTTATATAGTTTGTAAAATAAAAGTAATATCACATAAAAATTGTATCGGGTGCGGACATGACAACGAAAAGCGTTAATATCTGGATATGGTTGCAAAACGGCAAAATAATCAAAGCTATCTCCAGTGTAGACGACGGAACAATAAAAATATATGATGAGCACGACAATCTTATACTGAAGCGGACAGGACTGACTAAATTTCAAGTGAAAAAAATTGAAAACAATATCTTAAAATATGGTGCAAAAAGACTCAACCAACATGCAGAGCCTTTCAGATTCCTGTAAATAATCGCGCAACCTTAAGGAGTAATGGAAACTTGCTTGTCTGGATACACTTTTATCCCATTCTCTGTAATTTCCATCAACACTATTTTCTTTTCATGTTTGCAATATCTCATCTTTAGAACTTCAATGGCATTCTCACGAATATCCTTTTTTTGGATGTTATATAGAACGACTATTCCGTCAGCTAAAAACTCTTCAATCCCCGTATCACTAAATCTCGTCGGCATTGGATCCGTTTCGGTAATTAGAAGCGAGGTAGCACCAGTCTCCTCAAAAAAACCGAACAATTGTTGAAGATAAGCCCTATAATTTTTATCTTTAGTGATAGATACGGAAATAATGGCGCTCAAAGAATCAACAACAATAACCTCGGGATGAAAACCACCCGGTATGACAAGCGGTTTTATCTTATATGAAACTTCGGTGGCAGAACCGGAGCCGCCTAGTGAACCAAACTTCATTCTCAAAATATCAAGAGGGTTGATCTTTTGAATCAGAAAACTACCATCCTCAATAAATTTAGCTGCATCCCATCCAAATTTATTCATACCTTTTTGAATGCGTTCTTTACCCTCTTCAAAGCTAACATACATACAGTTTTTACCCTTAGAAACGACGTTATAGCATATCTGTCGACAAAGTATACTTTTACCCGTACCAGGTCCACCGGCCACTAAAACAGAGTTTCCTCTTGGAATCCCTCCTTCTGCAAATAACTCATCAAATCCACTAATGTCTGTTTTAAGCACATTTTCATTCTTTGTATTTGTATTTACATTCGTGTAAAAAATTTCGTTTTCATTCATGATTAAACCGCTCTCTCGTGTTATATGTATACTCACCTCATGTTTGCTTATGGGGTTCTTCTAAAACACAAATCATGTTCTTATATTCTGTACTCCGTTTCGTATTTAACTATATATCCTAGTCAATAAAAAATCTTTCTTATGGTTTTTGCCCATGAAAAGACAAGATTCGTGCTTTACTCTTTAAATGATTACGGTTCCAGGGCCGATCTGAGCTCCTATGTATGTTATTGTAAGTTCTAGATGAATGGTTTTACCCCAGGGTTTAATCTCGACTATATCTATTCCTCCAAGATCTTGAGTGATAGTAACGTTAACGTATCCATTTTTCACTTCTTCTTCTAACAGTTTATTGAGTGATGCATTCCAGGCGTTCAGATAATCTGTGTATATCCATATATGGTGGTCGTCTGATGAATTATCGATGTCCGTAATGTATGTTTCATTATAGGAATAGTTAGTACGAATAAAACAGTTTTTATACCCGCTAGTCGAATTTTTCCCAAGAATGCCAGTGATTAATGGCATATTATAAATTATGTTAACCTTTGTCTTATTTTCTACAGTAATGGCTGGCTCAATTTTTACCGTTTCTCCATCTGGTTGTTTGACAATAACGCACCCACCTTCAAGTGCATATGTCTGATCAGTAAAATATGAATTATGAGCTTTATATTTGATCGACGTTAAAGGAATATCTGTTTTACTATCGTATATAAACCCCATCCATGGATCTGTCGTTATTTTTGAATCTGTCCTATCTATATCTATTATATCAAGTTGGCCAAATGCTCTTGCCGTTACAAAATAAGGAAGCTCTCTGCTTCCCAAGGTTATTGGAGAGGATATGGGTACATCTTCTTTTACCATTGATTGTAGATCTATTACGGATTTTAAATATGAAAACTGATTTTCTACATCATCCATATGGTCTGATTCCCGTTGTTCCATTATCTCTGGTATGTAAACTAGCTGTATCGTTGAAATTATTATAGCGACAAGGGCCACAAGCAGAAGTGCTTCGATTACACCTGCAACCGCATCTTTCCTTTTAATCAACTTTTTATTTTTCATATCTCCATCCCTCACCTACAAGCTATAATATGTATGTACTAGAACTTATATTATTTTTGCTTGTTTTTTCGTAAAAACATAAATTTTTTGTCTTTTTGACATAGGTTTGAATAATGTAATCCAATTTCTATTTTTGCGCTCCGCAACACCTATTAATGGCGTTGTTGATGGGGGAGCTAATAATTGTTGGAGGTATAGTTAATATGGCTATGACATTTGCAGAAAAATTACTTGCGGCATATTCTGGAAACAAAAATGTGATTCCTGGTCAAATAGTAACAGTACATCCAGATCATCTTTTGACCCATGATAATACTGCTGCTATCATCCAGAAGATAAAAAATGAGTTAGAGGAATATGGGGTCTATTCTAAATCCCTATCTATAATTGTTCTTGATCACGTTATTCCAGCAGCATCTGAGAAAACAGCTTTAAATCACAAAAATATTCGGAGTTTTGTCAAGTCGCACAATATAAAAAATTTCTTTGATGTTGGCGTTGGCGTATGTCATCAAGTGGTTGTTGAGAAGGGACTTGCATTACCCGGGAAACTACTGCTGGGTAGCGATTCTCACACTTGCTCTTATGGTGCAATTGGTGCTTTTTCATCTGGTATTGATAGGACCGAGGCTGCCTCGTTGATGCTTACAGGTGAGACTTGGTTGAAGGTACCCAATAGTATAAAAATGACGCTTTCTGGGAAACTGCAACAAGGTGTGTTTGCAAAGGATGTAGTTCTACATATTATAGGTGATATTTCAGCATCTGGTGCAAATTATTGCTCTGTAGAGTTTCATGGTGATGTTGAACAATTCTCTATTGACGATCGGTTTACGATAGCAAATATGGGTGTGGAAATGGGTGCAAAAAACGCGATATTTCCTGTAGACAAAGTTACAAAAGATTTTCTGGATTCAATCGGGATATCTGACGGAGCATATGCTGCTGTTTATCCGGACAAGGATGCAATCTACAGGCAGGAGTTGGATTATGATTTGTCTGAAATTATTCCAATGGTGGCATGTCCTCATACAGTTGACAATGTCAAACCGGTAAGTGAAATTGAGGGTTTAGAAATTCAACAATGTCTAATTGGTACTTGTACCAATGGTAGATTATCAGATTTACAAATCGCTGCCGATATTTTAAAAGATAAAAAAGTAAATCCAAACGTAAGACTACTTATTTTACCTGCATCCAAGGAAATTTATGAAGAAGCACTGAAACTTGGTGTAATCGAAACTCTTGTTAAATCAGGGGGTATATTACTTCCACCTGGCTGTGGGCCATGTCTTGGCGCTCATCAAGGAGTATTGGCACCCGGTGAACGGTGTCTTAGCACTGCTAATAGAAATTTCAAAGGACGTATGGGATGTAAGGATGCAGAGATATATCTGGCCAGTCCTGCCACAGTTGCAGTCTCGGCGATTCATGGTAAAGTGACAGATCCAAGGGAGGAGATGAAAAAATGAAGGTATGGAAATATGGGGACAACATAAACACAGATATGCTGTTCCCTGGGAAATATACATATACATGCAGTACTGCAGAAGAAATCAAGCCTCATCTACTTGAGGATTTGGATCCATCGTTTTCAAAAAATGTTGTCAAGGGAGATATTATTTTTGCGGGAAAAAACTTTGGATGTGGAAGCTCACGTGAACAGCCTGTTGTGGGATTAAAGGCCGTGGGAATCAAGGTAGTGGTGGCAGAAAGCTTTGCACGGATATTCTACCGGTCAGCCATCAACCAGGGACTTATCTTGATTGAATGTCCAGATGCAGTAAAGGCTTATTCTGAAGGCGATGATATTAATCTAGATGTGGACAATGGAAAAATAGTGGTTGGTGATAAAACATTTTCATTTCCAAAGTTACCAAAGGAAATATTGGCTATTCGAGATGCCGGTGGCTTGCTTGAGTATACACGTTCAAAATTAAAAGAGAAACGTTAGTTCCTGTGATTGGTCATTCTGTAGAGTTATATATTGGATGTTTCCCCTCTAAGTGTTCTTTTGAGAGTTTTTGATAAGTTTCTGCATTCAAGCGTGCCATTTCTCTGAATTTTTCATCATGTTTGACAATCTTTCCAGGTACGCCTAATACTAGACTATTCTCAGGGACATCCATGTTATTTTTGACAAGTGCGTTGGCGCCAATGACTGATCCTCGTCCAAGTTTCGCTCCGTTTAATATTGTTACATTCATCCCGATAAGACAATCATCCTCAATGATTGATCCATGTACGATTGCTCCATGTCCTATTGAAACATTTTTCCCAATTTTTACTTCATGCTCTTTGTTGGTATGTATCACACAGCAATCTTGAACATTGGAGCCATCCTCTATTTCTATGGTATTTTGATCTCCACGTATTACTGCATTTGGAAATATTCCGCAGTTTTTACCAATTATGACGTCTCCAATTATTACTGCAGTTTTTGCAACATAACTCGATTTATCTATTTCTGGTTTCATATTATCCTATCCATTTCCCTGGTAAGTATCTCGATAGTGAAAGCTATATGGTTGCAACTCCGAAACAAATATGCGATTTATATAATTTCTTAACCATACGCTAAAATGTACTTGATGTCAATGCAAAAACTATGGCCCATATTTAGGCTCTATGCCTGATTTTCACAGCCTCGCCATGGGTAGATTCTCTCATTTCATTGCCATTCATTTGTGCAACCCCTACCGCACATAATTTATTGTTCTTCAGTACTACTACTTCATCACCTATCCTGATCGATTCATCTGCATCTATGACTCCCGGGGCAAACACTGATCCCTTCAATGTAAAATCATCATGTATTTCCACCCAGTATTTTCTAGATTCAGCTAGTACTTTTGCACCGTCTATAGTCAGCGAAATTAATCCCCGCTCCTTTGTTATCATTCCAAGTTGTGTGTTGTTGTGCATTATTTTTTGATAGGGATATTTTCCTTGTATTCTACAATCTTTTAGAAGTTCATCGGCTATTTTCTTTCCAAATTGGTAGGATGCAAGTGATTCCATGTCCTCTTTTTTCCTTATGGGGAATTTTATTTTCTCATATGATTCGGTCGATTTCTTTAAGATATCTGATAGCCGGTCTAGTGATTCATAGGAGGTTGGACCGCTTTCAATCTCTGTGTCTACTGGTTCTTTTACAATTCCTTCTATCATCTCCCTGACGATTCTTGGAAGATGCAAAATAACTTTTTCATATCTGTTACCCTCTAGATATCTTTTCAATAGTTCTCGAATCATCTTTTTTTCATCTTCGTCCCAAAAACCAGTCACAGGGATGTCGTATGCAGATGCCGGGTACGTTAATTCCAGTTCTCTTGGAACAATTCCAAGTGGGGATGTTATTATTACCTCATGGATAATCTGTGGATTCCTCAAATTATCTAATCTTTCTTTGAATCTCCTGTGGGATTTTGAAAACGAATATGGTTTTTTTGCAGAACAAGGTAGAAGGAGCAATATTTTTGCGCTCTCCGGTTTTTTGTATCTATCTATGATGCGTTCTTGAAATCGTTTTATCTCTGCTCTATGTAATGCATCTTTTGTTGTGGCAAGTAGTCGATTTTTACGCATTATTGGCGTTCTTTCCTCCACAAAGTCGTAATGATCTTGATCAAGACATCTTAATAATGCTGTTAAACTTGGATCTGCTCTAACTCTGATCTCAACAAGTTCACGTAAATTTCCACGGCAAATTGCATTTCTTACCTGTTTTATTTCATCCGATAACGCAAAATAGTTATGGCTCAGGATTTGTTGAAAATTCATCTCAGATGGTTTGCCTTCAAATCCGCTACATATTGGGCAACTACAAGGTACTTCCTCTAAATCATTAACGTTATATTTGCCTGTTGAAAAGAGTAAATTCTCCATTCGGGCAGCTAAAATTGCTGAAGCAGAATCAAAGAGGTCTATGCCTATATATGTTAGTAGAGCAAGACTTGTTGGGTCTCCTACACATGGAAGATATATCATTTTTTGGTATCCAATTTTTTCTCTTAGTTCTGTAATAAAATCTACAAATTTTGATTGCTGATGAGAAAGCTGAACGGTATTTCCAACAGTAAAAAAAGAGGCCGAGTTATTTTCTAATGCATCATTTATAATTCCTTTGTTCCCAGGTATAACATAGCAATTTTCTTTCCCTTTTTTATATAATTTCATCATAGATAAGTGTAGTTCATCTGGTAGATCTTTTGGATAAGTCCTGTATTTTGAGATCTGCAGTTCATCGTCACCCTCTCCTTTTAAAGGTGAAAATACGCTTTCCGTTATTCTTAATGCTGGTTTTTCTGTTTTAATATCCTGATTTGTTACAACTAAATCTGCAAAATCAGGAGATTTGAATCTGGATGTGTTTATGAATAATATATTTGGTGTGATGACTTTTTTATCATCAATCACAAGTTCGCCTATTCGTGCAGGGCCATCTCTTTTTTTCACGCTGAACTGCATTACCATGAGATACATGCTCTTCTTTAAAAAGTATTGGCGTTTGCTATAATGTTTTTGATATTATTCTCTGAAACTTATGCATTGATTCTTCTGTTTTCTGGTAACTTATCTACTTCATATGAAATTTCATTATATTTTTTTGCTCTATCATTCTTTCATTTTGATATTTTGGCAGAATATGTTTATATATCATTATTGATAAAGTGTGACACGCTACTAAGTAGCAGGTGATGGAAAATGGATGAAGAATATGAGTCTGCAATAATGGAAATTGATGAGATGCCTATTGGAAATAATGAATGTTATGAATCCTCAAGAAAAAAGATAGATAAAGTGTTGAGAGAATTAAAGAGAAAAAGAAAAAATACGAAAGACAAAAGACATACGCCGAGATTAGACACTTAAATGTCTGCTTTTATCTTGTTTTGTAGTTTTCACAAAAAGAAATAGAGTTATAAAATATTATTGCATTCAAGTTACTAGAACGGGGTCATAAATGAATGAAAAAGACAAAAAGGAATTTTTAGATGATTTCAAAAAGGCAGATGGAGAAACAAAACTTGATATGTGGTATTATGCATTGGAACAAGAAGTTTTGTGGGAGCAGATGCTTGCTGAAATGTCATTAATAGCAAGGGAGCAGGGCATGGACAAAGAACTGGATAAGCTGGCGGAAGCAGAAATGAAAAAAATAAAAAGTGAATGATTGCATCAAGCCACCACATTGAACCTCTTCCACTCTTATTTCATCAGTATTAATCTATATTTATGTCCTCACATAGTGAGTAGTAGCTGATCATTATTGATTGGGTTTAATATATATCATATTTTCTCGTGACATGCAAATAGATAGCACATTTTGGCGAGCCTATAAACCTGAAGCACAACCGTTGTCAGATTTTTTGAAATGTTGTTTCACTATTAACCATTAACAACCTTCAGAATTTCTTCCCCGTATTTCATTATTCTTGCAGGACCGAGACCATGTATCTCTTCTAGTTCATCGGATTTCAGCGGCATTTTCTGTGCAATATCTATCAGTGTACGATTAGGCATTATGACATAAGCTGGAACATCTTGTTCCTTGCTTAGATGTCGCCTCCATTCTTTAAGTCTCGTAGTCACATCTTTTGATAGATCCATGCTGGTTTCAACATTATCTTTTTGCTGTAATGTTATTTCTTTTTCTTCTATCATCTTTTTCATGTTTTTTGATATGAAATAGGTTGATTTGTTTCCTGAGTATGTTAGATACAGACTGTTTTTTGCCCTGCTCATCGCAACATAAAACAGCCTTCTTTCCTCTTCCTCTTTGTCGTATTCATCTACTTTCACCATTTCAATTACCGGGTGTTCACTTCCCTTACACGGAAAATTGATACCATTGCACCCAACGACAAAAACCATTTTCGCCTCCATTCCTTTGATTGCATGTATTGTTGCAAGTGTTACCTCATTTTTTCTTGCTGTAACGCTTTTTCTTATTTCATCACTTCTTACAATGTGTTTTATTCCCCGTGTCTTCATTGGCTGCGACAACTCGCTTAATTGTCTATTGGTTCTTGCAAGTACAAAGATTTCATCCCTTGGAATATCAGATTCTACTATTTTTTGCATTACAAATCTAAATTCTTCATCTTCTGATTTGAACTTTAGAAGATTAATATCCTTCTCCCCACCAAGTGACGACTGCAAATCTGCCAGTCGCATATTCTTGATCGAGATGTTTATTAAATCCACTATATGGCTAGTTGAGCGGTAATTTTTTGTAAGTGTAATTATGTCACAATTGGGATACTTTTCCTCAAAATTCAAAATGTATCGTATATCAGACCCCCTCCACCCATATATCGACTGTCTTGGGTCACCCACACAAAATAAATTTTCTGGGGAGAGAAGATCAACAAGTTTTATCTGTGTAGAATTAACATCCTGATACTCATCAATAAGCACATGGTCAAACCTAGGTATTAGCTCTTCGTGTTTTTCAAAAAGACGTAGTGTGTCAAGTAGCTGGTCTGCAAAATCTCTAAGACCATATCTTCGCATATATGCTTCGATATAATTGCAAACTCCTATGACCAGTTTTACACTTTTTTCATGTTTTATACCACTGGTTTCAAAAGATGATTCTAGAATTTTTTTGTTTTTGAATTTGAAATAATCTCGAATGAAGAAACAGTCATTTCTGAATATGTTTGCCAATTGTTCATCCGTTTTTCCTTTTCTTTGAGCTTCGCTAAAGTACACGTCTAATGCTTTACTCACATCCATATTTATTTTAGATAAAGCCTTGTTAATCATCACTATCTTATCTTTATAGCTAATAACTCTAACTGGCTTGTCATAGACCAGGTGATTATGTTGCCTCAAAATCTTCTCACAGAATGAATTAAATGTTTCAACCATTACTTGGCTTAGATGACCTATTTCAGACAGTCTTGCCATCATTTCCTGTCTTGCTTTCCTGGTAAACGTTATTGCTAGTATCTTCTCTGGATTAACAGAACTGTACTTTACCATAAACTCTATTCTCTTCGTAAGCACCGTTGTTTTCCCCGATCCTGCTCCTGCTATGCATAATGCGTGGGTCTTACTGCTAATTATTGATTTCTTTTGTTCATCATTAAACTTCGAAAGAAAATCAGAATAGTTCTCAAACAATTTTTTATCTTCTTCTGTTATTTCCGTTTCTGTATCTCTAAAATTAAATGATAACTTTCGTTTGTATAGTGAAGGGTTCTCT
>Ga0255364_10162_pt1 | contig 16174 bp, 10 predicted proteins | sample ANMaggSSYBR01G12_FD_182087 | JGI IMG/M metagenome (GOLD analysis project Ga0255364, IMG submission 182087) | Sediment cell enrichment communities from methane seep in Santa Monica Basin, California, United Staets - ANME aggregate JGI... | ecosystem: Environmental > Aquatic > Marine > Cold seeps >...
GGCCTGCCGGATCCTACTCGGAAAAAGCAGCAAAAGGCTGGATAAGCAAAGAATCAAAGTCTGAGGGGACATCCCTTGTCTATTATGATGACATAAACGATACTTTTGCAGCCGTCATCAATGGAGATTCGAACATAGGAATAATCCCAATAGAGAATTCCATAGAGGGGTCCGTTGGGATCACACTCGATCTGTTGCTTGAGAGCGAGATGACCATTATAGGGGAGATAGTTGTACCCATTAAGCATTGTCTTCTCTCGAAGGGTGAGATGAAGGATATAAAAATAATAATGTCACATCCTCAGGCACTGGGCCAGTGCAGTAAGTTCATAAGGGAACATTTCAAGAAAGCAGAAATACGTACGACAGGAAGTACATCCCACGCTGCCAAGCTTGCTAATGAGTTCTGCGAGATGGCAGCTATCGCATCAAAGGAATCCGCCAGAGAATATGGATTGAAGATACTTGTTCCGAATATTCAGGACTGGGAGAAGAACCATACACGCTTTATCGTCATAAAACAGGGCAAGTGGCAGGAAGATGAGGTCTGCATACCTAAAAATGATACATGCAAGACATCCATCATTGCTGATATCGATGAGGACAGACCTGGTTCACTCTATGAGATCATAGGTGAATTCGCAAAAAGAGACATTAATCTGACCCGCATTGAATCAAGACCATCGAAACGTTCTTTGGGGGATTATCTGTTCTATATTGACATAGAAGGAAGTACAGGCGATGCAGTTATAAAAGATGCTTTATATTATATAAATTCTAAAGTATCTATGCTCAAAGTCCTTGGTTCCTACAATGGATACAAGCTGGATAACTAAAAAAGTGTTCATATAAGGGATGAATGTTCATTCAAGTTTGCTTTAGAGAGGATAGTGATCATGGATATTGATAATTTTGTAGAGAAACAGGAAGCTACGGTCAATAAATACCAGCGTATCTACAAGATCATCGATCTCACTATAATTGCACTGACCTTGTTCACTATTTTAAAAATACTGAATATAGACCAATTTATCCTTACATTAAGAACATTTGAACTTTACGCAGATTCTACCTACGGCCCTTCGGGGATGATCTCGGCTGGAGGACTTCTCCTTGCAGCTATTTCTATATTGTTTGCCATCATCCTTACCTTTGTTTTCCATTACAGGGACAGGAAAGTTCTGTTGATACCATTCATAGAGGAACGTTTCCCAGCACTTCAGGAAAGGCTCAGGACTGCCTTTGACAATAGAGATGTGCACAATATAATTTCAGACGACCTGATGGGAAATGTACTGGATGTGGCCTCGAAGATCGACAATTCAAAGCTTATTGAAAAGAAAAGGCTCAAGAAGAGCATGGTTCTTCTGCTAGCAGTTTTCATTATGTTCACCACAATAAACGTACTGGACTACAGGACAGATCTCACACCCGAGGACATCAATGATCTGATAGATGAGATACCGTTCATTCCATCAGCAGAGAATGGAACATCCCCTGATGAACAGTTCACACTTGAAGGAGAAGAAGGAGATTCAGGTGGAAACAGTGAGGAACTTGTCGGAGAGACCGCTATAATCGTGGTCGAAGGGGAAGAGGTCGACCTCTCATTACCACCGGGAGCAGGAACAGGTTTTACTGAAAGCGGAGATGATGAATCACTCCCTCCTGAGTTTGAGAGCTCATCTGCATATGAGGTCGGAAGGATATCATCACCTGCTTACTATGAGCAACTGCCAGAAGGGTATGAGAGTATCATAAAAGAATACTTTGAGCAGATGGCTAATAACTGACCTCAGATAACCACATTGTGACAATAAATATATCAATGATTTTATTAATATATCATTATCATTAAATTAACATCGCTACATTCACATTGACCTATTAATTTATACCACCAACAAATTTCGCCAATTGCAATATAAGGAGAACACCACATGAATTCCAATGATGCAAGATCAGGAGACCTTGAACAGACTTACAGAGGTGCTGGTGATGCATTTACAGCACTTTTCAATGAGATCTCCAAGGTCATAGTAGGACAGAAGGATACGGTAGAACAGATAATCATTGCAATTCTTTCAAACGGACACGCACTGATGGAAAGTAACCCCGGTCTTGGAAAAACACTTACAGTTTCCACCATATCCAAGACAATGGACCTTGGGTTCAGTAGGGTGCAGTGTACCCCTGACCTTATGCCGGCAGATATCACAGGTACACACTTTATTGAAGAGACGGGAGGGAAAAAAGAGTTCAAATTCGAGCCAGGACCTGTCTTTGCCAACATTGTCCTTGCCGATGAGATAAATCGTGCATCCCCAAAGACACAATCTGCATTGCTTGAAGCCATGCAGGAGAAACAGGTCACTGTAGGTAACGATACATTTATTCTAGACAAACCGTTCTTCCTGCTTGCAACCCAGAATCCTATAGAAATGGAAGGAACTTTCCCATTGCCGGAAGCACAGCTTGACAGATTCCTTTTGAAGATCGTTCTGGACTATCCCTCATTTGAAGAAGAAAAAGAGATTGTCAGACGCTACACGAAGTCTGACGAACCACATGTGGGTAAAGTGCTTGACAAGAATATGGTATTACAGCTCCAGCGTCTCACTAGGGACATGCCAATTGCGGATGATATAAAAGAAAGGGCTATCAAGATCATCATGGCAACCCGCACATGGAAGGAATACATTGAGTTCGGAGCTTCCCCCAGGGCATCTATCGGACTTATTCTGGCAGCAAAGGCTCGCGCACTGATAAGAGGCAGGAACTTTGTAAGTGTTGAAGATGTTGATTCAATGGCATATCCGGTATTAAGGCACAGGATCATCCTCACTTTCGAATCCGAAAGACGTGGGATATCACAGGATCATGTGATAAAGGAAATACTTGCCAAAATTAAATGATAAGCATCGGTAAGTCTAAGAAGGAAAAGCCTACGAACACCAATATGATGCTTGAACCATGAGTGACAGAAAACACCGTATAGATGTGGATTTCTTCCGCCAGCTTGACCGCTTTACTTTTCTGGTAAGGAAGCGGGTCTCCAGTGCTTATGCAGGAAGCAGACGCTCCCACAGGAAAGGACAGGGACTCGATACGATTGGCTATACGGAATACTATCCCGGAGATGATCTCAAGTCCATTGACTGGAACGTTTATGCAAGGTCAGAGAAGCTCTATGTAAGGGAATTCGAAGAAGATAAATCGGTCACCACACACATCCTTCTCGATTCAAGTAATAGTATGGACTATACCCTTGACACTGTCACAAAGTTCGAATATGGTGCTATGCTTGCCGCCGGCTTTGCATACCTTGTCACAAAGGATAATGATAAATTTGGTATATCTACCTACTCCGAAGATATTGCCATATCCCAGACGCACAGGGGAAGACGTCATTTATTAAGGGATATAGACAGACTTGTGGAAGTAGAACTTCAAGGTCAGACAGCTCTTGCCCACTGTGTCCAGCGATATGAAAAAATGATAAAGTCACGTTCACTCGTGATCATAATCTCAGATTTCATGGAAGACCTCAAATCCATTGAATCCGCGATTTACAGACTTTCAAACCATGATCTCATTCTCATACAGGTGCTTGACCCTTCCGAAAGCGATCTGTCAATGCACGGTCATGTCAAGCTGATGGACCTTGAGACCAATGATGAGATGAAGACATATCTTAGTAATAATTTCAAGGATAAGTACCAGGAAGAGCTACAGGCACACATCGATGGCATACAGAACATCTGTAACCACGTCGGTGCTGATCTGTATACATTCACGACTGATACGCCCATCTTCGAAGCGTTCTTCAATGCCATCAACAGGAGGCACATGTAATGCCTTTTGCGAACATACTCGGACTTGCTGCCCTGGCAAGTATAATCCCACTTATCATATTGTATCTGTTACGCCCAAAACCCCTGGAACTGAAGATACCTTCACTCATGTTCCTGATGCTTGCAGAGAAGAAAAAGAAGAGATTTGCATCATTGAGGCGACTTATAAAGGACCCGATCTTCCTTGCCCAACTGCTCATTTTGATATTGATCTCCGTTGCTATAGCCGGACCTTTCTATACCGCCGAAGAGGAACTCAGCGGCGAACATACGATATTCGTCATCGATGCCTCTGCCAGTATGAACACTGAGGGCAGGTTCGATAGTGCCACTGATATTGCTAAGACCTATGTCAGTAAGAAGAACAGCATAATACTTGCAGAGAACATTCCGGTGAACGTGCTGGAAGCCAGTGGTTCTTCCGCTACTAAGAACGCCCTGGACAGCCTTACTCCGAAAGGCTCTGTTGCAGACCTCTCAAGTGCAATTACCAATGCCATGAGAACCCTTTCAAACGAAGGAGGAAGGATCGTGGTCATCTCAGATTTCACTAACTGGCAGGGAGAAGACCCTGTATCAGCTATGAGACTTGCTGAATCCTACGGATTGAAAGTTACCTTTGTAAGAGTAGGTTCACCAACTGACAATGTAGGCATAATACAAGGCTGGATCGATGCCGAAGAGAATGGTTACACTTATAATTGTGTTGTCAAGAACTATATGGAAACGACACAGAACGTCAAGATGATCATCGATACACCGGGAAGCCAGAACAAAAAGAGTGTGACACTCGATATCGGTCCATTTTCAACTAAACAGTTCAAGCTTACCGACCTTGGAACCGGTATTACAGAGATCAAGATAGACAGAGAAGACAAACTTGCAGTTGATAATGCTGCTTATGTATCAATTCCGGCAAATGTGCAGAACGAACTGCTTCTTGTTACCGATGTTAAAGGATCACCTTCGTCAACTGCCCTTTCACTGCTGCCGAACATAAAGGCCACTCAATCCAATAATGTGCCTGCTGACCTTAGTGATTATAAGGTCATTGTTGTCGATACACAACAAAGGGCAATAACCTCTGAAGAAGCTGCAAGGCTTAGCACTTTCATTGAGAACGGTGGGAACGTGCTTGTTATCGCCTCGCCCACACTTGACCCGAAGAATGCGAACATCGACCTTATGCAATTGCTTCCGGTAAAGATCATTGCCACATCAGAGAGCAGTAAAGGCGTGGCATTGAAGGTCGAACAGGATACGAGGCTCACAGAGGAAGTGAAATTCGAGGATATTGCAGTCTACACTTATCTGAATTCGACCATCAGGTCCGATGCAGTGTCCCTTGTTAATACCCCCTCGAATGTACCTATGCTTGCATATTGGAATGTAGGTGACGGTACTGTCATGTACCTCGGATTAAGCGATATGCTTGGAGAGGATGCATGGAACAACTTCCACAACCTTCCGGAATATCCTGTGTTCTGGGCAAAGGTTATCGCATGGCTTGGAGGTACTGGCGACATTGGAGATTACAATATACAGACCGGTGCCGTTTCAGCATTGTCAAAGGAGCAGGAGGTTACAACTCCTTCAGGTTCTATAACCACGAGCAGATTGCTCTATGATGAAGTGGGTGTCTATGAGGTAGCTGGCAAAAGAATAGCTGTGAACCTTTACGATGATATGGAATCCGATACCACGATAGACTCCTCGAACGTGCTTGAAAGAGCAACATCGAATGAAGGCGGCGGTATCATCCGACAGACCACATATACTGCAAATAAATACGTTGATATCTACCTGATCATCATTGCAATGCTGCTTGTAGTCCTTGAGATCCTTATCATTAGAAACCGGGGTGAACTATGACCTTCACGTTCGAACAACCATTGATGTTTGCATTGATACTGCCTGTAATAATAGGAGGCCTTTTCCTTCTCAGGGAAGGAGCAAGAAGACCAATTATCATCTCACGCATGATAGTGCTTTCACTTCTGGTCATCGCACTTGCCTCTCCCACTGCCATTGTCAGTGATGTGACAAGTGATGAGAACCCGAACCTTGTGGTGATCTCTGATGAGACCGCCAGTATGAGCCTTTTCGAGGAAGGTGTCGGAATGAACGTATATGAGTCACTTACAGCCAATACCCCGACAACATTCATCCGCCTGACCGGTGAAAGTACATCCCTTGGAGATGCCATCGAGCAATATTCCACCGGAGACAATCAGATAGTGCTCGTCAGTGACGGTAACAACAATTTCGGAAAAGACATCGACGAATCCCTCCAGTATTCAAAAGAGATGGGTACGACCGTTTATTCCGTTGCACCAGACCTCGAAAAGAACGATATCAGTGTCCAGATGCTTGGGGACAAGACCGTGGTCATCGGGAACGAGAACCAGTTCGATATACTGGTTTCCCAGGCAGAAGAAGGTCAGGCCAGATACAGCTTTGAGGTCTATGCAGGTGACACCCTCATCAGAAGTGGTACGTTCTCACAGGAAACACGCACGAGGACAATTCGTGTTCCATATACTTTCAAAAAGCTGGGTGCTCAGGAGATGAGAGTAGAACTGAGCCCGCTGACCGAGGATAAAGATAATATCAACAATGTGTACTACAAATCCGTCTACGTTGTTCCAAAACCTAATATTAATCTGATCACAAGCGATGCAGCTGCACCCCTTGGCAATATCCTGTACAACCTATACGATGTCTCAAATTCAAAAGAATTTACCAATCTTGACAATAAGAAAACTGTCGTGCTTGATAATGTCAACATGAGAGAACTATCGGAAAGTGATATTGATAAGCTCAAGGAATACGTATCTCAAGGTAATGGTCTGGTCCTGGTAGGCGGCGAGGCTTCGTTCGATCGTGGGAACTATCTTGATTCTTCCTTTGAGGAACTACTTCCTGTAGCTTCAAGACCCACTGACTGGAAAGGTGGCAGAAGCATTGTTCTTGTTCTTGATATTTCCCAAAGCACAGCTGCCCATGAAACGCTTTCTGACATTCTCGGCAATTCCATATTCATACTTGAGAACGAGAACCTCAGAGATGCATATGCAGGAGTAATCGCATTCGGTAGTGAAGGTGTCGATGTTTCCGATGGTCTGGTATATCTTGGAACACATTCAAATCTTGAAAAGCTTGAAGAAAGTATCAGTTCACTTACTCCGGGTGCTACAAGTGAAACATCTCTTGATCAGGGTCTTTTAATAGCACAGGAATGGCTTGAGACCGAATCAGGAGAACTTGATATTATAATAGTATCAGATGGTGGTTTCGGGCAATCATATGATGAGAGCCTTAAAGTCGTAGAAGAGATACACGAGGAGGGCATCGATTTCTATTTCATCCACATCCATGAACAGGGTGCTCCTTCACAGTATGACAAATTTGGAAACCGTTATTCAGAGGAATTAATGAAGAGTGTGGACGGAACCTATTTCTTTATTGAGAAGGGCGAACGTGCGAACCTTGTCTTCGAGGATCAAGAGATACCCGAGGAAGAAACAGACGAGACCCCACAATTAACATCCTTCCCGCTTATAGAATACAATCCAAATCACTTCATCACACGCAATATCGAGATCGAAGGTAATATCACAGGTTTTAATGACGTCACCCCAAAACCAGGTGCAGACAGAATAATCATCACAGCCACAGGTAAGCCGGTAGTAACCACATGGAGATACGGACTTGGCAGAGTAGCAACCATTACCACGGATAACGGCAGAGGTGGGCAGAACACATGGGCTTCCCAGATGTATTCGGGTAACAATTCAAAGCTCATATCATCTACCATTAACTGGGCTATCGGTAATCCACAGGTCGAAGAGGGCACTGTTGTTGAAGCTGAGGATACGTGGTTCGGCACTCCTGCAACACTTTACATCACCCATTACGATGGGAACACACCTGTATTGAGATACAAAGGGAATACCCTTGAACTTGCGGTCACCGGCAAGAGTAACTATGAGACCACGATCGACCCGAAGAGTATTGGTTTCCACGATGTTTCAGGCTATCCTATAGCTGTGAACTATGCCATCGAATACCGTGATGTCGGTATGAATGAAGACCTTCCGGTGTTCATCAAAGCAAATGGCGGTAAGACATACAACGAGAATGAAGCTCTTGCTCTCCTGTTAACTGATGCAAGAGGAAATTCCCTTAAGAGTATACAAAGGTCCGAAAGCCAGAAGCTCTACTTCCTGATCGCTGCGTTATTGCTGTTCCTTGGAGAAATTGCAGTAAGGCGTATAAGGGAGATAAGGGAATCGAAAAAGGGCGATTAAAGGCGGAGTGAATCTGCCTTCTTTTTTAAAAAAAACGCATTCAGAAGACTACAAATTGAACTGTAGTTAAAGTAATGGATATATAAGAAGTACTCATTCTATCACCTGAAGCCAATTAATAACATCATATAATCCAAGGTGACAAAATGAAAAACACATACATACCATTACTTGTACTCATGGTACTCGCAGTAATAACTGCCGGTGCTATGATAATGAATGCTGACGCTGATGAGAAAATACTGATAGATAACGGTGGACTGGAAGCAGAAAATTCACCTGCTGTTGATGATGGAAACAACGACAAACTACAGCCTCTGAATACCATTGCTACCATCATCGGAATCGAAACATGGGATAATACAACAGTTCTCCTTCTGGACCAGGATGAGAGCGATATCGGCGAAGGATATCCATGTGACATCTATCTGAAGATCGGTCAGGAAACAGCCATTAAAGACAGCAATGGGAACGAACTCACCATTGAAGACCTTGAAAACGGAACAAGGATAGAAGCATATTACGGACCTGCTACAACCAGAAGCCTGCCACCACAGAGTGTAGCTGTTAGCATTGTCATACTTGATGAGAACGATCAACCAGGTGTTCCACAGCCTGTAAAGACTCTCGGGACCATTCTTGGAACCGAAAAATGGACCAGCAGCACAGTTATCCTTCTGGATGAGGACGATGTTGAGATAGGCGAAGGATATCCATGTGACATCTACCTGAGTATCGGTCAGGAAACAACCATCACAGACAGCAATGGGAACGAACTTACCATTGAAGACCTTACTGAAGGAACAAGGATAGAAGCTTACTATGGACCAATGGTCACAGCAAGTTTACCGCCACAAAGCGGAACCTTGAAGATCGTAGTCTTATCAGAGTGAAATTAGAATAGCAATTGCATGGATACTAAAAGTGATCAGCTTTTACTCCATGCCTCTTCTTTTAGAAGAAATTTGATCAACTATATCCCTTTCTCCAAAAACTCTAATAACCTTAAAAATTAATCTTATTAACAGTTAAAAAGAATAATTCATTCTAATAACTGGGGGTTAATCAATGGGAGATAGCAAATACATTCGATGGTTCGAAGAGATACGTATAGAGGATATACCTTCTGTCGGAGGTAAAAATGCCTCACTCGGTGAGATGTATAGGGAACTGACAGGGAAGGATATTAAGATACCAAACGGTTTTGCGGTTACAGCGGATGCTTACTGGCATGTGCTGGAATCTGCAGGTGTGCTGCAAGAACTTAAGGATAGTCTGGAAGGACTGGACACAGCAGATGTCACTGACCTTGCTGTAAGAGGGAAAAAAGCAAGGAGCATAGTACTCGATGCAGGGATACCGGATGATCTCTGGGAAGAGATAAAAGAAGCTTACGACAAACTGAGCGAAGAGTATGGAACTGAGACCGATGTGGCAGTTCGCAGTTCTGCAACAGCAGAGGACCTTCCTAATGCTTCATTTGCAGGACAGCAGGAAACCTACCTAAATGTACACGGCTATCACTCCCTGAAAGATGCATGTAACCGGTGCTTGGCTTCTCTTTTCACGGACAGGGCGATATCCTATCGTGTGCACCACAAGTTCGATCACTTCAAGGTAGGTCTGTCAATAGGCGTCATGAAGATGGTACGCTCAGACCTTGCATCCAGCGGGGTCATATTCACCATAGACACCGAATCCGGATTCGAGGATGTTGTATTCATAACCGGCGCTTACGGCCTTGGTGAGAACATCGTGCAGGGACTTGTCAATCCGGATGAGTTCTACGTCTTCAAACCCACCTTAAAAGAAGGCTACATGCCTATAATCAAGAAAAGGCTGGGCAGCAAAGAGATAAAGATGATATACGGACGTGGAGATTCCCGTATTCTTACCCGTAATGTGGAAGTTCCCCTTGCAGACCAGAGAAAGTTCTGCATCAACGATGATGAGATACTCACTCTTGCAAAATATGCTGCCACCATTGAGGACCACTATTCTAAAAAGAAAGGCCAGGCAGTACCCATGGACATAGAATGGGCAAAGGACGGCAACACCGATGAGCTGTTCATTGTACAGGCAAGACCTGAGACCGTGCAGTCAAGGAAAAGAAAGGATGTCCTTGAAACCTATTTCCTCGATGAGAGGTCGGATGTTCTCGTCACTGCCAGAAGTGTAGGTGACAAGATAGCAACTGGTGGGGTGCATGTGATCGATGATGTTTCCAAGCTTTCGTCTTTCAAACATGGGGAGATACTGGTGGCTGATACGACCACTCCTGACTGGGAACCTATCATGAAACGTGCGGCTGCCATCATCACCAATAAAGGCGGAAGGACATGCCATGCAGCTATCGTCAGCCGTGAGCTTGGAGTTCCGGCAGTCGTGGGTGCACAAGATGCAACTGAAAAACTGAAGAACGGGATGGATGTCACAGTCAGCTGTGCTGAAGGGGATATCGGCAGGGTCTACGAAGGCATACTGCCTTTCCACATAGAGACCGTTGACCTCAAGGGTCTGGGAAAGACAAAGACCGAGATGATGATGAACCTCGGCAATCCGGAAGAGGCCTTTTCCCTTTCCATGATCCCGAACGATGGTATCGGACTCGCAAGACTTGAGTTCATCATCTCGAGTTATATCAAGGTCCACCCAATGGCACTGATCCATCCTGAAAAGGTTGAAGATGAAAGTGTGCTTGAAGAAATAGAGAAACTCACAGCCGGGTACAAGAGCAAGGAAGACTATTTCGTGGAAAAGCTTTCCCAGGGTGTAGCGACCATTGTGGCCTCATTCTATCCGAAACCTGTGGTTGTGCGCATGAGCGACTTCAAGTCGAACGAGTATGCAAGCCTGATCGGCGGGAAATATTTCGAGTTCGAAGAAAGTAACCCAATGATAGGTTTCAGGGGAGCATCCCGCTATTATGATGAACGCTACAGGGAAGGATTCGCACTTGAATGCAAGGCCATGAAGAAGGTCAGGGATGAGATGGGACTTACGAACCTTATCCTTATGATACCTTTCTGCAGGCGTGTGGAAGAAGCGGAAAAAGTTATCGCGGAAATGAAAAAGAACGGTCTGGAAAGAGGCCAGAACGGCCTGCAGGTATATGTCATGTGTGAGATACCAAGCAATGTGCTGTTGATCGATGAGTTCAGCAAATACTTCGATGGTTTTTCCATTGGCTCCAATGACCTTACCCAGCTGACCCTTGGAGTGGACAGGGATTCGGAGATACTTGCCTCGTCCTTTGATGAAAGGGATGAAGCTGTGAAGAAAATGGTATCCATGGCAGTTCAGGGAGCAAAGAGGAATGGCAAACACAGTGGAATTTGTGGTCAGGCACCCAGTGATTTCCCAGAATTTGCAGAGTTCCTTGTGAGAGAAGGTATCGAATCGATCTCGCTCAACCCGGATTCTGTGATGAAGATATCATTGAAGGTCTTGGAAACCGAAAAAGAGATGGAATGAATTTCTTTTTTCATTCATTTTTCTTTTTTCTTTGTAGTCGATGAAATATGATGGAAGTCAATCCAGTAAGAAGGTGGCTAAAAGTACGTAAATGACTACAATTGCAGGACAACGTTTTGACAGAGGGTAATTTCTGTGGCCAGTGTGAGAGGGGAGGGATGAAAAGAAATCTTTTAAGAGATATTTCCCACCTAATTTTGTTCAATAGTTAAACACAAGATATGCAATAATAAAATATCTTAAAAATTTACCTGTAAAAACAAATAAAGTAAACCAAGTAAATCTATATTTAAGAATTCCACTAGTAACAGTCAATGCATCACCAATTAGAGGTAACCAAGTAAATAATAAAATATATGATCCATATTTGGAAAATAATTTTTCAGATTTACATATTTGGTCATTGTTAATTTTAAAATATTTTTTTATAATAAAATGTCTTCCTTTTAAACCAATATAGTAACTTGTACATGCACCAAGATAGTTTCCTATTGAAGCCACAAAAACAACTGAAATCATATCGAATTTATTCAAAATTAAAAATATAAGAATACCTTCTGAACCAAGAGGAAGTATTGTAGAAGCTAAAAAGCTTGTTATAAATAAGCTAACATAACCATAATTATTAAGCAGTGAACTTATTTCAAATAACATATTCAATCACATATAAACCCATATTTTTATTAAAATTAATCAAAAGTTTTATTATACATATAATTTATTTTAACCTTTGGAATAATATATATTTACTTTCTTAAAGCACAATAATATTTAAAAAGCGTGATTGAAAATGACTAAATCAAAAATTTTTACCCATATCAACACATGTCTTCTGATATTATTTATATTCATTCTATTGATTTCAATTTCTATTCCTGCCAATGCAGGAACACCAAAGGTTGGAGTAACAACAAGTTTTCCCCAAGATTTGAGTCCAGGAGAGAATTCACAATTGGATGTTAAAGTTTCAGAAATATCTGGGGGAGATTGGATGAAAGATGTTACTGTAATGATAACCGTATCTCCTTCAGATGGCATATATTTAAAACGAAACATTGAAAGTGTTGCACGCATCGATAAGTTATCGGACGCTTATTTTTCATTTCCAATAAATATATTAGAAACTGCACCTTCGGGTGACAAAGTTATACAAATAACAGTTCAATATTATGAAATGGATTTATTTAATATTGATACTTATGGACCATATTACGTAACTGAAATTGCGAGTTTTTATGTAAAAGACCAATATGGTTTAATCTCAATTTCGTCAAGTCCAAATAGTGCAAGTGTTTATTTAGATGGTGTATACAAAGGAGTTGCACCAATAACTTTAAAGAAAATTCCAATTGGCTCACACACTATCAAACTAACAAAATCAGGGTATAACGACGTTTCTAAGACTGTAACTGTAAGTTCGGGTAAAAATAGTTTAATATCAGAATCACTTAGCGAACAAACCGGTACAATTAGTCTATCTTCAAGTCCAAGTGGTGTAAGTGTATATCTTGACGGAAAATATAAAGGAGCCACACCTTTAATTTTGAATGGTATTCCAATTGGCTCACACACTATCAAACTAACAAAATCAGGGTATAACGACTTTTCTAAGACTGTAACTGTAAGTTCGGGTAAAAATAGTTTAATATCAGAATCACTTAGCGAACAAACCGGTATAATTAGTCTATCTTCAAGTCCAAGTGGTGCAAGTGTATATCTTGACGGAAAATATAAAGGAACCACACCTTTAATTTTGAATGGTATTCCAATTGGCTCACACACTATCAAACTAACAAAATCAGGGTATAACGACTTTTCTAAGACTGTAACTGTAAGTTCGGGTAAAAATAGTTTAATATCAGAATCACTTAGCGAACAAACCGGTATAATTAGTCTATCTTCAAGTCCAAGTGGTGTAAGTGTATATCTTGACGGAAAATCTAAAGGAACCACACCTTTAATTTTGAATGGTATTCCAATTGGCTCACACACTATCAAACTAACAAAATCAGGGTATAACGACGTTTTTAAAACTGTGACTGTAAGTTCGGGTAAAACTAGTTCTATCTCAAAAAATTTATCCCTAAATCCGATATTACCAATTGGTGCATTCCTAGTATTATTCTTGCTCTTTATAGGCATTATTCGAGCCAAAAAATCCAAAAAAAATCCATCCCACAACAATACTCAAAAATCATCTAAAAACACTGAATCTCTAAAAAATATTCCAGTTCAACAACAAAAGAAGCCTGAGACAAAACAAACTACCCAACCGCCAATAAAAACAAAAGAACAAAAGAACAGGATCTCAACAAAATCCGCATTCAGTTACAGGGGTGCTACGATCATCCATAAGGTGAAGATTGAGAACCCTACGCAAGAACCCATAAGCGATATAAAAGTTCATCTTTTCGTTCCAGATGTATTCCTTTTGAAAGATAAAGAAAAATCAATTCCGATACTCGATTCAGGTGAAAGTAAAACCGTTACTTTTGACATCAGACCAAGCGGGGAATGCGGAGATTGTAATGTATCAGGCACGGTAAACTATTATGATTACAGCAAAAAGAAAAGGCAGGAAATAGATCTTGAGACAAAATCCCTGAGCATAATTTGCCCACTGCTCCATATAAACGAGATCAGTACAAAAGATTGGAGAAATGTTGTTAGCAGTCTTGTCAGAACAGAGGAGGCCACAAGAGATATTTCAATGCCTGCTGAAACACTGTTCAATATGACATCAAGAGTCATTGAAGACATGAATATGTTCATGCTCGATCCAGTTGCTACCTCAACCCCGGAGATGTTCAATGGGGTGGCAAGGTTCTATGGAGTGGGGATAAAAGACCTGAAATATGCAGCACAGGTTGAAGTTGTTGGTGGTGCAAAAAAAGCAAAAATAATACTAAAAGCATGGGCAGAGAAAGAGGATGCATTGACAGGTTTCTATCATGGAATGCTCGACGAGATTGAGAAACGTGTTCAGGTAAAGGGCTATATCAATGAGAACATGATACAAAATTTCTATCACTATGGCGACAACATAGGTACTCAGGTAAAGGATTCGTTTGTCCAAAGATCGAACATAGGAACTAATTCGAAAACATGCCCACAATGTAACATTGAATGTGATATGAATGAGAGATTCTGCTTTGAATGTGGTTCAAAGCTGGAATAATAAAACAGATGGACAAAAAAGAGATGGAATGAATTTCTTTTTTCATTCATTCTTCTTTTTTCTTTTCAGGACTCATCCTGCAATAGATCAAATAACTGTAAAAGTCTAAAAAATAGAAAGTAAAAGGATCAACCGATCAGTCGGTTGATGTCCTCACTATCGATGATACCAATAAGTCTTTTCTTCTCGCCAACTACAGGCAAAGCCGAGATGCTGTGGCGCTCCAGTCTCTTGGCAGCAGCTACTATCGGTTCATCAGGGGAAGCCGTCAGAACATCCCTGGTCATTATATTCTCCAGCTTGTCGCACTTCAATGCGACCGCTTTTGAGATGTCCCAGGAAGTGACAATACCCACAAGACAGCCGTTCTCATTAACGACAGGCAGATGAGTAAGGGCCTCCTCGAACATGACCTTTGCAGCTGTTTCTATGCTCACACCTTCCCTGATGGTCGCAACCTTTTCGGTCATTACATCAGCAACGGATGTGTGAGTCAGGAAATTGTGGATTACATAATTGATCTGGCCGCTTTCGAGCAGGAAAGCATCGTGTCCATAACTGGATTCGATCTCACGATAACTTACATCATGTTCCTTTACAGTAAGACCTTCGACTATCTTTCTTGAATGATATGGCGAATACAGCCAGTCGGAAGTTATTGAGATCACTAACATCTTTGCCTGTACATCTTTCAGGCCTTCTGCCAGAGAACCGTTCTTTGAAAGGTCGAAATAATCCACAGCTTTTGTAACATAAAGATAGGAATTGGCATCGAACCTGCCGGTAAATGTGTCTCCCTGATATTTCAAATAGCTCTCCACCTGAAAATCATTGGTCATATCGAACTTGTAGCTTTCACCCTGTTGCAATCTCCTTCCAAACTTCTCATGCATGGAAGCATCGCTAAGATATGTGATGTGAGCGATCATTCTTGCTGTGGAAAGACCATTTGCCGGGGGTTCACCCTCGTAATAGTCTCCCCCATTCCAGTCAGGGTCAGAGATAATGGCATTCCTGCCAACCTCATTAAAAGCTATCTGCTGCGGAGATGAGATTGCTGTAGAAGCAATGACCACGGCTTTCTTTACAAGCTCAGGATAGGCAACACACCATTGAAGCGTCTGCATACCACCCATGGAACCGCCAACTACTGCAAAAAGAGTGGAGATGCCGAGATAGCTTATCAGCTCTTTCTGGACATTCACCATATCCCCCATCGTTATGACCGGAAAAGTGATACCATATTGCCGGCCCGTGTCAGGATCGAGGGAAGCCGGTCCGGTAGTACCCTTACAGCCTCCCAGAACATTGGAACATAGCACGAAATACCTGTCAGTGTCAAGGGCTTTTCAGGGACC
>Ga0255364_10163_pt1 | contig 16128 bp, 19 predicted proteins | sample ANMaggSSYBR01G12_FD_182087 | JGI IMG/M metagenome (GOLD analysis project Ga0255364, IMG submission 182087) | Sediment cell enrichment communities from methane seep in Santa Monica Basin, California, United Staets - ANME aggregate JGI... | ecosystem: Environmental > Aquatic > Marine > Cold seeps >...
CATCCAGGCAGCCTGAACGGGTGATAGAAATCATTAATTCAAAAAAATATGAAAAATAAAACGATACTTACTCCGTACTTTTTAGATCAATTTTTGCCCGGGTTGGAAAAGTTAGCCCAGGACGACTGGGTTATAAATCGGGCAGAGCTTCCTGAAGGGAATCAATTATCCCAAATATCTGTGCTGCATAAATCCCTTGCTGGTCTGGTAGAGGATGCTGTCCGGCAAAGGCTGCTCCCCGGTAATCGTAATCTTCAGCGTTTGATAATTTAACATATAAGAAAAAGAATAATCCAATAAATAAAAACAGGATCGGGGTCAGCCGGAAACCTACAGCCGAAACCCGCCAGGCAAACAGGGCAGCAAAGATTAAAGTCAGAATGAGAAATAACAAGCTGGTCTTAAGGGATTGCACTTTTTCGTGATAGATGGTTTCCACCATAATTACTCCTATGATCTCAATCTTAAGACCATGAAGAAGGGATTGGTTTCCAGAGGTGTATGCAAACAAAGATGGGAATATTCATAAGTGAAGTTTCCTTGACTGAATGGTACTCCCCAAACCTGGATTTTGCTGCAAGCTGTTTGAGTTCATCAATGGAATATAACTTCATTCCCACACTCGGGCCTCGCTTTAGGCCAAATTTATTCAGCTGAACCGTCCCCCAACGGCGTAGTCTGCTTTTATCTGCCATATTCTTCCGGATCTGATCCAGCGCAGTTTCAATTTCGATCCCTTCATGGGGTTCAAAAAGCAACACCTCACCGCCCGGTTTTAAGATACGGTAAATCTCATTAAAGCAATCTCGAGGATTTTCCCAATAGGACATGCTGGCATTACAGGTGACAACATCAAAAAAATCATCCTCATAGGATGTATCTGAGATATTTCCTGCCCGTAAATCAACCTTTAAGCCAGTCAGAGCCTTGGACGCAACCTGGATAGCAGCCCGTGAAAGATCCAGACCATATAAATCCAGGCCGGGTGCTAATTCATGAATACCCTTTAATTGCAGCCCGGTTCCCGTGCCAATATCAAGGATCCGCTCAGCGTCCCCGAGTGGAAGCCGCTCAGCTATCTCTTTGTAGAGACCGGAATCTTCCCTGCGAAAAGAGACAATCCGCTGCAACCAGGCTGTAAATTTACCCTGAGAATATTTAGCCATCAATTATCCCTGATTGCTTCAGCAACCGAATTTGTTTTCGATTGGGAAGAAAATTTAACATAATCTTCTTTTATATGATTCTTATAAAGGAATTGGTTGACTTCACTCTCTTAATATGATACTATTTCTATCGTTAAGATGAAGTAGGTAATGGTAGCAATATATGTAACTGCCCAAACTTGCGGAAACTGGGCAGTTTTTTGTTCTAACTGTACTGCTTCAATTCTATCAAATGTAACAAGGAGTAACAAAAGTGGCAGAAAAAGAAATTGGAACCGTGAAATGGTTCAATGATGCAAAAGGTTATGGATTTATCTCTCGCGAAGCTGGTGAGGACGTTTTCGTTCATCACACCGCAATCGAAATGGAGGGATTCAAGTCCTTGAGTGAGGAACAGCAGGTTGAGTTCTCAGTTGAGCAAGGCGACAAAGGTTTACAGGCAATTGACGTTCGTCCTGTCTAGGATACCTCTTTCGCACCTGACTGCATCGTTCTGTTGAAGCAGTAAGGCGAATACATACCGCCCGGTTCATCCGCAACCCGGGCGGTTTTTTTATTAACCGACTTTGATAATGTAAGTGAGAATTTTCCTGTAAAAGTTAAATCTGGATTGGAGAATCCTCTTCCATATCTTCTATGGGTGAAGTAGCCCGGATAAACCCGATAAACATCAGAACAGCCCCCAGAAATTCACTGATATAGAGAGCTCCACTGATTCCCATCCGGCTAAATGTGCCGCCGAATGCGGGAAGCATGGCCCCGAGAGCAATCATAATATTTCCAATAGTCCGGTGAAGCAGCACCCGTTTTTTCCAAAAGATCCAGGCAGAATATGCCGCGCCGCCGACCAGCGCTACCGTACCATAAAGATTAAAAAATGGTGTCAGGGAGCGCACTCCTGACGACACAATTGCGTGACCGCTCATCTCGCTGCCGGTATGCAAACTGGTTGTCATCAAATTAGGATCCAACTCAGCCCCAAAGACTCGAATCAATCCATAAATCGACCCCAATGTTAATAGTATCAACAAGCCATGCGCCCAGGTTTTTTTAGCCAGCAGATAGACGGTGCCCTGACCAAGCCAGGCTGCGACTAAAATTGCCCCAAAAAGATACCATAAGCGGAAAATGAGCGGATTCCATCCAAAGGCACCGAAATAACCTTCACAAAAACCACCGATGCCATAAAAGATCATACCGATTCCCCATAATAATAAATGCAGGCCTCGTCGCTGCCAGAATCTAACGAATAGTACAACGGCAAAAGCAAAACTGATCAGACTTGAACCAAACGGTAATAGGGTATTCATGAAATTCATGTGATTCACCTCCACAAACAAGATTTAAAATAATTTGATACTTAGCAGCAATCACTAATCTCATTTCATAAAAGGAAATATTCCCAGGGCGACACTAATGATTACGATCAACAAAAACACTACAATCCCTGTAATAACTATTAACGCAACGGGGATAAATTTTTCCCAAAAAGGAGGATATTCCCTTTTTATCTGGGGCTTTTTACTTTTATTAGGCATAATTTTATTATCCTCATCTCTCTCCAGAGAAGGATTAATATCCAAATAACTCGTTGGTATTTTCGATAATGGGATAGATCCAATCGCAAACTGAAGCAAAGATTGGAACATTATAACCCACAACATGGAAAAGAAATATGGCTTATAAATTATTCCGGAAGGGCTACTATGATCTCTTCCAAATGAATCTCTGAAGTCTGAATGTTTTCAGCTGCGGGATCACTACTTACATAATTTTCCCGGCCAGATTTTACAACCCGATTCATTGATAATCTTTATGTTAATCAATGATATTTATAAGCTTTTCCTATTTTTTATACTTTTGGTAATAACAGGTATACACCAAAAGCTGAAATCAGAATACCGGCGATTCTGGCTGCCGAGATCGGTATAGGTTCTACTCCGCCGATCCCCAGGGAATCAACGATAAACGAGATCACCAGCTGTCCCAGAATAACGCTCGCTAATCCTGCCGCAACTCCGGCCCGCTGCAAGGAAAAAGAAATGCCTGTGATGATTAATACACCCAGGATCCCGGAGAGCGCGGTTACACCAATCACAACTGGGGGTACTTTCCAAACCTCAGGGCCCTCTCTCAGCAGCCAGAACAACATCAATGATCCAGCAGCGATGCCCCCCATAGTATTGGTCAGTATCCCCGTCCGAATATCTCCAATGATGCCTCCCACCCTGCTGGTCATTGTGGATTGTACTGCGATTGCTATCCCGGTTAACAAGGCAACCAGCGCTCCGGTAATTATGGATAATCTCATTTAACCTCCCAAATAAACCTGTCTATTCACAACCTGGATTTAGAGCCTTAAATCACAGCTAATAATACTTAATAAAAATTACGACAGAGCATGCTCGAATTCCACCTCATTTACAGAGGTATTTCGTCTTCTTTGATCAGTCCTGTGAATACGGCCCAAGATATTAATGCTAGCAGCCCACTGAAAATACCAAGAAGGTTCTTGTTCTTCAGGAAAGACCAGCTGCTGAATAATCCCAGGATAATTGACAGCGGACCATTAGTTTTTTGAACCACTTGATCAGCTTCTTCAATTTCATAGCCCTTATCAACCAGACTCCACTTTAAGATTGGTCCTCCATCAATGCCAGGAATTGGCAGCAAAGACACAGCAAAGAGAAATTGGTTGGTTTTAAGGAAAACGTGTGCGGTTTCCCAAGCGATTGAGCCCGGTTTTGATGTAAATTTGACCAGAGCAGCAACCGGAATCAACAGGAGATTGATTATGGGTCCTCCCAGGGAGCGGATAATATGCTGCCGGGGAGAAACTTCCCGGTCATTAATTTCATTATAAATACAGCGAGGCATCCCCAACTGGATCCGGAGTTCATCCATTGGTTTTCCGATCCGATCAGCAAGAAAGACATGGGCAAGGTTATGGCACCATTCTGCTCCCAAAAGCGCAGAAGAAGTTAATGCGCCCTCTGAAATATGCCAGAAAAACCCTTGATCCGGTTTATTTTTTCTGGATAAGCGAGTCATAATCACCCATAATAACAACTGTGTAGCTGGGAACCAGGTCAGTCCACCAGTAGTGACTGGCGTTTCTCCTAAATTGCCTACTATTAAAGCCTTTCCTGACTGGGATTTTTGACCTGGATCTGATTCAGTCATTGGTTGAGCTCCCCGTGACACATTTGGAAATATTCAATCTTCTTATCCTGATTATACCGATCTTTTTTTTGGGGGAAAACAACAAAAAGAATCTATTTTATTGAAAGATCAAAACTTAAATCCAATATTCTCTTGGAAAAAGAAATCGCCAATCAAGAAATCCCGAGATCTATTATGCCAACCCAAAAGAGCAATCCTGGGGAGCTCCTTTCTATGCGATCTGGATATTTAATGAGAGTATCAATTGACTACGGGTTCGGGTTTAAAAGTCCGCTGAACTAAAATCACGCCGGTTATCATAATCAACATTCCGGCAAACTGAATAAGTGCTATACGCTCACCCAGAAAGATCCAACCCAGCAAAGCAGTAAAAAAGGGAGCTAAATTCAAAATCATACTCACCTCCAAAGCAGTCAATTCCTGGAGAGCACGGTTATAAAGCAAGTAGCCCAGAGCAGTATTTATCACCGCCAACCAAAACACAATAAATATTGAGATCCCTGAAAGATGCGGAATCCCTTCTATGATAATTGCCAGGATAAAACTCAAGGAACCACCAATTAATAGAGGCAAAGTAGTTAATCGAAGGGGATCAAGCTGCCTATCCCGGGCTATACTGCGACCGAGCAAGCTGAAAGCCATGAATCCAAATAACCCCAGGGAAATAATGAACATCCCCTGCGGTTCTCCCGGAAGCAGTCCCGTGGAAAAAAACAATCCACTTCCCAGAATTGATATGATCACACCCAAGACCTGCCAGCGAGTTGGTTTTTCTTGCAGAAATAATGATCCGCCAAATAAAACCAGTATCGGGACCAGGCTCAGCATAAAAGAGCCCGTGGTTGCCGGAACATATTTTAATCCCCAGAATAAAGCTCCATTGGCAATCGTATTTGAGCTTATTCCTATCAAAATCAAGCGGATCCAGATGCTCTTTGAGATAGGAGCATTGGTTTTTTTTCTCAACAAGACAATGGGGAGCAATACCAAACCCCCAATCATATATCTGAATCCGGCAATCGTTAGGGGACCCATTGTCTCCAACCCCACCTTCACGATGATGAAAGTTGATGACCAGATCAGGGTGGTAAACAAAGCTTCTAATATTGCCAGATATCTTGCTCTCTTGTTCAATGAGCTGGAGTTCTTGAGATCATTCATAAATATAAATCTTTGCTCAGTGTGAAATATAACAGACTATCACAAATCCCGTTGGTAGATGCGATAGCGTCGCAAGGGCTTGGCTAATAATTTATGAATGGCATTATTCATATGGTAATTATCCTCCAGGACATAGTTGATTTCCATCCATATATCCGGACTAAAAAGTGACTCATAAAGAGCACGATATATTAAGCTGTCAATGCCTAGACCGTGGTATTCAGGAATCACTCCCAGGGCAAACATGCGGTAGCTTTTGAGACGGGGTATGCCCAGTAATAATTTCAACCAGCCGAACGGAAACAGCCTTCCGTTTAATCCTTTCAGCAAGGTGTTAATATCCGGGAGAGCAATCGCAAAACCTATCGGTTCCCCATCCGCTGTTTCAGCAAATACTACACCTTTGGGTTGAATGACTTGTTTGAGATCTTTTGCCATTGTGTCCGCTTCTGCATCAGTAACTGGAGAGTAACCCCAATTATCGATGATGCTGGAATTGGATAATTCAAGGAAAACCGCAACTTCCTCATCGTATCTCTTCATATCTACCGGTCGGACAGATACACCATATCGTTCTGCAACGCGGTCCGTTAATGTTAAGATCCTGTCCGGAATTTGATACCCCTCCTTTCCGGAAATATAGTAGCACAGCAAATCCTTTACTTTTGCGAGTCCAAACTCTGTGAGCTGCTGGTCATAATAGGGGGGGTTATAAGGGGCCATGATCACTGGAGGGGGCGTGAAACCTTCCACGACCAAGCCCCACTCCTCGGGTACAAAAGACCAGGGACCTCGCATGGATTCCATCCCCTGATCTTGGAGCCAATTTGCAGCGGCATCCAGCAGCATCCGGGAAGCGCCCTGATCTGGAACACATTCATAATAACCAAACAAGCCAATTTTTTCATTCCAGAAATCAACCGCCAAATGATCGATAAAGGCGGCGATCCTTCCTATAACCTGGTCCTCTTCAATAAGTAGAAAAAGGGAATAAGTACAGTGATCCAGCAGAGGATTCTTTTTAGGATTAAATTGATTGTTCAGTTCGGTCCGGAGGAGCGGGACCCAGTTTGGATCATCTTTATAAAATTTGTATGGGAAGTTAATAAATCTCTTTAGTTCTGCCTTGCTCTCTACAGTCTTTATTTTCACTGGAACCTTCCTGATTGGACCTGCTAATATACATAGAATACGTTCTGTCCCACGATATATTTAGATCCTAACTCCGTATATATCCCAACTTAGGCCCGCTTTAAGACAACCAGCAATCTTGTAGCAAATAATCCGGGAAATAAATTAAATCCCTGATCCAAAAACCGCAGAAAAGGGTAAGAAATATCAGGGTATAGCTGGGGCTTTGAGTAACCTCCTGATGCAATATATGATATATCAGCGTATTGTATTACTTCTTTTAGCTGCCATCCAGATTCAGTTAAATCCTTCTCTCCCCTTAGAAATATCCTGTCAGCGTTTCCCTGGGCTGCATAATAATCAATCTCAGCAGGAGACCAATCGTCTGGTGCGAACCATGAAATAGGATCCTTTAAACCCCGCGGTTCAGGGTGAAAATGCCCATAAACAAGATTGCCAATAAAACTCAACCCGGGATCAAAAATAATCACATGTCCCCCAGGATTCAATACTCGATGAAATTCCTGGAGAGCTGTACCCGGATAGCGAAGGTGATGAAATACATCAAAAAGAATAATCGCCGCAACAGATTGGGAGGGAAAAGACAGCTCATAAGCGTTTTCTACCTGATCAATCCAGGGATTGGGGAATAAATCTGTCCGCAGGCAGTCCGGAATGGTTTCAGTGATATCAGCAACCCCAGAACCAATTTCCACGATTGTGCCTTTTGCATTTTCTGGAAGATGATTAGATATCCGGACATGAAACTCTTTGTAAATCCGGCGCAGGACAGGTTTTTTGTTCCATTGCTGTTGATTAAAGAGAATTTCTTCTTGGTGTCGATCAACTGATCCCATCAATTTTCCTTAGTTTATTTTCTTGATCAATAAAACTATCTTTAACCGCATTGGATTGATTATCCACCCCGCCCTGGAAAACTAGTTGGTTTTCCACCAGAGGCCTGTGCATTCGGGAAGGACCGGTTGTTCTTCGTCTCCGATCTTGCTCACCATCTCCTCACCAAAGAAAAATTCCACCAGTTCCTGCGCTTCATTCCGATTAATAAAACAATAATCGGTTCGAATCCAGGTTCTCTGGAACCCATTATCTTCCAGGAAATTAAGATATGGTCGTAATTTGTCGATCTCCACTGGATCTTTATTCCCTGTACCCAGGGTTTCGATGATGATCAAAGTTCCCCCCTTCCTTAATACCCGCTTTATTTCCTGCAGTGCCTTTTCAACTTCTTTTTTCCACTTTTCCCCTTCCCAGACCATCAGGTAACAGATGCTCCACCCGGAAACTATTAGATCAGCTGAGTTGTCAGCCAACGGGATCCAGCGATGGTCCCCCGCCGTTACCTGCCAGGTTTTCTGTTCTTGATGTCGCAGTAATTCCGCCGCTACCCCCAACATGTGAGGAGAGAGATCCAGGGCATGAACTGAACTCACCCAGGGAGCCAGAAGGTGCGCCAATCGTCCGGTACCAGCCCCTAAATCTACTAGATCTTTGCCTTGAAGCGGGGTTATTCTTTCTATTGCCGGAAGCAAGTTATCTAAATAATCTTCCCTGCTAATCAATCGCTGGTATTGGACCGCTTCCTGCTGATAAACCATCTTGTGGTCTGTCACACGAATCTACTCTTTTTGGGGCAGTGTCAGAGAGTACATAGCTCCCTGATCAACCCAAGCTTTAAGACTGCTGTCATCTCTGCAGCCCGGTTCCTTGACGATAACCCAGCCGGTCATCGCTTTGCCGGTAATATCAAATAACTCTACATCAGGTTTTAATAGAGCTTCTGTATAATTCTCCGCTCCCACACGGACAATTAAATCTTCCCTGATTACACCACAAGCCATGTTTCCATGTAATAAAAATCCAATCCCGCCAAACATTTTCTTTTCTTCATACTCGGGAGCTTCACTTAAAACTTCCCTGACTCGCTGAGCGAGACCTTCATCGTATGCCATAATTTCTTCCTCCCCTGATTTCCTGGTGTTTCCCATTAATCTAGCTGGAATGAAATTGGGTTAAAGTTCAACACCGAGATGCAATTCCCGGGCAATCTCCAGACTAAATTTCATATCCCTTAAACTAAAGTCGGTTTTTTGTTTAAACTTGTCTTCATAGAGCTGTATGATCTCTTCTGGAGAATAGGCAATCAATTCTCGAATGGAGTGAATACCTGTATCAAAAAGGATTCTGGCAAAAACCGGACCTACTCCATATGCCCGGGCCAGATCAGCCATTCCCACTAACTCTTCCAGGTCTTCCAGGGATATACCCACCATCTTTGCTAAAGCCACCCGGGTACTTTTTGGTCCCGCCTTTTCATAAAGATGTCGGGAATTCTTGATGCCTTGTTCAGATAATCGATCCAAATCTTCCACAGATACGCCTGGAAACTTCTTCAGGGGGACCGGATTTGGAAGGTAGCTGTTCACTTCCCGCCGGAGCAGTGTTAAGTATTCAATCGAAATACCGGATGAAACAGAAAACTCTTCGATTTTCTTTTTTGACTTCAGAGTGTTAATGATGTCCAATAAATTGGATATTTTCCTATCTTCAAGAATTTTGAATCGTTTTTCAAGGTCAATTTTTAAACTTCTTCGACTGGGAATCAATTCTCTGGATAGTAAATTATCTTTAAGCTTCTGAAGTGAAAAGCTACTGGGATTAATATGGTACTGAATTTCCATAAAATCGTCTCACTCAATCTGGCCTGTTCGGTTTTCCTGATAATCATATTTTACTGCAGTGCGAGAAAAATGAACCCGGGACTCAATTAGTATTGGTGTCCTCGGAAAGTGCTTTCTACGGGAACATCATGACTGAGTTTGCCTCACGGGAACACTTACTGGTCCATAAACTGCCAAAGCATCAAAGAACAAACCCTGGTTATTATGGTTTTGGATTACTCCAGGCGCAAATGCCTTCTTTGGAACAACCAGATCCCGAGTAGATAATAAAGAAGAGAGAGAACCAACAAAGAAACAAGTTCGTACAGTACATCCGATAATCCAGATCCCAGGGTGAGTATTTTATTTAATGCCATGACGGCATGGGTCGGCGGCAGCACATCATACAAACTAATATTTATCCCTGCTGCTTGAAATAGAATAATTCTTGGGATCGGGTAAACAGCCCCAGAAAAGAACATGAAGAATATCAGAGGAAAATTTGCTATGATAAAAGCCTGGCTGACGGATTTTGAAAATGCAGCCACAATCAAACCGATTCCAACTACTGCTATTGCAGTTATGCCGCCAATCAACAAGGCTGCCAAAATTGAGCCCTGGCTGGTAAATCCCAGCGCTATTGCCACAATCAGGGTCAATAACAAGGAGACTATTCCAAGAAGGATAGTTGGCAAACTGATGCCAATTAATAGTTCTGATGCTTTCATTGAGGTCATCTGCAACCGCCGCAGTGTACCGGCTTCAACTTCATGGGTGATGGTCATTGAAACAATAAATACCAGCATCACTACCGAGACAATCAGGATTCCGGGAATGTAGAGATCAAATTCAGATCGGCCCGCAGAAGCTCCTAGAGCAATTTCTGAAAATCGAATCGGCCGAATTTCGCCGGTTTGTATCTGAACATATTCATCAATTACACTGCCGGCCATCACCGCGCCAACCGCATAATAGGGATTGGTCAAATCTCCAACCAGGGTGACTTCTGCTGGAGCAAGGATCACACCCTCTACTGCCGCCTGGAGTATATTGGAAAAGTCTTCAGGAATAATTAGGAGAACTTCTGCATCCCTATCCTTAAGTAATTTCTCCGCTCTCTGTTGATTATCAACAAGAAATACTTCTAGTAGGGGATCACCACTTGGATATGCCAATGTTTCCAAAAGATTGATTGCTTCTTTTCCTCTGGGACCTGTATCCAGATTTTGGACCATCACGCCATAAGTGGTGGATCCGCTGGGTATCATCAGCCAATAAAGAAGCACAAAAAAGGATCCAATAATCAGACTTAACCCCAGAGTAACAGAATCCCGGGCTTGTTCCTTCAGGGTTTTCCAGAAGATTTTAAGAATTTTCATTCCCGCAGTCTCCTTCCGGTCAGCTGAATAAAAACATCCTCAAGGGTGTTTTTCCGGAGACGAATATCCCCGGTTTGGATTCCATGTTCATCCAAATTGGCGAGAATCCGTTGAAGCAGGTTTATAAGGTCCAAAGTACGGATCTGGAGCATATCGCCCACAAGCAGAATCTGCGCTTTATCTTCCAGGAATGCCAATGCTTCTTCTACCTGGTCATGTCGTGCTGTTAGACCTATCTCAAGCACATCACCTTTACCAACTGTCTGTTTTAGCGCATCAGGAGTATCAAGGACCAAAAGTTTTCCCTGATCGATAATGGCTACCCGATCCGCCATTCTATCCGCTTCATCCATATTATGAGTTGTGATGATAATTGTTTTATCTTTCGCCAGAGTTTTGATGTACTCCCGAACATTAATGCGGCTCTGGGGATCCAATCCAGCTTCAGGTTCATCGAGGATCACAATCTCGGGGTCATGAATCAAGGCCAGGGCAATATTCAATCGGCGCTTCATTCCTCCGGAAAGAGTGCCTGCAAGTTTGTTGGCGCCCTCGCTGAGACCCAGAGTGTCCAATAACATCTGGCAGCGATCGTAGATCAAAGAAGGCCGCATCCCATACATATTTCCTAAAAATATCAGCTGCTCTGAAGGCGTCAATTTGTTCCATATTACATTTTCCTGGGGACAGATGCCAATTCGTATGCGGGTCTTAGCGTCACCGGCTTGCAGGGATTGGTCGCGAAGAAAAACTTCTCCTGAATCGGGTTTTAACAAACCAGACATTAAATTAATCGTTGTTGTCTTTCCGGCACCATTGGGTCCCAGCAGTCCAAATACCTCACCAGAAAATATATCCAGACTCAGATTCTGGACAGCCTGGATTTCCCCATAGGATTTGTTTAGATTCTTGATTTGAAGAAGAGTTTGCGTCACCAAAAACTCCTGGAAGCAGTTGAGGTTCGATTTTCAATCCTCTTTCGAGGAGCGAGAGTAAAACCTTTCACCTTGATTATAACGAGTCCCTGGGAATTTAACCAGAAAATCAATCCAACTTGGATTCTTTGATTCCCACCCCGATAACAACCGGTCGGGAAACCTAAAGATCCCCAGATTCTGAATTGCATTCAGGGAGTTAATCATCTTTGGGAAAGGTTTTGTCGCAAGGGAATGTTAGGATTGATCTACAGATTCGTAGAAACGGAAATCATTCTTACCGCTGTCTTTCACCTGGTACATAGCATAATCTGAACTCTTCAGCAGGTCGACGTAGGGAAGGTTTCTTTTTTCAGCAATATGTATGCCGATGCTGGCAGTGATTTGTATGTGGGTGTCATCAATATGCATTGAATTGGATATGGTTTTTAGAAGTTTTCTAGCAATTCTACTGACATCCTCTTTATTCTGAATATTCTCCAGGATAATCACAAATTCATCTCCTCCCAGGCGAGCCACTGTATCGCTTTCTCGAAGAGATTTTTGCAAACGGGTACCGAGTTCCCGGAGAACCTGATCCCCCACTGCATGCCCGTACTCATCATTCACCCATTTAAAATTGTCCAGGTCTACAAAAAGAACTGCCACCAGGCTTGGATCATTTTCGGAATGGGCTTTCTGATAACGATCTTCAAATAAGGTTCTATTAGGTAAATTTGTTAGGGGATCATACAAAGCTTGCTGCTCCAACTGCTGTTCATAACCTTTTCGTTCAGTGATATCCCTTATGATACATTGCACATGACGGGGATTACCCTTGGCGTCATGAACCAGGGCCATACTTAGCTCTACCGGCACTCGACTGCCGCCTTTTCGGACCAGGGTATCTTCGAATATGGGAATTGTTTCTCCCTGCAATATATGTTCCCGATTTCGACGCATCACACTAGGATTTTCCGGATCTTCCCATTCGAATGAATTCAACCCGGTAAATTCATGCTCTGTATATCCTAGCAAATCCAGCGCCTGGGTATTCGCTGAAATTACATCCCACTCCAAATTATAAATAACCACGCCGTCATTGGTACGTTCAAATAAAGCCCGGTAACGATCTGCAGTCTCGCGGGAATTGGACAGGGCTTTCTTTAAGACTCGATCCGCAGTCCAGATATAGATCGCTGCCATTAATAAATATGCGGTTTGAATGAACCAGCGAGTATCACTGGCAGGCAAAGGCAGGGGATTGGCCAGAATATCAACTTGCTCCAGGCGAAGAATAACAAAATTGGCAGTTAGAGTCAGAAAGGTTATCATTAATGCTGTTTTCCCATTTAGGGCCAGGCCGGCAAAAATGACTATCAAAATTTGGCCGAGTACACTGACCCCTCGGATGCCAGCTACTGCAGCCAGGTCAACGGTAAAAACCAGCCATCCCGGGATCACAATCATCCAGCAGGCAGCTTCAAGCTTGCCATTTCTTAATAATAAAAAGGAGCATATTATTGCCAGCACCCCTACTCCTCCCATGTAATATGTTTCAGTATGCTCTGGAGTAGTAAAGGCAGAATAAATTACCATTGCGATAACTAACAACAGCAAAGAAATCTGCGACACGACCAAAATATCGGCCTTGCGCTGTTTTTCCTGATCTATAAAATCCGGAATCATAAAAATTTTATTCATAAGCAACAAGTTAAATTCCTTAATTTGGGGAGAATCACCCAATCAAGGATAAATTGACTACCTGCATCTTAATGGAATATGAAGGGAACCCGCTTAACAGGTTTGTTATCAACAATCGCTGGATAATTGCGTATACCTTACAGGTTTTTCACGCCTGATAGGTGAATTTTGGTGAGTCAAATCCCTTTTTGAACAAATTTTAGGGGTTTTGTGAATAAATGAGGTTAATAAGGGGTGTTTTTAAGAAGATTTTGGAGATCAATGCTCCTCCCTGGTGAACACTGCCGATATCCCTTTCATCCTAAATTTATCAAAAATAAGGCGCCAGGGGTCACAATGAGAGTCAACCAATTAGTTCCCCCGAGTAAATTTCTTCAGACAAACCCGATATTCTTTGTGGATATGATTTCTACGCCTGCCTGTTCAAGTTTCATCTGACTTTTTAGAATGACATCGACTGGATCCTTGTTGAAGTTACTGTGTCCATCTTCTACCAGGATAACCCTGTAACCCAACTCCATGCCTCCCAGGCAGGTTGCCTGGACACATCCTTCAGTAACCAATCCTGTGATAAGCAGATTTTGAATTCCCCGGGATTGCAATTCGCTATGGAGTGGTGTATCCAATAAAGCATTTCCCTTTTTCTTTTGAATCAGTAAATCTGTTTCCTCAGGAGAAATATCTGGGTGGAATTGCCACCCTTCTGTACCCTCTTTTAATAAGGATTGGTTGGTATGTTGAACATAGACAACCTTTACTCCGTATAGGTGGGAGCGATCAACTATAGCATTAATGGTTTCAATAAATTTATATGAATTGTAAATTGGATCAGGTCGGGTAAATAGAGCTCGCTGGACATCTATTACTAACAAGGCTGTCTTTCCCGGTTGAAATTGAGTTGATTGAGGCATTGTTTTTGTCTCCTCTCCTGACCTATTCTTTATCAGAATGGTTCAGCTTCTGGTGGATGTCAATCAAAAAGGCGTATTTGTTTTGATTTACCAGTATTATTCTTTGGTTCAAAAATTGGCATTTTGGTTATGAGATTGGTTCGATTGATTTCTTCCTGGAACAAGTTATTCATTTTCCGCCAATTGGGAATATCGCACTGATACTGGTATCCATATTGATTGATATACTTATCCTTTATCCCAGGAAAGTTTTGCTCTAGTTTTTTGTAATAATATTCACGGGAACCCGGTCGGAGTGTAACCCCAAAACTGGGGATGATATATGTGGCACCGCTTTCCTGGGAACAAGAGATGATCTTTAAAATATTCTCCTCGCTGTCTTCCAAAAATGGCAAGATCGGCATCATTGTGATCCCGGTAAGAATTCCTGCCTTCGCTAACTTCCGCATGGCCTGGAATCGTTGTGAAGGGAGGGGAGCTCCGGGCTCAAGTTTTCGAGCCAATTCATCATCAGCCGTGGTAATTGTGAAACTTACTGCAGCATACACATTACTGATCTCTATAAGAAGTTCAATATCCCGGAGAACCAGGTCTGACTTGGTTAGAATATGCACCGGGAACTCATTATCCGAGATAATTTCCAGGGATTTCCCGGTCAATCGATACTCCCTTTCCACCGGCATATAGGGGTCATTCATTGAACCAAACCCGATCGTTCCTCGAACCCTTTTGCGCGGCAAGATATCTTCCAGCAAATCCAGCGCGTTGATCTTTACCTGAATTTTCGCGAAATCCTCAATCCGATAACAATCCGAGCGAGAGTCGCAGTAGATACATTGATGCTGACAACCCCGGTAAAGATTCATGTTGTACTTTAATCCAAACCAGGGGTCTGGCTGCTTTACATGATTAAGGATCGTTTTAGCTGTGATTTCTTCGATCATAGGAAAAATGATAGAAATTAATCTTAAATTTCAGGACCGATCTCCTCAGATTATTATACAGCTTTCAGACCAGATGCTGAACAGGAAAATCAGCATTCCAAATCAATACTCTCCAATTAAGCAGAAACCACCCCGGAGAGTAATTCCGGGGTGGTTTTCCTATTCACAAGAAATCAAATAGTTTCTTACCAGAACATATCAATCATTGGTATTTGAATAATACTCTCCGATCATCGTTAGGGAATATCCTCAAAGACCTGGGCTGACCCATAAGCAACGCCGACCATACTTGGTCCGGTATGAGCGCCAAGCACCAGAGACATCGGTCCCATTGGCAGCCAGGTGCATTTATATATCTTGTCTATCTGCTCCCGAAGCAGGGTTGCCCCTTCCGGGTTATTGGAATGCAGTACCTGAACCCGCAGTTCACTTCCGGGCTCATGTCTTTTGCCCATTAGATTCACCAAACCCTTAAGGGCTCCCTTAAACGTTCTTACCTGCCCGAGCTGCGCGTAAGTTCCGTTTTCTTTCTCGACCCCGATCATCGGCTTGATGTTGATCAATGAGGCAATGATCCCTTTCATGTGACTGATGCGTCCTCCATGAATTAGATATTTCAATTCATCCAGGGTATAGAGACTCTCGCACGCTTCTCCAATTCGTTTCGTTAAATCCAATATTCGGTCCTTTGCCCAATCTGCTTTTACTGCCCGGGCAGCCGCCTTTACAACCCAACCCGCTGCAGCTGATAAGGTTTTAGTATCAATATGAGTCACATTTGCTTCCGGGACAAGTTCAGCACCCGCCAGGGCGGAGTTATAGGTACCGCTCAATCCTGAGGTCATATGAATGGACAGAATATCCGGATCCGTAGCCGCCAGCCGGCGATAAAGATCAGCGAATTCTCCAGCAGCAGGCTGGGAGGTTATCGGCAAATTGCCAGATTCAACCAGCAAA
>Ga0255364_10164_pt2 | contig 16017 bp, 16 predicted proteins | sample ANMaggSSYBR01G12_FD_182087 | JGI IMG/M metagenome (GOLD analysis project Ga0255364, IMG submission 182087) | Sediment cell enrichment communities from methane seep in Santa Monica Basin, California, United Staets - ANME aggregate JGI... | ecosystem: Environmental > Aquatic > Marine > Cold seeps >...
GTTCAACAATTAAATAGGTAATGCTGTTGTTAAACTTAATCAGACATGCCGCATAAGCTGCCCAGGTGACACTGTGTGCCAGAATCAGGTCGGGTCTGCCAAACTGTTTTTCATACTTTTCATATATCCGGAGGGTTCGCCGTGCCCAACCGTGTATATTGTATTTCTCATTCCCAGGCATCTTCAGGTAGAAGGACCGGATAACACGCAAACCATTTTCATCTTTAACCTGGTACCCTTGAAGTGCTGACCGGCCGGTCTTGATCAGCTTCCTAATCCCAACCAGTCTGTTAACCAGCACATCAACCTTCCAACCTTTCTTCAGAATGGCTTCGCTGTGTTCCTGGAAAAAATAGCCGCCATCGGGGGGATACCAGGAAGGAATGATGAGGATGCGTTTTTCGTTCTTCATTCTTTCTGTTGATCAGGAAATTGATCTTTTTACAGGATGCTTTGAGATCTCAGTACTAAAATAGACTTCGGGTACTATAGGAAAATCTGCTGGTTTGGATGGGATTATATTTCCGTTGTAGATGGCACACTTGGTATGTGCTACATGATAAACCATGCCAGCACGCTCCGGTCCCACTCCATCGAGAATGGCCGCCATCACCTCATTGCGCACCTGGTCTGGATGAAAGCCGTAGTCATGCCAGACCACAATGCTTTTTTCATGTACCAGGTGTCTGAATATATTTTCCGTATCGCTCTTCACAAAATCGTAATGGTGATCGCCATCTACAAAGATCAGATCGAACTTTCTATTGAGCTTTCCAAAATCAAAATTCCTGGAATCTCCGTGTAGCTGGATTACATTTTCCAATTCCATTGAGAAGAGTGCATGCGACTCAATGGTTCTGGGATGCATTCCCCTATCATTCATTTCTTTGTCGGATAGACAGAGTGTATAACAGCTAAGAGCCCTGGGAGAAACCGTGGCCACACTTTCACCCCGCCAGGTTCCAATCTCAAAATATGTGCAATTATCAATCCGCTCTGCAAGTCCGGCCAATAACATCATATCGCTGGGCAGGAAGACTGGAGCATGTAAAGGGAGTGGATCTGCTGCTGGAAGCAGTGAAGACTCTTTCAGACACAACAGACCTGCAGTTCTCTGTCCGCTTGGCCGGGAAGGGTTCCCTGAGGGAGGAGCTGGAACAACAGGCTGTGGCCCTTGGAGTGAGCGACCGGGTCTTCTTCCTGGGCCGGCTGTCCAGAAATGAGATGCTGAAAGAAATGCAGGAGGCCAACTGTTTTGTCCTGCCCACGCGCTATGAGGCATTCGGGGTGGTGTTGATCGAAGCCACGGCTACAGGACTGCCTCTTATTGCTACCCGGTCAGGTGGTCCTGAATCCATTATTACCAAAGAAAATGGTATACTGGTTGAACGTGAGAATCCTGATGAACTGGCGAGAGCCATGAAAGAGATAATGACGAATATCAGTACATATTCCGCAAAGGAGATCAGGGCCCAAGCCCTTAAACGTTACGGAGATAGCAGCGTGATGGAGCAATACAGTCAGCTCTTTCTTCAACTGCTTGAGGAATAATTTCTCTCAATAGATTCAAGGAAGAAAAAATTTTGTAAATTTGCACTCCCAAACGGTGGGTGTAGCTCAGTTGGTTAGAGTACTGGATTGTGGTTCCAGATGTCGCCGGTTCGAACCCGGTCATCCACCCAACAAACAAAACCGCCTTGCATAAGCTTGGCGGTTTTTTCAATTCAACTTTCCACGTATTTATCGCCATCAGCTCCTGGGGAATCATTACTAATCAGTTTATTACTATATTTGAATATAGTTTCCAGATTTAGAAACGAATCAGCCAGCCGGTTATAAATAATATATTGCAGGCTCATTTTTTTACATCATGAGTTTTCGGGATCAGTGTTTATTTATTCTTTGTTTTTTTTGCTTTCAATCAAGTTTTGCCCAAGAACGAGATCTCCGTGACGAACAGCAGCGTATTGAGTTTATTGATGCAGATGAATCTGAAGATGAGAATTCAGTTAAACTGTCGAATGTAAAGCGTGTTTTTGGTGTGCAATACAATAACAATCTGGTCTTTTCCAATGAGTCCGGTTTTTTTTATGAAGGATTTAGTTTAGAGATTACATCTACCACTTCTTCTACGGATCCAATCTATTATACTCTGGATGGAAGTATTCCAACACACAAATCAAATAAATACATATTACAATTCTCCATTGAGGCTCCTCAGGATAGTTTATTATCTTTAAAATCATACGTTATTCGAGCCCGTTCCTTTAGTGATACCATACCAAGCAGTAAAATTGTATCCAAATCCTATCTGGTATATCGTAATCAGAGCGAGCAATTTTCCTTTCCGGTAATCTCCTTAATCACTGATCCAGGTAACTTCTTTGATTATGATACAGGTATTTACGTTGATGGAGTTCATCTTGATCCGACTAATCCTACCTGGACAGGTAATTGTTTCATGACAGGGATCGAATGGGAAAGGGATGTGTGTATCCAATACTTTACTACTTCCGGGGAGATGGTTTTAGATCAGGATGCAGGAATCCGCATCCATGGTGGAATTATGCGGAATGTAGCTCAGAAGTCCCTGAGATTGTATGCGCGTGAAGAGTATGGCCAAAGCACCTTCGATTATCAGCTTTTGCCTCAGAAAAGAAAAAATAAATATAAACGATTCATTTTAAGGTCATCCTTTGGATGCTGGAATAATACAATTATTAAAGATCCTCTGGCTGCTTCACTGGCTAAAGGATTACATTTTGAAACCCAGGATTATCGTCCTGTCATAGTACTTTTGAATGGCGAATACTGGGGAATACATGCGATAAGAGATTATCTCGGGATATTCCATTTCTCTGACAAATATCATGTGAATGAAGAATCTGTAAATATTGCAGCCAATGATTACGTTTTTGAGGGTTCGTCCTCTTCATATGTTGAGGTAGATCATATTCTTGACAGCATGGACATGACAGATTCTGCCAGCATCCAGGAGATTGCCCTTAGGATGGATATGAACAGCCTGATTAATTATTATAATGCTGAGATCTATTTGAACAATTATGACTGGCCCGGTGGAAACAGACGTTGGTGGAACTCATCTGAGTACGACAAGGGTAGAATACGGTGGATTTTTTATGATCTTGACGCTTCGTTTAGTGGAAGAGGAGGAGTATCATTTGATAAGCTGCAACAAGCTACTGTTCCCAGTAGTGGTTGGCCAAATCCTCCAAGTTCGACCAAGCTACTGAGCAGTTTATTGAAAAATAAACAATTTCAAAATGAATTCATTACAAGAGCTGCTTATTTGATGAATTATTATTTACATGCAGATACGATTATTCCTGCAATAAATCGGATGAAAGCGGAATATGCTCCTGAGATGCACGATCATCTGGAAAGATGGAGTTACGGTAGCTATGCCGCCTGGGAAAGTAACATAGAAAGTGCTCTTATTAATTTTGCACGTGATCTCAGGAAGTACGTCAACCAGCATTATATCTCAAAATTTGGTTTAAGTGGAACATCAGAGTTAACTGTGCAGGTAAATAATCCGGTGATGGGGCAAGTTTATATCAATGATATGCCCATCCCGTATTTAAATAATATAGGAGTATATTTTAATGATGTTCCCATAAGACTTACTGCCGTACCAAAACCAGGTTATCAATTCAGTCATTGGGAAACTCGGAATGCTACCTCCTTCGATACACTTACTGTTTCACTATCATCCGACACACTATTACTAGCAGTATTTGAAGCCGGTCAATACCTGGAGAAAGGCCTGAGGATCAACGAAGTTATGTCAAAAAATACTACCTGTATTTGTGATAGCTACAATGAACATGAAGACTGGATCGAAATATATAACCATAATGAAGTACCTTATAATCTTGGCGGCCTGTATATCACAGATGATCTGGAGCTTCCGTTTAAATGGCTTATTCCAGATCTTTATCCCGATTCAGTTACCTTACAGCCCTACGGTTTCGGATTGTTCTTTGCTGATAACGAATCCAGTCAGGGAGTTTTGCACTGTAATTTCAAGCTGAACTCTGATGGAGAAACGATTTGCTTGCTTAAAAAGGTATCCGGAATTCCAGTAATATTAGATTCAGTGACTTACAATCCACTCTCTGAAGATACTTCATGGGGAAGATTCCCTGATGGGATGCCTGTGTGGAAGGAAATGAATGCGCCTACTCCAGGCAAAAGCAATATTGTTCTCTCATCAAATCTGATAGAAGCTAATCAAACAGACATTCATTTGTTCCCCAATCCATCTACTTCCTATGTGAATGTTATTTTAAGATCTGGTGAGTATCAATCTCATCGCTTAAGGATTTATGGTTTATCTGGCACTATCCTTAAAACAGTTGAGTTTTATGGAACAAAGCTTACTATTGATATATCAGATCTTTCTCCAGGCGTATACATCCTAGGAATAGAGGAAGAGCCAATGCTGAGATCGATTCTGATTGTTCAGTAAATTCAAACTTGTTAAAAACAAGTTCATTCGAGAACATAAGCATCTTTTGCTAAATTTGTAACTTACAACAGTAAGTGCTTGATCTGTGCCATGGAAAAATACAGTGATCAACATATTATTGATAGTATACGCCGTCGGGATGATGTTGCGTTCAAATATCTTCAGGTAAAATTCCAGGATAGCATACGTCTGATGGTTTCAGAAATGGGAGGGTCTCCTGAAGATGCAAAGGATGTATTCAGCGAAGGATTGATAGCGCTCATTCACCTTGTGGACCGGGAAGATTTTGTGTTGAATTGCAAGTTGGGAACCCTGGTCTATGCCCTGTGTAAAAAAACGTGGAAGCAGCACCTTGAAAAGCAGGTTGCAGTTCGTAACTACCATGTGCGCAAAATCGATAGTTCTCCTGATTGGGATTTTACAGAAGAGACTGATCAGCAGTTATACCAGGAGATTTTCTGGGAGTGCTTCAAACAGCTGGAAGAAGTTTGCCAGGAGATTCTGGAGGGATATCTAAAAGAAACCTCTCCAAAGGAAATAGCTGAAAAACTGGGCTATAGCTACGGCTACATTCGAAAGAGGAAAAGTATGTGCCATGGTTTTCTATTGAAGATGATCGAAAGCCATCCTACCTATATTAAGATAAAACAGACCGAGCTAATTCTGGATATAGAATAATCTATTCTGAAAAAATGAAGCACAAAACAGACAGAAATAGAATGTTGGCAGATTATCTTTATAATGATCTGGATCCGGAGGAACGGGATGTGCTTGAAAGGGAAATACAGAAGAACCCTGAATTATACGAATCCTATCAGTTGAATGTGGAAGTAAAGGGTTATTTACAGGCCAAGATTCAACTGGAGGAGATGAGATCGGATCCCATGCTTGAGGATGCAGAGAAGCTCGCAGACCTGGCTTTTGATGTTGAAACCCATAACAAAGAAGGAAAGGCAATAATCCCTATTGGCACAAGGAAGAGGATTAGAAAAATAAGCTATGCAGTAGCAATAGCGGCATCAGTCGCCATTATTATTTCTGTTGGAATAATTCCATCCTCCATTGACCAGGACCGTTTGTTCGATCGTTATTATCAACCAATTGAAGCCTCAGATTTTTCGCAGCGTGGGGAATCCAATGATTTGTATGGGGAAATTGCCAGGGGAATAAATTATTATGTTGACGGAGATTACAGTCAATCCATAAATCAGTTTAGTGACTTAGCTTCAGATCCGGCTATCCGGTCGGAAGTGCAGTTTTTCACGGCTCTTTCTCACCTGGGACTCGGACAATACCAGCAGGCACAAAGCATTCTGGAGACCTTAGTTGATAGTGAGATAAGGTATCAGGCAGAAACCCTGTGGTATCTTAGTCTCAGCTATCTGAAAACCGGTGAGTTTGAAAAATCAAATGCACGTCTCGAGCAGTTGGAGGTTTATGATGGGATGTATAAACAAGACGCTCAGGCCCTCCGAAAGAAACTTCGACGTTTCAAATAATAAAAGATTAATAAAGCAATAAGGAAGGATCCTATGATAAGGGATACTCTTCTTTTGCTATGGAGTGGTGAAGTATCGCCGGTGATCTGGAAGGCAGCCCAATAGTATGGATGGGTGTAGAAAGGTGGTTGCTCAAGCATATATTGTTTCTTCACATTGGAAAGGGCCTCGCTTTTAGAATGTCCCCTTTTTATTTCCCGATAGTAGGCAACCATTATTTCCCTGCTTTTTGCATCCTCAACGGGCCAAAGTGTATGGACCACAGATGAGGCACCAGCCTGCAAGAAACTTCTTGAAAGACTCATGATACCTTCCCCGTTGTGCAAGAAACCACCTGCAGTTTCACAACTGCTTAAGACCACCATGGGAGTAGAGAGGTTCAGGGCGTTTATCTCATAATCATGCATTCGATTCCCCAGCAATGGATCCCTTAGCGTATCAAGTATGAAATAGGGTGACTTACCTGTATTCTCAGTTGCCAGAGAATGCATGGCAAGATGAAGGATTGCGTTCTCCTCTAATAAACTGATAAGTTCGGGCTTCTCAAGCGACTGTTGGATACTGCGGCCCTTAACCAGCTCCATAATATCCTGTACTTCCTCCATAGCTCCCTGCAGTTTTCCATAACTATGTGTAGCGGCTTTAGTCTGTTCAGGTATCCAGGCAGTCACATCCGGGAAACGCAAATCCCAGGAGCGTTTACGATTCATCAACTGGGAATTATACATATATGAGATGTTATAATCCTGCAACAGATAGGAAATCCCAGCATAGTTTATTATGGAATCAGAATCAAGATGGGTGATCAATGCATCAAATGGGACAAAGGAAAGCGTTTCATCAGGGACTATAAGCAGATTTTTACCACTGAACAGTGATTCCACGGGTTGAATAAGATCCTGGTAAATCCCGAATAAGGCTAACTTGAGACTATCAAACTGTTCCCTGGTTTCATTGTAAGGGACAAATACATGAAGTTTGTCAATGATGGTCTCTATGTTCTGATGGAAAAGGCTATCCACAGGACTCTGGTAGTAGAGACATTCATTTTTCGATACCACAAAAATGAATAATTGCTCCTTATCTGCATCTTCAGCTCCTGTCATAAAATATTCCACCAGGGTTTCATTTCGTTTCAGATTCCGACGGATCTGTTTCATTGAGATATCGATGTTGCTTAACTCAAAATGGCCCATTTGTGGAAAATCCCGGCGTAATTGTTCCATGTGCCTGGTAAAGGAATCCCTTGTCTGGAAGAGCTGGTTCTGCCAGTTTTCCAACTGAACAGAATCGGGATTCATTTCCATTGTTTTGGTTTGGATAAGGTTTGAGAGGTGGGCTATTTGTTGCTTAAGCTCAGAGGCGCTTATGGCCATGGTATCAGTAAGGCTTTCGAGATACAGCCACTCCTTGTTATTCATCTCAAACATCAGTTCACCTGACTTCCCCTTTGCTGCCATAAGGAAGGCCTCGTCAATATAGGCCTTATCACCACTTAGCTTATACATTTCAAGGTTGAGGCGAATCCCGGTAGTAAATAGATCCTTCTGCCGGGATGTCATAAAGATCCTGCTTTCAGCGGAAAGGAAAGCATTCTGTACCCTGTGGAGCACATCTATTGAAAGAGAATTGGTGGTAAGAGCAGCTTGTAAGTACTCCAATTTTTCATCAGCGATGGATGAATGGATTGAAACATCTTCCAGTGCTTCTGCTTTTGTGGCCAGAATCTTTAAGAGGGTGAGGTCATGACCGGTGATTTCAATGGAATGCAGTGCCTCTTGCAGATAGTCCAGGGCATCTTCTAACTGTTCCTGATCCAGGCTATACCTTGCCAGACTTTCATAGCAAGCAGCTGTAAGGGGATGACTGGACCCATAATTTCGTTTGTAGTTTTGCATGGCCTTCTGCAGGTACTCAAATCCGAGCTCCGCTTGCCCCAAACTCGTCAGAAGCTCACCGAAATGGAGGTATATATTGGCTAGTTCGTAGTAGTCCGACTCATATTCAGTACTCCAACGCTCAATGCTTTTGAGATAATACTGGCAGGCTATTTCCGGATCTCCAAGGCTCTGGTATACGCGGGCCAGGTTGAAATACACACTTCCCAAGTAGGGATGCTTATGCTTCTCTTTGATTTGAGCGCATTCCTTCAAAACTCCCTTGGACTCTTCAAACTTTCCCAAGAGGAATAATACAATTCCCTTATTGAGTAAAAGTGTCGATTGCTTGCTATATGAAATAGAATCCCATGCAGGAATTAAGCCCAGCAGTCTTTCAGCTTCGTTATAATACTCCAGGGAATTGGTATAATCACCACGACCACTATAGAGTAAACCTTGATTGTTATGGATACTGATCCTGAGTTGAATCGATCTTGAATCTAATCCAGGCACAAGGCCTTCAGACATTCGGTACTCCTCCAGGGCTTCATTAAAACGTCCCGTCTCATAGTAAACAAGACCCAGGGCATTGTGCATATGGGCAATTTGGAAATCAGTTAATTGAAAATCTCCATTAAGAATTTGTTCCAGGAGAATTTCTGAGCGTACAAAATTCCCAGATACCCTGGCCTGTTGGTATTCACCAAATAAATAGCGGACCGAATCTACAGTTTCCTGTCCGTATGCATTGGCACTGATGAAGCAGCCAAGTAATAGAGAAAAAAGGTGCTTTCTCAAAACATTCAGGTTTCACTTCCTACGTAAATTTAAAAAAAAATATTCCGGAAGAAAGAGAAAGCTCTTTTCACTTCAATTACAAAGTTGTATTTTCCTATAACCAGGGATCATCTACCATACCTTGCCCTCCATTACCATCACCACCAACAAGAAAATTCATTTTCTTGCCTTCAATCATCTCTTTGCTGAACTTTTCTGTCAGGTCGCTTTTTGTCATTAATTTCTTTTTCATGATTCTGTGTTTTTGTTGTTAATTACTGTTTAATCAGAAAGGGTAAGGAATTGTTACCCGGTTTTGGCAAAAAAATGAAAAAAAGATTAAAAAAAACAGGTGGCACAACTACCGGAGGCCGGCTTAAAGCCTTACCAGAGCTGAATCAGCCACCTGTTAACGGGGATTCCAATTATTATTTATCTTTTTCCGGGGTAAAGGTATTTACAGGGTGCAAATTGTCCAGGTTATCCAAATCACCATCCTCAAGTGGATTGTGCGCCTCAATGGTCCATCCGAACATGGAATCCGTTCTTCCATATTTTGACCACATCATAATCTTTCCGTGTTTATCCCAACGAAGCACATCAGGTGAATAATCAGGATTAATCCGACCTTTTTTCCAAACTGCTTCCTTCACCTCTCTATCCCAGCATACTTCTTTTAGTTCCATATTCTTCGACTCATTTTCAACTCTCTGAATTTGTTTTTAAGCTTTCTTCCCGAACTCTTTCCAGTAGATCATTTTTAAATCTTTTCAATTCTGGTGTGATCCATGCATCAGTACTCATGTAGATCAAAAAGTCTTTGTCACTTTGGGTGAGAAAAACTAATTTTCTCTTCCCGGTTTCATCCTGAAGGGGTCTCATATGCATTTGTTTTTTTATGTGTAATACCACAAATCACATAGGATCAAGCCCTTATGGATTTGCCATTGTGATTGTTTTGCATTTATACTGTTTAATCAGAAAGGCCCCGGAATTGTTACCCGATTTCAGCCATTATTTTTCAATAATTTCAAAATAGATATAAAATATCCTTATATATAAGTATCATATATATAATAATGTTATATATTTGTCGTTATGATAGCAAATGATTTGTTAAAAGGTACCTTGAGAACCATTGTTTTAAAGTTGTTGGCCGACAACGGACGGATGTACGGCTATGAGATTACCAAACGGGTGGAAGAGCTATCCACCGGTAAGATCAAGCTCACATTCGGAGCACTCTACCCGGTTTTGCATAAACTGGAGGCTGATGGACACATTACAACCGAGGCTGAATACATCGGTAAGCGGGTCCGGAAGTACTACACTCTTACAGAGACAGGGCGTACCTGGACGGAGCAAAAGGTTGATGAGTTTTTTGATTTTGTGAACACTTTAACCTACGTGCTTAAACCGACCCCTGCCTGAAATGATTGCCGCAACCATTGACGACAATTATGAACGCATCAAAGCCGATCTGGTAAGTCGTGGACTGACCTACGAGCGGCTCATTGATGATATGTTGGACCATGTTTGCTGCATGGTGGAAGAATACATGGATGGAGGAAAAGATTTTGAATCATCCTACCACCAGGTACTCGATTCCATCGGAGAGAAGCGGCTTCCGGAAATCCAGCATCAAACACTGCTTAACCTTGATAAAAAATTTCAACGCATGAAAAATTTCACATACATTTTCGGATTGTCTTCGGCGATTCTGACCATTCTTGGATCGTTCTTCAAGAGGATGCACTGGCCAGGAGCCGGCATCCTGATCACCGTGGGAATGGTACTGATTGTACTGGTATTCCTGCCTCTATACTTTATCTCAAACCATAGGGAGCAGGTGGAAAAAAAGAACCCGGTCTATGCCATTGTGGGATACCTGACCATCGCCCTGCTACTGGCTGGCGCCACTTTTAAGATTCAGCACTGGCCCGGAGCCGGATGGTTAATCTATTCCAGTATTGGCTTCATGCTCATTGGCTTTATCCCGCTCTACGTCGTAAATGTGTTCCAGAGAAGCGGAAAAGAGAAGGCCAACCTGCCCTATATAGTGATGTTGCTGGTGGGGATCGCCTGTGTAATGTTGATGGGCAATATCAATATGTCCAAGGATCTGCTGGATATATACGTGGATGAAGCATTAGCCAATGAGGGTCGGATTGAGGTAGCACAGGAGCGCACCGCCAGCCTGTTGGAGCTTGCGCTGGACAGTTCCCATATGGATCATCAGGCCACCATCTCTAATATCCATGACCAGGCCCGGGACCTCCAGGTGATGATTACGGGTATGCAGGAGGGGATGATTGCCTATGTGGATCAGCCCGGTGCATCTATTGAAGAAGTCCATTGGAAGGACAATAGATCGGCCGGCAGAGATGCCATACTTGATAATGGGGCTGGTGTAGCATTTATCACGGAGGCCAAAAAGTATGCAGCTATGCTGGATGAAATGGTAAAAGATCCGATGGCAAATGCACAGATCGAGGACCACCTGGAATTTACCACTCTGGTTTGGGATTTTGAGCATGGCAGAGATGGCGTACGAGATTCACCCCTGATGAAGAATTACTATAAGAATACCGATGCTGCCAAAGGCATTGCGCTGGCAGAGTATGTGGCTATTGCTTATTTGCTGCACCAGTAGCAGAAGATTGAAGAGAGCCAAAAAAAGGCAAAAGAAAAAGGGGCCGACCAAGGCCCCTTTTTACTAACCACTTAAACCTAAAAAGAAATTTTACTGTATCACCCGTTAGTGAAATGTAAAAGGACGTAAGATTTGTTTTCAGGTTATTTATATCATAATTAATGCCAAAAAACGCAACTATTTCATATGTATATAGTTGCGTCTTTTTAGCGTCTTAAGCCTCTTTAGAAAAGTGAACGCTTACGGGAAAGATCTGTACGATTTCGTACGATTCTGGAACCTAAGAGCCGGGCACTCTCCAACAGGTCGGTTTACTTTTTCGCTTTCCAGACGGTTTTACGACCCAGTGCTTTGATGCCTGCTACATAGCCTTTGATATAAAGTACATCGTAGTTTCCATCTTCGAACCATGCATAACAATCATAAGTCTTCCCATTATCGGGGTCATAGATGGAGGCATCCACCCATCGGTCTTTCTTGGTGTCATATTTGAATCCACTGAGCAGAGGCAGTCCCAAAATAGGCCTTTTTGCCAGTGTAGGATCGTCATTTTCTTTGTCAACCTTGGGTTTGCCATCTTCATTGGGCTCATCAAGCCAATTTACTTTGCCGTTGTACAATCCATTGGAATCCTTTGTTACTTCCACAGAGGAGGTTCCTTTTTCAGTAATCCAGGTTCCCTCAATTTTATTGGCCTGTGCATTCAGGAATAGGGGAACAAAAAGAATGGTAATTGCGGTAAACAGATACTTTTTCATATTGATCAATTTGGTTTGAGTTTGAAAAAATACTAAAATCAGCGCTCAGTAACAAAAGGAACACGATAATTATCCAATAAATGATCTCCATTTTCATGGCGGACCATGATTCGGGCACCCTTAGGTTTGAGCAACAGATCGTCAATGGTGATGTATTCCCCCTTAACTGTAAGCTCATACCTGATTCCCGGTTCAGGGATCAGATCCTTACTGATCCGAACCCACATGCCATCCACATTGTGCACTTCACGCGAATTAAGCTTTTCCTTATGTATCAATTTATTGTTTTCATCCCATTGCTGCAGTAAGGGTTTAGGCATGTTGTATTTGCGGTGGTCCACATAGAGCCAGAAGGAGAGTTCCACCTCCGAATCTGTACAGCATTCATACAGCTTCTCATTGAGGAGCTCCATTATCCCTTTCCTCAGGTAGCGCGAACCTGAGCCTGTAAAGGCCAGGTCGGAAGGTAGCTCTTCATAATCCTGGTAAATCAGCTGTTCAGACTTACAATCCACACAGAAGGTTCCTGTACCACTAAGGCTGTCAAGCATCCTGCCTGCCAGCTCTTTCCATGCATCAAATCCCTGGTTAAAGGCCTGAACCGGCAGTAGGGCAAGCGAGAATTTATCACCCGTCCATAGGAGCTCTGCCCGACCAAGAAGGGCCGATTCCTGACGATTAAGTTCCTGGGAAGTAAATACCAGCAAAAGCGGCTTCTGGTTCATATCATCCACCCGTTGTTTATATATCGTACTGTCGGCCAGCAGTTGAATGGAACTCATGGCCTGGGATAAGGAGATGCGTGGAGAAAAACTCTGAACAATAGGGATCCCGGTCTGATTGCTGCAACGCATGGCTTCCGAAAAAGCTCCCAGCCCCCGTTCGAACTGTAGCTTATCACCGCAAGTGTTGGCAAAGGGTAGAAAGAATATCCCCTGAAAGTCATCAGCATTTTTGCCCGACTCCTCCAGAATTACCTCAATATCTACCTCGCCAATGCTGAGGATCTCATTCTTATTAAAAATACGGCTGGTACTCTTTTGAATCCTGAAGGCAGATTCCAGTCCCCAGAAACCAAGTATAATCAGCAATACTGCAATGGCCTGGATCCGGTAGCCCTTTTTTCGGACAAGCCTGTAGAGGTAATACAAATAGGTGGCAGTGAATACGGTGAATACATAATAGAATATCCAGGAGAAACGGCCCAGGCATCTGAACTGCTTCAAGGGAGGGAGGATCTCTGTTAGAAATCCCAGTCCCCATTTAAAGGGTATGCACATGGAGAAGATCAGCACCATAACTGAAGCGGCCAGGTAGAGATTCAGATCTTTGTTGGGAAAGTAATCCTTCATTCGGGGACGTTTCCGCCCGACCACTTGCAGAAGCATGGCGATCAGAAAGGAGAGAGCAAGCAGGGTGGCTGGCAGTCCCACATAGGCGCGTCCTTCCCATTTGTAGCTTAGATTGACGAAGTCGCTGGTAAGCTCCTTGAGGATGGACTGGGGTGGAAGGAAGATGCTGCTTACATTGGCGTGGAAGATGAAAAATCCCCATGGATTATCGGGCCTGTCATCCGCCCAGTCCGTAAGGGTCACCAATCCCTTTACTATCAAAAGGGGCAATATGGCAATTAACAAAATATGAAGCCCCTCAGGAATATAAGCCTTCAGTTCTGTGCGATGCCTCCATAACTGGACCAGGAGAATGGCCATGGGAAAAATAGCAAGGAAGGCGGCATAGTAGGCACTTGTAAAACCTCCAATAAGCGCAGTTATTAGAAGTAGTATGGTCCATCCTACTTTTCTCTTTGCTTCATGCCAGCGAATCAAGAGGTACCAGAACAGGGGGATAAAAAAGGCATAGACCATTTCGAAATGTCCCCCCAGCCGGTCCACCTGGGGACTCAGAAAGAGGATGATCAGGGAGACCACCGCTGCATACCATGATGGGAGGGAAAACTTCCTTAAAACCAGGTAGATAAATGGAAGAGCAAGCAGCAAAGAGCATATCATACTCAGGTTCAGGATGCCAATACCATGATCGTTCAACGGGTAAATGAACCGGTCCATAAATTTTATCACCTGCAGGTAGAGGGGGTGCGAATTTATGTATTGTAAATGATCCCCATAAGGATAATTGATCCCGTTGTGGTCGATTCCGGAGTCGAACTTCAGGTAATAGCTGAAATTATAGTAGCTTTTTACCGCATCTCCCGAAGTAGAGAAGAGGTAGGAGTCTGGATGAACAATCACCTTGCCGAAAAGTACAATCAGGATCAGCAAGCCTGTGCCCATAAGGGCCAGCATGGCGATTGTGTTTTTCTTCATAAATCAATCTCTTACGTGACCGGAAATATAGCAAAATTTGGTTACTTTATGAGATCATAATCAAGCTGGTAAAGTAGATGGAGAAAGTCTCTTTTGTGGTTCCCTTATTCAATGAGAAAGAGAATATTGAACCTTTGTGTCGCTCAATCAGTTCTGCCATGGAATCCACCTCATATCCCTATGAGATGATCCTTGTGAACGACGGAAGCAGTGATGGGACCTGGGCCGAGGTATCGAGGTTATCAGGGGATTATAAGAATTTGCTTGGCATAGATCTGGCCACCAATTACGGGCAGAGCTCGGCTCTGTCGGCAGGGATCGATCAGGCCAGTGGTGAGTTGATTGTGTTGATGGATGGCGATATGCAGAACGACCCGGCCGATGTACCCATGATGCTCGATACCTTGAAGGAAAAGGATTGTGATGTGGTCTCCGGTGAGAGGATCAATAGAAAAGATTCAGCCATCTCCCGGCGATTCCCCAGCAGAATTGCCAACTTCTTTATTCGTATGATTACGGGTGTGAAGCTTCGGGATTATGGCTGTGCCTTGCGGGTGTTCAGAAGCGATATTGCAAAAAATCTGGGACTCTACGGGGAGCTGCATCGCTTTATACCGGTGCTGGCGGTACTCCAGGGAGCCTGTATGGAGCAGGTCCCGGTGCGCCACCACAGCAGGAAATTTGGAAAATCCAAGTATGGAATTGGACGGACATTCCGGGTGATAAGCGACCTCTTGCTGATGGTGTTCTTTAAAAGGTACCAGGACCGGCCCATTCATCTTTTCGGTACCCTGGGAATCATCACCTTTGGTGCCGGGGCTATCATCGACCTCTACTTTTTTGTACTGAAACTGCTGGGGAACGATATCTGGGGGAAACCCTTATTGCTGCTGGGATTTTTACTGACCATCGGCGGGATACAAATCATTACTATCGGGATTTTTTCGGAAATATTGATGCGGACTTATTATGAGTCCCAGCATAAAAAACCCTACAGGGTGAAACGAACCATAGTCCGTGAAGATTAAACTTCCTTCCTATGTAAAGGTCTTTGTGAAGCTGGCAATTACTGTTGCTGCACTCTGGTATGTATTTTCCAGGCTTGAGCTGCAAGAAGTCCTTGGAACCATTGCCCAATCGAAGTTTCTCTACCTCGCCGGAGCTCTGATTCTATTTGTGCTTTCCAAAATGGTCTCTTCGCTTAGACTTAATAAGTTTCTGGTCTCTACAGGCATACATATCTCTGAAAGGGCCAATATGAAGCTCTACCTGCAGGGCATGTATTACAACCTTTTTCTCCCTGGTGGAATTGGGGGCGACGGGTATAAGATCTATCTCCTGAACAGGAAATATGAAGTGAGAACCCGCAAGATTTTTTGGGCTGTGATGATGGACCGGCTCATCGGAGTTGTGGCCCTCTTCTGCATGGCAGTGGTACTTTTCTGTTTTATTCCAGGCATGGGAAAATATGCCTGGTACATTTGGATATTGATCCCCATAGCCATTTCCATTAGCTATCTGGCATTCAGGCGATTCTTTCCCTACCTGCTTCGCGTGTTCCGGATCAGCAACCTACTCTCAATTGTGGTTCAGCTCTTACAGCTTTATTCCGCATTATTGATCCTGCTTTC
>Ga0255364_10168_pt1 | contig 15873 bp, 14 predicted proteins | sample ANMaggSSYBR01G12_FD_182087 | JGI IMG/M metagenome (GOLD analysis project Ga0255364, IMG submission 182087) | Sediment cell enrichment communities from methane seep in Santa Monica Basin, California, United Staets - ANME aggregate JGI... | ecosystem: Environmental > Aquatic > Marine > Cold seeps >...
AAGGGAAGTAAAGATTATCCACTGGAAACCAAGCTTGAAGCAATCCGGCTCAGGGAAGAAGAAGGATTGCTCTACCAGGAAATCACAGAAAAGTTGGAAATACGAGATCCAGGCAGAGTGAAAACCTGGATGAGGATCTACCGAAAAGAAGGGCTAGGGGGACTGAAGAACCCCCGCAGAGGTAGACCTAAAAAGGACCGCGACAGCCTTGAAGAACGGATCAAGTACCTGGAAATGGAAAATACCCTTTTAAAAGCATTGGCTATCGAGCTGGGGGAAGAATTGCCAGAGGGGCTCGATATAGAGCCATTTATCGATATAGAAGGCAATTCAGAATAATGGATGCAGGTGACTGTCTAGGAGTATCACGCTCAGCATATTACGCCTGGATGAAAAGAATGGATCGGCCAGATCCGGATCAGGATCGGATGCAGCTTGTACTTGAAGCCTATGAAAGGTCGAGGAAAACCTACGGATACAGACGAGTTCAAATCTGGATTGAGAGAGAATATGGGATAAAAATCAACCACAAGGCTGTCTTGAGGTTGATGAGAAAGCTCAATATTTGTTCAATTGCTCGGAAAAAGAATCCCAATCGTCAATTCCAAAATCGTTACAGAGCAATCCAGACATGCCCTAATTTGATGTCTCAAAACTTCAAAACCAAACAACCAAATGAAAAATGGGGCACAGACATCACCTATATCAATACCCAGCAAGGATTTGTCTATCTGGCTGTCATCAAGGACTTTTTTGATGGGACCATACTGGGACATGCCCTTTCACGAAACAACTCTACTAGCATGGTTTTACAGGCTGTTCGATCAGCGACTTCAAGTTTTCAACCAATCCACGGTGTACTTCTGCAAAGTGACCGGGGTCTACAGTTTCAATCTCCTGCCTATCATTCTTTGACTTCTCAATATGGAATAGTTCTTTCTATGTCTCGCAAGGGAAACTGCCTGGATAATGCCCCAACTGAAAGCTTCTTCTCTCATTTGAAGGAAGAATTATTGCGGCATATCAGGATCAAAGATTTTCATGAGGCTGCTAGGGTTGTGGAGGACTATATTCACTTTTATAATCATGATCGCATTCAGCTAAAAACAAAACTGACGCCTTTGGAATTCAGACGTCAGTTTGTATAATTAACCTCGAGAGGTTTTATTTATTTGTCCACCTTTTAGGGTGCACTCCAATTTCAGCAGGATCTTTTATTTTTTTATTCTCTACTCTCTATTATTTTTGCTTGTTTTTTTGCCCGGATACCAACCAGCCGTTCTGTTCCATTCATCAATCTTTTTATATTTGGGCGTAAAGCCCAGACAATAAAGATTTCAGCCAGAAGCCCAAAGAAAATATACTGCCAGGGTGTGCCGATTTTGATAAACCTGATCAGGAGGATTACAGTTCCAATCAATGGCAAGCTCATTGTAGCTAGAGATGCATATCCGATAATCATCACCATAAAATATCCTGCGGGGACAAGAATGAAGATGCTTGGCCACCAGAGGCCAACGATGCCGCCAACTGCAGGTGTGCCGCCCGCACCTCCCCCGACTGTAATCTTTCCATCCTGATCCCTCCGGATCAAATATATTGAATAATTATGGCCGACAAGGGCAATCAAAGGGGACAAGACATGGAACCAAGGGGAAGTTGGGTAAAAATATTGAGCGATCCAGACAACGCTAGCAGTTTTCATGATATCCAAAAGAGAAGTAATGAAACCACTTGCAAAGCCTGCAGCCCGCATGGTATTGGTTCCACCAGTGCGACCGCTTGCGACTTCCCGGACATCCTCCCCTTTTACCAACTTGACCAGAATATATCCCCAGGGAATTGAACCAATACAATACGCAAGAAAAAGGAACCCGATTTTCTGTAGATATTCCATTTTATTTATTCTCCATGTCTGCAGTGAGAGTTTTACGTGATAAGCTCTTTAACACAAAAACAGGAAAAGAGAAACGTATTACAGCAAAATAGCGATTCCCCAGGAAACGATCACAATCGAGACAGGCCAGATTATTTCATTTAATTCAAGTTTCGAATCTTTTACCTGAAGCCGGTCACTGATTTCGATTAATGCGTAGAGGGGACCTGCCAGTGCAATCCCGAAATTTACAGATTGCATTGGCCAATAATGCAATCCAGCCGCGATTTCTCCAATTAGAAGAAAGGATACTGATCCTTGGGTAATAGCCCAGAAACCTCCTTGTCGGAGGTGAATAACCCTAACAAAAACCAATGCAGCTGACACACTTAGGATAGGTATTCTATAAAAAAGCCTGACTTCTGCTGAATGAAGGGAAATGGCCAGGACCAGGAATAAAACAATTGATAAGGCAGTAATTCCCATCTCAGCTGGCAGGTAATAAGGATTGGATGAATCAAGCACTATATACTCAGCTATGAATACAAGGATCAATAATACTCCGCTGGAGAAAGCTGCTATCCACCAAGATCCCCCGTAAGGAAGTTGTTCAATTGCAAGCATTAATACCAGTGAAGTCAGGGACGGAAGCAACCAGTGAACCGCGGTAATCTCATCAGTGTTTTTGGCGGGATGATCCAGGAGCATCCAGGCAGAACCTGATGCAGTTAATCCAGCGACCAGGAGAGTAACAAGAGTGGAAAAATTGAATCGGACTGGGAGATAAATACCCAGAAAAGTGACTTCGTATTCAAGTGTTGGAATCGAGACAAAATGTGTTAATGTATATGCCAATAATATTGTTGATACCAATATACTGAGGGTATTTAGATCAGGGAGCAGATCCCGGTTTTCTGACATGTTTTCATTCTACCGTGAAGTGGGGGAAAACGCAGATATTTATAAAATCTAATCCGCCTTAGAGCATCAGGCTGTGTTAAACTTGAAATAGGACAATAGCGTATTCATGAATTGTATTTGAATGGGGAGCATGGTAAATCGAAAACAGAAGATCGGGAAGTGGGGGGAAGGATTAGCAGCGACTTACCTGGGAGAAAAAGGTTACCTGATCCTGGATCAAAATGTATACACAACTTATGGGGAAATAGATATTATAGCCCTCCAGGTAATTGACTCTGAAGAATACCTGGTTTTTGTAGAGGTGAAAACCCGTACTACTTTGAAATTTGGCAACCCGGAGGATTCAATCACCTGGCGAAAAAAAGAACATCTGGTTTCTGCAATTGAATCCTATTTACAGGACCACGAGGATCTAGAATATCCCTGGCGAGTTGATGTAATTGCCATTCAAAAACTATCTGCAGAGAACCCGCCCAACATCATGCATTTTGAAAATATCTTTTCATGAAAAATAATCAGGAGAAAAAACCACTTATCGTGATCATCGGCCCTACGGCAGTAGGGAAAACCGAAATTTCACTTCGAGTAGCAGAGCGATTGAAAGGAGAAATCGTTTCAGCAGACTCTCGATTATTTTACCGGGGGATGGATATCGGTACCGCTAAGCCAACCCGGGAAGAACAATCTCTTGTACCCCATCATTTTGTGGATGTGGCGGAGCCAGACGAGGATTGGAGTTTAGCGGTATATTTGCCAAGAGCGATTAAAGTCATCCAGGATATCCAAAAGAGGGATAATTTACCTTTCCTGGTGGGAGGTACTGGTCAGTACATCCAGGCTGTAGTTCAGGGTTGGGACTTGCCAGGCATTAAACCTGATCCACAGTTAAGGGAAACGATCCGGCAATGGTCAGACCAGATTGGAGTGGAAGGAGTCAGGGAACGGTTGGAAGAACTGGATCCGGAAGCTGCAGCAGGTATTGATGGACCCAATCTTCGCCGCATGATCCGAGCCCTGGAAGTGATCCTGTCATCCGGGAAAAAATTTTCGGAGCAAAAGAAAGCCCATGGAGCACAATTTCAGGTTATTCAGATCGGTCTTTCCAGATCCAGGGTAGATTTGTATCGGAGAATTGATCTGCGAGTTGATCAGATGCTGGAAAATGGTTTGGTTGATGAAGTTCGGGAACTGCTGGATCGAGGATACGGAGCTGAGCTTTCGGCGATGTCTGCTATTGGATATAAACAGATTATTCAATACCTTACCGGAGAGATACCCCTTGATGAGGCAGTTCGTTTAATCAAAAGCAAATCTCATAAATACGTTCGCCAGCAAGCAAATTGGTTTCAAAAAGATGATCCGGAAATCCATTGGTTTTCTGCAGAAACAGATCCCACCGAAACAATTATCAACGAAATTCTACATTTCTTGTCCTAAATTTGTTATACTAAAAACAGCCAATCATAAATCTTGTCACAGGAGGAATCTAATGGAGCACCGACCCTGGCATGATTATTACGATGAAGGGATACCGACAAGCCTGTCGTACCCGGAAGTCCCAATATTCCATTTTCTAGAAGATTCAGCAAAAAAATATCCTGATAAACCCTGTACCATCTTTAAAGGAGCAGAAATTTCCTATAAAGAGATGAGCAGGATCACTGACAACCTGGCAGCTGCATTGGTTGATCTGGGGGTAAAGAAAGGAGATCGGGTTGGTATTCTGATCCCTAATACCCCCCAGTTTGTGATGGCATTTTTTGCTGTCTTAAAAGCTGGTGGTGTAGTTGTCGCCACTAATCCTCAATACACTGGAAGAGAAATAAAACATCAGGCCAATGATTCCGGTATGAAGCTCATGATTTTAATGAGCAACTACTATGAATTGGTCAAAAGTGTTCAATCTGAGACAGCAATTTCCCAGCTAGTTGTCACCAATATTAAGGAGACTCTGCCTCCTCTGTTGAGCGTTTTGTTTACGCTGGCGAAAGAAAAGAAAGGTGGATTCAAAGTTACTCTCCGGGATAATGATCTCTGGCTGCCGGATCTCCTGACCAAGTATAGTGGTCATGACTGTCCGGAGGTTGAGGTCGGTCCGGAAGACACCGCAATATTCCAATATAGTGGGGGAACAACAGGTATTCCAAAAGCAGCCATCGGGCTGCACCGCAACCTGGTCGCCAACACAATTCAAATGCTGCATTGGATTACCAGTGGAGAAATGGGGAAAGAAGTGGTGATGATGGCCATTCCGCTCTACCATGTGTATGGAATGGTAGCAGGGATGAATTATGGATTGGCCGCGGGTGGCAGTTTGGTGATGGTTCCCGACCCCAGGGATTTGAAAGACCTGCTGGGCAATATGCAAAAGTACAAAACAACCATATTCCCGGCTGTCCCTGCTCTTTATAATGCTATCAACAACAACGCTGATGTTATCGCCGGTAAATATGATCTGAGCGCCATCAAAGCCTGCATCTCTGGATCGGCACCGTTAATGAGGGAGACCAAAGAAACTTTTGAAAAATTAACCGGAGGCGGTCTCTTTGAAGGTTATGGTTTGTCTGAAACACCGACTGCTACTCACTGTAACCCAAATTTAGGGGAAAACCGGACTGGTTCAATCGGGCTACCTTTCCCTGATGTGGATGCTAAGATCGTTGATCTTGATGATGAGGTTACAGAACTTGAAGTAGGGGAAATTGGTGAATTAATCATCAAAGCCCCTCAGGTTTTTAAGGGATATCATAATATGCCCACAGAAACCAGGAATTCGCTGCGGGATGGATGGCTGTATACTGGTGATATTGCCCGGATGGACGAGCAGGGATATTTCTATATCGTGGATCGGAAAAAAGAGTTGATTAAACCGGGAGGTTTCCAGGTTTGGCCGCGGGATGTAGAAGAAGTTCTCCAGGATCATCCTTCTATTCAGGATGTGGGAGTCGCGGGAGTGCCGGATCCAAAACGGGGAGAAATTGTTAAAGCCTGGATTGTCTTAACTGAGGGTCATGATTTGGATCGGGAAGAGTTGAAAACGTGGTGTATTGATAAATTAGCAAAGTATAAAATCCCCTCGGAGATTGAAATTAGGACTGAACTTCCCAAAACCCATGTTGGTAAATTATTACGCAGAGAATTGGTGAGAGAACATAAGGAGGGACAAGAGGAATAATCCCTCCTGTTTTCTTAAATTACATCAGTTATATCAGCCAAGTGGATTCAGTCCCTTACAGGGTTATCTTCGGGATAATTTGTTGAGGAATTTCTGTGCTTCTTTAATTCTTGGAAATTCTTGTTCTTTTCTTTTAAATTCGGGTGTGTGAGTATACCTTCGATCATTTATCAGGTTTGCTCCTAGCTGAAAATGGAGCAGTTCATGATACATGACATAGTCGATCACATATTCTGGAACCCGGGGATGATCTAAACTGATACTGACCATCACCGTGTTTATATCTTCCTGGTAATGCCCAAATTTCCTGCGGGTTAATCGATTATTCCAAACCAGGTGTGGTTTTTCTAATTTCCCGGAAAAATATTTTTGATTCACCCGCAGATAACTCTCTGCCAGGTCGTAATTTTTGCCAGCTGAAAAACTTCCCGGGGGAATTGACAGGTATTCTAGGGATTCCCGGATAGTTTGAGATTGATTGCTTGAAGCATATTCCCTGAGTATCTGCCGGTATGGAGCAGAGGAAGGATTTAACCCAATACCTAATAATGCCATCAGCACTTGGTCAGGTGCCAATATAAAGCTTTCCTGGGCTACGATGTCGATAGTTTTTTGCTTCTCGCGAATTTTGTAGAGTGGACCTATGTGATAAAGCTGAAACTCAACCCGGAATTGATCCAATCTTCTATTACGCGGCATACCGGGCAAATACAATAAAATCCGTTGAATGGCATCCAGGTGATTTTGAAGATTTTTCTCTATCGATAAAAACTTCATCCATTGATAAGCACGACGAGATCTCAGCGGAAGACTCGCAGCAGTTATTCCCTGGTCTGAAAGAATGTTCTCTACAGTGGAGGCGGTTTCATTCACTAAATGGGATAGATCTGAAAATAACTTTAGGAAGTCAGCCTGTCGAGAACTGGCTGACTTAACCTTTTTAAGGGAGATCATCTTTTGGATGTCAGTTGTTCTTTTAATCAAGTTCTGGATGGAAAATTTCTGCATAGTTGATTAGTTTTGTTTTCTAACCGTAATATGAATTAAACAATTCCTGCAGGCATTAATATTTTTATAGGTAATTTTGTATCTAGGGATGAAAATCACCTAAATTGCTTTGACAAGCAAGCCATGATGTCATAAAATCGTGTAGTCTGAATATGAAGTGTTTATAACAAAATATAAGTATAACAAAATCAATCCCTGATTGAATGATTTAGGACAAATTCCCATTATTTTTTTAGGAAGGTTTAATCCATGAAAGAATATTCAACTTCAAACATTCGAAATATTGCTCTGGTGTCCCATAGTGGATCAGGTAAATCAATGCTGGCAGAATCGCTGTTGTATTTTACCGGAGCATTGACCCGCTTGGGAGAAATCAATGCAGGCACAACCGTCTCTGATTTCCAGGATGAGGAAAAACGCCGGGGAATTTCCATCTCAACCTCCGTGATTCCTGTTGAGTACAAGGATCACAAAATTAACTTGTTGGATACACCGGGTTATTCAGATTTTGTCGGAGAAGTTATCTCGGCCTTAAGGGTAGTTGATGGGGTTATTATTCCAGTTGATTCAGTTGCAGGAGCAGAAGTTGGAACTGAACTGGCCTGGCAACATGCTGATGATTTTAATTTACCACGATTCGTAGTGATCAATATGATGGATCGGGAAAACGCAAACTTCCAAAAAGCACTTGAATCTGTTCGGCAAATGACTTCCCTAAGATTAATTCCCCTTCAACTCCCATGGGGAGAAAAGGCAGATTTCAGTGGAGTGTTTGATATCCTCGAAAACAAAGCCTATCAGGGTGATGGAAAAACAACCACCGATATCCCGGCTGATTTCCAGGACCAGGTTGAGGAATTAAGAATGGAAATCATTGAAGCTGCCGCAGAAGGCAACGATGATTTGTTGATGAAATACCTAGAAGGGGAAACTTTAACTGAAGATGAAATCCTGAGCGGCTTAAAGAATGCAGTCAAGGCGCAGTCATTTATTCCAGTCCTGGTAAGTTCAGGTACAGCGAATGTGGGTATGGCTCCCTTGCTTAACCTGATCTTAAAACTGATGCCTGCACCAGATGAAATTGATCCCGTAACTGCTGAGGGTGCCAAAGGTGATGAAGAACTTCAGGCGTCAGACTCAGGACCATTCGCTGCTTATGTTTGGAAAACCACTGCAGATCCTTATGTTGGTAAAATAACCTATTTCCGGGTCTACTCTGGTTCTGTGAGTTCGGACAGCAAAGTCTGGAATCATCAGGAAGGTGATGAAGAACGATTTGGAAATATTTCTGTGATGCGTGGAAAACATCAACTGGACGTTAAGAATGTACACGCAGGTGATATCGTAGCAGTACCAAAATTGAATGTTACCTCCACTGGCCATACTCTGGGCGATGAAGGACATCCACTAAAACTGGCTGTTCCATTTTATCCGAAAGCAATTTACCGGGTCGCAGTAATCCCTGCTTCGCAGGCAGATTCAGCTAAATTAAGTCCAACGCTCACACGTCTCTGCGAAGAGGATATGACCTTGACCTGGAAGCAGGATACAACCACAAAAGAAACCATCCTTGAAGGGATGGGTGGTCAGCATATTGATGTGGCCATTCGTAAAGCAAAAGATATTTTCCAGACTGAGTTGAATATCCAGATTCCAAAGGTTCCTTACCAGGAAACCATCAGCAAAAGCGGCGCTGCGCAATACCGACATAAAAAACAATCTGGAGGATCCGGGCAATTCGCAGAGATCCATATGCGACTTGATCCCCTTCCCGAAGAAAGATTTGAATTCAAGAATGAGGTCTTTGGTGGATCGATCTCCAAAAATTACATGCCAGCGATTGAGAAGGGTGTGAAAACCGTGATGGATGGGGGCGTCCTGGCCGGTTATCCTGTCGTAAATGTCAAAGCGGCAGTATTCGATGGAAAAGAACACCCGGTTGATTCTAAACCGGTAGCATTCGAAATCTGCGCCCGCCAGGTATTCAAAATGGCTTTTCGTGAGGCGGGCGGTGTCCTGTTGGAACCGATCATGGAAGCCAGAGTAACAGTGCCAGAAGAAAACATGGGCGATATCCTGGGTGATTTTAATACACGCCGAGCCCGAGTTCAGGGTATGGATACCAAGGGTGGAAGGTCAGTTGTAACTGCCCAGGTTCCGCTGGCAGAAATGCAGCGCTATACAACAGATCTCAGATCAATGACCGGCGGTAGGGGTATATTTGAAATGGATTTTATTCACTATCAGCAGCTTCCAACTCACCTGGCGGAAGAAGTTATTGCAGAGAATCAGGAAGAAGAGTAAATAAAACCAAATTACCAATAAAAACACCCCTTTTCGGGGTGTTTTTGGTTAAGGATACTTCCAACGAGAGTGTTTATGATTACTCTTTGATCGTTGTCAATTTAAGCCAGGTGAATACAACAGGGGCGCCATAGGCGATCCACATTCCAATCAAGGTATATCGGACAAAGCGCAGTATATAGGCTGCTGCTGAAATATCATCTGGAAAGATCGAGCCTAAACCGATATAGAGAATCAATACTCCTATCAAACCAATAACATAACGCAGGGAAAGCTGCCAGATTTTACCCTTAGTAGTGATCATTCCAAATCTATCGAGGAAAATGATGCCTAACCCCAATCCAAAAAATGCGCCAGCAGAGGTGAATAAATCCTCATAGCTGTACGGAATAAGTTCCACTCCTGCATTGTCTAACCAGATTTGAGGTAGTTGCGGAAAATTAATGGGCGGAGATAACAGCAGAGCAGGAAGAATAAAAAGAGATGTAATCAGTATTAGCATCCCAATCTGCTTGCCAAGTGAGCTGCGTTTATACCAGGCAATTACCCTTGGTTCAAGTTTGACAAATGCCCAGACGAGCAGGGAGCCGACCAGCCAGCCAACCAGGACATCATGAAGGAAGTGAACGCCCAGGATAATTCTGGATATACCTAACAGAAAAATCAATATGAGGGCGAGAGCTTTGCCCCAGCGTTTTATTTGGGTGATCCCGAACAGTCCCCATATACTGGCAGCATTTTGAGCATGTCCAGATGGAAATCCAAAACTTATGCCCTCAGATAAACCCTGTACCTTGTTCGTTACCCAGAAGGGGCGGGGTGTTTGAAATCCCAGTTTAAGAAGGGCATTCAATCCCCCGCTGATTAATAAGAGGATCCCCATCCGAATTCCGAGGGATATATCGATGCACCAGAACAGAAGGGGCATAATTAGTAAATAAAATTCCACGTTACCTAAAAATGTGACCCCTTTCATGATTGGGATCAGCCATTCTAGCGACTGTTGAAACCAGATTGAAACAGGTAAAAAGAATTGCGTCAGAGTTTCCATGATGTTTTTCTCCATATTAATGTTAGGAGGATGGAAGGGATGAGCAGCAGCAAGGTTGTGCTGAAAATAAGATTTGGATCCCTTATATATAGAATACCTGCCAGGGGAGGCGCAACCACCAACGCCAGTCCGGCAATCGTTTCAGTTACGCCATAAGCTAACCCAAGATTGGCTTTTGATACAACTTTTTCTACCTGGGCGATCATTAAGGCGCGGGTAGCTCTATACCCTCCAAGTAGGAGATAAGCTGTTGCCAGCAGGGGTATTTGAGTTGTCTTCCAGACCAGGACAGCATATATTCCCACAAAAAACTGACCTAAAAGAAGGCCGACTTTTGTTGGAAGATTTCCAAATAATAAATTGAGCAGTACATTACCGAGGCTGGTAAAGGATCCAAGCAGACCTATGGTTTGTAACGAGATATCACGCTGGTTTTTTAGAAAATTGGGAGCCAGAGGCTGTGGTAAGAACATAGCAAAAAATACTAGAAAAACCAGGGGCATAAACAGGATAAAATTCTTATTTTTTAGCAGCTCCCCCGGTGTACTTTGATCGTCTTTCTCGGGAGGTTGTGATTTTATTTGAAGAATAAGTAATCCGGATATGATAAATATACCTAAAGCATAAAAGTAGATGGTTCGGAGTCCATGAGTTTCTGCAATCAAACCGCCAACCAGTGGTCCAAGAACAGCTCCTAAAGAAAAGGCCGCAGCGGTAGTTGTCAATGCTTGTTCAACTGTAAGCTTATTTCTAGCTGATGTCACATAACTGTTGAGGGGAGAGATCACAAATAGTGTAACTGAATAGAGAACAATGCCAATCGAAAATGCCGCGAGGGATCTGGCCGCTGCCATGATCCCGGTAGTAAGTATTCCGGTAATCCATCCAGCCCACATTAATTTTCGCCGCCCAATTCGATCTGCAAGATAACCGGCTGGAATATGAACTACAGTCATTGTTATCCCGGCTATGCCCAGAATGGCACCAATTGAGATCGGGGAAGCCCCCAATTCTTCCAGGTAGAGGGGTTGAAAATACATAAATAAACCCTCACCCAATCCCCAGGTAAACAGACTGATAGCTACATATATAAAATCTCTGGTCATTGATTAGATCCTTGAATGCCTTTGGTAAAACTGAGGACTTTGTTATAAACGGTCATTTTCTCGAGATCCCGGGTTACAACGTGCCCGCTGTTTTCCAGCCAGACCATTTCTTTATCCCCCTCTTTTGTGCCGAGGTTTTGATAGATCAGGTTCATATTTTCAGGGTTAACGCCCGAATCCTTTTTCGAATGGATTAATAAAGCTGGTGCAGTTATTTTAGGCAGAGATCCCTGCATTTCCTTAAGCAGGAGGTTCACCTGCAGAATAGCTTTTGTGGGATATTTTGCATAAGAGAAATGTTCTTCAACTGCGTTCGGGTCTTGCCAATCCGATTCCCCTTTTGATACGTATGGAATGAAATAGGATAAAAATGGCAGTACCGCTAATCTTGGATTGGGATCAATCCTGTAGGGTGCAGATAAGCTGACTACTCCCTGAACGGGTAAGAAAGAAGCGTGGTAAAGGGCTAAAGCACCGCCCATAGATAGACCTACCAGGATAATTTTATCTGTGGTTGATTGCAGAAGATTCCATCCATCAAGAACAGACGCGGACCAATCTTGCCAATGGGATCGTTTTAAATCTGCCATCCTGGTTCCATGTCCGGAGAGGCGGACCCCCAGAATGGAAAATCCATTTTCTGCCAAATATTCACCCAGGGGACGCATTTCAGTTGGAGCCCCGGTAAAGCCGTGAATTAATAGACAGCCGGTTTGGTTTCCTGGAAAGTAAAATGGTTCGGCGTTCCTGACAATCATGGCGGCCTCTAGAAAGTGGATTAGTCAATCCTCAAAAAACAGTTGTGTTAATTCCCGGGGATAGTGAGTTAACGACATACAACCATCTTCAGTTACTACTACATCATCTTCAATCCGTACTCCACCCCGATTGGGCAAGTAAATTCCGGGTTCGATTGTAAAAACCATCCCCGGCTTTAATATTGTGTCATCAAACTGGCTAATATAAGGTTCCTCGTGAGTTTCTCTTCCCAGGCCGTGTCCTGTCCGGTGAATAAAATACTCACCATATCCCGCATCATCAATTACTTTTCTTGCCGCCAGATCAACAGCGCTTGTGGGAATGCCTGGCTTCACTGCTGACCTGCCAGCTGCATTAGCTTTTCGGACAAAATTAGCAATTTGCTCCAATTCAGGATTGACATCTCCCATCGCAAAGGTTCTGGTAATGTCTGAAAAGTAATGTTCTGTATTGGCTCCCCAATCTATTAAAACCAAGTCTCCTAACTTTAACACACGGTTTGAAGGGGTTGCATGGGGATTGGCAGAATTTGGTCCGAAGGAAACAATTGGAAAAAAGGGCAGCTCAGGATCGGATCCATAATGAAGCAATCTCCCCACTAATTTTGAGGCTATTTCTTTTTCGGTCACACCTGGTTTAATTGCGGATAAAGTAGCTGAAAGGGCACACTCCGCGATCCGGGCTGCTTCCTGCATCATCTCAATTTCATGATCCCCTTTCACCATTCGTAGAGAGCTTATGATAGGCTGGGCAGATAATATATCCATTTCCGGAAGAGCTTCCTCCAGATACTTAAATTCCAGCAGCCGGAGACGGCGGGGGATTACCCCTAAATTTCCAGACTCCAATCCGGTTTCTATGAGTGCATTGGTTATTACTGCTTGCCAGGTGGATTGGTCTTCTGTGTAGAAAAATACGCGGATTTCATAATCCAGCTCATTTAACTTTTGCTGTTCCAGTTCCGGAAGGATAAGAATCGGAGTTCCTTCAGTAGGGAAGATCCCAATGACAGGACGTTCCATAAGATGGAAATCAAGTCCTGTAAAATAGGTTAAATCAGGCCCTGGATTTAAGGCAGCAGCTTTGAAGCCGTTTTTGATAAGGGATTCTTTTAGCTGCTGTTGCTGGTTAATAATTGTTGCCTTGGTCATTGAAACTCCCGTTTAATTTGTTGATATATTATCCCGAGTTGAAAATTTGCCAATAAGCTTATTGTAAATTACAATTATCATAACTTATTTTTGAATCATCCCCAAGGTTCAGTTATATTAAGGGAAAACAGGAACGATAATGCCCCCTTGTGGGAGCGTTAAAAGGAGTATCATGGGTTTTCGGGCTGGTGTCAAAGTTATCCTCAGAAAAATGCTGGCGAGATATGGGTTTGATATTGTACCCAAAATGAATATCTATGACTGGCAGATTAAGCGCTTTCAAATGGAACCTTCAGAGATATACCTTCCAGAAGGCGCACAGTCCTATTTATCTCCAACTAATCCAATTCTAGAGTCTTATGTGAGACGGTATGCAAATAGTAACTATCCAGTTAACAATGTTTTACTCTGGACAGAGGATCGGGTCAGTTCAGAGGATATCCTATATTTCCGGGGGCATAATGCCTATGTTTACCAGGAGGGATACAATAACCGGAATATATTCGGATATTTGCTGGCATATTATTACCTGAAATCTATTGATCACCTGGATTTGCTGAGTAAATTAAAAGAAGATAATGCTTTTGGGGCAATCACGTATACGATTGATGGGAGGCAGGTATCGAGGGATTTGCTAGACTCAATCTTGGAAATTAGTTTTCTGGATAGACACCTTGATCTTTTCGGAAAAAAGGAATTTAGTGTGTTAGATATTGGCGCAGGATATGGACGCTCTGCTCATAGAATGGTGAAAGCGTTTCCAAACCTGAAGAACTACGGCTGTACTGATGCGATTGCGATTTCTTCATTCATCGCTGAATATTACCTGAAATTCAGGGGTATTGATAATATAGCAAAGATGTTTCCTCTGGATACTGTAAAAAAGGATATTCATATGAATTCCTTTGACCTGGCGTTAAATATTCATAGTTTTTCAGAGTGCACTCTGGAAGCAATTGAGTGGTGGATGGCACTTTTAAGTGAAAGCCAGATTCCCTACTTAATGATTGTACCGAATTCTGGAACTGAATTATTAACTCAGGATAAAGACAGTTTTCGGCACCTTATTGAAAAATATGGATATGAATTGTTAGTAATGGAGCCTAAGTATAAAGATCCCGTAGTTCAAAAATATGCGCTGAATCCATCTCATTACCATCTATTTAAGCTTCGATTATAAATAATTTATTCTATGGGAATCAGCCGGTCCGAAATAAAAGGAACCGTTGCTGATCCCATGTACCAGGAGCAGAAGGGAAGTTCCCTAATCTATCGCTATCAGCTGTTGAAATATCAAAAAGTCTCCAGAGGAAGTTGTTATTTGCAGTCTATCTCCCTGGATAGTAAAAGTGTCAGATTCTGACAGCATTTTCATAATGATTTGTTCCTGTTCCATAATACCTTCTGGATCCAGGCAGGCCATTTCAGTCCATCCCAATTCGCTGATAGTTATCTGGTCTTTCTTAAGCTTGTAAGAACCGAAATAATGATTGCAGCTTGCTGATCCGCTAATTCCTTTTCCATCAAAAGCAGCTGTCATATTTTTTCCGGCAAGGGGATTTGTCCCGGCATATGTCATTAACTTCCAGGTTGTATCGGTGAGTGGATTAATCACCTGTTCAGGAAATGTGGCACAGCTGGCAGTGATCACTGTTATGAGAGTTGTTAATAGGATAGAAAGGCAGAAATTTTTCATAAGATAACTCCTTTGTTATTGTTATCCTTATGACGTAAGTATGGGTGTAAAAGTTCCGGAAATGTTATATTCAATTTAATGACCACTTATTTCGGAGTGGACCATATGATCTGATAATGAGTCCAAAGGTGTAAATTATAGCAAAAACCAGATACTCACTCCCTTTCCAACTAAATGAAAAATAAAAAGGTCCTTAATATCATTCTTGGTATTCTATTGGGGATTGTACTGTTCCTGGCCATTTTATTCTTGATCCTTAATACTGAAATCAAAGACCTGGATGATGCTGCTCGTGATGATGCTCCAGGAGAATTTGTTTTATTGTCCGCCGGTTGGGTCCATTACCAGATGGATGGCCCCCCAAATTCTCCGCTGGTAGTTTTTGTTCATGGATTTTCTGTTCACTCCTATATCTGGGATCCTACCTACCAAGCGTTGTTAACTGAAGGTTATCAGGTCCTGAGTTTTGATCTTTACGGAAGAGGATATTCTGATCGTCCGGACAGTGAATATGATATTAACCTTTTTTACCTTCAATTAGAAGAACTGATTGATAAATTAGAGATAAATTCTCCTGTTCATTTGGTCGGTTTATCTATGGGCGGACCCATCGTTGCCCGCTATGGGCACATTCACCCAGACCTGGTGAGCAGCATTACCCTGGTAGCTCCTGAGGTTGTCCAGATAACCAACAATGATATATTTCCCCTGAACTTAAAAGGAGTGGGAGAGTATTTGATGCGAGCTGTGATGGAACCTGTTGTGCTTCCTAAATTGCAGTCCGGAGATTTTTACCAACCCGAAAATTTTCCCGGTTGGGTAGAAC
>Ga0255364_10165_pt1 | contig 15861 bp, 16 predicted proteins | sample ANMaggSSYBR01G12_FD_182087 | JGI IMG/M metagenome (GOLD analysis project Ga0255364, IMG submission 182087) | Sediment cell enrichment communities from methane seep in Santa Monica Basin, California, United Staets - ANME aggregate JGI... | ecosystem: Environmental > Aquatic > Marine > Cold seeps >...
AGAATTTGTGCAATATGCGGGAAAAAACCTCTCACAGGAAACAATGTCAGTCACGCCCACAATGTAACTAAGCGTCGTTTTAACCCGAATCTTCAAAGAGTAAGAGCGGTTTTAAACGGAAGAACAAAAAAGATAATGGTATGCACAAGTTGCATAAAATCAGGTAATGTGATCAAAGCGCCTTGAGCGAGCCCTACCCGATACGCTTTATGTCCTGAACATGTTTTATCTTTTTTAAAGCTGATAAAATTCTGTTTAAATGTTCAGTACTTCCAACATCTATTGTAAAATAGCTTTCGACAATTTTATTTTCATTGGTTGCTGTTTGTGCGTTTACTATATTTGCTTCAAGCTTGCTGATAGTGCCGACAACATCGGCCAGTAGTCCCATTCTGTCATAAGAACGGATCCTGATTTTTACAGGATATTTTTCATCAATTACCTCATTCCATTCTACATCGATTTGCCTTTCAGGATTCATATTCAAAGCATTAATACAACCTGCACGGTGGACGGTAACACCATATCCCTTGGTAATATAGCCTGTAATAGGATCTCCTGGAACCGGCTGGCAGCACTTGCCGAACTTTATCAGGATATCATCTACACCCTTTACAATTACTCCTGATTTGAGCTTCTTTTTCTTTACGCGACCGATTATCTTGTTAAAAATAGATTCCTGTTTGTCCTCCAGTTCGGGTTTTGGAGCAAATTTTCGTACTACCTGCAACGGGGTGATTTTACCGTAACCAACATTTGCAATAAGATCATCTACTGTCTTAAATCCGAAATGCCCGGCTACATTCTCCATCTCCTCTGATTTCATTGATGCACTGAAATTAAGGCGGTATTTACGAAAGGCTTTTTCACACATCTCACGGCCAAGACTTAAGCTTCGATCTTTTTCCTGGGTTTTGATCCACTGCCTGATTCTTGACCGGGCCTTAACCGTCTTCACAAATTTAAGCCAGTCTTTGCTCGGATGGTGACTTTTGGATGTGATAATTTCTGCAATATCACCGGTTTTCAGCTCATGCTGGAGAGGAACCATACGACCGTTAACTTTGGCTCCGCTGCACTGGTTCCCGACTTCCGTATGTATTGCATAAGCAAAATCTACAGGCGAAGCACCTTTTGGAAGTGACTTAATTTCTCCACCAGGAGTAAAAACATAGACTTCATCCGGAAAAAGATCGATGCGGACATTTTCCAGAAACTCACCGGGGTCGCGAAAATTTTCCTGGTTTTCAACCAGATTTTGAATCCAGGCATATGTTTGACTTATATTCTCATCAATATTTTTGCCTTCTTTATAGCTCCAATGGGCGGCAATGCCTGATTTTGCAACCTTATCCATCTCCCAGGTTCGTATCTGTATTTCTATCCGCTCGCCAAAAGGCCCGATAACCGTAGTATGGAGAGCTTGATACATATTCGGTTTCGGTCGTCCGATATAGTCCTTGAACTTGATGTCAATAGGTTTCCAGAGGGCATGGATAAGCCCCAGGGCTTCATAGCACTGGGGTATTGTATCGAGTATTATCCTGAAAGCGATAATATCATAAACATCATTAAATTCGAGGTTCTGACTGACCATTTTCTGGTATATGCTGTAATAATTTTTGTTCCTGCCAAGGATTTCACATTTCAGATCGGCCTCACCCAACTTTTTTGTCATGTAATCTTTTACAGTTTCAACATATTTTTCACGCTCCTGTTGATCTTTTCGGACAAAACCTTTTATTTCGGAATAATCTTCAGGCTGAAGATACATAAAAGAAGTATCTTCCAACTCCTTTTTTATCCAGTAAATGCCTAACCGGTCTGCAATAGGTGAATAAATATCAAGGGTTTCCTGGGCAATTTTTTTCTTTTTTTGTTCGTTATTATGAAATTGGAGCGTTCTCATGTTATGCAGCCGGTCAGCCAGCTTAATCAAAATGACCCTGATGTCATCTGCCATGGCAAGGATCATTTTCCGTATACTTTCAGCCTGACGCGCCTGCGAGCTGCGGAATGGAAGTTTGCTCAGTTTTGTAACGCCGGACACTATATTAAGAACGTCCCGGCCGAACATTTTTTTTATATCTTCCTCAGTTGCACTGGTATCTTCAATTACGTCATGCAAAAGTCCGGCAGCTACACTAACAATATCGAGATTCATATCAGCAAGAATACTGGCGACCTCAAGGGGGTGGGAAAGATATGGCTCACCGGACAGTCGCACCTGTCCATCGTGAACCCTTGCAGAGTAGATATAGGCTCTATCTATAATATCAAGGTCTGCATCCGGATTGTTTTCGGATATTTTATCAATTATATCGCTAATACGGATCATTTATTGTACCTGTTCACGCCCATTCGGAGCAAAAAGGCTACCATTTATGATTATTCTCCAAATTAGTTGGAGAAGAGGATTCTAGGATTCCAGGGGTCAAGGGTTCAAGTGAAGGAAAGCGGCTTGATACAGATGACATAAACACTTGCATTTTCTATGCCCTTACTCCTTAATAATTACAAAGTATGTTTATATAAAAAGACAGTCCCAAGAGTCAGGGATTTTTCTGTATGTTTTTGTTTTTCGGTTATTTTCACTCGAACCCTTGACCCCTCGAATCCTGGAACCCTGATCAATCGACCAACTCTTTGGGAGATGATCCCTATTTATTTAATATGCTTTGGCAAAAACTACCCGGCTATTGGCGTTTTTTCCGCAGCATATACATTTTCCTCCGCCGGTATCGCTTTCAAAGGGTATACACCGGATTGTAACCTTAAGGTCTTCCTTTATTTTTGACTCACATTCATCCGAGCCGCACCAGTAAGACAGTGCAAATCCGCCGTGAATCTCAGGTTTTTCCTGATCATCAGGGGTGAAATAGTCATGGAACTCCTTTTTATCGTCAATAATTATAGTATGTTCTTTTTTAAATGACAAGGCCCGGGCAAAAAGAATCTTTTGTATTTCATCCAGAATATTTGTTATTTCACCAACAAATTGATTTCTTTTTATTGACTCTTTATCTCTGTGGTCCTTGTCTCTCCTCCCGATAAATACTGAATTATCCGCAATATCTCTTGGCCCGATCTCAACTCTAAGCGGTATTCCCTTTTTTATCCAGTCCCAGCCCCTTGCACCACCTATATCGCGATCGTCGATTTCTACACTTATCATGCGGTTATGATATTTTATGTCTTTAAGCTCTTTTGACAGACTTTGAGTATATTCCATCACTTTTTGTCTGTCTTTGTCCTTTCTGATGATTGGTAAAAGAACTACATGGGAAGATGCTATTTTTGGAGGGAGGATAATGCCGTCGTCGTCACCATGAGTCATGATGAGTCCTCCGATAAGGCGTGTAGATGCTCCCCATGAGGTTGTCCATGCATATTCCTCTACTTCTTTGGCAGACTGAAACCGGATATCGGACGCCCGTGAAAAATTCTGTCCAAGAAAGTGTGATGTGCCTGCCTGAAGGGCTTTCCTGTCCTGCATCATTGCTTCAATACACAAGGTGTCAACTGCACCGGGAAATCTCTCAGAAGCTGATTTTCTCCCCCTGATTACAGGCATGGCCAGATATTCTTCAGCATGCTTTGCATAAATATCGAGCATCATTTTAGTTCGCTCCAGGGCTTCCTCTTTTGAAGCATGTGCCGTATGCCCTTCCTGCCACAAAAACTCACTGGTCCTTAAAAACAAGCGGGTTCTCATTTCCCACCTCACCACATTTGCCCACTGGTTGATCAACACCGGAAGGTCGCGGTAACTGCCGATCCACTTTGAAAATGAATCTCCAATAATTGTTTCGGAAGTGGGGCGGACAACCAGGGGTTCCGTTAACCGGCCTGCGGGTTCAAGACCGCCCTCCGCTCCTTTTTCAAGTCTGTGGTGAGTTACTACAGCGCACTCCTTTGCAAAACCTTCTACATGCTCAGCTTCTTTCTCAAGAAAGCTTAGCGGAATAAACAGGGGGAAATATGCATTTTTTACTCCTGTTGATTTAAACATGTCATCAAGAGCATGCATTATATTTTCCCAGAGAGCATAGCCCCAGGGTTTAATTACCATACAGCCCCTTACAGGCGATCTTTCCGCCAGGTCCGAAGCCTTGATTACCTGCTGATACCACTCTGAGTAGTCTTCTGCTCGTGTGGGGGTAATTGCTGTTTTTGTCTTATTTGTCATAATATTCCTTTCTCAACTTGCTGCTTTTTCATATTATAGATTCTTCTCCAATTTAGTTGGAGAAGAGGGTCCAAGGATTCAAGGGGTCAAGGATTCAAGGGTTTGTTTTCTAAAGACTTTATGAGCGCTTTTAGCATTCTTTCGATTTCCGCTATGTCTTTATTCAGTGTACCCAATTCGACTTTTTCAATTAAATCTAAATCCCCTGCTAATAATATCTGTGTTTCCAATTCGCAAACAGAACCATAAGATATGTAAAGCATCCTAATGTAATCCTTGGTTGTCTTTCTTCCATATCCTTCTGCTATATTTGAAGGAATAGAAACAACCGATCTTCTTATCTGTGAAGTTAGACCGTATCTTTCTTCATTTGGGAATTTAGCTGTAATTCTATATATCTCTAAACAGAGTCCGTATGACTTTTGCCAGACTTTTAGCTCTTTGTAATTCTTTAGCATTTTTATCCGCCCGTTCTGTGAAGGATCACTCGAACCCTTGAATCCTTGACCCCTTGTACCCTCTGAGATAACGCTTGGTCAATTGTAGATAACCCATTTATTTTGCCTTAATTAACTACAACTAATCGAGAGGCGATTCATATTTTTCAACTTCTTCCAGAAGAATTTCAACCAGTTTTTCTTCGGGGAATTTCCTAACAACCTTTCCCTGTTTGAAAAGTATGCCAATACCATCTCCGCCGGCGATACCGATATCTGCTTCTTTTGCTTCTCCCGGTCCGTTTACAACGCACCCCATGATTGCAATTTTTATCGGTGCGGATTTTAACAATAGAGACTTTTCAAGCTTCTCAACAATTCCAAAAAGATCAATGTTACAGCGACCACATGTCGGACAGGATATGATTTCCGGCCCATATCTGCGAATATCCAGTCCTCTTAATATTTCGTATCCGGTCCTTACCTCTTCAACAGGATCTCTTGTCAAAGAGACACGAATGGTATCACCGATGCCTTCTGCAAGGAGCATTCCGATGCCCAGGGAAGATTTAACAATTCCCGAATAAAGCCCACCGGCTTCCGTCACACCAACATGAAGGGGAAGATCAGTCTTTTCGGAAAGGAGCCTGTATGCTTTAACTGTTCGATGGACGTCTGATGCTTTTAATGATACTTTTATTTCGTGAAAATCAAGAGATTTTAATAAATCGATATTTCGAATAGCGCTTTCTACCATCGCTTCCGCACACGGGCCTTTATATTTTTTCAGCAAATCTTTTTCAATAGATCCTGAATTAACCCCTATGCGAACAGGAATATCAAAGTCTTTTGCACAGTCAACAACTGCCTTAACTTTTTTCCTGCTGCCTATATTTCCCGGGTTTATCCTAAGCCCGTCCGCACCTGCCTTTGCCGAAGCTATTGCAAGGCGATAATCAAAATGAATGTCGGCAATAATTGGAACAGATATTTTTTTCTTTATTGAAGAAATTGCTTCAGCAGCCTCCATAGCTGGAACGGCGACTCTTACTATCTCACATCCTGCGGCTTCCAAACGCTGTATTTGAGCAACAGTAGCCGGGATATCCTGTGTAAAAGTATTTGTCATGGACTGGACGGAAACAGGAGCCATGTCGCCTACTTTTACTTTGCCGACCATAACAGGCCGGGTTTTTTTCCGTTTTATTACAAAAGGCATAAGCTTTTATACTTCAGATTTACAGAAAAAACAATTGTAAAAAATGTCTTTGAATTTTGCTTGAATAAAGCAAATTCCTCTGTTAACAATTATTACATTCAATATTGTAATCTTTATAACCGGTTCCGGTTTTTCCGGGTTAGTGAGGGATAAAATGAGTCTTGGACAAGGTAATAGTTTCGCCGAAAAGCATAAAGGTAGTTTAGAGATTGATCCTTCAATTAAAGAAGCAGTTTTAAAACGTTCAAAAGAAGGAAAACTCCCCTGCGCTGTTGCATTTGAAATCGCAAAAGAGCTGGGCGTTGAAGCGGCTGAAGTAGGAAAGACGGTTGATCTTTTAAATTTTCGACTTATGAAGTGCCAGCTTGGGTTGTTCGGCTATCTGCCGGAAAAAAAGATTATAAAACCACAAAACACTGAAAATCAGGATTTAAAAAATGCAATTCTTAATGCGCTTGTTGATGGAAGACTTCCCTGCAAGAATGCGTGGGATATTGCATCTGAATTTAAAATAAGAAAGATGACTATAAGCAGCGTTGTTGATGCGATGGGAATTAAAATAAAACCCTGCCAGATCGGAGCATTCTGATTATAGGTTAAAAATATGTAACTACTTACGTAGTCAGGCTGAAGCTGTTTAGACTGAAGGCTGAAGGGGTCAGAAGAACACGATTGCCGTATTTTAGCGGAATGTGATTCTTGCACCAAACATGGCTTCAAAATGCGCTTTTTCCTAACAGTCTTCAGCCTTTAGCCTATCCACCTGAGTTATAAAAATATTATTCATATGATTTCAGAACTCCCCAAAGATATAATCATCAGAAATAGTGAGCCTTCAAAAAAGCATTTGAACACTTTATGGATGTTTCTTTTCTTTATCCTGATTTGTTATTTTGTTCTTTTTTGCCGGAACGCTTATGCGGCAAACGACAAGGCGGGTACAGTAGTTGATAGCGGAATAAGTGGTGTTTTTGATGTCGGCTTTTCTTATTTTGGCTATAGAGCGCGGAAAACTTCCAAAGAAGAACGCTTTGATTTTACAGCCCATGGTAATCTGAAGACCGATGGGAAAGCTACAAATAAATTCATTGCCCGCATAGAGGACATATTAAAAAGGCTAAGAACTACAAAATATGTTCATACAAAAGATAGCTGTATTAATGAACCCGCAGGTGTGTATCAGTATGATTGCTCGGGTTTTATCGGAATTTTTGTAATAAATGAAATTTTACCTGAATATTGTACTGCGCTTAATAAAGGGCGCTGCTGCATACGCAAATACAATTGCGGTAACAATATTAATAGTACTACCATACGTCCTTTGGCGAATGACTTCTATAACTATTTTGAAACAATGGAAGTAAATGATAAATTTTTTGGCTCCGTATATAACTTCAAGGATGTTCAAAAAGGAGATATAATTGCTATAAAATATGCGGATGAGTGGAGAAAAAAGGCAAAGAAATATTGTAGCATATATAAAAACCGCAATCCAAGTACCGGACACGTTCTTATTGCATGGTCATCACCCAAAAAGTCCTACAAGAACTGCAAGGATTGCTGCAAAGATAAGAAGTATAAAACAAGTAGATGCATAAAACACGATGAATACTACATTAAGGTTGTTGATTCTGCTGATTCCGGTCATGGAAAGGATACCCGCGATACGTGCAAATCAAAAGAGAAAGATTGTCCTTACATTGATAACAAACATAAAGGAATAGGTGTGGGTGTTATGTATTTTGGGGTTAATAATAAGGGCAAACCGATATATTACAGATGGTCAAACTGGGATAGCTGCAAGTACTCCAACTATGATTGTAAGGATTGTGATAGTCATACAACGTGCAATGACTATATATGTAAAAATGGATCACCGGATAAAAAAGGTATTTCGAAATGGAATAAAATTGATGGAATACTTGTTGGCAGGTTTAAAGATGAAGGTATGGACGAGCATTAGCATAGCAAGGCCTTCACAGAACTGTCAATAACTACGTCGTTCGTACCTTGCTATGCAGTTATTGACAGTCAGAGAGATTGTTCGTTAGTATTCATAGAGACAGGTGATTTCCATCTTTATATTAAGAAAAAATTACTACTCCTTGTTATTGGGCTCTTTCCAGGTAAAGATCTGGGAATTCCTTCCGGAGCTCATTCATGAGATCTTTAAGGGTTGATGATAGGAGAAGACTGGAAATGATAGAGCAGCAGATTTTACCGGGTCTTATTGGATTGAGAAAAACGGAGAGTTTCTTTTGCTCCGGATAGTAACGAAACCTTTCGACAAGCCCCAGCTCTGAGATCGTCAAGTTTGTCTCGGGCTCTTTAACCCTTTCAAGCACTGACTGTAGTTTCTTTTTCATTATATCATCCATTTTTTATTAATAAGTACTTTACGGGTCTTGTCAACTTCGACTCTTTCCCAAAATTCGTAATTGGATTTGAGAATGCCTGTAGATTGTAGTATTTCAGTTCGCACTTATACAAAATAAGTGCGAACTGTTATTTAGGATAAATATTGATTTTTCAGGCTCAATAATGGTATGATATAACAGATTTTAAATCTGGAGGTTAAAATGCAAAATTATAGAAAAATTTTAACTGTCCTGCTGGTTTTAATCTGTATAATGATTTGCGCGTGTGATGTTGAATGGATAGGGTGGGGTGGTGATAGCGCTGAGACTGAGCCCGAGTCTGAGCCTGAAACGATCAGCACCAGCGTAACAGCTACTGTTGATGTGATTTATGCAACTGAAATGGACGTTATTACCGACGACGATGTTGTACTTACCTGTGATCTCCCAAGCGACCCCGTATTAATAGAAGGCGACCGGGTTGAAATTATAATAGACTTCGAAAGCCTGGATGATAACTGGGTTATGATAGATGTCCAGTTCGATCAAAAGGTATTATAAAAAGATTCCCCGCTTTAGATTAGAAATATTAAAAATACACTAACCTGCACATGGACGCATACGGGCTAAAAAGACCGCTTGCTGCTTAGGCGTGCTGTTGGGTTGGTAGAGAAACGAGAGGAATTATGATTGAGAATTACCCTCCAGATCTATCAGTAGAAGAAATAAAAATTAAGATCCAACAGACATCAAATAATCCAAATATTGGAAAAACCCATCAAGTTATTCTCAAAAATGGGCCAAGAGCCTTCCGTATAGCTACAATCTTTGAAATACTGAATCCAAAGAAAAAAGAACTACATCATTTATCATTGCAGTTAAATTCATTTGATAAAACTAAAGCCGCATGGAAGTCGAAGCCAGAAAAAAACATTAGGATCGACGGCAATGATCCGAATGAAATAAAAATACTGTCCGACTTTCTTAGTGCAGCCCTATCAGAGCATTACCCAGATTCTACAGGTGAATTTAGGGTGGTAACATCTGCTCAATATGAGCTAATTGAGAACTTGACATGTCTTTTACCTAAGCTACCTGGTCCGAAAAAACTGGAACTAACCAAGCAATTATTACAAAGCCTGGATAGCTCCGATGTTGAGCCGAAAGAGTTTGTTGATGCTTTTAAAAACACTACCCCTGAGGCGGTTAAGAATATTGGCGTAGCGGCAAAGTTTGTTCAATATAAAGCAACGTTCTTTGAGCTTGAAAAATTAGTTAATAATTCCGATCCGAGTGAATCAAAGTTCCAAAATCATTTGCAAAAGAATCCTTGGATGTTTGGTAGTGAATATAGCGAAATTATAGATCGCAGAAAATGGACAAGGGATGATAATCTGGATTTCATGCTCCGTAGAACGGTCGATAATTATCTTGAAATAATTGAAATTAAAACTCCCGCAGCAATGCCTCTTTTTAATTATGATAAAGACCATGACAGTTTCTATGCATCTTCAAAATTGAGTCAGGTATTGGGGCAAGTGTATAGGTACGTTGAGGAGGTAGAGCGAAGTCGAGATGCAATAATTGCTAAAGATAATCTTGATCCGTTAAAAATAAGAGCAAGAATTATTATTGGTGTTGATTCTGATGAAGGAAAACAATCGGCATTGAGAACTATGAATTCTCATTTACATAGAGTCGAAATTATAACTTTTGACCAATTGTTGAGGGTCGCTAAACGAACGTTGAATATATTTGAGTCTGAAATTAAAGATGTTTTTGAGGGGAACGTAGTTGAAGGAGCGGATGATGATATTCCGTTCTAAACGGCACCTAACATATGGCACTCCAGCCGACGCAAAAAGCCGCACTGCTGATTAGCATTATGCAATGAAAGGAACCAACAATAGAATCCAGTAGGCAAATGGGATCAGGCCAACATAATTACTTGTTTTTATAACGAATGCGGCTTTTTTCTATTTATATCGGTTGAGGGGTAATATGGATTACAGGTCAACACATGCTATATATGTTCGCGCGAAGCAGGACATTGAGTTTAAACCCTTTCGCGTGATTTTAACTGGGGGTCTAACCGGGCTGGGATATTGGTTCTTCTTTCCCAAGCATCAATTTCTTGAAGGCATGCCTGGAGTTGCCCTTGCTGTGCTTGTTGGAGCTGTTTGCGTTCCTGCAATTGAATTTATGTGGAATTATCTTCGAGCCCCATTAAGATTAGCTGATGAGCGGATAGAAGAATTAGAAGCCCAAGTATCACAATACAAAGCAACGAAAAGTGAACAAGAGATAAACTTAGGTGGCGACCATGTAGTTAAGGGGCGTTGGTACGGGCAGCGTTTTGTTTTTGACGAACCTATCGATGATTTTATCGCAACCTTGCCATTTCAACGAAAACACAATCCTGGTTCTATCACTCTTTCATGTAAACCAAATTCTCTTGGGCATTTTCGTTATATTGTGGAAGGAGATGCCACTGTTTGCGTAAGAACTCCTGGGACTGTTACCGGAAGGCGCTGTAATTCTATTAGTGAAATGAAAGTGAAGGTTGCGGATGCTTATCATCCCCAGGCTAAAAGCTGTGCTAACTGCGGGGTTTAGGGGTTATGTTTTAAATATTACTAATTGAGAGGAGAGGTTCATGTCAGAATTTAAAGGTGTCACAATAATTAAAAAAGCAAGTATTTACTTTGATGGAAAGGTTACCAGTCGCTCGGTTATTTTTCCAGATGGTTCCCGGAAGACCCTCGGAATAATGCTTCCAGGGGAATATGAGTTCAATACTGATGATAAAGAAATTATAGAAATTATTTCTGGAGATCTTGAAGTGTTACTAAAAGAAGCGGAAGGATGGAAAACGATTAAAGGTGGAGAGATATTTGAAGTGCCTGCCAAATCTAAATTCAGTCTAAACGTTAAAAGCCTTACTGACTACTGCTGTTCTTACATAAAATAAAACAAGGAAAAACATAACTATACTCTTGCAGCCGATAGCTAATCGCTGCGCTTGTAGCGCCGGGTTATGCTTTCTCTAATGTGAAGAATAAATGAAGAAAAATAATTCGATAATATAAAAGGAGAAATTATGAAATTCGTTAAGTATTTGCTGCTGATGGTTATTTTATTATTATTTAATCTTGGGTGTAGTAAACAATCTGAAAAGGCAATCGATTTTGGAAAATTTGCGGGGGGTACTTATTCAAATACTTTTTTTAATTTAAATGTTTCTATTCCTGATTCTTGGCATGTAATGGATGATGAATCTCGAATTGCTCTTATGCAAAGAGGAAAAAATATCGTCGCTGGTGATAATAAAAATCTTAAAGCTACACTAAATGCCGCTAATCTAAAGAGTTTAAACCTTATGACTACCTCTGAAAATCCACCAGGTGCACCGGTTTCTTCTAATCCATCTTTTATATTAATTGCAGAGAACATTAAACATGCACCAGGCATCAAAAGAGGAAGTGATTATCATTATCATACAAAAAAAATGATGGGAGAGAGCGCATTAGAAGTTTCATTTCCGAGAGATATTTATGAGGAAACGATTGATGGAAGAACTTTTGATGTATTTGAAATAATGCTAAACATGGGTAATATAAAAAATTATCAAAAACAATATGCTACAATAATTAAACAATATGCTCTATTAATAGTTATAACCTATCAAGATTATGAAGGACTAAATAAACTTGAACAGATTTTACAAACAATAAAAATGGATTAAGGGTTGGGGACAGACATAAGTTGATAGAGTGCTTGAGCTATAATATGCAGTCGAATAATCGCTGCACAGATCTTGCTTATATTCATTTTTTCTATACCGCTTTTCATAAATATGTTCCGAAATATGGAATTGCGGTATATGTGGTTGTAGAAAAAACCGTTTAAATAACGGAACGCTTTTTTGACAACCACTATAAAATCTGAAATTCTTTCCCAGCGAATCAATATCTAATGTTTGGCATTAAAGGTTATAACAATTGAGCAACCAAGATTTAAATAAAAAGATACTAATCGATCTCCATAAAAGTGGCTTTCACTCCGAGATGATAGCTTTGCAAAGATTCGTTTCTGCTGGTTGGGATACCACTGGGGCCGCAAGTTACTTTGATTTAGATGAAGGAAAGACAAGGGAAATCGATATTAGAGCCCACATTTCTTTTTATGATAAATTATCACACAATTGTTCAGTGAGTAATTATTACCAAATTGTTGCTGAGGTTAAAAAAAGAAAGAAACCGTGGATTGTCTTTAATGTAGGGTCACAGGATGTGGGTGATTTTTTGGGGATATTCGATGGCTGGCAGAATCTTATTTTTTGCGAAGATATGATTTGTCAAACCCATGTAATTGCTCGTGCAATTAATGAGAGCTCATTATACCAACGACTCGGGTGGAGAGGATCAGGTATACATGAATGCTTCACAAAACCTGAAGATCCGTCAAAATGGTATTCTGCCTTCATAGCAGTATGTAAAGCAAGCGAAAGTGCTCTAAAGGCCAATAGTAGAGAAAAATCAGGAAATAATAAGACCGAAAAGTCACCCCATATGTTTTTTGTCATGCCTGTGGTTATTCTTGATGGACAACTACTCTCAGCAAAATTAGATAAAGAGAATGAAATTTTATTAGAAGAAATTAAATATGCTGCATTTGATTTTGATTTCAAAACAAAAGAGTACACTCGTTCAAGATATCGGATTGATTTAGTTGTTTTGGATAATCTTTCTGAATATTTAGAAATTTCACGCAAGAGACTAAAAAAGATACACAATCTGATCGTTAAAGAAGCTAAAGTCAAAACCACCTCTAACAATTCGTAATATATTGAAAAAAAGAAATAAAATGCGATTTTTAGACTACAAGAAGGAGAACTTGGGAGGAGTTTTTGGGGTTGGGTACGTTCAATAGTTTATAAGTTGATAGAGCGTGAGGTTCATATGTGGTCGAATAATCGCTGCACAGATCTTGTTTATATTCATTTTTCTAAAAACTGAAATTCTTTCGCAGCGAATCAATATCTAATGTTAGCTGGAAAAAAGATAATATTATAGGAACTAAACAATGGAACTAAGCAAATGGGAAAGAAAATTCATTATAAAATATATCCGAAAGAAACGTAAACTTTCTTTTAAAACCAGAACGATTATTTGGGGTGTAGTAAGTAATGTATGTGTTTTGACAATGCTTGTATTTTATTGGATAGAAAGAACAGAATATTTATTTCTGATCATATCGTTATTTATTATTTCATTTTCACTGTGTTCCACAAACTCTCTTTGCAATATCATTAAGAAATACGACGATAAATTTATTTGAGAAATTCAAAATTCATAATATAGGTTTGCAACCTAACCGGTAAGGATTGACACGACCTGAAAGGTCGTATTCAATCCATTGTTAATTTTCTGAGTTTACCTGCAAAAAATAGACTAAATCCCTAAATAGGTAGAGGTTATTATGCTGTAGAATCACTGCAAAGATCTTGCTTATATTCATTTTTTCTATACCGCTTTTTATAAATATGTTCCGAAATATGGAATTGCGGTATATGTGGTTGTAGAAAAAACCGTTTAAATAACGGAACGCTTTTTTGACAACCACTATAAAATCTGAAATTCTTTTGCAGCGAATCAATATCTAATGTTGGTTGTCTGCATATTTTATGTAACACAACAATAAAATACCGGGGATGGGGCTCATGCCGCGGATCAGACTATACATGGCCCCCATGAAGGGGTTTACCGATCATTTGTTCAGGAGTGCTTTTGCAGACCATTTCGACGGGTTCGATTTGGCGGTGGCTCCGTTCATCGCCAGCAAACAGGATCACCGCATCAAGAGAAAATACGTCAAAGACGTCCTTCCGGAAAACAATACCCGCATGCCGGTTGTCCCTCAGATTCTGAGCAAAACCGCAGCGGATTTTATCGTTCTGGCCAACTACCTGTATGACCTGGGATATGACACCGTCAACTGGAACCTGGGCTGCCCCTATCCCATGGTGGCCAACAAGAAACGGGGCTCCGGCATGCTGCCTTACACGGACCGGATTCGGACCTTTCTCGACAGGGTCATTCCCGAAATCCGCGGGTCGCTTTCCATCAAAATGCGGCTTGGATGGAAAGAAAACGACGATATTTTCAGGCTGCTGCCGGTAATCGACCAATACCCGCTATCGGAAATCATCATTCACCCTCGAACCGGTCTGCAGCGTTACGAAGGGCCTGTCGATCTGGACGCCTTTGAAGATTGCCTGGCCGTGATACGTCACCCTGTGGTTTACAACGGGGATATCCGAACGGTTGGCGATTTCAGGAGACTTTCCGGGCGCTTCGACCGCGTTCATGCATGGATGATCGGCCGCTGGTGCCTGGCCGACCCCTTTCTGCCGGGTTGCATCACAAAGGGTGCGGATGATATCCCGGATAAAATCTATCGGATGCAACGGTTTCACGAGGCCCTGTTTGAGGCCTACAATCGCGTTCTATATGGTCCTTCCCATGTGTTGAACAAGATGAAAGGACTCTGGCGCTATTTTTCACTGCCCTTCGAAGACTGCAGAAAGACAATGAAAAAAATCAAAAAAACACGTCGGCCGGATCAGTACCTGGAGCGGGTAAATTTGTTTTTCGAGACGGAAGCGCAATTGCGCCGGCCGAAGGCGGACCTTTCGACCTGAAATGCTTTTTTTCAGGAAATATTCAGATCCGGGGAACTTTCGGGACGCTCCGCAAATCATAAGATTCTTCGATAGCTTAGAACTTCCGGAAGCCTCTCTTCTTCACCGGCCGTTTTGGTCACTGCTTACAGGCCTGATGCCGATCGGCGGACACCAGTAAAACTCTCATGAGAATAGCTCCAATTTTATTGGATATCCTGGCGTTCCGTTTTTCTTGCCCAGGCTTGGTTGCTTCGCGCAATCTTTTTCTGAACCGTGGCCCATGTTTTGGTCGTAAGAAAAGACTCTCCAAAGCGTTTAACCATCTGTCCGAACATATCATAGGGAACGGTAAAAGTCAGCTCGTCGGTGTTGAAAAACTTGCGCGCAGAGGGGTCCCATCCTCCTATAACCGCCTTGTTTTCACCCTTGGCCAGATACTTAAAGGGCCAGGTAATCAGGTTTGTGCAGGCGGCTCCCCAGGGTGAAGTGACCACTTCAGGGTCGTTTGTCACAAATGTCGCCAGTTGATGAAGACCGCACAACGTTTCGGGCCTGGCGAAAAAGGCAACAAGTTCCGGTTCCTGGTCGTCTTCAAAAAGGCTTAATGGTTTTATAACGCAATATTCTTTGGGCGCAGCTCCTGGGTCTATATGTTTAAAGATGTGTCTCAGCTCATCCGGTGAATCACAGTAAAGTTCACCTTCCATCTGACCGGGTATTCCGGTGGAAACATAATGAATGAGAGTCTCGGTCTGAGGCTTCATAAAACCGAGGAAAAAAGCGCCGCCGGGGCAACCGAATTGCCGGGCAGTGAAGTATGCAGTCGTTTTCTTTTTACGAGCCCGCCAAATGTGCCCCATAACACAGGAAAATTGACCGAAGGTCGCTTGCCAGTCAATTTTGTTATTTATCTCCTTTTCCCGTGTAGGCAGATCCATCGACTTAGGTGAAAATCCCTCGGCAGGTTTAATATC
>Ga0255364_10169_pt1 | contig 15836 bp, 12 predicted proteins | sample ANMaggSSYBR01G12_FD_182087 | JGI IMG/M metagenome (GOLD analysis project Ga0255364, IMG submission 182087) | Sediment cell enrichment communities from methane seep in Santa Monica Basin, California, United Staets - ANME aggregate JGI... | ecosystem: Environmental > Aquatic > Marine > Cold seeps >...
GAATGTTCACCCATAATTTTCGACCTTGATAATGATGGGGAAAGAGAAATAGTTTTTGGTGACAATGCAGGTAGTTTCCATGCATATAATGGAGATGGTTCGATTGTTGTTGATTGGCCCATTTCAGCCGGTGGTAATGCAATGGTGAACAGTGCTGCTGTTGGAGATGTCGATGGTGATGGTGATATTGAAATTGCTCTTGTAGTAAGCAATGGAACAGTGAATTTATGGACAATAGAAAATGTCCCCTATTACGGTTATTTAACAGACTGGGGAACTTTTTATCATGATAATTGGAATACAGGATGGATGCATCCTTTAAAACCTGAAAATCTTACTTCTGAATTATTAACCGATTCAATTTATCTAAGCTGGGATACAAATACAGAACCTGACATTGCCGGTTATAATATTTATAGAAGCGATATATCGGGTGGACCTTATACAAAGATCAACAGCACATTGGTTGCTGATTCTTTCTATACTGATACTTCAGGAACAACTAATAAATATTATTGCGTATCTGCAGTTATTAAAGCTTGTTCTGAATCAAGGCTCAGTAATGAAACATCTGTCCAATCGGGCGTAGCTACTAATAACCAGCATGAACAATTTTTTTACACCTCTGTTTATCCAAACCCTTTCAGTGTAAATACTACAATCAGCTTCTCTATTCCTATAGAGCTTACGGGAAATGCAGAGTTAAGTATTTACAATTTAAGAGGACAAAAAGTGAAAACTTTGATAAATGAAATTTTACCGGAAGGAGATTATTCTATTGTTTGGGATAAAACTGATAATTCTGGTGAATATGTTAATTCAGGGGTTTATTTTTATCAATTAAAAGTGGGAGAATACTTTTTCCAAACAAAAAAAATAACACTTTTATTCTAGCTTCGATGGACAGTTCTGTGGTTGCAAACTTCTAAAATCCTAAATCGTTAATCGATATTCAATTATATTTTATTTGATTAATTTGTTTGCTTACTGTTGATTTATATGATTATTAGAGGAACGGGCAGACCCGTTCCCTACAATATATTCATATCCCTTAAGGTCCGACCTGTCCCTACATATTGGAAAGAGTTTCGTGTTATTTGCCTGCCTGCATCAGGCAGGTATGATTTGTTGTTAAAAATTTTTAGTGTGGGGATGGGAATTGATCATTGTTAATTAATAATTGTCTTTAGCTGTGTTTTTCCTAATTAGTTGATGAGAGATTTTTACGAAGTAAAAAGATTTCATCATTTCTTCTCTTTTCTGTGTTTCTCTGTGTTCATCTGTGGCAAAAATTCTTATATTTGGTGGGTGTGAGTATTGTTAATTGTTTTTTTCATTATTCATACCTTAAAGCATCAATCGGGATTAACTTTGCTGCTTTTCGAGCAGGAAACCATCCGAAGAATACCCCTACTGCTGTGGCAAAAACAAATGAGATTACAATCGAATATGGAGTTATAGTGATAGGCCAATTGAGGATATTGGAAAGCAGGTGAGAACAAACCAGACCAATAACTATTCCAATGATGCCACCCAGAACACTGAGGAGAATTGCTTCGATTAAAAACTGGATTAAAATATCACGATTTTTTGCCCCTACTGCCATACGTAACCCGATTTCTCTTGTCCTTTCAGTTACTGAGACCAACATGATATTCATAATCCCTATCCCACCTACAATCAACGAGATCACTGCAATTGATGCCAGCAGTAGAATCATAATTTGTGAAGTGGAGGAAAACATCTCTACAATTTCACTCTGGGACCTGATATGATAAGGAGCTTCTTCATTAGTATCTAATTTAAGCTGAGATTTTAAAACTGAATTTATCTCTTCAATTGCTTGCTCAATTAAATCTTCTGAAACTGCTGAAATAAAGATCATATTGATGTAATCAACAGAACGCATCCTCTTTTGAATAGTAGAAAATGGGGCAAGAATAACATCATCCTGATCCTGACCCATCATAGTCTGACCTTTTTCTTCTAAAACTCCAATTACTTTAAATGGGATACGATTAATGCGAATGGTCTGTCCAACCGGGTTAGCGTTTTCTCCGAATAAATTGTCAGAAACAGTTTTGCCAAGAACACATACTTTTGCTGCACGTACATCATCTTGCTCTGTAAAGATATTGCCCTGAGCTATTCCCAGATTTCTGATCTCCAGATAATTATTATACACTCCAATAATTTGGGATCTCCAGTTTTGTCCTCCGGCAATGATCTGCCCTGCTGTGTAAACTACCGGTGTTGCGTGGTTTACCGAAGGACATCCTGTTATAATTGCAGTTACATGTTTTTCTGTTAGATTCTGTGTTGTCCCGGCTTCGGATCGGACTCCCCCATGCCTTTGGGCTGCTGGGAATATTATTATAACATTAGTTCCCAATTTTGAAATTTCTGACTTGATACTATCACTTGATCCCTGTCCAATTGCAAGCATGGTGATCACTGATCCCACTCCGATGATTATTCCAAGCATTGTCAAAAATGAACGGGTTTTATTTTTTAACAATGCCCGATTGGCAATTTTTACTGAATTTAAATAGTTCATAAGATCCTCAGATAATTTTCTGATTGTTTGCCTGAAAGTCTCTTATAATCATTCCATCACTTAATTCCACAACTCGTTTGGTGTATTCAGAGATATCGTGTTCATGGGTAACCAGAATAATAGTTTTTCCGGACTCATTTAGACTCTGCAGTACTTTCAAAATTTCCGCACTGGTCACAGAATCCAGATTCCCGGTAGGTTCGTCGGCAAGAATAACCACCGGATTATTTACCAGTGCTCTGGCAATGGCAACTCTCTGCTGTTGCCCTCCGGAAAGTTGGTTCGGAAGGTGATCTATCCGATCGGAAAGGTTAACCAATTCCAATGCTTTCAAAGCCATAGCTTTTCTCTTGTCGGATTGAATTTCTGAATTATAAAATAGGGGAAGTTCAACATTCTCAAGAGCAGAAGTTCTGGATAACAGATTAAAAGATTGAAATACAAATCCTAATTTTTTATTTCGGATCTCCGCCAGTTGATCTGAATTAAGACTTTTGACATCTAATCCATCAATGAAATATTCACCACTGGTGGGATTGTCCAGACATCCGATAATATTCATCAGGGTAGATTTACCGGATCCACTTGATCCCATTACAGCTACAAATTCACCTGAATTAATATTCAGGATAACATCTTTCAACGCAGTAACTTTAACCGATCCTGAATCATAGATCTTGGATAGACTTCTTAAGCTGATCAAACTATCCATTTTTTATCTCCGAGAGGGTAGGAAAGGACTTCTCTGACTGCTGCTACTGTTTTGAGGTAGATTTGAACCAATAACCACCTGTTGATCAACATCAAGATCAGGACCGAAGACCTCAGTACTTATTCCATCGGAAAGTCCAACTTTTACCGGTATCATCTTAATCTGTTCACCGTCTTTGATCCAGATCCTGCTATTATTTTGATTGTTTCCAGCTACTGCTGAGCTTTGTCCGCTATCTTGATTCTGCATCATCATCTGTCTTCTATCCTGCATAATCTGTTTAACTGAATCCGGAAGAGATTCATAATAATATATTAAATAATCCTGGGGTGGCATGAAGGTCAGAGCTTTGTTGGGCACAATCATCACATCTTCTCTTGAGTCAATATTTATGGTCAAGTTAGCAGTCATACCCGGCATCAGCTTCAGTTCAGTATTGTTCACCTCAATGATAACAATATATTTCACGACATTGGATAAAACCACCGGTTGGAGTCTGATTTGGCTTACTATCCCGTAAAACTCCTGTTCAGGGTAAGCATCAACATCGAACATCACTTCTTGATCCTCCCTGACTTCACCAATATCCGCTTCATCAACATAAGCCTGGATTTCCATCCTGGCTAGATCTTCAGCAATTGTGAATAAAGTAGGCGTATTAAAGCTTGAGGCAACAGTCTGACCTTCATCAATGTTTTTTGAAATTACCACTCCACTGATCGGAGCTTTAATTATAGCATTATCTAAATTGATCTGAGTCCTGTACAGTTGAGCCTGACTTATATTTAAACTGGATTTTGCTAACCGGTAAGCATCCTGAGCTGCTTCAAATTCAGTTTCGCTGATTAAGTTTTCCTGATACAACTGCTGTTTCCTCTGAAAATCCCTATTAGCCTGTTCCATCTGAATTTTAGCCTTCTCGTAATTTGCACTTGATTCATAAAGGGATGCTCTCAAAACCCGACTATCAAGTATAGCAAGTGTATCTCCCTTTTCTACCTTGGAATTGAAATCGACAAAAATCTCTGATATTGTTCCGGAGATCTGGGTTCCTACTTCTACTGTACCAACAGCTTCTATGGTACCAGTTGAGGTTATTACTACATTGAGATCTCCCCGGGTGATTTCAGTTGTTATCCACTGAACTTGATTATGTTTCTGGTTTCGAATAAACCTGGATAAAATAAAAATTGAAATAATTATAATAATTACTACAATTATAGGTATCCATATTTTCTTTTTCATATTTTCTCCGTTTTTTCAAATTCTAAAGTAAGAATATCCAATATAATAATATTTTATCAACCTTATAATTTTAGACGTAATTGTATATTTTTGGTTTAATTATTTACAATATTTCCAATAAGTTTCGTTGTGACAAGTCTTTAATTGTGAATACAACATTTCAAAATGAATATTGTTAAGTGCAAATTGTAAAATCTCTTTCCTCTCATTCAAAAAAACTATGATTGACAAATCTGTGATCTCTTTTTCCATTCATTAATCTGAATGGTTGGGATGGGAATCCTGTTAATCCTGTCAAATATTCTTATGGATGGTGTAGGGTGTGGTTTTACATTTTTTGATATCAAAATATCATCCACCCCCCGAACCAAGACCTGCACATAGTGTAATACCAAATGTTCCTATCATTGAAAAATAACCACAAATTAAAATTGTCCAGATTGTAGCAAAAATAATACCAAATATCAATCCAAGAATAGCAAATTCACTTCCCTTTTCACCGGATTCTTTAATCTGCTTCCTTGCCATTAATGAAAGTATTATAGCTGGTATTGCAGCAAATAAATTGAAAAATAATCCGGCAATTCCAAGTGAAAAACTTAAAATTGCCAATATATTAAATTGATCTTTTATGTTTTTTTCTTTAATTACCGGTTTTACAATTTTTTCAGGGACTTTGAATTTTTTATCAAAACATATTTTACAATAAACATTATCATCTTTTTCAACTGTACAGAGATGACAGATATTTTCTTTGCATATAAAACATTTTGCACATGATATGATATCAGGATGATATTTACATTTCAAAACAATCTCCTTATAAAATATAAAATTTAAACTTACTGGTGTTTTATAAATCCAGTACAGTGATTTGTTGGATTTCTTTTATATAATCTATTGTACACATTTGTACACATTTTATTAAAGTGTTTTTTCTCTTTATAATGTTGGATTTTCAACAGCATTATTTGTAATAACTTAAATTCACTTTAAAATCTAACATTTACTTTATTATACTTAATCTAAATTATTAGAACAATTGAATTTATCAAATATCTAAAAGAAAGTTACAGCCTGGTTAGATAAAACATCTTGACAAAATTTTATCTTGGAGTAAATTTGATTAAATCTAAATTATTATTCTCAGGAGGTGTATATGGCTGATAAGTTCAATTTTCAAAATGCTATTGATAAATGTAAAGAAGCCTGGAGTATTTTCCAAAAGGACATGGTAAATTATGGATTGACAATTTTACTAGGCTCACTGGCTGTCAGTGCCACTTTTGGCGTTCTTTCAGGTCCTGTAATGATAGGTATTTTAAAAGCAGTACGTAAATTACAGAATGATGAAAAAGTTGAATTCAATGACGCATTTTCAGCAATGTCATATTTTACTCCTTCTTTTCTTCTATCTTTGATAATTGGAGCTGTTGTCGGCGGAATAATTGCAATATTCTGGATTTTGACAATAGTTATTGGCGCTGTTACAAGAGGTTGCGGGTTTTGTTTCATGTACCCGATACTTGTATTGGTCTATATATTTTCCGCTTCTATTGGACAGATAATATATTTTAGAGGTCTTCTTTTGATCTCCGAAGAAAAAGCAAGTTTTGGTGATGCACTTAAAAGATCTGTTAATTGGATTAAGTCCGATCAGAAAAAAGCAATGGAATTTTTTGTCTCAATAATTTTAGCAAGCTTATTTATGATTATTCCTGTTGTAGGTGGAATAGTTGCTGTAGGTATGATTGCTATTATTGCCACTCTTTATTACGACGACGATAAACAAGATAACAAAAAAGTCAGCAAAAAAGACGTCAAACAAACTGAAAGTAAATAATAATAATTAAGAGCTGAGATAATTATCTCAGCTCACGGTCTTACCCTGTCAATTGTTCTTGGAAAAGCGATACACTCCCTGATATGATGTATCCCACATATCCATGCTACTGTTCTTTCAATTCCCAATCCAAAACCGCCATGAGGTACTGAACCAAATTTTCTCAGATCAAGATACCATAGAAAATCTTCTTTGGGTAAATTTTCATCTTCAATTCTTTTTTCAAGAATTTTTAAGTTTTCTTCTCTTATCCCGCCACCAACTATTTCTCCATAACCTTCTGGTGCAAGAAAATCTACACCAAGGGCCAGTTGATTATCCGATGGGTCTTCCTTCATATAAAAAGCTTTGATTTTGATTGGATAACGATGTACACAAACCGGTTTTGAGAAATTTGAAGATATCTCTGTTTCTTCAGGAGCTCCGAAATCATCACCCCATGTAATATTAAAACCTTTTTTCTTTAATATTTCAACAGCTTCACTATATGTAATTTGAGGGAAAGGAGGTTTTATCAATTGAAGTTTTGAAACATCTCTTTCAAGGATTTTTAAGTCAGTCTGACATCTATCAAGTACCCGATCAATTGCAAAAACTATCATATCCTGTGCAAGTTTTATAACCGAATCGAGATCAGCAAAAACAAATTCCGGTTCAATCTGCCAGAATTCAGTTAGATGTCTTCTAGTCTTTGATTTCTCTGCTCTGAAAGATGGACCAAAACAATATACTTTCTCAAGAGCAATTGCTGTTGCTTCATTGTATAATTGTCCTGTTTGAGCTAAGAATACATCATTATTAAAATAATCAACTTTAAATAGAGTTGTAGTGCCTTCACCTGCTGCTGAGGTAAAGATAGGAGTATCTACACAGAAAAAATCATTTTTATCCAAAAACTCCCGAACTGCATGTATTACATTTGATCTTATTCTCATGATCGCAGCTTGTTTTGGAGCTCTAATCCATAGATGCCTTTTAGTAAGTAAAAAATCCGGACCACTTGGTTTTCTTGGAATTGGGTATTCTTCAGAGGGTTCAGAAATTACAGTAAAATCCTTAAGATGAATTTCAAATCCAAGTTTGGACCTACTCTCCTTGACAACAAGACCTTTGATTTTTAAAGCTGTTTCTATTTGAAGATGGTCGCAAGTATTAAATTTGTCATCAGGTAAATTCTCTTTACTGGCAATAACCTGACAAAATGCAGAGCCGTCTCTGATCATTAAAAAGTGTATAGAACCTGAACTCCTCTTCCCCATCAACCAGCAGTGGAATTCGATTTCCTCTCCAATATATTCATTGAGCTTTGCTAATATCAAATAAACCTCCTTGTATTTAATTAAATATCAAAATCAGAATTTTAAACATATAAAAAAAGAGATTATAAATTGATGATAATTATTTGTATATAGTAATTTGGAAAATTAATAATGTTAATAATTTTTGAAACAACAAATCACACTAATATCACAAATAATATTGAGAAAATATAAGATAAATAAAAATTAATTATTAAATTCATTTATTTGCCTGCCTGCTTTCACAATACAGGCAGGTGAAAACAGGTGTTCTCAGTAATTTAAATTATTAATCAATAACTCCAAATTTTCCTCTTTTTATTGTATTCATATTATTATCAGTAACTATGTAAAAATACATACCTCTTGATATTATACTCTGACTAAAATCCCAGGAAAGATCTCCGTCTAAATTAGAAAAATCTTTTTCATAATATTTTGCCCCAATTACAGAGTATATTTCAATCTTTCCCTCTGTCGGAAGATTAGACCAGGTAAGAGTTGTGTTATTATTTGAAAGAGAGAATATTGTAGAATTAAGAGAAATATCTCCTGTTGTAATATTCACTTCAGGTTCCTCTACAACTCCAACTCCAAGATATCTATATATCTGAATTCCACAATTTCTATGAGCAACATACGCATAATTCCCTAAGACATAAACATCTTCTGCAACATTAGGAGTGTCATAGAATCCAATTTCTTGAGGATTAGTTGGTTCACTCACATATATCACTCTTAATCCAGAATTTCCATCGGAAACATATGCATAATAACCTATCACAAATACTCCATAAGCATATCCAGGTGTATCATAAAATCCAACTTCTATAGGATTACTCGGATCACTCACATCGATAATTCTTAATCCAGAAGCTCCATTAGCAATATATGCATAATTTCCTAAGACATAAACATCTTCTGCAACATTAGGAGTGTCATAGAATCCAATTTCTTGAGGATTAGTTGGTTCACTCACATCTATCACTCTTAATCCTACACATTCATCAAGCAAATAAGCATAATTACCTAAAACAAAGACTCCACCTGTAGTAGTATCGGAAATATAACATGATCCAACTTCTACCGGATTTTCTGGTTCACTCACATCTATTACTCTTAAATATATTATCTCAGCTACATATGCATAGTTTCCTGAAACATAAACTCCCCAAAACCAATCGGGAGTATCACAATATCCAACTTCTTTGGGATTGTTAGGATCACTTATATCTATTACTCTTAATCCTCCATCAGTAACATAAGCATAATTACCCAAGACAAAAATTCCATTATCATATCCAGTTGAAGTACTACAAAAGCCTGCTTCCTGGGGATTAGTGGGATCACTTACATCTATAACTTTTAATCCTCCACCAACTATATATCCATAATTACCTGATACATAGATATCTTCTACATTACTTGGAGTATTATAATACCCAATTTCATTTGGATTAGTTGAAATACTAACATCTATAATTCTTAAACCTGCATGGCTAGAAATAACATATGCATAATTTCCTGAAACATAAACTCCATAAGCATAATTTGGTGTTCCACATTGTCCAACTTCAGTTGGCATGCTTGGATTACTTACATCAATAACTTTTAATCCTTTCCAGTCAGCAGCCACACATACATAATCTCCTGAAAGATATGAAACTTCATATGCATTACCAATGAATGTAAGATATCCAACTTCATAAGGAGTATTTGGATTATTTACATTTATTATTCGAAAATCTCCCCCTGCAGCAGCTATATAAGCATAATATCCTGAAACAAAAACACTTCTGAAATACCCAGAAGTATAACAAAATCCAACCTCAAGAGGATTGCTTGGATCACTCACATCAACAACTCTTAATCCTGAATAACCATCAGCAACATATAAATAATTACCTAAAACAAAAACTCCATAAGCTGTACCGGGAGTGTCATAGTATCCTATTTCCACAGGGTTTGTTGGAATACTTACATCAAGAACTCTTAATCCTGAATCACCATCTGCAACATATGCATAATTACCTGAAACATAAACTCCATAAACTGTACCAAGAGTACTATAATAACTAAGTTTTATTGGGTTTAAACTATCACTAACATCCCATATTTCAAGTCCAGCACTTCTACATGCTATAAATAATTTTTGATTATTTGAATCATAAAATATATCATTAACAAATCCTCTTGATCGAATTTCTGAAACTTCTACAGGATTTGATGGATCTGTCATATCAAGTATATAAACTCCACCACCTGATCCACAAAAAGCCAGGTCTCTGATTGAATCATATGATACTGCATATGAAGTACCAAAAGGCCAATTTCCTATAAATTCTACATTTGATGAATCAAAATCTGAATTATACATCTGCCAACTTTCTGATAGTTCAAGGTTGTTATCATAACCATGATAAATATTTTGATCTATTCCACCTGTATAAGTGGATAACACAATTATTATTAATAAACCAAACATTGCTAATCCCCCTCTACTTTTAAATAATTTAAATTTTAATTAAATTTTTAAATTACTCCTTTCCCATAAAATATTAGCATGAAAGACTAATCAATAAAAGTAACAATCATTTCATCAGTTCTCTGTGTTTACCTGTGTTCTTCCGACTTCGATAGTCTACGCCATAACCTTGCTCTTACTTCGTTCTCGGACAGGTCACGACCTGTCCCTACATAAATATCGAACAAATTAAAATTCTTGAATTGATTTAAGAACAAGAAATACTGATCAACAAATTTTGATCTATCTGAGAATTTTGAATTAAACTTCTGAAATTTCAATCGTTGATCGTTGTTCGATATTCAATTTTTTTATTCTCTGTTTTTCTCTGTGTTCTTCCGACTACGCCAAGACTACGTAGTGATAATACCGTGGCAAAAATTCTTATATTGGGATGGGAGGTGTAGGGCTCTGTGTCTTTGTGTGAGATTTTTCCTTGTTTGTCACGGGCACAAAATATTGTGCCCCTACATTTTTTTATGTTTTTCTGTGGTAATCCGACTTCGTTCATTGGACAGGTCACGACCTGTCCCTACATATTTTATTTATCTGGGATAGGGCATTGTTAATTGATCATTGCTCATTGTTCATTGATATGGTATGGTAACTTCACCCGCTGGCATGAAATAAACCTTATTATTCTTCAGATAATTCTCGTCAATCACATCGGAAATTTTATTTATTTTTTTCATGAAGCATTTCTTGCAGATACTCTCATTGAGATCTGTAAGGGCATAAATAGTATTATCATTTGCAATCTTTGCCATATAATGAGATTTATGATACCCGAATTTATAATTATCTTTAACAAAATCAATTACATCTTCCGGTTTTGAAAAAGAGGACAGAAGTTTGAAATATGAAATATCACCTACACCGTTTGAACAAGATGAAATAAAAATGATCTTTCCATTTTGCTTAACACTCAATGAAGCGTGGATTAAAGCTTTTTGTGCTTGGTACAGTGTATTTGAAAAAGGCTTATTGACATTTACAATAACAAGATCAGCCTTTTCACTAATTTTAACCGAAAAAAGCTTTTTTGAATATTCAACCCCTTCATTGAAAGATTTCCTTATATTATCAGTAAATATATCGAAGACAATTCCTTCATAGTATATGATCTGGATGCTGTAAACAGGTTTATGTATCATATCGATAACTTCATTCATATCCTCATGAACCGGATTTCCATTCAATTTCATCGGACCCGATCTGTCATCAAGAGCAAAAGAGTGATTTTTTTCAATTGAATCAAAAGAAGCAATCCCCGGAAGAAATGATTTTCGTCCTCCTGTGAAGCCGGCAAAGTAATGAGGTTCAATTGAATTTATTGTCACAACTGCTTGAAACTTATTTAAGATATTATTAATAAAAATCCTGTTGTTGAATGAGGTTTTACCTATATAAATCAATCTGCTTTTATTTCTACAGTCATGAATATAAATATTTTTTGGTTTGAATGATCCGATTATATTTTTTATCTTTTCATCGTTTGAAATTATATGCGTTCCTGTAGCAATTAAGATTGAAGATTTATTATGTAACTTTGGTGCATATTGTTTTAATTTATCAAGAATTAATCCGGTTGGAGTTGTTCTTTCCGTATCATTGACTATTATCAGTATATTATTGAATTTAGATGCAAAATCAGAAAAATTTTGTAATTTATCTGACCACATATTGTTAATTTTGATATTTTCGACATCAGGTTTTATCAGTGTTGCAAATTTCTTAATTGAATCATTAGACATATTAATTATCTACTTTTCTTATCAATCCACCTTCAAATCTCTCAATTAAACCATTAACTTCCATTTCAGAGAGTTTTGATATAATCACTTCAGGTTTTTCATCCAATCTTTCAATTAATAATGAAAACGGTATAGGATTTTTGATAATATTGATGATGTTTTTTTTCAGATGATCTGAAATATTTTTTTTTGTTGTGCATATATTTATATTAAAATATTCAAGTATTTCTTCTTTTTTCCTGAAAGATCTGCAACCATCTTCTATTAACATCTCTGAAAGTTCATTTTGAGGATAATTATTATTTTTCCAAACCAGGATTTCTTTGCCAATATCGGCAGCTTGTTTTATCAGACTTATTGTTCCACTCTTTTTAGTTCCTTCAATAAATATAATTACATCTGCTAAATAGGCGGTAAAACAATTTGAAGTCTTAAAATTAGAAAGAAATATTCTTTTTCTTTTTTCTGACGGAGGAAATATCCAAATTACAGTTCCTTTTTTCGTTATTGAATCAATGAATACATCATTATATACAGGATAATAGAAACCAGCATTCAAAGGCTGAATTACAATATTTCCTCCTCTTGCTTTTAATGCTTGTTTTTGAGCAGAAATTGAAATACCTCTGGATAGATCTGATATAATATTAATACCTGAAATGGAAAGACTGTATCCAAGATTTGCTGAAATTGTTCTGCCCTGATATGAAGCATTTCTAGATCCAACAATAGCAACTTTTAATGAATTATTTTCAAGTTCAATTCCTTTTGCAAAGAATATCGGGTAAGGATACATGTATTCAGGATATTCCGAATCTTTGATTGATATTATTCTGAATCCCTTGCTATTTAAACTATTGTAAAGTGAAATGGAATTATCTGGATGAGAATAGAAATACTTTGACGAATTATTTAATGTAATATTTTTTAGAACATTTTTCCATTCTATATCGCTGTATATTTTTTTTAAACATCTGATGTCCATTTAGATCATTATCATTCAGTATCATTTAAGTAGCTCTGTACTTCTTCATAAAGATCTTCATGATTCTTTTCAAGCCATGTTAATAAATGTTCAATGTAAGAGGGTTCACTGATGGCAATGTATTCTTCTGCAAATTTCTTTGTGTCCTTTTGAATAATTAAACAAATTGCGTGATCAGCTTCTTCTCTAAGAGTTCTGTTTCCATCTGCTAAATAAGGATAAATTTGATATACAGTATGAGGAATTCCAATTAATCCAAGTGCTCTGCAAGATGCTGCTTTAACATACCAAATTCCACTTTTAATTGTTTCAAAAAGATAAGGAATAGCATCTTCTCCTTTTTTACTCAGAGCTTCAGCTGCTGTTTTCCTAACATTCCAGCTCTCATCAGTAAGAGCATCTATAAGTGATTTCATTGCGGCTTTACTATCACCCTGCGCATGCATAAGAACATATTCAATTCTGTTTAATAAGTTATCAGACTTCAGTTCTCCGCCTGTTCCTGATAATGATTGATCTATATAGGATTTTTCGTCAGGCATTAATTATAGTCCCCCTTTTCCAATTATATCTAATAATATTTTTTTTAATCGTTCTTTAAGTTTATCTATATTAATATTTTTTAAAGCTGAAATAATTATAACATCCTCTTGAAAATTTTCATCAGGTATTTCATCTACCAGATCAATTTTATTTAAAGCTATTAATTTCCTTTTGTTATACAGACTTCGATCATATTCTTTGATTTCATTTATTAAAGTCCGATAATCCTTATGAAGGTTATCACTGCTTGCATCTAAAACAAATAAAAGAATCCTTGTTCTTGATATATGTCTTAAGAAATCAAGACCTAGTCCCTTGCCTTTATGGGCATTTTCAACAATGCCAGGTATATCAGCAAAACTAATTTTTATTCCGTCGATATCTTCATGAATCCCGACATTAGGGATCAAAGTTGTAAAAGGATAATCAGCAATTTTTGGCTTGGCATTTGAAAGAGCTGAAAGGAGAGTAGATTTTCCTGCATTTGGAAAACCAACAAAACCGACATCAGCTATTATTTTTAACTCAAGATCAATAACTTTTTGATATCCTTTTTTACCAGGAGTTGCTTTTTGAGGAACGCGGTTTACAGAAGATTTGAAATGTACATTTCCCTTTCCCCCCTTCCCTCCATGTAGAATAACAAACCTATCATTCGGATTGACAATATCTGCAAGTACATCTTTACTTTCATTGTCAATAACAAGTGTACCAAGGGGAAGTTCTATAATTATATCTTTTCCTTTTGCTCCATATTTCTTTTTCCCTTTCCCATTTTCTCCATTAGCAGCATTATATATTGGTTTTCTCGGTAGATCCCTTAATGTGCTCATTTGAGAATTAGCTTTTAATATTACATTTCCCCCATCTCCTCCATCTCCCCCATCAGGTCCGCCCTTTGATACATATTTTTCTCTTCTGAAACTTACAATACCGTTACCACCCGATCCACTCTGTACTGTAATGGTTGCTCTATCAATAAAATACATATTTAACTTAGTTAAAACATTATTAAAGGGATTTTAAATCTGAAAGACCCTTATGCAATCTTTCAATACCTTTATGTAATTCCATCTCTGATGCAGCATATGATATCCTGACTGCATTGTCATCTCCAAATGCTATACCTGGAATAATTGCCAGAAGATTTTTATCAAGTAAATAATCAGTCATCTCCAGGCTGGAAGTAATCTTTAAATCTTTAAAAGATCTAAAATAATATTTTGAAACATCAATCCAGGCGAAAAAAGCTCCTTCAATTGGAGCTGTATTTATTTCAGGAATATCTTTAAGAAGATTTTTTACAATATTCATACGTTTTTCATATTTATTTCTCATCTTATCTACACAATCCTGAGACCCGGTTAGGGCTTCCAATGCTGCCTTCTGGGATACAGAACAGGCACATGAAGTTGTATGTGACTGGATTTTAATAGCATTATTTACAATGTTTTCTTCTGCAACCAGCCAACCCACTCTCCAACCGGTCATAGCATAAGTTTTGGAAACTCCGTTTACAATAATAGTTCTTCTTCTGGATTCATCAGAAAAGGAAGATATTGAATTATGTTTGAGTCCATTGAAAATAATTCTGTCATATATTTCGTCAGATAAAATTAAAATATTCTTGAATGGTTCTACTACATTCCAGATTCTTTCAAGGTGTTCTCTGCTGTAAACATTACCAACAGGATTGGAGGGCGTATTTATTAAAATTATCTTTGTTTTATCAGAGATAGTTTCTTTCAATCTCTGAGGATCTATGAGATAGTCTGTATCTTTAGTTTCAATATAAACAGGTTTAGCTTTTGCAAGTAATGTAAGATATGGATAACTGACCCAATAAGGTTTTGGTATAATGATTTCATCTCCTGCATTACATGTCGCCATCATAGTGTTAAAAATTGCATGTTTACAGCCATTTGTAATTGCAACATTCTTAAAATTGTAATCAACACCTGTAATTTTTGATGTTGTTCTTGCAACTGCCTCTCTGAGCTCTTTAATACCTGATGACGTTAAATACCTTGTATAACCTTTATCAATTGCTTTTTTCCCGGCTTCACATATATGTAGTGGTGTATCAAAATCAGGTTCACCGGCAGTAAGATTAACAACATCTAAACCTGATTTTTTCATTTCTTTAGCTTTTGAGGAAAGTTTAATTGTCATAGATGGTTCAATTTTATCAATTAATTGTGAAAGTTCCATTTCATTCTCCTTTATACTTTTCTTTGTAGATATCCTGCAGGGCTTTTGAAACCACCGGAGGAACCCATTTACTGACATCTTTTCCAAAAGAAGATATTTGTTTTACCATGGTTGAACTCAAATATATAAGATCCTCTTTAGGTGTTAGAAAAATTGTTTCAATA